>Ga0272442_10000134_pt1 | contig 120976 bp, 100 predicted proteins | sample SSMForm2O_FD_200262 | JGI IMG/M metagenome (GOLD analysis project Ga0272442, IMG submission 200262) | Marine sediment archaeal communities from Little Sippewissett salt marsh, Falmouth, MA, United States - SSM-Form-2O | ecosystem: Environmental > Aquatic > Marine > Wetlands > Sediment ...
GTCATCCGAAACTACGTTGAGTTGCAAGGACACCAGGATTCAGGACAACTCCGTCAGGAGTTGTAGAGTGTCGCGAAGCGACAGGCGAAAGCCTAAGGACCCCGGCTTTAGCCGGGGGAATCTATTGCCATCAAATGTCATTGGCAATCAGGGTAACCAAAGCGACAACCATTCTGCAGGATATCGGGATATCGCCGATATATGAAATAAGGAAGTAATCGGTGTTTGGCACTAAGGGTATTTGACGAAGTCTGGATACAATATGAAGACCTTCGATGCGATTGGAGTTCCAGTTAGTTTGCGGGAAACCGGGAAGCGACCGAACCAGATAGAATTACAACGAATGCAGGATGCTCTTCTCGAGAGTGAATTACGCCTGCATGATATTGTCGAGGGCAATGCCATTGCGACCTTTGTCATTGACGCCGACCATATTGTGACGCATTGGAACAAGGCCTGTGAGGAACTTACGGGATATTCCGCGGTCGATATGATCGGGACCGATAGTCACTGGAGAGCGTTCTACCGCGTTAAAACACCACTGATCGCCGATCTGGTCGTTGATCGACTTCCGATGGAGCGTTGGGGTGAGATCGGCGGCGGCGAATATCGCAAATCGCCCGATCTGGGCGATGTGTATGAACAGGAGAGTTTTTTCTCACATTTGGGTCAGCATGGGAAATGGCTGTATTTCGTGTCCAAGTCGTTAAAGAACGGCAGGGGAGAGATCGTCGGGGCCATTGAAACGCTCCAGGATGTTACCGAGCGCAAGCTGGCGTTGCAGGAATTGCAACGGCATCATGATCATCTCGAGCAGTTGGTACATGAACGAACGATTCAGCTTGAAATCGCCAATCATCATCTCAAGGCAGAATTGAATGAACGCCGCAAGGCGGAAGAAGACCTGCGAGCCGCGCATCATGAACTGCTTGCCCAGCAAGCCATGCTTCGCAGGAAGAATATGGCGTTGAATGAAATCTTCGAACAGATTGAACAGGAAAAAATAATTACCGAGCAACGCATTCAATCCAATGTAAATAATATCATAATACCGTTGGTGCAGAATCTGAGACGAATCAGTCGGCCGACCGAACGTGAATATCTCCGTCTTCTGGAAAATGCCCTGGCAGACATCGTTTCCCCATTTGTCAGTCGGTTGGAAGGAAGTTACAACAAGCTAACCCCGAGAGAAATCGAGGTCTGTAATATGATTAAGGGCGGTATGACCAGCAAGGATATTGCGATTATCCTGAATATTTCAGAAAAAACGATAGCCAAACAGCGTCGTATTATCAGGAAAAAGCTGAGTCTGACCAACCGCAAAGTGAACATGGCGGCGCATTTGAAAACGCTGTAAACCATGTTGTTCACAGACATTTATCGCACCGCCATGTCGTTATAGCGGACTGTAGGAATTACCGCTAAAATGTAATTTGGATCTGCCCCAGCACCAGATCGTTTTCGATATCGGTCCCCTCTTCCATTTTGTGAATATAGTTGAGATAGACCATCGCATTGCCGCCTTCGATATAATAGTTCAGACCGCCGGTCAGCCACGATTCGATATTGTTGTCGATGTCGGTGTCGGGATCATAGGCATCATATCTTGCCAGTATTTCCACAGTTGGATGGACGCGGATTCCGAGATGTCCGAGATATGCCATTCTTTTTGTTTCATCAATACTGCCGATATTCCCGTCCGTGAGATGTTCTGCGGTGGAGGCGATATATTCACCGCGGAATCTGATCGGGACGGGGCCATCGTAATCCAATTTGATAAAGCCTCCGAACATGTTGTTTTTCAGTGTTTCTTCAGGGAATATAATCAGCGAATCGCCGGTCTCGTCATTGAATTCCGGGCGGGCGCGGCCAATCCAGGCGTATCCACCGCATCGAACGGTCGCCCACTCTATCGGGGGGATGAAATCCGCACGAAAGAGAAAATCTTTGGCGTCGTTATTATCGGCAGTGTTGTTGGGTTGATCGGCACCGTTAAGAATACCGAGAGTGAATTCGGCGAATTCGGTTTTAGTGACGGATTGTATCCCGATTTGGCGCCAGGGCGCGAAGCGGGAGGTTGTCAGGGGATAGTTAATCATTTCCAGTTTGGCCGTTGACGATGGCATGTAGAGGGTAAGGTTGGGCAGGAAGCGGCCGATAATAAGTTTTGTTTTGGGGATATAATTCAGAGCGGCCTTATAATCGAGAAGAGATACATCGCTTTTTGTTTCCAGTTGAACAAAGTATGTTACCTGATCGGGAATGATCTCTCCCCACATCAAGAAGCGGGCCCGGTTGATGGTGAAGGAATCAAACCCCTCTTTGTCCTCGGCGTGCCAGGTATATCCGGCCTGCAAAATGCCGCCCAGTTTCAGCGATCCCTTGCCGATGGAAATATCCGTCACCTGGGCGGACACCGAACTCAGGCTCAGCAGTATGATCAGAATCGTAGCCAACAAGAATCGGAGTCTCATTGATTAATCCTTTCTTTTCAGAGAATCGTCATAATAGTGGCGGCGACGTCTGTCTGGGGTGCCTTATGTGGCTGATTGAATATTCAGGCGCCGCCGCTTGTTCATTTAAACCGTTATGTAGCCATTATGCCAGGCGAAACACGAGGCAAACCAGGCACAGGGTGGTCACTGCACCGCCGACCCATACTGCAGGCGCGGTCAATCGTGCGGCGTTGAGGTGCAATCGGGAGACCACATATGTCAGCGGCGTCGCAATGGCAATGGCCAGTGATCCCTTGAACGTGACATAGGGGATGATGCGGTTCAGCCCGGTGTCGGCCCAGTATGGATGCCTGACGATATATGTTTCAAAAACCGAAAAGGCAATAAATGCGACATAGATGATTCCGGCGTTACAGACCAAGTGTTGGTAGAAGTTTTGGACTTTGTTTCCGAATATCCAATAGCCAATATCGAAGCATATGGCGAGTGCCAGTACGGCCGCCGCCATACAGGGATAGAAGGTCGATCCTGCGCTTTTATAGGCGATGGCAATCAAGGCGATCAGGATTGCCGCGCCGTGAAGAAGAGTCAGGCGGCGGGTAGCGAGCAGAATTGCCATTGCAATACCGGTCAGGATCAATGATTTATAGAATGCCAGCGGCCCCGGCAGGGCGTATCCGAACAACTCAACCAGCCCCCAGAGCATACCGGCGGCAATAATGACGATCGCATTTTGCACCAGCGCCCCTGAGCGATTCGAGTTATGCATAATTATCTCCTCCTATTGACTTTGTTAATATCGAAGACACCGAATCGTGGTTCCGGCCATGCTCTGGCAATAGTATGCAGAGCCAGGATTTGCCTGAGGTCTTCGGGAGTATTTACGTTATGAAAGATATGGCGGGTATATCGGCTATCTTCCAAGTCAAGATAGCGGGCGTTGACCTCATTCAGGAAGTTTCTAATGGCATGATTCGTACAGGAGTGAAGGTACCGATCGAGTGGCTGCTCCAGACTTCGGGCGTAGACAGCATGCAAAGGCTGGATGACGGATCCGACCCGAGGCAAAATGACGTCGCAGTCCTGCCGCTGGAAGTGCTCCAGCAGGATTTTGATGAGGTCGGCATCTATAAACGGCATATCGCAGGCGACAATAAAGACGCCGTCGGCGGATGTTTCCGTCAATGCGGTTAGGATTCCTCCGAGGGGGCCAATCGGGGCGATGCGGTCGGTGACGATGCGACAATCATTTCGATAGGGACGAAAATCGTCGGGGTTGTTGGTGACCAGAATAATATCATCGAACAATTCCCATAGGGTTTCCAGCGTAATGTGGAGTAACGGTCGGTCATCCACTCGCAGAAAAGCCTTATTTCGTCCACCCATGCGGGCGTTTCTGCCGCCCGCCAGTATTGCCGCACCCAGTTGCATATCCCGGTTCTTTCTTTTCAGAAAATGTATTCCTTCAATGGCATCTTTTTGACTTCATCGTATGAGAATACGGGGCCGTCGGTACAGATAAACTTGTCACCACAATTGCAATGGCCGCATTTGCCGATACCGCATTTCATGTGTCGTTCCAGGGTGATGATGATATCGCGATCGGTGAAACCCGATTGATTCAGTTTCATCGCCACGAACTTAATCATGATTGGCGGTCCGCACACCACGGCAACGGCATTCTCGGCGGTGATTTCGGTTTCCTTCCACAGCTCGGTAATGACGCCGGTGCATCCGCACCAGTCGTCGCAGGGCCGGTCGACGGTGAGAAAGACCTCGGTGTCATTGATTTTTTTCCAGTCTTCAAGTTCCTCGCGGAAGCAGATATCCTGTGGCGTTCTGGCACCGTAGAGGACCTTGACTTTGCCAAACTCGGATTTGTGGTCAAAGACCAGGTTCATCAGACTTCGAACGGGTGCCAGCCCGATGCCGCCGGTGATAAAGTAGATGTTTTTCCCTTTCAGTTCTTCATAGGGAAAGGTATTACCGTACGGTCCCCGCAGATGCAAAATGTCCTGCGGTTGAAGGGTATGGATCTGCCTGGTTACTTTTCCCGCGGCCCGGATGCAAAGTTCGAGCACGCCCTTACGCGATGGGGATGAGGTGATTGAAATCGGCACCTCTCCGTATCCCAGCACCGACACTTCCATGAACTGGCCCTGACGATAGGCAAAATCGGTTTGAACGTCATCGTCGGCAAAGCGCAGTGTGAAAGTTTTAGTGTCGTAGGTTTCATCCTTTATCTTTTCGATGGTCGCGGGAAATGGCTGGTATTCATTAAACATACAATCACCCTCCTATATGGCCGACTTGCGTTCGGTGATTTCCTGGATGAAGTGTGATATTCCGATATGAACCGGACAACTTGCCAGGCATCGGCCGCATCCAACGCATCCGGCGGCACGGGTGGATACGTGAAAGTATTTCAGTTTGTGATCGACGCGCCGCGCGGTTCGGAGCATCAGATCGCCCCGGGGATTATGTCCGCTGGCCTCGCGGGTGTAACCGCTGAAGACGCAGGAGTCCCAGGTTCGCAGGCGACTTCCAGAGTGTTCATCGGCGTTGTCGTATACATCGAAGCAGGTGCAGGTTGGACAGACATAACAACATGCCCCGCAGTGCAGGCACTTATCGCTGATTTTCTTGTAGATCCACTCGGCTTTGAAATCATCCTGTTTCATTATTTCCAGAGCGCGTTTGTAGAGGACGCGCAATTGCACCTTGTCGGCGGCGGCCGCCTTGATTTCCCGTGCCGCCTGCACATCATAAGGGGTGCTGTCGGAAAAATACATGGCTTGTTCTTTGACAAACTCCTCGCCCCGGGGAGAGCCAATTTCGGCCAGGTAGCGTCCGCCGTTCTCGATCAGTTGCAGGTCGAATCCCTCGCTGGCAAACGGTCCGGTCCCCGCAGAAGTGCAGAAACATTCTTTCGGTCGGGGTGGCGTGAGACACCCGATAACAATGCAGAGGGTATGTTCCGCCTTGCTCAGGTAATAGACATCCTCGAATTTGTGTTTGAAGAACTCGTAATTCAGTTCCAGTCCCTTAAGATCGCAGGGCTTGATTCCCAGTAGCAGTTTTGGTTTTGATTGGGATTGCTGTTTATCGATGGCGCCCTCGGTGAATGAGAACAGGGATTCCAGTTGAGGAAAGAAAATATCCTTGGGCGGAATCACCAGGTTTTCATCCCCCAGTGCCATCTCGGCCAGCGCCTGTTCGCGTTCCTGCGGATCGTCGGGCAGTCGGTCAAACAGCACGTCGCCTCCGGCGAAGCGTCGCGGGAAGTAGACATCCCGCATTTCCGCGACGGCTTTCAGCAGGTCGGGGATTTTAGATTTTTCCAGTATTTTTATCATGGCAGTTTCTCGATTTTAACGGCGCATACCTTGTACTCCGGAATTTTGGCGACGGGATCAACGGCGTTGTTAGTTAGCACGTTGGCGGCTGCCTCGGCGAAGTGGAATGGTATGAAAACCGATTTTTCCGTTACAATGTCTGAGACTCTTACGGCGAGGTTGATATTACCGCGCCGGGAGGTGACCTGCACCTGATCGCCGGACCGCACGCCCAGACGATCGGCATCGCTGAGGTTCATCTCGACGTATGCGGCGGGTACCTCACGGTTCAGGACAGTGGTACGGCGGGTCATGGTACCGGTATGAAAATGCCAGTAGATGCGCCCGGTTGACAGCAAAAAGGGATATTCCTCGTCAGGCAGTTCCGCCGGCGGAAGATACTGGCAAGGCATAAACGTACCCACACCCTTGGCAAATTTATCCCGGTGCAGGTAAGGTGTTCCGGGATGTTCGCGATTCGGGCACGGCCACTGCAGTCCGAACGGCTCCAGGCGGTCGTATTGCATTCCACCGTAGATCGGAGTCAGGGAGGCAATTTCGTCCATTAATTCCGCCGGCGACTCATACTGCATTCCATCATAGCCACAGGCGGACGCGATTTCGCCAAGGATTTCCCAGTCGCTACGAGCCTCGCCGGGTGGATTAATCGCTTTGCGAACCCGCTGACATCGGCGTTCGGTGTTGGTGAAGGTGCCGTCCTTTTCCGCAAAGGTTGCGGCGGGAAGCACCACGTCGGCATATTGCGCGGTTTCGGTCAGAAAATTGTCCTGCACCACCAAGAACTCGGCCTTTTTTAAACATTCACAGACGTGATTGAGATCGGGATCACTGATGGCCGGGTTTTCCCCCATAATGTACAACCCTTTGATTTCGCCAGTACCGGCGGCATTCATCATTTCGGTGATGGTCAGGCCAGCTGTTCCCGGCAGGTTGTCAACTTTCCAAGCCTGCTCGAATTTCTGGCGCATGCTATCATCGGTGACTTTCTGATATCCGGAGAAGACATTCGGCAGAGCTCCCATGTCACAGGCACCCTGGACGTTATTCTGACCGCGCAGGGGATTCACTCCGGTACAGGGAAAGCCAACATGTCCAGTCAGCATAGCTAGATTTGCCAGTGATTTGACGTTATCTACCCCGGTGGTGTGTTGAGTGATACCCATTGAGTAGACGATCATGGCTTTCGGTACCGAGGCATAGATACGCGCCATTTCGATCAGTTGATCGGGCGCTACGCCGGTTATACGCGAGACGTATTCGGGATTGTATCGTTCCACCGTGGAGCGGAGCTTATCAAAGCCCTCGGTTCGTTCCTCGACATAAGTCCGGTCCCACAGCCCTTCCTTGATGATGATATTCATCATTCCGTTCACCCAGGCGACATCGGTGCCATTGCGGTGGCGGGCATGGATGGTTGCGTATTTCGACAGCGCTATTTTGCGAGGATCGACCAGGAGCAGTTTGGCGCCGTGTTCCTTAACCGCGTTGACGATTCGCGATCCGATCATCGGGTGTTGTGAGGTGGTATCGGAACCGATTACCATGAAGCAGTCGGCATCCTCAAACTCGCTGATGGAGTTGGTCATGGCGCCCGAGCCGAAGGTTGCCGCCAGTCCGGCCACGGTTGAGGCGTGGCACAGGCGGGCGCAGTGATCAATGTTGTTGGTTTTGAACACCGCCCGCGCCAGTTTCATCATCAGGTAGTTTTCCTCGTTGGTAGTTTTGGCGGAACTGAAAAAACCCAGGCTGTCCGGGCCAATTCGTACGCGATAGTCTGTCAGTCGTTCGGCAACCAGGGCAATTGCCTCCAGCCAGGAGGCGGGGCGGAAACGATTGTCTTCCTTGATTAATGGTGTTTTCAAGCGGTCGGCGGCATTAGTGTACTCATAGGCATTCCAGCCCTTGACACACATGGCGCCGCGTGACACCGGGTGATGTTGGCTAGGGTAGGCTCCGGTTAGCCTGGTGCCATCGGACACCAGGTAAAAATTGCAGCCACAACCGCAATACACACAAGTAGTCAGGGTCTTGCTCATGTCAATACTCCTTGCCGCTACTGGTCGGTGTCACGGACATATACATACCAGTATCCCATGCCGACCAGCAGGCTACCGCCGATGATGTTACCAATGGTGACCGGGAGCAGGTTATTCAGGATGAAGCCTCCCCAGGTCAGGTTAGCCAGGTCCAGCCCGCTGGCTTGCGCCACCTGGGTTCCTTTGAGAAACAGACCTTGCGGGATGAAGTACATATTGGCGACACTGTGTTCAAAACCGGATGCAACAAAGGCCATGATGGGGAAGAAACAACTGAAGATCTTGCCGATGACATTGCGAGATGCAAAGGCCAGGTAGACGGCCAGGCAGACCAGCCAATTGCACAGGATGCCGCGCGCGAGAGCCTCGATGAAAGAGAGGTTAACTTTGGCATTGGCGATTTTCAAAGCCGCGATGCCGACGGCAAGATCGTTGCTCTTCCACAGATCAGTTAGATAGTAGAGGACGACGAGAAGCATTGATCCAATGAAGTTGGCAATATAAACCAGCGCCCATTTGTTCAGCATGCGGCCCAGCGAGGCCCGTCGATCAAGTACGGTCATGAGCATCAGATTGTTGCCGGTGAACAATTCTGAACCGGCAATGACCACCAACATCAGGCCGACGCTGAAGACCGCTCCGGTCATAAACTTGCCAAGTCCCACGCCGACGAATGCGGCGGCATCATGTCCCACCAGGGTTGCCAGCGCGGCTCCGAAGGCGATATATGCCCCCGCGAAAATACCGAGCACGAAGATTTTTGAGGGTGCGGCATTTATCTTCTTGGTGCAAACCGTATCACTCAGCATGTGTGCCACGTTGGCCGGGGCACGGCAATCAGTCGTGATTTCGGGAGCCTTTTCATTTGGGCCCGCGGTTGCAGATTGCGAATTCGCCATAATCCACTATCCTTTCCGTAAGTTTGCTGATCCTGATGTCAGGGAAGAGCTTGTTTCAATATACCATTGGTAGTTATGATGTTGTGTGTTGCCCACCAATGGATTGAAGGCTTGTCGACGAACGGGCATTGTGAAATATTTCACATTATATGGCATAATATTATCTATGCCAGTTTCATGCAAAGGCCAAGATGGGAGCTTTGCCAAGGATGTCTCCAAGTGTATAGATAGACATTTCATACATTGGTACATCCTTGTTATTATCGGTGAAAGGTAATCCAAACGGTAGGTACGTTTGAACCGTTGAAGCATACCCGCAAGCCTCTTCAAATCATAGTCCTTAATAAATGGAGTATATATAACAAAATGTATCATGTCAACTAATATGTTACCATACAACTGCTTATTTTCGTATTTCTTTTTGTCCATGAATTAACTTAAACAGCACGAACATATCGTCCGGCGTGTTTCAGGTGGATTTGGCGGAGTCAGGACCGGTGACTTAATGTTTTGTCGACAGGAAGTATGCGCATCGGATATTATCGTAAACAAAGGTATTGTTATACGGTCGGATAGGTCATGATGTCACAATCAGCGCGTTCTCCGTAATAGTGAAAAAAATCACAATATATAACAAAACATAACCTGTCTGGCCGCCGCTGGAAGGATTGAAATTCGGTATGAACTGGTCGGTGCTTCTTGAAATCGGTGGGCGGAAAATGATTTCTGTCGTATATTGTCGATGAAGAACCTTAATTGCAAATGATGTTGCTTGAAGAGTATCAGTAATTATGAGTAAGACCGGATTCATATTTGACATAAAGCGCTATGCCATTCATGACGGGCCAGGAATTCGGACGACGGTTTTTCTCAAGGGGTGTCCGCTGGACTGTTGGTGGTGTCACAATCCCGAGGGAGGAGGGTGCATTTCGGATTGGGGGGCGAAGGATGATCCTGAGCGCTATTTGTCAGGGCGCGCAATTTCCGTTGCGGTTGTAATGGATGAGGTATGTCGGGATACGGTTTTTTATGACCAGTCGGGGGGTGGGGTGACTTTTTCCGGCGGGGAGCCGATGATGCAGATTGACTTTTTACACAGGTTGCTGTCGGGTTGTCGGGAGAAGGGGATACGGACAGCGCTGGACACCTGCGGGTATGCACCGCCTGAGGATTTCGAGAAGATTGCTGATTTGGTGGATTTATTTTTGTATGATATCAAGTTGATTGACGATGATTTGCACCGCAAATACACGGGAGTATCAAACCGCCTCATCCTGGGCAATTTGAACCTGCTTTCCGGCAACGGTAATCATATTATCGCACGTTTGCCGCTGATTCCGGGTATAACCGATACTGAAGAAAATGTCATTGCGGTGGCTGAATATATGAAGGGAAATCGGGTCTTGCGGGAGATAAGCCTTCTGCCGTATAATGAACTTGGACGGGACAAATTCCGACGGTTTCATCTTCCGGACCGCCTGCATAATCTGCCGAAGCGAGGGGCCGGGCACGTGGAACGCCTGACGGACCTGTTTCATGAACGGGGCATTGTGGTTGGTATTGGAGGATAGCCGAGATGAAGGAACGGATCAGAAAGCTTCGCGAGAACAGTCTGAAGGCGAAGCCATATATCTCGCTGGAACGGGCGTGCCTGTTGACGGCGTATTATTCCGGCACCCAGGTTCGTGATCAATCGGTTCCGGTCGCCCGTGCCAGGGCGTTCGCCCATATTCTGGGTAATAAGGAAATCTGTATTAACGACGGGGAATTAATTGTCGGGGAGCGGGGACCGGCACCAAAGGCAACGCCAACCTACCCTGAGATCTGCATTCATACGCGGCAGGATTTTGACATTCTTGATTCTCGGGAGAAGATATCATTCAAGGTCAGTGAGGAAGACCGGGAGCGACAAGCCGAGGAGTTGATCCCGTTCTGGTCCGACCGCTCGATGCGGAACCGGATTTATGCGCAAATGACACCGGAGTGGCTGGCGGCGTACGAAGCCGGTGTCTTTACCGAGTTCCAGGAGCAACGGGCGCCGGGGCATACCGTTCTGGATAGTAAAATCTATCGCAAGGGTTTTAATGATTTCAAGGACGAGATACAAGCCAGTCTCAATAATCCGGATCTGATCAATGATGCCAACGCCGATGCCAAGAAGGAGCAATTGGCGGCAATGGGTATCGCTGTTGATGCCCTCATGGACTATGCCGAACGCCATGCGGAGCGATTGGAACAACTGGCAGAGGCTGAGACCGATTCTGACCGTCAGGTGGAACTGCGAACGATGACTAAAAACTGCCGACAAGTACCGGCGCACGCTCCGGAGACATTCTGGCAGGCGTTGCAATATTACTGGTTTGTGCATTTGGGCGTTATAACGGAATTGAACACCTGGGATTCTTTTAATCCCGGGAGGCTGGATCAGCACTTGTATCCATTTTATCGGCGTGAAGTAGCCGCCGGAACTCTGACCAAAGATCGCGCGCGGGAGTTGTTGCAATCATTCTGGATAAAGTTCAACAATCAACCCGCACCACCGAAGGTGGGCGTGACCGCCCAGGAGAGCAATACTTACACTGATTTCTGTCTGATTAATCTGGGCGGTGTCACCGAAAGCGGGGCGGATGCCGCGAATGAACTGACTTATTTAATCCTCGATGTTATTGAGGAAATGCGTTTGCTTCAACCCAGTTCAATGGTGCAGATCAGCAAGAAGAGCCCCGACCGTTTGTTACATCGGGCGCTCGACATCATCAAGACGGGTTACGGGCAACCGTCTTTGTTTAACACTGACGCCATTATCCCGGAAATGCTAAGGCAGGGCAAGGATCTCATTGATGCCCGCAACGGCGGCGCCAGCGGATGTGTGGAAACGGGGGCGTTTGGCAAGGAAAGCTATATTCTCACGGGATATTTTAATCTCACGAAGGTTCTGGAGATTACGCTTCATAACGGGATTGATCCCCGCACCGGCAAACAGATCGGTGTGGCCAGCGGTGATCCATCGGATTTTTCCTATTTTGATGAACTCTATGCGGCGTTCCGGCTTCAATTGAAGCACTTCATTGACATCAAGATAAAAGGCAATTGTCTAATTGAACGGCTGTGGGCGGAGTATCTTCCGGCACCGTTTCTTTCGATTCTCATCGACGACTGTATTGTCAATGGCCGTGATTACAATGACGGCGGTGCCCGCTATAACTCGTCATATATCCAGGGGGTCGGGTTGGGGTCGGTGACCGATTGTCTGACTGCAATCAAGTATCATGTTTTTGAAAATCATACTCTCACGATATCGGAACTGCTCTCCGCGCTTGATACCAATTTCGCAGGGCATGAGGCATTACAGAAAGAGCTTCGTCTGTATACGCCCAAATACGGCAATGATGATGATTATGCCGATGATATCATGCGGCGGGTGTTCGAGAGCTATTTCATGCTGATTGATGGGCGTCCCAATACGAAGGGGGGGCATTTTAGAGTCAATTTGCTGCCGACGACCTGCCATGTTTATTTCGGCAGTGTTATCGGAGCCATGCCGGATGGACGTCCGGCGGGAGAGCCCTTGTCGGAAGGGATTTCGCCGGTTCAGGGGGCTGATCGCCGCGGGCCGACCGCGGTATTAAAATCGGCGGCGAAAATCGATCATTTGCGTACCGGGGGAACCCTGCTCAATCAGAAATTTACACCGCAGATGCTGGAATCTGAGAGTGATTTGCGCAAATTGGGGCATTTAATCCGGGCCTATTTCACCATGGACGGACATCATATCCAGTTTAACGTAGTAACTGCGGAGACCCTGCGTAAGGCCCAGGATAAGCCGGATGACTATCGCGATTTGATCGTGCGGGTGGCCGGTTACAGTGATTACTTCGTCGATCTCGGCGTCGATCTGCAAAACGAGATTATTCGCAGAACCGAACAGGGAGTAGGTTGAATATTCCGGGTCCGTGATCGTATCATATATGTCTGCATATTACAGCGGCAAAACGGCGGGATCAAGGGGTTTCATCTCCTGCCGACAACTGAATAAAAACCATTATCAATGGTGCCATGCGAATTACGAAGGTCATATATTTATTAACAGGGCTGATGATACTCTGCTTGTCGGTTCCGATATCGACATATGCCCAGGGTTCAATTTATGGCTCGGTGATCAGTAGTGATGCTTCCACGCCCGCCAACGGCGAGCTTATCTTTTTTGGTTTCCTGAATAATACCGATAATGAGATTCGTGCGGAGGTATCCTTTGGGGCGGGATATGATGCGGGTAATTGGTATGATGACTTTCAGAATTTTATAGATGAATCGCCCGGAATACCATATACCTATCGTTTTTTCAATATCGTCAATGGTGAGGGGACGATTCTGGATGGTGCGGTTCCAAGCAACTCTTTTCACCGGGAGGATATTGTTCTCGGTTCGCTATCCTGGCCAAGCTTTCCAACCGGTTTCGCCGGGCAGGCGGTGTCAAGTTCGAGTATTGTTCTGACCTGGGATGTTGAACCCGGGGTAACTTCTCATGTGTATCGCCGTTTTACATCGGCCGAAGGGTCGTTTTTCAGGATCGATGAGCCGTCGGGGGCACTGGCCAACCCGGGGATTTCGGTCGGTTACTTTTACGATTTTATCACTGATGGTGTTAATGTTTATGATTATGTGCTTATCTCGGAGGATGATGCCGGCAACCTGGGGCCGCATGGTGATATCATCACCGTCAATGCCAGTGATGTTCTGGCGCCGGAAATAACGACTGTCGAGCCGGAGATCGGACCGGATTCCGGGGGAACGGCAGTTATCATTTTCGGAACCGGTTTTGACATGACCGGAGTCTCGGCATTCATTGGTGAGAACGAATTACATGATGTAACAATAGTCTCACCATTTGAGATCACGGGAAGCACGCCGACCGGCGAAGTCGGGTCGGCCGATGTTCGCATTGTCAACCTGGCATCGGGGCTGTCATCGAACATTCTGAGCAATGCCTTTACTTATACCGGAAACCTGCCACCGATTTTGCATCAGATTGACGACCAGGGAGCCTGGGTGTTCGAATTGCTGAGCTTTGAGATTACCGCAACTGATCCCGATGGTGATGATGTTATGCTGACGACGGAGAATCTTCCACCTGGAGCGAGTTTCATCGACAATGGCTGGGATGAGATCCATCAGAAGTACACCGGGACCTTTTCCTGGACGCCGACCGGTGCTCAACTGGGTGCGTGGGACAGTGTCAGGTTTGTCGCCGCCGATTCTGAAGATTCCACCGACGAGTATATAACAATAACCGTCACCGACGGCAATTATTCCTGCGGTGACGTTAACGATGATGGTGAAGTCAACCTCCTCGACATTCTTTATCTGATCAGTTATGTTTATGTTGATCCGCCCGGCCCCGCGCCGGATCCTTTGCAGTCCGGCGACGTGAACGGTGGCGACGGGGCGGTCAATCTTCTGGATATTCTTCATTTGATCAGCTTCATTTACGGCAATCCACCGGGTCCCGGACCGGACTGTCCATAGATTAAATTATGGTTTATTGCAGATTGGATTATATATCTGGCGGTAACGATTGAGCAAATTATCGCATGACAATTTCAGGCAAATATATTATATTAAGACATAAGAAGGGAGTGGCTAAATTATGAGAAAAGAAATCACAGGTCTTGTCGTCATGGTGCTGTTATTGCTTGGCGCCGTGTCCGTTATGGCCGTGGAGCGTGCCGGCGAGGAAATTAACTGGCAGGTTATTTCCGGTGGGGGAAGTGTCAACGGGACGTCAACCAATTATATCCTGAGTGGAACAATCGGTCAAACAGCGGCCGGTTTCGGAAGTTCCGCATCCCACACGGTATTGCATGGATTTTGGCAGGATTTTGGTACGGGGAGCGACAACTGCTGTATGGATTGGGGAGTCGCCGGAGACGCCAACGATGATTTAGTGATCAACCTGCTGGATATCCTGCAAATTATTTCATTTGTCTATCAGGACCCGGTTGGCGATCCTCCGAATCCGCACGATTGCAACGCCCTGTTGGACTGCAATGGTGACGGAGCAACGGTCGATACTCCGGTTATCAACTTGCTGGATATCCTGGCGATGATTGAACATGTGTATCAAGAGCCGGCCGGCACCCCGGCAATGTGCTGTCCGCCCGGATGCCAGATGCCGTAGTGGGAAAGCATTTCATCTCGTCGTAATCAACGGTGTTTATTTTATTTTATTGTCTAAAATTACTTGTATGACAGCTTTGCAGGATTTCGAATTTTCAGATCTGTTGGACATAGTATCTTGAAATCCTAGGCATAGACTATCTGAAACGGTCAAATTACAATAGGATTCAATGTATAAAAGGGGTCTATAAATGGCATTGCCAGCCTTCTGCAATGCATATCGACTGGCAATCACCAATTAAGCTTTTTAGCGGTACGGGGAATCGAACCCCGGTTTGAGGACTGAGAATCCCCCGTCCTAGACCACTAGACGATACCGCCATCATTTTTCATTTTGCCAAATATAATACGTGGAGGACATTTGTCAAGTAAGACTTGTTTTCTCTTCGAGTGGAAATTATATTCCATCAAAATATTCAGCAGGGAGGAAATATGCCCGCTTCCAGAATCAAAGAATTGAAAGTCAAGGATCTCGTTGCCAATATCAATCTTAAGAAGTTAAGGATTAAAACCTCCGATGATGCCCGCCCCTGTTGCACCATTATCGGCCAGGATCGGGCGGTCAAGGCCATCAAGCTGGGATTGAAGATGCGAATCCGGGGGTATAATATTTTCGTGACGGGCCTGACCGGAACCGGCCGGTCGACCACGATCAAGCAGTTGATCGAGGAATTAAACGCCAAGGCGCCGACCCTGAATGATGTCTGTTATGTCAACAGTTTCAAGGACGCCGATTATCCGATTGCGCTGATGTTTGAAGCCGGCACGGGGCGGCAGTTCAAACGCGACATGGATTATATGGTAACGACTCTGCGCAAGTCGGTTCCGAAGGTATTTCTCAGTGAAGATTACAAAGCGCGCCGCAATCGTATTGCCGCCGATTTTGAGGGGCGTCAGAAGACGATCCTAGCGGAATTCGAAAAGAAAATGACTGACAGCGGCTTTGTCATGGTGCAAATGCAGGCCGGAATGACGGTCCGCAATGAATTACAACCGTTGGTTGACGAGGAGCCGGCTCAGATGATTCGCCTGGAGCGGCTGGTCAAGGAAGGCAAATTCTCCGAAGAACGATTTCATGAATTGGAGGGAAAGCAGGAGCGGTTGATTCGCGAAATGGGGCAGGTTGAGGTTGAATCGAAAAAACTGGCGCTGAAGCTGGAAGAGGCCCTGGCCAAGCTGGATTTTGACCTGATTGCGCCACTAATTGTTGACAAAATCAGTGTGTTGAAGAAGAAGTATTCCGATGAACGGGTTGTGTCGTATCTTGATCAGGTCCAGGAAGCCCTGGCCAGTGACCTTGATCGTTTTAAAGAGGCCCGTCCCCGGCGGGGTGAAGAGGAGGCTCCGGCGTTTCGCAAGAAGGAGCCTTTTGAAGAATTCGCGGTCAATCTGATTCTGGATAATGCTGATGTTTCGCATGTCCCGGTGGTAGTTGAAAACTCGCCTTCGTACCGTAATATTTTTGGTACCATGGAACGCATTGTCGATCGATTTGGATACTGGCGGACCGATTTCTCGCGGATAAAAGGAGGATCTTTATTGCAGGCCTCAGGCGGTTTCCTGATCATTAACGCTCTTGATCTGTTTACGGAACCGGGGGTATGGAAACCGTTAAAGCGAACATTGACAAGCGGGTGTCTGGAAATAGCGGGTTATGATCCCTTTTATCATATGGCCGGTTCGGGTTTAAAGCCGGAACCAATTCCCATTAATGTCAAGGTTGTGCTGATTGGCGATCGCCGGTTATATAACATGTTGTGGGGTTATGAAGAGGATTTTCGAAAAATTTTCAAGGTCAAGGCTGAGTTTGATCATGTAACCGATATAAATGCGTCGACGTTACGCGAGTATGTTTCATTTGTTAAGAAAATCACCGATGACGACGATTTGTTGCCGTTTGACACTTCCGGCCTGGAAGAGATTGCGGCTTTCGGCAGTCGCATGGCGGGAAGCAAAGACAAAATATCCACCCAGTTTACACTCGTCGCTGATATGATTCGGGAGGCCGCATTTTGCGCCAAGGATCGTAAGGCCAAACTCGTTACCCGCGCAGACGTGCGTGATGCGGTTCGTGACCGTCGCGAGCGGCTCAACCTGATCGAGGACAAGATCCAGGACATGATTGACAAGGATATACTACTGATTCAGTCTCGTGGCAAAGTGGTGGGACAGATCAACGGGTTGTCGGTATATGATCTTGGTGAATATCGCTTTGGCCGCCCGACCAAGATCACGGTACGCACATCAGTGGGTCGTGCCGGGGTGATCAATATTGAGCGCGAATCCGATCTTTCCGGACCGATTCATAACAAGGGTGTCCTGGTTTTGGGTGGTTTCCTGCGCGGGAAATTCGCCAAGACCAAACCGCTGATTATGTCCGCGTCAATCTGTTTCGAGCAATCCTATTCCGGTGTTGATGGCGACTCGGCGTCATCAACCGAAATCTATGCGATTCTTTCGTCATTGTCGGGAATCCCCATTAATCAGGGGATTGCGGTTACCGGATCGGTTAATCAGTATGGTGAGATTCAGCCCATTGGCGGAGTAAATGAGAAGGTCGAAGGATTCTATGATGTATGCAAGGCCAAACGACTTACGGGCCGGCAGGGGGTGATAGTGCCGGTACAAAATGTCAATGAATTGCAATTGCGGGAAGATGTCGTGGCGGCGGTGGAGAAGGGCAAGTTTCACATATATCCGGTTGCGTCGATTGACGAGGGGATTGAAATCCTGACCGGCAAGCCGGCCGGTAAGGAGTTAAAACGGGGCGGATTCACCAAAGGCAGTGTTTATGACGTCGTGGACAAGGCTCTTGATGAACTGGCGCGACAGTATAAGGCCTCCTCTCAGGACAACGAAAAAAGCGGCGCAAAAAACAGTGTTGATAAAGAGCAAAAAACCAAAAGCAAGAAGGGCTGATTGATTGCGGATTCATGCAAGGTATGAGCGGTGCATAGCGAAATACTGTCAGGGCCGCCCCTTTTTCACTTGACATGACCACTGCTGGGTGATAGGTTAATAGATATTGATATTCAGCGGTCAGGTATCGATAACTGCAACCAATGACCGGCAAATATTTGTGTAGGTGAAAAAGAATACTCGGTTAATGCTTTTCAAATGACCCCCATTTCATTTCACTCGTTTGATATTGTCTTATTCGGTGATGGTGTCAGTTAGTTCGGACATCCGCCGTTCTTTCACACTATCAGACTGAGCGGTCAGAAGTAAGGAGGATATGGGTGCAAGGTAGCAAGTTGTATGTCGGTAATTTAACGTACTCGGTCACCAATGAGAAACTGGCGGAGTTATTTGCCGCCCATGGTGACGTGAAGAACGCCAACATCATTGAAGGCCGCGGTTTTGGCTTTGTAGAAATGTCAACCCCGGAGGAAGCGCAGAACGCCAAAGATGCGCTTAACGGCACCGAATTTGAAGGTCGCACCCTGCGTATTGATGAGGCCCGCCCGCGGCAGAATCGCGATCAAGACAGAAGAGGAGGAGGCGGCTTCAGAAGATAATTAATGATATTGCAATTTCCCTTTACGGGGAGATTATTACAATAACAACAAGGCCGAACGGATATTCCGTTCGGCCTTCTGTTTTAATTATGGCAATTTGCCTGCGGTTTATTTCTCCTGCAGGGATTCGATTTCGACGCGACGGTTTTTGTGGCGGCCCTCAACAGTATCATTGTCAGCGATAAAGTACTGCGGGTCTTCACCATAGCCGACCGATGTCATCCGTTCCGCCGGGGCACCTTTGCTGACCAGGTAGTCGCGCACGGCATCGGCGCGTTTTTGTGACAATTCGAGATTGAAGTCTTCGGCTCCGCTGGCATCGGCAAAACCGCTGATCTTGATTTTGGTATCGGGATAGGCAATCATTGAGAGGGCGATTGTATCCAGAACCATTTTGGCGCCTTCCGTAAGAGAAAATGATCCAGAGGCGTATTTGACGTTGTCACTCAGAGTTATAGTGGTGGTAATACGCGGCACGAAAGGACAGCCATATTCGTCGACATTAACACCCATCCCGGTTCCCAGACACTGGTCGACACTGTCGGCCACGCCGTCCTGATCGGCATCGATGGGGCAACCCTTCATGTCGACCGCAACCGCCGCCTGCGTGTCGGGACATTCATCAAGGCCATCGGGGACACCGTCGGAATCGGAGTCAACCGCCACACCGTCTTTATCCACTACGGCACCGCGAGGGGTATCGAGTTCCTTGTCCAAATAATCCGGGACTTCGTCGCCGTCACCATCGAGGGGGCATCCGTGGATGTCGACTTTGACGCCGGCAGGAGTATCATCACACTGGTCAATGCCGTCCCAGACCGCATCGCCGTCGGTATCCAGCGGGCAACCCATCGGGTCGACCAAGGCTCCCTCGGGGGTATTGGCACAGGAATCGAGACCGTCGAAGACACCGTCGCCATCAGCGTCCAGCGGGCATCCGTTAATATCAACGATAGCGCCTTTGGGCGTGCCGGGGCATTGGTCGAGTTCATCTTTTACCCTGTCCTTATCGGTATCGGGGGCACCGCCAAAATGAAAGGTCAGGCCAACCGACGGCTCAAAATAGGCGCGAAACGGGCGACTTTTCATTTTTGACCAGTCTCCGGGGCCATAATAGTCATCCTGGACTTCAGTATTTATATTGACCACGGCGTAACTGAATACTCCCTGGACGTCAAATGTGAAGCGTTCGGCAATCCAGAAGTTCAGACCTCCTCCGAGTTTCACGGCCATATCGGTTATATCAAACGACTTTTCTCCATCGCGGCTTTCAAGATTCCAGATGTCGATTCCCAGGCCGCCGATTAAATATGGTTGCAACCGCCAGTCGGGTTTGAAGTAGTAATTGGCGGTGACGGTGACCGGTGTTCCAGTGAGTTCGGCAAAGGCGTTATCGGAATTATTCGTGGTAAAGGACTGATCATCGGTTGCAGTTGTGTCGTCGTACGTTTTCAGATAGCTGAGTGAAAAATTAAGTACGAGACTGCGGGTAAATCCATAATTGAAATTGACGGATCCGTTCCACCCCATCATAAAGGGCTCGTTGGTTCGATTGAACATGGCATAGTCTTTACCTTCCAGCATTGGAGAAAAAACCGGACCGCGGATGCCGATGCCTGATCGTTCCGACCATTCAACCGCCTGTACCGATGCAGTTGCCAGCAGTAAAATAATCGCTACCAAAAGAGTTTTTGCCTTCACGAAAGACCTCCTGAGTTATATTTGTTCTCTTTCTTTCCCAATACAATACCAATAGCAACAGCCCCATGTGGGAATTGTTAACCATTTGTTATTCGATCGCGGACTACGAACGAATTGTAACGGCTAATCAAATACCTGATGGGGGATTGCGCAAGGAAAAAGAGTGTTGCCCGGCAAAAAGATGGTTGTGTAACGCGGACAAGGCCTTATCTTGCGGGTGCGTAACAGGCAGGTTAAGACAAATAAAAAACGGCAGGTTTTGTGGCCTGCCGTTTTGCTCTTACAGAGAAAATCCTTAAAAATCCGCCCCAAGCGAGAAATAGTATTTCGGTTTGTCCACCACGGTGTTGTAATCAGTGCGCCAGGCAAGATCGTAACGAAGCACAAAGATGCCGAGGTTGGCACGAATGCCGAATCCAAATGCCGACTTGATATCCTGCAAGCGGGGTTTGTCTCCCTGAGCGGTGGCACCTTTAAATTCGTTGCCTTCCCAGGCCGCGCCGAAATCCACAAACATCGCGCCGGTAACATAGCCAATGGTCAGCGGCAGAGGAAAGTTCATTTTCAAATAATCAATAAACGGATAACGGAACTCGAAATTCGACACGAAGAACCTGGTTCCGGATAATTCATAGTATTCAAAGCCTCTCATCGGTGTGATGACATCGGCATAATACAAATTCTCGACGTCGTACACCTCCGCGTCGACCACGGTATTACCGATAAAATTGGTGGTTCCACCGAGGAAGTACCGTTTGGGATTATCGCCCCATGAGGCGCCCGCGGAGAGTCGATACGCGACCGAGAACAATCCCTTAATATGCCAATATCGTCGATAGTCAAATTCGGCGGCGTAGAAGGAGATTGAATTGTCGGAGTTGAACAAATCGTAGGCCCCGGAGAAATCGAGTCGGGAGCGGCGGCCATCCAGCGGGCCGGTTACGCCCCAGATAATGTTGTCCTGAACCAGCGAGAAGGTGCCGTAGGTCACTTTTGAGGAACGACTTTCACGGGGATCATCGTCGTCATGATATTTCCTGTCGATGAAGGTTTGTGACAGGCTGGCCTCGGCCCTGAAATATTTTGAGAATGGTCGTGCCGCATATAGTTGCATTCCGTAAAATCGGTCGCTGAACAGGTAATCATAGGAGTCAAGATAGTAGTTTTTGGTATGGAAGATACCCACCCCGAGATTGGTTCGCATGCGGTTATAGAAATAGAAAACCTGCAGGTTCGCCTGATCAAAGGAGTTGACCAGATCGGTTAACAGAAAAATCTGGTGATCTCCCAGGTAATCCGAGAACAGAAAGGCTGATTGGCCTTGCAGTCCGAAAAACGTGTCGTATGAAAATCCACCGCTGATAACATCCGGAGAGAACTTGGCCTTATAGTTCTGAACTTTGTATTCACCATTGGGAAGGGTATTATTGCCGGCGATGGAATCAAAGACCGCAATCTGCTCCGCAGTTCGGAAATTGCCTCCTCTTCCGGATGAGCTGTCAGCAACGTCTTCAAACAGGCTGTCCAGCGGATCGGTCGATTCATGAGGGGAAACGAACACGAATTCGCCGTCTTCAATCCGGGTCGAATCAGGTAGTTTTTCAGCCAGTTGATCGGTCGTGTCGACAGGTGTTATATCGGTTGTGGTGTCTGCCGCAGTATTCAGGGAATCATGTTTGAAGGCATGAGAGGTCAGGGGTGATTGTTCGCCACCGGTGCCCTGGTTTTTCTCGGTATTGATTTCTTTGCCTGCGAATTCCCGGAGTTCTCCATCCAGTGTTAACGGTTGACCATATTCACCTCTGGCATAGCCGGTTGGTTCCAGCTGACCGTTTTTTCCGGCTGGCTGGATATCTTTCATGAGAAAGACATCATAACCACCCTTATGAAATGATGAAAAGGCGATTTGCATACCGTCCGGTGACCAGGTTGGGGATTGCACTCCGGTTAACAGGTCGGTAATGGCGAAAGTGGCCGAGGAATCGAGAAAAGCGATATACAAATTGTCGATTCCATTGCGGTTTGACACGAAACAAATTTTCGCACCATCGGGGGAGACAACCGGTTCATGGCATTGCCCGAGTCCGCATGGCACCGGTGTAATATCCCGAGTGTTGAGGTCGACTGAAAAGATGGAGTAGTTTCCAAAGTCATCCGGCCTATAAATGGTATTGTAATCGATACCATCATGTTTTTTATCCAGATTCGCCAGGACAACGTCGTTATCGGGGTGCGGTCGATCTGAGGCGAATGCCAGTCTTTTCGAGTCGGGATACCATGACGGTTCGACGTCGTCGTACCGATCCTCCATGACATGAAACGTAGTATCGGCGACAAGATCATATATCACAATATCACGCCGTGATCCAACCAGCGCCGAAAATGCCACCCTAGTTCCGTCGGGTGACCAGGTCGGATGCAGAATGCTGTGATATCCGAAGAATTTGCGAAGATAAATATCCTTATTTTTCAGCGTCAAAAAGAAGAGGGCGTCTTCACCCTTTGACTTGGACACAAACACGATTTTCTCCCCATCCGGTGAGAATCCAATGCTTGAATAATAAGAATAAACCGTTTCAACATCTCCGGAACGCTGGGCTTTGACCAGCTTGTCTATTTCCTTTCCGTCGATGGCTGAAATCAGGTAGATTTCATTATAATCGGAGCGATCGGAGAAAATTGCGATGCGATCACCTTTGGGTGAGAAAACCGGTTTGGCGTTGTAATTGGAGGCATCTTTTTCATGTTTGGTCAAAGCCTTGGCGATTTCATCCGGCTGTTTTCGTTCACTTATTTCCGGCCAGTAGCGACGTTTCATTTCAAGCGAAAAATCATCCCAGAATTCTTCCATCGTAATGCCAATCGCCGATTTCAAGGCTTTATTCATGGTCAGATGCACTTTTCCCTTGGCCAGCAGTTCGCCGATTTTGTCAACACCATAGGTGTCAGCGATATAGCGAATCATGGCAAACCCCTGATAATATTCCATTCCTCCGTAGACATAATCGGGCGGGGCGAGATAACCGTTGATTGTTGCATCTCTGACAATCATATCGGCCCGGTAATGCCATCCGAAGCGCGAACTGAATTCGGCATATCCTTCGGCGAACCAAAGCGGCATATTAAACAGCCGTTGACGTGACAAGATTGAGGTGAACAGGTTGCCGTAGAGCATGTCAAAGGTCACGGCGTGGGTCAATTCATGGTGCAGGACATGACGAAAATCCTCGACGGAACCCTCCAGATAGACCACGACCCGGTTTTTTGCCGTTTCCGTAAAGCCTCCGACCCCCTCTCCGAGAAGTGATGAGGTAATATTGGTTTGCTGGAAGTCGTTGCGGGCATTATAAAGGAAAACCGGAATACGCTCATGAATGCGATAATGGAGTTGTTCCGTGACGATTACCAAGGCATCTTCCAGAATATCGGCGGCATGTTTGGCCACCGAATAGCGTTGACCATAGAAATATACGTCAAAATGGCGGGTTTGAATATATTGCCATTTGAAGGTTTCGTAGTGCACCTTGTTTTTGCCGAAAAATGTTTCCTGGGTCGCGCCGGTTGCGGCGACCATAAGGAGTATAAAGAGGATTATAATGGTATGCTTATTCATATTGTCACCCATCGTCTGCCATTCAATTTAACTTGTTAGCAATCTTGCTATTGTGTTTCCCTCTTTATATCGGCTCCCAGCGACGAAAGTTTTTCCTCCAGGCGACAATATCCTCGATCTATGTGATATATACGCAAAACCTCGCTTGTTCCTTTGGCGGCCAGGCAGGCCAGGACCAAGCCAGCTCCGGCGCGAATATCAGAAGCCATAACGGATGTTCCTTTCATCCTTTCCACGCCATTGACAATCGCCTCATCCGAGGTTACGGTCACATCGGCGCCCAGCCGACGCAATTCCATCGTATGACTAAACCTATCTTCAAAAACAGTCTCTTTAATACTACTTGTTCCCGAAGAAATGCAGGTCAGGGCCATAATACAGGCCTGCAGGTCGGTCGGAAATCCCGGGAAGGGGTAGGTGACCACTTTTACCGGACCCAATCGTTTGGGGCCCTTGACGATGACTCCATTGGGTTGTTCCTGAACGGTGCATCCCATCTCATATAATTTTCTCGATACCATTGTCAGATGTGATGGATTGATTCCATCAATTTCGACTTTTCCTCCGGTTGCCGCGGCTCCGCACATATATGTTCCGGCTACCAGACGATCTCCAGAAACTCGATAGCGAACCGGTTTGAGGGCTGAGACGCCGGTAATGTTGATGGTCGAGGTTCCTGCTCCGGAGATTTTGGCCCCGGCGGCATTAAGGAAATTGGCCACATCGACCACTTCGGGATCACAGGCGGCATTGACGATTCTGGTATCGCCCTCGGCCAAGGTCGCTCCGAAAATGAGGTTTTCGGTGCCGGTGTGTGAGGGTCGGTCGAAGATTACGGTTGCGCCTTTCAGGGATTTTGCCCTGGCGATTATAAATCCGGCATCCTCTGACAGCTCCGCTCCCAGGGAGCGAAAGCCCTTGATATGATAGTCCACCGGTCGCGCCCCGAGTGAGCACCCGCCGGGAAGGGAGACGCGGGCCTCTCCGAGTCGGCTGAGCAGAGGGCCCATAACCAGAAAGGACGCGCGCATTTTCCGCACCAGTTCGTACGGGGCGGTGTTGTGATGTATACCGGAGCAGTCAATAGACATGCTCATCGCCTTCTGATCATAGGATATCTTTCCGCCCAGGTGTTCGATAAGCTGTTTGATGGTAAAGATATCCATCAGCGGCGGGACATTTTCAATGATGGTCTCGCCCTCGGCGATGAGAATCGCCCCGGCGATAATTGGAAGTGCGGCGTTTTTGGAGCCATCAACGGTAATTGATCCGCCCAGTTTTCGGCCGCCGATAATTACAAATTTATCCATGTTCTATTCCTTTAGACACCTAAAACCTGTTTTCGTTTAAGCATTACCCTGCAATTTTTACAGAATAGTCGTTTGATTGTTCTAACACAATGGGAAAGATATCCGTCTTTGCATTGTAACCGATCTGACCAGTTCAGTTCATGTGACATTCGTGGTTATCCATACATTAATTTCAATTCCTGTATTCGGTGGTTGATGTCGACGGTGTTGGCGCAGTGGGCGGTGCAGGTGACGCAGGATATGCAATTGTTGAGGCCGTGTTGTTTCGGGATCTCATCCAGGGTGGCGCGGGCATGCTGGAGATTGCCGTACTGGGCGGCGTACATATGCGTTCGCATCAGTTTAGGAATATCGACCTCATCGGGGCAACTCGCCAGACAGGTGCGGCATTGTTTGCAGAAGCCAAAGCCGTAGGTGACGTCATTGTCCGACAGCAGGTTTTTTTCGTCCTCGGTCAATGTCAGATCATAGGCGACGGAGACATCCTCTTCGAGTTCCTGGTAATTGGCGAAGCCGGGAATACAGGTCGCGACATGTTCCTGCCGCATCACCCATTTCAATGAAGCCTTGGCGATGGTGGTGGTGCTATACTGCTGGCGGGACTCGGCATTCGGCCAGCGGCTTCCCCCGGCCATGGTTTTCATGGCGATAATGCCGATACCGGCAGTGGCGGCTTTCTTGATTGCTGCCAGCCAGTCGCTGTCATCACCCATCGTGAGATTCATCGATACCAGCAGGACGTCATAGATCCCGGCCTTGATGGTGTTGTTGATTATGTCGGGGATTTGGGTATGGGTGGCGATGCCGATATAGCGGGTTTTTTTCTGTTCTTTCATCTCGGATAGGATTTCCATTGTGGCGGAGTTAAGCGGATCCTCGGGGCGCTGGGCATCGTGGAGGTATAGAATATCGACATAGTCGGTTTTTAATCTTTTCAGACTGCCTTCGAAAGTTTGTTGGAATTTCTGTTTAAATTTCTCGCCGCTGACGTCGTTGCGAGTGCCGACGTACACCTTGGTGCCAATCGCCATGCGATCGCGAATGCCCAATCGTGACAGGGTAGAGCCGATCATCTGCTCATTGCGGCCGTACTGGTATCCGGCGGCGGTGTCGATATGCCGGATGCCTGCTTTATAGGCGGCTTCAATCAGGCCGGGATGGGTGGCATTGATCGCGCCCATGCTGATGACGGGCAGGATGAGATCGGTTTTGCCGAGGCGACGGGTGATGATTTTCTTTTCGGTTTTTTCGTCGGCCTGCTGTTTGTCATCAGCCAGTATGCGTCCCGGTACCAGTCCCGCCAGCCCGGCGGAAATCAGGCCGGTGGCGGCCGTTGCCAGAAAGCCGCGCCGTGTTACGCCCGTGTTACTTTTCATGTCATTATCCTCTATCATGACTTAATTAGATTCTTCATCAGGGGGTTGTTGCAGTCTTTCGATGGTTCTCTGAATGTATCCTGTCAATCCCGGTTTTCGTTCTTCCGCAATGGCGGAATCGGCCGGGAGCAGTTTTAGGGTTTTTTGAAAACAGACGACGGCTGAGTCATTTTGTTCGTTGTACATAAACGAATACCCCAGCCCCAACCAGCTTCCGGCGGCGGTGGGGAAGGCCTCGGTGCTTAACTGGAATATCCCCTCGGCGGTTTCAATGTCGCCCTGTCGCATGAATTGGTACCCGAGGGCGTTGATGGTTTCGCGTCTGAAAAAGACCGTGGAAGTGTCATGGTGGCAGTACTTATGGTACATCTCGGCTCCGACTGTGACGCCCTCGTCGCTGATGGCATTGACGAACTGGGCTTCAGTGGGGGGAGCATCGATCTTGGCAGTGAACTGCCGATTCATCAGGATATCCGTATCCGAGGTCGCATCATCAACCGCAAGCAGTTGGCTGGTTACGGATGAGTCGTTGTGCAGGAGCAGTCTGAAAAACTGCATGAGGTATTCACATGTCGATTCGTAGCGCGGGTTGCCGACGGGCTGATTGGGATTGGCGGTGTCCGGAATCGTTGACAGGAGGGTATTGTAGATGGACAGGTCGCCAGTCGTGGCCTCCGGCATCACGCCCAGATAGAGAGGGGCGTAATGAAACGTATGAATAGCGCTGGAATCGGTGGGATTGCCCTCGCCGATGGCGACATGCAAAAGCGGGGTGCGAACACAAGTGGGATCGAAATACATGTTGCCATCGACCAGTTCGAGATATTCCGGATTATCCTCCCAGCCGATAAGTGTTACGGCGGCATCGATGTCGCTGTTACGCATCTGCGTCAGAATGGTGGTGAGTGAACCGAAGGCGTTACCTAACAGGCCCAGGTGATCGGGGTCGACCTGGGGTAGAGTTCGCAGGTGGGCCAGGATAAATTCCTTGTCCCGAACGAGGGATTCCAAATCGCGCTGGGTGGTTTCAGCAAATGGCAGAAGTGTTCCCAGCGAATGGGTAGTGGCGACCACGAAGCCATGAGAGGCAAGATATTCACAGAGGATGGCGTTGTCGCAATAGCTGTTAGTGAGATCGGGGTGGTACAAGATAAGTGGAAAGCGGCCCGCTACCGGGGCGGCATCACGGACGGCGGCGAGATTCAGACTGAGCAGGTCGTTGACGTGTACGTAGCTGTTTTGCACCAGGGGAAAGAGGACATTATATATTTCTCTTTCCTGAAGGCGGGACAGGAGTTCGAAGAAGTCGGGATTGGCCGGATTGGGAAAGACATATTCGGAGAACACCATCGGCGCCATGTCGTCATCATGTTGGGCGGGATACCAGATGCAGATTTGGATGGGGCGGGCCCGCTCGCCGGGGCGGGGATTACCCCGGAGATCGTGTTTGCATCGAAAGGTTCGGGAATAATCGTAGGTTTCGATGGTTTTAAATCCGATATCATAGTTGCCTGGTTGCAGACCACCCCACAGGTCGGGGGAATTTGCGGTCGTAACGACGGGCAGAATCAGTAGTAATACTGACAATGCTATTGCGCCGAGCGGCCGGATGTTTTTTTGTATTTTTCTCATTATAGTATCCCTTCCTCGGGGATTTTTTTATAGAGTTGTTTGTCGTTTGCGGATATTACAAGGTAGTCTTCAAGAGGCGGTTAATCAACGACAAAATCAGTCTTGAATATGTTTTAATTTACGATAAAACGGTGTCCGGGTTGCGGTGCTTAGGTCGTAAATCACCGGAACAGAAATATTTCAAATGTCCACTTCCAGCGATCGCATGGTGTCGCGGACGCGGATGAAAAATTCGACTATTTCCGGTTCGGCATAGTCGGGGTAGGTCCAGGGGAGGGGGATGAATTTCTTTTTTTGAAAGATCAAGGTGATTTCGCCGAAAATGCCGTCGCGGAGATAGACGCGGTGGGCATAGTCCTTGGTGGTGGCGAGGGTGAGGTTGGCCAGGGTGAGGATGCCGGGGTCGAGGTTGACGCGGCGGAAGACGAAGTCGCCGGATTTCTCGCCGTATTTTTCCTCGAGTTTGTTGGTCCAGATCTTGATATCGGGCAGGTGGCCGCGCTCGATTGGTTTTTCGAAGGCGAAGAATTTCCGGCGCAGGTCGTCGCCCATCTCTTCGCGGTAATAGGTGGTGTGGAGGAATTCCATCTCATCGGTTTCGATCTCGACGCGGCCGAGTTTTTTCTCCATTTCGAGGATGGCGTCATGCATGGCATCCAGCGAAGAATAGATCGCCGATACGATCAGTCGTCCCGGAAAAGGTGGTTTGATTCGTCCCATAATACCCCCGTCGTTACCGTGTGCCCGGACAGGCTTTGAGGCACAGGCCACAGATGTGCTGTCCGATGTGATTCATATGTGCGAACTCATTCACCTGCGCGGCGCAGGCGGTGAGATTGAATTTGGTGCAGTCCTCGGTGATGGCGCCCGCCGGACAGGCATTGAGACAGGCGTAGCACTCGCCGCAGTCCTGTTCGGTGGGGAGGTCCGGTTCCAGGTCAAGCTCGGTGAGGATGGTGACCAGCCTGATCTGCGAGCCGTACTGCTCGGTGACCAGCAGGTTGTTACGTCCCCACCAGCCCAGTCCGGCTTTATACGCGATTTCGCGGTGTGACAGGTGGGCGCGCATCGGTTTCCATTTGAGCATCTGCGAGGCCGGGATCGGGATGGCATCGGCACCGAGGCGGTTGATCTCCGAGGCGACCATGAAGGCGAGGTCATTGAGGACGTGGTTGACCTGCTGATAGTGCGCCTTGTAGACCATGTTGGGGCGGTCGATCAGGGTGTCCATCAGGCCCGCGGCGAGCGGGACGCCGATTGAGATGGCGGTGTTGAGCCGTTTGGCGGCCTGTTTGATCTCGAAGTGGAACGAGTCGCGCAGTTCATCGATGCGGCAGATGCCGAGTTTGGCGGCGCCCATTGCGAGGGCGCGCCTGGTGAGGTCGGCTTTTACGGTGTTTAGGTTCATGGGACTAATAAATGGGGTGGGGGTGTTGAATGCAAGAGAATCAGATGTTTGGCGGTGAGGTGCGGGCCGGTGGGGCAGGGATTAGTATTCGTGTGTTGGTTTAGATAAGCGGTATTAAGTGTATGGTATGTTGTTGATTGTGTCATTTTGAAAATGGGTCTGGATTGTGTTTTGAAATATTTTTTTAGGGGTGATCGGTGGAGATTGCTTCGTCGCTTTCGCTCCTCGCAATGACAGGAAAGGGGGCTGGATTTGGGTTCGATTCCCCATATTTGAGTTTTGCGGTAGTGATTTGGAATTGAAATTGTGGGTGGGATCACATTCGCATCACAAATTTGGGTTCGATTGCTCATTTTTAAGTTTTGAGGTAGTGATTTGGTAGTGAAATTGTAAGATGGAGATTGCAGGGTCGCATTCGCTCCTTGCAATGACAGGATTGGGGTTTGGGTTCGATTGCTTATTTTTAAGTTTAGTGGTAGTGATTTGGTAGTGAAATTGCGAATTTTGGGCGAGCGCGGATGGTGATGACCCTCCACTAAAGCGGTGGAGCAGACGGGCCGATTTCTCATTTGTGTTTTTGCCATGTTGGTCCCCTAACTTATTGTCTCTATATATGGCCCGGTTCTGATTTCACCATTGCTTTGGTAGTGAAATTGGATGAGATCAATCAAGATTCGTTGCGAACCCACAGCAGAGCTTAGGGACACCCGGGGGGCAATTGCGAGACAAACATGTGGGGGCGCGTTTGCAAACGCAGGGACTTAGTTAATATATAGAAAACGGGCTGTCATTGATCAATATACCGGGGAGCAGACGGGATAAAAATCAGTGGCGGCATTGTTACTAATGTTTTTGAGTCCGGTTCCATCCGGATTTATCATAAATATCTCATAATTACCGCTGGTGGGCGAATCGAACATGATTTTAGAACCATCGGGCAACCAATTCGGGTGGAATTCGTTATAATCGGTGTTGGTGAGATTGGTCAGGCCGGTTCCGTCTGCATTCAGCACGCCGATATCATAGTTACCCTCAAAATCGGTTTCAATGGCCAGCATCGTCCCATCGGGTGACCAGGCTGGTTTTCTTTGATTGGGGGTGGATGAGGTGAGCTGGGTGAGATTGCTTCCATCGGCATTCATGGTGTAGATATCATAGTTACCGCTACGTTTTGACGCGAATGCGATTTTGGTGCCATCGGGTGACCAGGCCGGATCATAATCTGAAGAGTCGGCTGAGGTCAGCCGGGTTTGGTCGGTCCCGTCGGCATCCATGACATATATTTCCAGATTGCCATCGCGATTGGAGACAAAGACAATTTTGGTTCCATCGGGAGACCAGGAGGGGGAGTAATTATTGAAATCGTTATCGGTAAGATTGATCTGATCGGAACCATCGATATCCATGGTGAAAATGTCATAGTAGAAATTGGGGTAATCGACATAGCCAGAGTAGTAAAGAATTTTGGATCCATCAGGTGATATGCTCGGGTTGTAATCGGTATCGGTATTGTTGGTCAGGCGGGTTTGATTGGCGCCGGAGGAGTCGACGGAGTAGATTTCCGCGTTACCATCGTGCATGGAATGAAAGACAATTTTTGATCCATCGGGCGCCCAGGAGGGGCTATAGCAATAGGATGTGCCCTGTGTGAGGTTGGTCAGGCCGGTGCCATCGGCATTCATAAGAAATATATCATCGGATCCGTTGCGGTCGGAGCAAAAGGCGATTGTACCTGAAATCGTGTTTTCGGTTGCATCCGGCCCGGTGGAATCATCCGAGCATGACAACAGCGCCATACAGGCAAGAATGAGTATGGCGGAAAGCACGGAATTGCGGCTTATGGGGTGGTTTTTCACGGTTTATCCTCGTGTTGCATCGGTTATTGTTCTATTACAGGCATTCTCGCAAACGCCAATGGGTAATAGTAGATAAGGGGGTGTGGCGTAATGTCGCAAGATAAAAATGGTTGGGAGCAAATGGGGATATATTTCAGGTGAGGTGGGTCTGAGGACCCGGTGATCACGGGTGGGGGGGTGTTCCGGGGGATGTCGAAACACCGCTACCTCACAGAGTTCGGGAGGGAGATTTCGCCCTATATCATCATGCGTGGAAAGAAGTCAAGATGTCGAAACCGCAGGGGTTTCGACCTACGTAAAGAAAAGATGTCAGGATTGCAGGGGTCGCTGCCCTATGACAACTATTAGATCCCAATGGTGTTGAAGACCAAGCAAAGCGCCAACCGGGGACAATGTTTGCATGCATTGTCCCCGGGATGCTTTCAGTCTAATCCAGTTGCTGCTATTTAAGCAGTACCATCTTCTTAGTCTTGTCGATAGATCCAGCGGTGACGCGATAGAAGTAGATACCCGAGGTTGCATTTCCGGCGTTCCAGGTGACTTGATAATAGCCGGCAGTCTGTCGGGCGTTTACAAGCGTTTCCACTTCCTGCCCCAACAGATTATAAATGACAACCTGAACGTGTTCCGCTCTTGGCAATGTGTACTCTATAATGGTCGTGGGGTTGAAGGGATTGGGGTAGTTTTGCGATACCGTATAATTGGCAGGCAACTCGGTGTCGAAATCACCATCGTTGGCTGCGAGAGATGTCTTCACTTCAACCTTGATCATAGCCGCGGCAAGCCGGCGTTGATGATAGCCGCCCGCACCCTCGTAAGTACATGAGACTCCAAGATTAAGTAATGACTCGGTATACTCGGTTTCACCCCAGTCGGCAATATCGCAACCATCATCCCAGTGTGGACTGCCGGGCACCTGCCAGTTGGTCAGTGATGCCACCTGTGCCCCGGTGAGTTCCAGAGCGTGTGCCACCGTGAAGTAGTAGTCTCCTTCAACGGCCGGGGCTGTGATGTCGATGACGACATCATGCGACGACACACCCGGGGGAATCCAGTCGTCAATGGTGCTATAGCTGGTTTCATGGGCTCCCCAATTCCAGACCAGCACCAGTGGGGCGATATCACTTGCGCCGCCAAGATTATCCGCGTCAATCGTCACCGTGCCGGCAATCGGGTCGTCGGGATCTACGGTGATTTCCAAGACGCCATCAGCGACAGCATATTCATTAAGCCCCCCGCTCTTCAGATCCACCGTGGATAGATCTGTAACGGTCACCTTGATCATCGCCGCCGGAACCGTACTGGAGTGAAATCCTCCCGCGCCCTCATATTGCGTTGTTACCGCATGGAGGAATACCGATTGATTATATTCGGCTTCGCCCCAGTCGGCGATATCATGTCCATCGTTCCAGTGCGGATTCCCGGGCACCTGCCAGTTAGTCAGCGACGCCACCTGGGCTCCATTCATTTCAAGTCCAAATGCAATTGCGTAATAGTAGACACCCTCGGCGACCGGTGCTGTCATGTCGATGACAACGTCATGCGTCGATATTCCGGTGGAAATCCAACCGTCGATCGTGCTGTAGCTGGTTTCATGGGCCCCCCAATTCCAGACCAGAACCAGCGGGACAATATCGCCAGGTCCTCCCAGGTTCTCAGCTTCAATCGACACTGTTCCGGCAATGGATTCTCCCGGTTCAACCGTAATTTCATGTATACCATTTTCCACGCTGAATCCATTCAATCCCCCGCTTGTCAATTTCACAGTTGAAATATCGGCGACCGTGACTTTTATCATCGCTGCCGGAATATCCCTATCCTGGAAGCCAGCCTGCAATTCATATTGTGTAGTCACCAGATGTTCGGCAACGGATTGATCATATTCGGTGGATGCCCAATCGGCGATATCATGTCCATCGTTCCAGTGCGGATTCCCGGGCACCTGCCAGTTGGTCAGCGACGCCACTTGGGCTCCATTCATTTCAAGTCCAAATGCAATTGAGTAATAGTAGACACCCTCGGCGACCGGGGCCGTCATGTCGATGACAACGTCATGCGTCGATATGCCGGTTGAAATCCAGCCGTCAATTGTGTTGTAACTGGTTTCATGGGCACCCCAATTCCAGACCAGGACCAGCGGGGCAACATCGCCCGGACCGCCCAGATTGTTCGTTTCAACGGAAACGGTGCCGGCGATCGGGTCGCCCGGTTCGACGATAATCTCCAGAACTCCGGTCGTGACAGCCTGGCCATTAAGCGATCCGCCGGTCAGTTGCACGGTCGATTGTGCCACCACAATAACCGGAGCAAAAATCATCAGCACCAGTGATACCAGTATTTTCTTTTTGATCATTATGGACCTCGTTTCCATGTTCGATTTCGCATGAATTCAACACTTAGAAGACTTACTTCATAGGTGCCTCCTTTCTCATGTATATGCCGTCGAATAAACAGGTCGTTTAGCCATGTTAGACAAGGCGGCACGCAGACTTCTGCGTTTGATCAAACAGACCGACCAAATATTTGAATTTTCAGTGATGTAATTCTAAGACTTCTGAAATATAGTCACGGGAAATTAATTGGGCAAGGAAAATAATGGAGGGATTTGTGCGCAATTGTCCTTCAATTTCAGAATCATTTCTCCAGATGCCCATCCCCCCGCAGGAAATCATGTATTCTTGAAGACAAGTTTAATGTTTACAGAAGGTCAGGTCATAGTGCTTTACATGAAAACTTTGCTTTTAATAGACAACTATCCTATAAGATATCGATAGACAACATACTAATCAGGTTTTGTTTGCGGCAAGTTTCCGGTTGCGGATTTGGGGTTTGTGAAATATATTACCTATTCTTTTTTTGATGGAGGAAGGTAGGTTATGAAATACAAGCCGGTTAAAGCCCCACGCGGCACGACAATTTCCTGCAAAGGGTGGCATCAGGAAGCCGCCCTCCGCATGCTTAACAACAATCTCGATCCGGAAGTGGCCGAACGTCCCAAAGACCTGGTGGTCTACGGCGGGATGGGTAAGGCGGCCCGCAACTGGGACTGTTATCACGCCATTATGAAATCGCTCAAGTCGCTGGAAAACGACGAGACGTTGCTGGTTCAGTCCGGCAAGCCGGTCGGGATTTTCCAAACACATGAATACGCCCCCCGGGTATTGCTTGCCAACAGCAACCTGGTGCCGAAATGGGCGACCTGGGAAAAATTCCGCCAGTTCGACAAGCTGGGATTGATCATGTTCGGGCAGATGACGGCGGGAAGCTGGATTTATATCGGCGCCCAGGGAATTCTTCAGGGGACATACGAGACATTCGTGGCGGTCGGCCGCCAGCATTTCGAGGGCGATATGTCCGACAAGTGGATTTTGACCGGTGGGATGGGCGGTATGGGTGCGGCCCAGCCGATGTCGGCGACGATGGCGGGAGCCTCGATGCTGTGTGTCGAAGTGGACGAGTCGCATATCAACCGTCGGGTGAAAATCGGTTATTGTGATGTGAAGGTCAAGACGCTGGACAAGGCGCTTAAATTAATAAAAGAACATACCAAAAATCGTGAGCCGATTTCAATCGGTTTGGTGGGCAACTGTGCGGAGATATTCCCGGAGATATTCCGTCGCGGGATCATCCCGGATATTGTTACCGATCAGACGTCGGCGCATGACGAATTGAACGGATATATTCCGGAAGGTCTGACGGTAAGTGAAGCGGAGCGGTTGCGCAAGAAGAATCCGCGGGAATATATCGAGCGGGCGTATGAATCGATGGTGAAGCACTGCGCGGCGATGGTGAAGTTTCAGCGGGCCGGTTCGGTGGTGTTTGACTATGGCAACAACCTTCGCGGCCAGGCCGAGAAGGGGGGATTGAAAGAGGCGTTTTCGTATCCGGGATTTGTTCCGGCGTATATTCGTCCGTTGTTCTGCGAGGGCAAAGGCCCGTTCCGCTGGGCGGCGCTTTCGGGCGATGCGAAGGATATCTATGAGACGGATAAAGTAGTATTAAAGGAATTCAAGCAGAATAAAGATTTGGTGCGGTGGATCAAGATGGCGCAGGAGAAGGTGCCGTTTCAGGGTTTGCCGTCGCGGATCTGCTGGCTGGGTTACGGCGAGCGGGCGCGGTTTGCTGATATCATCAACAACAAGATCAAGCGGGGCACAATCAAGGCTCCGATCGTGATCGGGCGGGATCATCTCGACTGCGGCTCGGTGGCATCGCCGTACCGCGAAACCGAAGGGATGCTGGACGGTTCGGATGCGATTGCGGACTGGCCGCTTTTGAACGGCCTGTTGAATGCGGTGTCCGGTGCGAGCTGGGTTTCGATTCATCACGGTGGCGGAGTCGGGATGGGTAATGCCATCCACGCCGGTCAGGTGATTGTGGCGGACGGCACGGCGATGATGAAGAAGCGTCTGAACCGGGTGCTGACGAACGATCCCGGCAGTGGGATCGCGCGTCATGTTGATGCAGGGTATAAAGATGCGGTGAAGTTCGCGAAAGCGAATGACGTAAAAATCCCCATGATGAAATAATCAGGGGTATGATGTGAAGGTCAATTGTCAGATTAATAACCATCCGCCGGTGCGATTAGCCCGGCGGAGGTTTTTTATTTTGGCAATTATGTGATATGATAACACTGGTTATGTGTATATTCTCGTCCTGAGGGAGACCAGAATACCATTGACGTTTGGGCGAGAGGGAGTATATTTTCGGCATGGCTCCACAAAAGAAAGCAACACTGTTAATCAAGAATATCGGGCAATTGATTACCATGGAAGGCCCCGCGCCGCGTCTGGGTGACCAGATGAAGGATTTGGGCCTGATTGAGGGTGGCGGGGTGGCGGTCGCCGGTGAAGAGGTGCTGGCGGTCGGCAAGTCCGATGAAGTTGAGGGCAAAGTTGACCTGGCGGAGGGGTGTCAGGTTATTGACGCCAAGGGGGAAGTCGTAACCCCGGGTTTTATTGATCCACACACTCATCCGGTTTTTTCGAAGACGCGTCAGGCCGAATTCGAGATGCGAATTCTCGGCAAGAGTTATATGGAAATAGCCGAGGCCGGGGGTGGTATTCGTGCTTCGGTGCGTGATCTTCGGGAGACCAAAACGAGCGAATTGACGCGGATAACTTCGGCGCGGCTGGAGACGCTGTTGTCATACGGGGTGACCACGCTGGAGGCGAAGTCGGGGTATGGGCTTTCGACCGAGTCGGAGATAAAGTCGCTGGAGATTATTCGTGATCTTAATAATACGCAGGTTCTGGACCTGGTGCCGACTTTTCTGGGGGCGCATGAGGTTCCTGATGAATATCGCGACAACCGCGAGGAATATATTCGGATTCTTATTGAAGAGATGATTCCCCGGGTGGCGGATGAGAAGCTGGCGGAGTTTTGCGACATTTTCTGTGAAGAGGGTGTTTTCAGCATTGAGGAATCCCGCCGGATTATGCAGGCGGCGCTGGATCATGGTTTGAAGTTAAAGTTTCATGCCGACGAGCTGGCCTCGACGGGAGGCGGGGAGTTGGCGGCGGAGCTGGGGGCGGTATCGGCGGATCACCTGGTGTTTATTTCCGATGAAGGTATTCGGGCCATGGCCAAGGCCGGGACGGTTGCGGTATTGCTTCCGGGAACCAGTTTTTCTCTGGCTCACGGTCATTATGCACCGGGCCGGAAGATGATCGAAAGCGGGGTTGCGGTGGCATTGTCGACGGATTGCAATCCGGGTTCGAGTTTTACGGAATCGTTACCGCTGATAATTACCCTGGCGGCTTTGAATTATAAGATGACGGCGGCGGAATCGATTGCGGCGGTGACGGTTAATGCCGCCTGCGCAATTGATCGCGGGGGGCAAATCGGTCAGTTGGTCAAGGGTCTTCCGGCCGATCTGGTGTTGTGGGATATGGCTGATTACCGGGAATTGCCATATCATTACGGGGTCAACCTGGTTAAAAAGGTGGTCAAGCGGGGGAAAATCGTTGTCGGCTAAGTCACAAAAGCTGAAACTCCGGGTTACCGTTTACTGTTTAACGTATACTATATAATGAACATGATTTTCAGGATATTCGTCTTAATGGCAGGGTTAAGCCTGATTGCCGGGTGTGGCATTTACAGTTTTTCGCCCGGTGGGAAATCGTCGATCAAGACTATTTCGGTGGCTCAGTTTGAGAACAAGACGATTGAAGTCGGGTTGTCCAGCAGTATGACGGACCTGGTGGTTGATGCTTTTATAGCGGACGGCAATTTGAAGGTGGTTGGAGAAACCAGTGCGGATGCGCTTTTGATCGGCACGATGGAGAGTTACAGCCGGGTTCCGTTCACATATGACGAATTTGACAACGTGGAGAATTATGCCGTCCGTATTACTTTTGATGTAATTCTTCGGAAGGGTGGAACAGAGGACGAGGAATTATGGCATGAGCGTTTTACGAGCGATGGGGTTTTTTCGGCTGACGATGAGACGGAAGAGGATGGGCAGGTTCGGGCGGCAGAGCAGTTGGTGGTCGACATCATCAATCGGACGACCAAAAGCTGGTAATTTTTATTTGACGAGAGCCGACACAACATTATAACTTGGACACTATTATGGCAAGAGCATATTATCCCAGACTTGCGCTGATACTTGTGGTTGGCGCTTTATTATTATCGTTGCCGCAGTTCGGTCATGCCGATGAAAATAATTCGGATGTCGGCACAAGCGCCTTCAACTTTTTGAAGATTGAAGTTGCGGCCCGTCCAATTGCGATGGGTGGGGCATTTACCGGTGTTGCCGACGATGAATCATCGTTGTTTTATAATCCCGCCGGTTTGGCGACGCTTTCCGGTCGGCGCCTGATTTTTGGTTATCACAATTATATTTTTGACATGCAGGCCGGGTTTTTGGGATACATTCATCCGATCGGCGCGAAGCAGACAGTATCGGTTTTCGCCGATTATCTGAATTACGGTGAGTTCGTGCGGGCCGACGACGCGGGCGTGCCGGATGGTACGTTTTCCGGAAGCGACATCTTGTTCGGAGTTGGCTATTCGCGGGCGATAACGGATGATATTTCGGTCGGTGGAGATGTGAAACTGATTTATGAAAAAATAGATGAATACTCATCATCGGGTTTTGCGGTGGACGTGGGCGGCAAGTATGTTTTGCCTGACCGTCGGACCAGTTTCGGATTGTCGATCATGAATCTTGGGACGCAGTTTTCGACATTTATCGAGGGCGCCGAGAAGGACCAGCTTCCGCTGTTAATTCGGGCGGGTGCATCGAGTCGACTTGAGGGTTTGCCTTTATTAGTGGCGGCTGACGTTATTTATCCCACGGACAATGATTTTTATTTTGCATTCGGTTTGGAGTATCTTGAGGTCAAGCCGTTGTTCCTTCGTATCGGATGGACGAGTTTCGGAGAAAATTACAAGACCGGTTCCAGCAAGGACAATCTTTCCGGTTTTTCGGCCGGTTTCGGGGTTGATGTGAGTGATTTTTTGAGTTTTCATCGCATGCAGATTTCCTATGCCCTGACCCCGCAGGCGGAGTTGGGGACGAGTCATCGGGTAACGCTTTCGGGAGGTTTTGATCCGCTGTGAGCAATTTACGGCGACAGATAACAGTTTGGGGCATATTGTTTTTGCCGGTTCTGTTGTTATGTGTCATTTCATGCGGCGGCAGTGATATTGATACTCCCCGCGAGGTCGTTATCAAGCTTTTCGGCGCCATGGAACGCAATGACCGTCCGGGGGTGGAGTATCTTCTTGATATTCCATCGCTGATGGACAACACCGATGAGGATTATTCTCTTCAGACCGAGAAACCCCGGAGGTGGCATAATCCTGATGATTTGCTTGATGATATGGTTAGTGACGGCAAGACCAAGTCGCGCTGGTTTGCTCATCAACGGATAATCGGTCGGACGGAAATCCGTACCGATTCGGCGTTGGTTGAGGTATCGTTTATCAACAAAACGACCGATACCCAGTATTATAACAAGTTCGGCCTGCATCTGGTTGAGGGCCGTTGGAAGATATACAGTTTCAAGACATTGTCAGAGCTGTAATCATACGGTTTGTCGCCATCTGGGCGAACCGGAACGAAACACACACATAAAGTTTAGTAGTGAGCACCGATGGTGCTGTTGGTATCATCATGATCAAAGGCAAGATAGTTGTAATTGAGCGGTCGAAGGGTTATGGATTTATCGAGGCAGATGACGGGAGCGAGATTTTTTTCCATCAGCGATGGCTTCGCAAGATCAAATTTCGCGAATTGAACATTGGTGATGAAGTCGTTTTTGCCGTTCATACGGGACCACGGGGACTGCGGGCGTATAATCTGGTTCCGGCGTCATACCGGGAAGAGGTAAAGCCGCGCCCGGTGGAATTACTCTTCAAGAGTTAATCCGACGTTTTTTCGATCGGGGAAAAATCATTTAAAAAAGAAGGAAGCCTACCGTCATCTGGACGGGGATAGAGGGGGAGATCTCCGCCGAATGACTCTAACGGTAAACTTCCACTAATAATTTAAGTCGCTGGGGTTATTTTGTCAAGTCTTGATGATATAATATGCCGTATTGACTCCTTATTTCATTATTTAGCACTTAAGTTCATGGCGCGAGCGATCTTTCATTTTTTGCCTTGACACGGCACCATGCACCGATTAGATTACACCGTCTTTTGCATGTGGTCGTCCTGTGAATGGCATCAGGTTATTCTCGAGACGTACATGCCGGTTGGGAAGATAATTGAAGTATGAGACTGCAACAGACATCAATCAAGCACGTCGCCGGGCCGACGCATTACATCGAGTTAAGGCGTGAATAATAGGAACGGTATATTCATTTTTCTGGTTCTCATTGTCCTGATGGGCCCGGGCGGGATTGTCCAGGGTCAGGTTCAGGATGTTTCGAATGACGACGCGACGGTGGTTGATTCGGTTTCCGCAATTCCTCCCAATGTCACTCCCGTGATGGTTCGAAATTTGACGGTTCGTGACAATCCCAATGACCAGGGTGGCGCGATTCGTTTGAACTGGCATTTGTCGGTTGATGATTATGATGGTGGCAAGGTGACGGCGTATCGCATTCTTCGCTCGATCGGGGCTGACGGCGAGTTTGAAGAGGTCGGCGATGTTCCGGCTGGCAATGACCAGTTTACCGACAATAACGCAGAAGACGGGACAGATTATTATTACAGGGTTGCCGCGATTAACTCGTTGAAACAGGATGGTCAGGTGCTCTGGACGGTGGCATCGGATTCGGACCCGGTGGGACCGGTATCATCATCGGCCCAGTGGTTTGATTTTCAGCGTGTCAACATGTTTATCGGGGTGATTTTTGTTTGTGCCGCCATTCTTTATTTTATCAGGCAGGCCAAGTCGGGCAAGGAGTTATTCATCCGCAAGATAGCGGGATTGGATTCGGTTGACGAGGCGGTCGGGCGTGCCACCGAAATGGGCAAGAAGATTTTCTTTATTCCCGGAATTAACGATATGGACAACGTCCAGACGATTGCGGGGGTAACCATTCTCGGTCGGGTGGCGCAGTTGGCGGCGGAATACGAGACCTGGATTGAAGTTCCGGTATGCAAGTCCCTGGTTATGATAACGGCCAAGGAAGTGGTCAAGGAAGCATATGCCAAAGCGGGTCGCCCGGATGCTTTCAACGAAAATCAGGTACATTATTTGACCGACGACCAGTTTGGGTATGCGGCGGCGATTGACGGCATGATTGTCCGTGAAAAGCCGGCGACAATATTTTATATGGGTGCGTTTTTCGCGGAATCCTTGATTATGGCCGAGACGGGCAACGCCAGCGGGGCGATTCAGATTGCGGGAACCGCGATGCCATCGCAGTTGCCGTTTTTTGTTGCGGCTTGTGATTACACACTGATCGGCGAGGAATTGTTTGCGGCATCGGCGTATCTTTCCCGGGAGCCGAAATTGCTGGGATCGTTGAAGGGTCAGGATGTCAGCAAGGGCGTTATTCTGGTGGCGATCATAATTGGCGTGATTTTAGAGAGTTTTAATATTTTTCAGTTGTCGAATTGGTTCTCGGTTATTGAATAACAGATAAGGATAGCGGCATGCGACGAGAAGTACCATTAATTATTACCGCAGTTGTCGGCATAGTTTTTGTTATTCAGTATTTTATTCCGCACTATCCATTCAACCAGCTGAACAGCTGGTTTTCGGACTGGTTTTCGATTATCGGCGCATGTGCCATCTGGCTGGGGGCGTTGAACCTGATAAAAATTTCCGCGGACAAGATTTACCGCAAGCGGGCCGGTTGGGGGTATGCGGTGGTCATCATTCTCAGTTTCCTGGTGATTACGCTGATCGGGTTATTTGAAGGGGAAAGTTTCCGCGATTTCGGAACGAAGTTTGACTGGATGTATCGCTTCGTATACACTCCGCTGGCGTCAACGATGTTTGCGCTTCTGGCGTTTTTCGTGGCGTCGGCCTCTTACCGTGCATTCCGCGCGCGCAATCTTGAGGCGACCCTGTTATTGCTGGCGGCGTTTTTTGTCATGATCGGCCGGGTTCCGGTCGGTGATGCGATTGCGATGAAATTGAGTATTCCCGAAGTGATTTATCCCTCGGGGGTGGCGGTCTGGATCATGAATGTGATTAACGCGGCGGGTCAGCGGGCGATTTTGATCGGTATTGCGCTGGGTATTGTTTCGACATCGGTGCGGGTGATTCTCGGCATCGAGCGGTCTTACCTGGGGGGTGATTGATCATGAAGAAGGAGTTTCTGGTTTATATAGGAATCCTGATTCTGGCGATTATCCTGTATTTCTTCGTGACTGAGCCGGTTACGTTTTCACCGACTGTATCGCTGATTATTATTGGGTTGATCGGATTGGCGCTGGTTTTGATTTTTGTCCGGACGATCATGGGGAAACTTGTTGGTCGTCGGACGGTTTTTTCATTCGTGGCCATTTCGGTGGTCGTGCCGTTTTTCATGACGGTTGAGCAACCGATACAGACGTCGCCCGAGGTGCAGTCATTGTACCAGGCGGTTCTGGATCTCAAGCCCGGTTCGAAGGTGCTGGTGTCGTTTGATTATGACCCGCCGTCGGCTCCGGAGTTGCAACCGATGGCCGAGACCTTTTTCAGTTTGTGCCTGGAGCGTGATTTACGCATCATCATCATGGGCTTATGGCCGCAGGGTCCGCAACAGGCGGAGATGGCGTTGCAGAAGGTTATGGATGAACCTGCAATTGCTTCGAAGAATTACCGTTATGGTATTGATTATGTCAACCTGGGATTCCAGGTCGGGAATGAGTTTGTCATTCAGCGTATGGGCGACGATATCAGCAGTATGTTTCAGACGGATTATTACGGCACGCCGTATGATTCTCTTCCGCTGATGCGGAATATCACGAATTTTTCCAATATTGATTTTTCCTTTAATTTATCAGCCGGGTATCCGGGGACGGTGGAATGGGTGCAGGTAGCGGTTGACCGTTACGGGGTTGATCTCGGCGCGGGCAACACGGCGGTGCAGGCCCCGCAGATGTATCCCTATTTGCGGGCCGGTCAGTTGAAGGGATTGCTTGGCGGTTTGAACGGCGCGGCGGAGTTTGAGAAGGCGGCCGGACGAATCGGCAAGGGCACGAAGTTTATGGTATCACAGTCATTTTCACACGTGATTGTGATTGCATTTATAATCATCGGTAACGCGGCCTTTTTCCTTGGTGAGAGGCGTCGCAAAGAAGAAGTAGTGGAGTAGGGAAGATGGATGCCATCGGATTGTGGATCGGGGCTTTTCTGACACTGGGCATAATGTCGTTCCTGTACAAGGATAATCCCTGGTACAAGCTCAGCGAGTCTATCTTCGTCGGGGTGTCGGCCGGTTACTGGTTTATTACTCTTTTCTGGGACAGTATTTACAGCAAGTTTTATATCGGTGTTTCCCAGGAGGGTGACAATTACCTTTATGTTGGCGCGATTCTGGGATTGATGATGCTGATGCGTCTGATTCCCAAGGTGGGCTGGATTTCGCGCTGGCCGCTGGCTTTTATTGTCGGCGCCATATCCGGATTTTACCTGATCAATTATTTTTCATCCAATATAATGCGGCAGGTTGCGAACACGGTCATGCCGTTATTCAGCACCGATTATGGCCAGAGTCTTTTCTCGGCCTCGGTGGGGACCATTATTGACAATATCCTGGTTGCCGGGGGAACCTTCGCGGGCCTGGTGTATTTCTTTTTCTCCAAGGAACACAAGGGTGCTTTTGGCGCCACTGCCAAAGTCGGTATTTGGGTGATTATGGTCACGTTCGGTGCGACTTTCGGATATACCGTGATGAGTCGTATGTCGCTTTTGATCGGCCGGATGGACTTCATTTTTGGGGATTGGCTGGGACTGATTAAATAGCAATGGATGATCAGCTTTATAGACAGCCTGTTTTCCGCGTTTTTCAAATTTTCCTGATAATCTTTACGGTTTTAGCCGGGTCGATTTTCGCCCAGGATCCGGCGATCGGTTTGACTGACAGCGCCGATGTTTTTGTCCCTGCTCCGCCGGGAGCGGTTAAGGCGACCGATGTGGTTTACGACCAGGGAGGGGCGGTTGACCTGGAGTGGGAGCTTTCGCCGGACGACGACGGGAGCTTGAAAGTCAGCGGTTACTATATTTGTCGCAGGGAAGTCGGGGGAGAGGATTATCGACTGGTTGACAGCGTGATGGCGGGGGTGAGGACCTTCGTCGATGAGACGGTTGAGCAGGATCACACTTATCAGTACATGGTTGCGGTCAACGGTGACTGCAGTACGGCACCGTCCGAGGAATCCAATTCGATCACTCCTGACATGGAGTGGTTGAATTTCGGTTTAAGCAATTTATTCATCATCGGTCTGGTCATTTGCGGGTCGGTGATTTATTTTATCGCGCACGCCAAGCGCGGCAAGAAATTTTTCATTCGTAAGATCGCCGGCCTGGAGGCGGTCGACGAGGCGATTGGCCGCGCCACCGAGATGGGCCGTCCGATTTTATTCGTCCCGGGCATCCTGGATATGGACGATGTGCAGACGATTGCGGCGTTGACGATTCTGGGGCGGGTTTCGCGGGTGGTGGCGGACTATGACACCAAGATTAATGTTCCGGTATCGCGCTCGCTGGTGATGACGGCGGCGCGCGAGACGATCAAGTCTTCGTATATGGCGGCGGGTCGTCCCGATGCGTACAGCGATGACATGGCGGCGTATATCACCGATGAGCAGTTCGGGTACGTGGCGGCGGTTGACGGCATGATGGTTCGCGAGAAGCCGGCCACCTGCTTTTTGCTGGGGGCGTTTTTTGCGGAATCTTTGATTCTGGCGGAAACGGGTAATTCGATTGGGGCGATTCAGATTGCGGGGACGGCTCGTCCGGCGCAATTGCCGTTTTTCGTGGCGGCGTGTGATTTCACGCTGATCGGGGAAGAGTTGTTTGCGGCGTCGGCTTATCTTTCGGGCGAGCCGAAGCAGATGGGATCGCTGAAGGGTCAGGATGTCGGCAAGGCGATTGCGATGGTCTTTATAGTGCTGGGGGTAATTACCACGACACTGGCGCAGGCCTGGGACATTGGTGTTTTTACATGGATTTCAGATTTGTTGCACGATCTTTTTCAGGTAACGAGTTGAGGCAGGAATGAAACGACAGGTTGCACTTTTAATAACGCTGTTTATCGGCACGTTGCTGGTGGTGTCGGTTTTCATCCCGCCCATGGAGTCGCTGAAGGAGACGTTTACTTTATTTTTCGATATTATCGCGGTGTTTGCGTTTTTCCTCGGGGGCGGCAATTTGTTACGGGTGCATTTGACCAAATTATCCAAGCGCAAACAGGATTGGGTTTATTCCATCGTGACGCTGGTGGGATTTACGGTGGTGTTGGTTATCGGGTTGTTCAAGCTTGGCAATCCGGGTGGAATCGCGGCGTCGCCAACGGCTGAGGGGTCGTTATTCCAGACCCTGTTTGACAATGTCCTGGTACCGCTCAGTTCGACGATGTATGCCTTGTTGGCCTTTTTTGTGGCATCGGCATCCTATCGCGCTTTCCGGGCCAAGAACCGCGAGGCGACGATTTTGCTGATTGCGGCTTTTATCATTTTATTGGGGCGGACGCCGTTCGGCATGATGCTGACTTCGTGGGTACCTAACAGCCTGTCGATTCTGCAGATTCCCAACCTGGCGATCTGGATTATGAATTCGGCGAACCTGGCGGGTCAACGCGCGATCATGATCGGTATCGGGCTGGGGGTGGTGTCGATGTCGATTCGGATTATTCTTGGTATTGAGCGGACATATCTGGGAGAGGAGAAATAGATGTTCACTCCTGCTCCGCTCCTGGCGCTTTCATCCTCGACGATCGGGGTGAGTATCTCCCTGGGTCTTGTCGGGCTGGGGATGGTCTGGATGTTGATCCGTTCATTGCGGGCTCGTGATGTTGACCGTCGGATTGTATTTTTATTTATTTTCATATCGGTATCGGCGCCGATCCTGTTTCCGATCACGTTTTCGGAGACTCCCACGCCGGTGGTGAAAAAGCTTTTTGACAAGGTGGAGAGTTTGCCGGCCGATTCGAAGGTGCTGATATCATTCGATTTCGATCCGGCGATGGCGCCCGAGGTACAACCGATGGCGGATGCATTCACCCGCCATTGCATGGCCAAGAATCACAAGGTGATTTTCATGTCGCTCTGGGCGACGGGGCAGTCGTTGTTAAATCAGACGATGCGGGCGGTGCTGGTTACAGAATTTCCGGAGAAGCGGGACGGGATCGATTATGTCGAGTTGGGATACAAGGCCGGCAACGAGGGAGTCTTGAACGTTATCGTCTCGAATTTCCGCAAGATGTTTCCGACCGATGTCAACAGCATTCCGCTAGACAGCATTGAGATCTTTGACAAGATAAAATCCTGCCGGGACCTTGACCTGATTATATCCATCGGTGGTGGGAAGCCGGGTATCAAGGAATGGGTGTTATTTGTCGGTGATCCGACCAAGACGCCAATCGGGGCCGGGGTGGCGGCGGTAGTTGCGCCGCAGTTGTATCCTTATTACCCGAAGCAGTTGCTCGGATTGCTGGGCGGAGTCAAGGGCGCCGCGGAGTACGAATCGGAGCTGGTTCGTCATTACCCGCAGTTCGAGGAGGTAGACAAGCCGGGATTGCGGATGATGGGTCCTCAAACCTTTGCGCACGTGGTGATTCTGGCTTTTATCGTGCTGGGTAATATCTCATTCTTTGTCAGTCGGCGGAGGGCGTCCCGATGAAGCGATCATCGATCATAATCATGCTCGTGGTTCTGGCCATGTTTGTGATTAGCTGGCTGGCCAAGGCGTCGAGTATGGCGGGGGTTGAAGATCACAATATCTGGCATGGTTTTTTGATAACATTTTCGGCATTTTTGACGTTGGCGATTCTTTCGTTTTTATATAAGGACAATCCTTTTTACAAGTTTGCCGAGCATTTGTTTGTCGGTGTTTCCGCGGCCTATTGGATGAGTATGGGTTTCTGGACGACGATTGTGGGCAACCTGATTCCCCGGATATCGAATTCCCTTTCGGCCTTTTTTGAGGTTCCTCCGATTGCCGATGAGTGGGCACTGTTGCTTTTACCTGACAGCGTCACATTTTTCATCCCGGTTATTCTAGGGATCATGCTGTTATTACGATTGTCGCGCAATATGGGGTGGATATCGGCCTGGCCGCTGGCGTTTATTGTCGGCAGTACGGCCGGTTTCAACCTGGTTCGTTATCTTCGCTCCGACTTCATCGAACAGGTCTCTTCGACGTTTGTGCCATTACTGGTTGACTGGCAGGGGACCGGGCACTTTTTCTCACATCTCAACCTCAATGCTTCGGGGCAGTTTGTCACCATGGCGGGCAACTGGGTAATCTTTCTCGGAGTCATGTGCGGGCTGATCTACTTTTTCTTTTCCAAGGAGCACAAGGGTATTTTCGGATTTGGTTCCCGGGTGGGGATCTGGATTCTGATGGTCACTTTCGGGGCGTCGTTCGGTTATACCGTGATGGGCCGAATTTCGCTTTTAGTTGGTCGTCTGACTTTTCTGTTCGGTGATTGGCTGGGATTAATAAGCTGAATAGATATACATTCAGAGGTGTTTATGAAATTAACGTTTCTCATTGCCTGTTGTGTGTTGTTTCTGGGTTTTCCTGTGGCGGGGTTTGCGCAGGATACCCCGGAAGAAGCGCAACCGGCTGATAGTATTACGACCCCGATACCGGCACCGCCCGGCAATGTTACGGCCTGGGATACGGAAAACGACCACGGTCATTCCGTTTCTCTTTCCTGGGAACCTTCCCCGGATGACGGGACCGGGTTGGGGAATGTGATCGGCTATATAGTTTTCCGAAGTGACTCTCCGGACGGTCCGTTTGTGGATCGCGGGGTGCAACCTGCGGGTGCCTCCGGTCACACCGACGTCGGTTCCAAGGAAGAGGCTTCCCAGGACTATATGGCTGACTATGTCGATTATTATTACAAGGTTCGGGCGATTACGGCGGACAGCCTGGTGTTTGCCGAGTCTGTCATGGTCGGTCCGGTGCAATCGTACGGTCAATGGTTCAACACCGGTCGTATCCCGGTGTTGGTTTTTGTCCTTTGTTTCATGGCCATTACGATCTTTTTCATTCAGAAAGCGAAGAGCGGGGCCAACCTGTTCGTGCGTCGGCTGGCCGGGATCGAGGCGGTCGACGAGGCGATTGGCCGCGCCACCGAGATGGGCAAGCCGATTTTGTATGTGCTCGGATTGGGGACGGCCGCCGACATTGCGACGATCGCGTCGTATACGATTCTGGGGCGGGTGGCCAAGAAGATCGCCGAGTACCAGACGGGTTTGATCGTTCCGTGTTATGATCCGATCACGATGACGGTTGCTCAGGAGACGGTCAAGACGGCTTACATGGATGCCGGTCGACCGGATGCATATAATGAGGACATGGTGTATTTCGTGACGCAGTCGCAGTTTGCGTATGTAGCGGCGGTCAACGGCACCATGCTTCGGGAGCGTCCCGCCACGAATATTTACATGGGCAAATTTTATGCGGAATCATTGATATTGGCAGAAACGGGTGCGCTGGCCGGGTCGATCCAGATCGCCGGGACTGACGAGATCGCACAGATTCCATTTTTCGTGGTAGCCTGTGACTACACTTTGATCGGTGAAGAGTTGTATGCCGCATCGGCGTACCTGGGCCGCGAGCCTCTTTTATTGGGTTCGCTGAAGGCTCAGGACTATGCCAAGGCGGCGGTAATTATCCTTGCCATCCTGGGCGTGATAGCGATGAACGTGGGGCTGGATGGTTTCAAAGACTTATTTTACATAAGTAATTAGGGGGGTGAGGATATGAAAAGACAAGTACCATTAGCACTCGTATTCATTTTCGGCATTTTCATGATAATCCAGTATTTTATTCCGCATGAAAAATCCGAATGGGTATATGAGTTTTTCCTGGACTGGATTTACATCATCGGTATTTTCGCCCTGGCGCTTGGAATCTGGTCCTTGATTCGAGTTTCGTATGACAAGATCAAGTACCGTCGCCCGAACTGGCAGTATGCGGCAATTACCTTGCTGGGTCTATTTTTCATGATCCTGTTCGGGTTTGATTACGGTCGTCATATTTTTTCTGCCGAGGGTTTGCGCAACTACATGTTTGTATCGTTTTTTGATTATATTTTAATTCCGATTCAAGCCACGATGTTTTCGCTGTTGGCGTTTTTCATCGCATCGGCGGCCTACCGGGCGTTCCGTGCCCGTTCGGCGCTGGCGACATTGCTGTTACTGGCGGCGTTGATAATCATGTTGCGTTTCAATCCGTATTTCGGTGCGGTGACTCCGTATATTGAAAAGACGGCCGGCTGGCTGTTAAACGTTCCCAACCTGGCGGCGAAGCGCGCGATTATTATCGGTGTCGGTTTGGGTATTGTGGCAACATCACTTAAGGTAATACTGGGTATCGAGCGCGCGTACCTTGGCAAGGATTGAGGAGAACGAGATGAATATATTCGATCGTATGATGTCGTTCGACCGCCGCTGGGTGTTCCTCTTCCTGGCCCTGGTTTGCGTCATCACCTATGTTGCGAAGTTTTCAGTACCGATTGTAACCACGTATGAAGTTGAATCCATCTATAATCGGGTGGAATCGCTCAACGAGGGGGACATTCTTTTCCTAGGTATTGATTACGATCCCAACGCTCTGGCGGAATTGCATCCGATGGCGTATGCCATCGCGGAGCATGCTTTTCGCAAGAAGCTGAAAGTATTATTTGTAACGCTGTCACAAAACGGTCCTGGTATGGCCGATCAGGCCATCCGGGATTTGACTGATTCGCTCCGGCAGGACAGAACCTACAACGGGGTGTTTTATCCCGGACGCGAGATCGTGAACGGCGAGGATTATGTTTTCCTGGGTTACAAGCCGTATCCGGGACTGGTAATTTTGGGAATGGGTCAGAATTTTCGGATTCCGTTCCCGACCGATTATTACGGCACACCACTTGACAGCATTCCGATGATGAAGGGGGTGCTGAATTACGACCAGGTCAAGTGCGTGATTGATTTGGCGGCGGGTAACGTTGCCGACATGTGGATCGTCTACGGCGCCGGTCGGTACAATGTACCGCTGGCGTTAGGTATGACGGGTGTTATGGGTGCTGACTATTATCCGTTTCTCAATTCGGGCCAGGTGTTCGGGTTGATGGGCGGACTTTTAGGCGCCGCGCAATATGAACAACTGGCGGACAATCCGGGACCGGCCAAGGATGGGATGCGTATTCAGCTTTATGCGCATATAACGATCATCCTGTTTATCCTGATGGGTAATATCGGCTTCCTGGTGACCCGCCGTAAGAACGGCGTTTAAGGAGGTGAGTTTATAATGGAAGCAATGTCTTGGGGAACTTTCTTATGGACCACGTTTGGTGCCTTTCTGACGCTGTGCATTTTTTCCTTTTTGTATAAGGACAATGCGTTTTATAAATTCGCCGAGCACCTGGTGGTAGGCGTTTCCGCGGGGTATTTTGTTATTATTCTCTGGCATAACGGTTTGCAGCCGAACCTGTTTGATCGTCTCAACGATGGCAGTTGGTATTTGCTCTGGCTGAATTCGTCGAAGCCATGGTATATGATTCCGGCGATACTTGGGTTCATGATGTGGACCCGATTTTCTCGGAAATGGTCCTGGATCAGCCGCTGGCCGATTGCGCTTTACATGGGTATTGCGACTGGTGTGGCGGTTCCTCTGGAGATGAAAAACCGTGTTAATGTCCAGTTATATTCCGCGATGCGTGATATCGAGTGGGGCAATTTTTTCGGGACGGGATTGCTTGACGGTGGTTCCGGGCTATCGCAGTTGATAATTTTCGTGGGGACTATTTCGGCGTTGTTTTATTTCTTCTTTTCGAAGGAGCACACCGGTGTTTTCAAGGGGGTTGCCCGTTTCGGTATCTGGATTCTGATGATTGGTTTCGGGGCGTCGTTCGGTTACACGGTGATGGGTCGAATTTCGCTGTTTGTTCAGCGTATTCAGTATATCGGTGACTGGACCAAGGTCGCCTGGGATAGCAATAGCAGTGGTGGTTTTACGCTGTTCTGGTTTATCACATTCGGGATCTTTGCGGTGCTTGCCGTGTATGAGATAGTGAAGTTTGTAAGCAAGCGGGGAACCGAGGCGTCCGGTTAGACGTTAGATATGATATGCAAATAGACAAAGCCCCGCCTGAGCGGGGTTTTGTTTATTTTTTCTCCATTCGGGGGTCATGAGAATCTTCCGCCGTAAGCTCAATGATGTAGGTCGGTTACGAACATCGGTTATTTATTTTTATCTAAGTGTATATATTTTATATAATTAAGGAACATTTTAAAAAAAATAATTGATTTTCTCTTGACAATTTCTCGATTTTGGCTTATACATAAATATCAATTGGGAACCTGTGGGACCTGACATTTAGGGTAACTAACTAGTATACTGCTGAAAGCGAGGTGGGGATGTCTGATTCCTCAAATTCGGCGAAAACCAATTCCAGGGGACGGAAGAAAGGGACTGGGAAGCTCTCCACCCCCGAAGCGCGCCGCGAGTATCAACGACGCTATTACCAGATGCACAAGGAGAAGGCTAAGGAATATCAGCGTCAATATAATCTTACTCACAAGAAGAAGGCCCGTGGTGGTCGCGGCAAGGCGAATTTTATGTGTCCCCGAGAGGTGGTTCGGTCGACATTCAACACGACTGATCTGATGCATTCTCCGGTGGAAAAGACTCTTAAGATGCTGGAAAAGATTATAAGCGGCGAACGGCTCTTCACCATGTAATATGGCGCCGGAAAGTTTTTTGGCGGCAGGCGGCAAATTAAATCGTCTGCCGCCTTTTTTTTGTTGAATTTGTGCGTATCATTTATTTATAGTTTCTTGAAATAGTGTTGACTTGTGAGCAGGGAGGCCGAGATGGTTTCAGGCACAAAAACCAGAAAAAGTAAAGCCAAAAAAAGCGCCGCGAAGACACCCCGCACCGTCAAGAAGAGCCGCACCGTTACCAAGAAAGCAGTAAAGAAGACAGCCAAGAAAACAACCAAGACCAAACCCAAAACGACCGGAAAAACAGCCAAGACCAAATCCAAGGCGAAGGTTAGCCGGAAGAAGGAGTCCAAGACGAAAGCAACCATGAAGAAGAAAACTACCACGACTGCATCAAAGAAATCCCGGGCCAAGTCCTCGGGTTTTTCCCTTGAGTACTCGCCATATTATTTCTTTGGTGGGGGCAAGGCTGACGGCAACGCCTCCATGCGTGATTTGTTGGGTGGGAAGGGGGCCGGCCTGGCCGAGATGAGCCGGGCCAAGATACCGGTTCCGCCGGGTTTTACCATTACGACAGAAGTCTGCAAGATATATTATGAAAACAACCTTGAAATTCCCAAGGATATCGATGCTGACCTGGAGAAGTATATCAGCAAGATCGAGAAGTTGACGGGTGCGAAGTTTGGTGATCCTTCGAATCCGCTGTTGGTATCGGTCCGCTCGGGCGCGAAGTTTTCCATGCCGGGCATGATGGATACGGTGTTGAATTTGGGATTGAACCAGGACACGCTCAAGGGAATGGCGGCCAAGACTGGTGACGAACGATTCGCTTATGATTTGTATCGCCGGTTTGTCCAGATGTTCGGCAACGTTGTGCTGGGCATTGACAAGGATCGTTTTGAAAAGGTGATTGACGCCAAGAAGAAGGATCGCAAGATCAAGCAGGATTCCTCTCTTCAGGTTGAGGACCTCAACGATATCATCAAGAAATTCAAGGCGATTATCAAGCGCAGTACCGGCGAGACGTTTCCTGATGATCCATTCACGCAATTGCGGTTGTCGCGGGACGCGGTCTTTCGTTCCTGGAACAATCCGCGTGCCATCAGTTATCGTCGTTTGAACAATATTCCGAGCGATCTCGGGACGGCGGTCAATGTCCAGGCCATGGTGTATGGCAACATGGGTAATTCATCGGGGACGGGGGTGGGATTCACCCGCAACCCGGCGAACGGTGAGAAGGAATTTTACGGTGAGTACCTGATCAACGCCCAGGGCGAAGACGTGGTGGCGGGGGTACGCACTCCGCAACCGATTTCGCAATTGGCCGAGGAAATGCCGGAAGTGTTCAAGCAGTTGAAGAGTATCACCACCAAACTTGAAAAGCATTACCGCGAGGTTCAGGACTTCGAGTTCACGGTGCAGGAGGGCAAACTGTATATGTTGCAGACCCGCACCGGGAAGCGCACGGTTCAGGCCGCGTTGAAGATCGCGGTTGACATGGTCAAAGAGAAGCTGATCAACAAGGAAGAGGCGATAATGCGGATTGATCCGGCACAGCTTGATCAGCTATTGCATCCTCGCCTGGATCCTGACGCCGACAAAAACGTGGTTGCGAAAGGACTTCCGGCTTCACCGGGAGCCGCATCGGGAGCGGTTTATTTCACGGCCGAGGCGGCGGTGAAGATGGCCAAGGACAGCAAGCCGGTGATACTGGTTCGTCAGGAGACCAACCCCGACGACATCGAGGGCATGTATGCCGCGGCGGGAGTTTTGACATCGCGCGGAGGGATGACTTCTCATGCCGCGGTCGTAGCTCGCGGCATGGGCAAGTGTTGTGTTGCGGGTTGCGAGGCGGCGCGGGTCAACGAATCCAAGAAGCAGTTACAGATCGGTCGGTTGATAATCAAGGAAAAGGAGATTATTACCATTGACGGTTCAACCGGCGAGGTGATGATCGGTTCAGTTTCCACGATTGAGCCGGAATTGTCCGGCGAGTTTGCGGAATTTATGAAGTGGGCGGATGAAATCCGTCAGCTACTGGTTCGGGCCAATGCTGACACACCGAAGGATGCGGCGCAGGCTCGCAAGTTTGGTGCGGAGGGGATCGGACTCTGCCGGACCGAGCACATGTTTTTCGGCGAAAAGCGTTTGCCGATCGTGCAGGATATGATTCTCGCCGACTCAACCGAGGAGCGTCAGGAGGCGCTTGACAAGTTATTGCCGTTTCAGAAGAAGGATTTCAAGGGTTTGTTCAGCGAAATGAACGGGATGCCGGTCACGATCCGGACGCTCGATCCGCCGTTGCATGAATTTTTGCCGGACCGGGAAGCGGTGCTTGAGGAAATGCAGGCACTCGACAAGACCGACGAGCATTATGATATCAAGCTGGCAAAGAAAAAGAAGACCCTGCTGAGGATGGAGGAGCTCAAGGAGGTCAATCCGATGCTGGGGCATCGCGGTTGCCGGCTCGGTATCGTTTTTCCGGAGATCACCGAAATGCAGGTGCGCGCGATCATGGAGGCGGCCTGTGAGTTGTACAAGGACAAGAAGAAGGTGATTCCGGAGATTATGATTCCGCTGGTTGGTCATATCAACGAGTTCAAGAACCAGAAGGAAATCGCGGAACGTATTGCCAACGATACGATCAAGAAATACCGGGTGAAGAACCTTGAGTATCGTATCGGTACCATGATCGAGATCCCGCGCGCGGCGATTACCGCCGATGAGATCGCCACCGAGGCGGATTTTTTCAGTTTCGGGACCAACGATCTGACCCAGATGTCGATGGGTTTCTCGCGCGATGACGCCGGCAAGTTTCTTCGAACCTACGTTGAAAAGGAAATCCTGCCGCGTGATCCGTTTATTTCCATTGACCAGGATGGCGTTGGCAAGCTGGTTGAAATGGGGACATCCAAGGGGCGGTCGGTCCGACCTGACCTGAAGGTTGGTATTTGCGGTGAGCACGGTGGAGATCCCGATTCGATCACATTTTGTCACAAGGTTGGCCTGGATTATGTGTCCTGCTCGCCGTTCCGGGTTCCAATCGCTCGTCTGGCGTCCGCGCAGGCGACTATTATGTCGAAGCGCAAGACCAAGGAGCGTGACAAGTAGTATTGATGCTACAATCGTAATTGATAGAGAAAGGCCGTCATCGGGACGGCCTTTTTTTTGATGTGATCGGCGTTTCCCATATTGATATTGGGCTGTTTTTTTTGTAACATTTGTCTCACGTATGAAACGGACGGAATCTGGGGGTTGCGTATGATAAAGAGTTGCAAGCGATGAATCGTTACATGAGATATATTTCGGGGCCGGCGCTTTATGCGTTCGGCTGTGGTTTTTTCCTGCTTCTTTTTTCGGAGTTATGGCGTCTTCTGCTTTTATTTTTCATGCGGGATAATGCCCAGGAGGTACCCATCGGGCCGATTCTTGAGTCATTCTGGATCGGTGCGCGTTTTGATTTCAAGATTATCAGTGTGATTGTGCTGATCCTGTTTGTGCTGGGTGGAATTCCCGGTCTTGACATTGTTCGCAGTCGTCTTTCGCGAAAGATTAATTTCTATGTGCTGGCCCTGTTTGCGGGGGTGTTGTTTTTCATACACATGGCGGATATCGAGTTCTTTTTGAATTTCAACGCCCGCCTCAACGGTTCGGCGTTGATGTGGAACGACACTCCGGGTGATACCGTAGCGATGGTCTGGAGCAGTTTCCCGGTGGTGTGGTATTTATTGCTGTATGCGGTTATGCTGGGGGCTTTTTTGTTCATCATGCACCGTTTTCAGCGTTACGTGGTGAAGAAAACATCGCGGAATACGCTCATGATGCAACTTGTATATATCCCGGTTGTTTTGGCGGTTTTTGTGGTGGGGAGTATCGGCCGGATTTATGAGTCGGGTCCAATGCGTTGGGGCATGGCCTATTTTTCCCAATATGAGTTTGCCAATTTACTGGCGCTCAACCCGGCGTATACGTTTATGCGCGACGCGTTTTACGATGCCAACAAACGGGCGCACATTCAAAAGCTGGTTGACGGGGTTTCCGTTCCGGGAGCAGAGCGGATTGTGCGGGAGATGCTTGACGCGCCGCTTGATCAAGCAGATCGGCCATCGCGGCGTTTACACCGCGCGGTACGATTTGCCGAACATCATGAAAATCCTCCGAGTGTAATTATGATTGTCATGGAATCGTTCGGTTCCAGCCGTGTCGGTTGTTTAAAAAGTGAATATCCTTATGATTTGACGCCCGGGTTTGATTCGCTGGTTGAAGACGGCATATTATTTACGAATTTTTATTCATCCGGAACGCACACGGGTATTGCCCTGTTTACTATTCTTTCGGGAACTCCGCATTTGATCGGCAAGACGATGTTCAAGCAGGTGAAGGGTCATTCATCATACTGGAGTCTACCGTCGATACTGCGGGAAAATGGATATCACACCATGTTTTATACGACGCAGGATCCGCAGTATGACAACATGCAGGGTTTTTTGCGGGCTAATGGAGTGATGGATATCTCATCGATGCTTGATTATGACGAATCGGAGTATTTAAGCTGGCTGGGGGTTCCTGATCATGTAATGTTCGACCATGCTTATGAAAGCCTTCGGCCCCTGGCTGAGTCGGATGAGCAGTATTATGCGGTGCTTCTCAGCGCATCGCATCATCATCCTTACATAATACCCGATTTGCCGCTTCCGCGCGTGCCAGACTCGGACAAAGATGCCGCGGAACTGAACACGTTGATTTACTCGGACTGGTCGTTGTCGCGTTTTTTCCGTATGATTCAGTCTGATTCGGCTTTTGACAATACGCTGATCGTGATTACCGCGGACAACGGGATTATCTATGACCCGGTTGCGGAATTGGATATCACCATGCTTCAAATTCCGTTATTTATTTATAACACCGATTGGGGGTCAGCGCAGGGGATGCGAAATTCGCTACTTGGCTGTCATTTCGATATTCTACCGACCATCATGGGTCAACTCAAACTTGATTATGACAATTATTCATATGGCAAGGACCTGTTTGACAGCAGTTCGCGGGTTCAGCCATTCGCGTTTGCGACAAGCTGGTATAATGTGGCCTTTATTCAGGACAGTTTTTACCTGGCAACCCGCGCCGACGATCAACAGACTCGTCTTCATCTTCTGTCCGACAAGCGAACGGATATTTCGGCGCAGTACCCGGATGTACGGGACATGATGTTGCAAAAGGCCTTTTCCATTTACGAAAGCGCTTTTTACAATCAGCAACTTCCGCTAAATCGGAAACAGAAGGTATTGGCGGGCGCGAGCGGTCAATAATCATATATTACCGTTCTCATTTGAAGGATTTTCGCGGTGAATATTTCGACTATTCTTTTTGATGTCGGCTGGCCGATCATTGATGAATCCGCCGTTACGGAGGTTTGGTATGAGCACCTGAAGCGTTTGACGGCGGAAAAGACGGGAATTACGGTGACCGACCCGATGCTGGCCGATGCTGAAGCGGCCGGGGTGGCCTGTTATGCTCCATCCCTGTTAAACTATATAATCTGGCATTTGGTCAGGCCCGACCTGAAGTCTTTTTATGTCATCCGGTCGGAGTTTTATCGTTCTTACAGCACTCGTGAGTTTCGCCTGCAACCGGGTATCAAGGAAATTCTGGAACGGCTTTCCGGTCGTTTCAAACTCGGTTTGGCGGCCAATCAGCAGGTTGAGGTTTACGAATACCTGGAGCGGGAGGGGATTCTCGGTTATTTTGATTCCACCCAGGTTTCTGCCGAGATCGGTTTTTCCAAGCCGGACGTTCGCATGTTCCTGGCGGTTTTGCAGAATCTCGGGGTGGTGCCGGAGGAGGCCGTGATGGTGGGGGACAGGCAGGACAATGACATTGTTCCGGCGAAACTGATTGGAATGAAGACGGTTCGTTTGCTGGTCGGACCGCACCGGGCGCAGTCGGTGCGTTATCCGGTGGAGGCCCCCGATTACACGATTGACACGATCTCCGAGTTACCGGACCTTCCCCTGTTGGGGAGGCGCCGGGAAGGGATTTGAGGGTTTATAAATTTATTTTATATTTAGTCTTTATTAAACAAAAGGGAGGGTTTAACTGTTTTATTAATAGAGCGAATGCGAAAAATTCGGTTGTCAAAGCGGGTGTTTTTGTATATCTTTGGCGGCAGGAATAGGTTGAGCATTTATAGGAGTGATGCAAGAAATGAAATATGTGTTGATTGTTCTGTTTGCCGTTGCGATGTTTCTCTGCTGTGCCGATGACATTTATGTCGATCCGCCGATGGATATCCCCGGAGACTATACCGGTATTTTCCGGGTGGATTTTCCGCCAGACAGCACTTTTGAGATGGAGATAACGTGGACGTTCGGTTTGCAAAGTGATTTTTACTACGATTATGTCGATGGCGATGATCAGATTTGCGATGGAAACAACGGCGAGTATACTCTTGAAAGCAGCCAATTGATTGTTGACACGGTGGAGGCCGATTTGGGCCGGACGTGCAATACGAGTTGGATGCCCTACGGCAAGTTCGGAATGCTATTGGAAAGCAAGCTCCAGAAAATCACGTTAACCAAGGACAGCACGTATAACGACGTCCGCCGGGTGACGACGGTTATTCTCAATAAAGTTGCAGACGAATAGATTACAATTCAATGCCTTCGGCTATTAGTCCGGAGGCATTTTTACATGATAGCGAAAGTGGTTTGATGAGATCAAAAGGTCGGATAGGATTGGTATCGGTATTGATCGCCTGTTTGTTTGGGTCGGTATTGTTTGTTGCCTGCGACAGCGATGATCCGACCGAGGCGGTATCGTTCAGGCCCGGTTATTACAACGGGATTTATAAGACGATCACGAATTACAGCCATAGCGGTCAGGAAATTGCGATCGATTCGGTTACTTTCGAATTCAAGGACTCCAGTCCGGACAACCTGATGTTCATGCGCCTGGATGCCAATCGTGACTCTGATCGCGATCATTGTGACTGGGATTGTACGTGGATATTATATTCGGATTCGATGCGTCTTGACACGACCGATAGTCAGCCCAACACGATTTGCGATCATCTTTTATCGCCAGAGGCGACCTATAAGTATTTCGTAGACGGTCGTTATATCATATTTTACGTTTATGACGATGCGCATCCGTATGATTTGTATCGTTATTTCGAAATTTACGTCCCCTGATTTTTTTTCACACAGCTTCATTTTTACTGACGGCAGGTGTCAGCCCCGTATGCTATCTTCCAATGGGATAGCGAGAGCGCCAAAAAAATAATCCATCAAGATGCATCGGGGAGACGCGTATGCTGGCCAGAGTTATGTCGTCCGCCACGCTGGGAGTGAATGCCTATGCGGTGGAGGTTGAAGCTGATATTCAACAACAAATGCCCGCTTTTGTTACGGTGGGGCTTCCCGAGGGGGCGGTTCGCGAGTCCAAGGAACGGGTTACAGCGGCTATCAAGAATTCGGATTTCGTTTTTCCTACCAAGAAGGTCACGATTAATCTGGCGCCGGCCGACGTGCGCAAGGAGGGTTCGGCATTTGATTTGCCGATCGCGGTCGGGATTCTGGCGGCGACGGGACAGATACTGAAGGATCGTTTTGACGATTATGTTATGTTGGGCGAGCTTTCGCTTGACGGGGCGTTGCGAGCGGTTCCGGGGGTATTGCCGATGGCCATGCACGCCCGGAGTCAGAATGGGTTGAAGGGAATAATCGTACCGAAGGAGAATGCTTCCGAGGCGGCCATTGCGGAATCGCTTCCGGTGTACCCGGTTTCTTCTCTTCGGGACACCATTGCGTTTTTAGAGGATACCGATACCATCAAGCCGTTTACGCTGGATATTCAGTCGGTTTTTTCATCGGCGCGCGACTATGGTGTTGATTTTGCGGATGTGAAGGGGCAGGAATCGGCCAAGCGAGCTCTTGAGATTGCCGCCGCCGGGGGGCATAACATAATCATGATCGGTCCCCCGGGGTCGGGTAAGACGATGCTGGCGAGGCGTTTGCCGACGATATTGCCGGAAATGACGCTGGCTGAGGGGTTGGAGACGACCAAAATTCATTCGGTGGCGGGTTTACTTCCGAAAAACGCGGCGCTTATCGCCACTCGTCCGTTTCGCTCCCCGCATCATACCGTATCGGACGCCGGATTGATTGGTGGGGGGCGGATTCCCAAGCCGGGCGAAGTATCGCTGGCTCATCACGGGGTGTTGTTTCTCGATGAATTCTCGGAATTTCACAAAGACGTGCTTGAGGTTATGCGTCAGCCGATGGAGGATGGCCAGGTGACTTTATCCCGGGCCACCACGACTTTGACATATCCGGCCAATTTCATGCTGGCGGCGGCGATGAATCCGTGTCCGTGCGGCTATTATGGTGACAGCAGTCACGAATGCACCTGCAGTGTGGCGGCGATTCAGCGTTATATGGGGCGGATTTCGGGGCCGTTGCTGGATCGGATCGACATTCATATAACGGTGCCATCGGTGAAGTTCGACGAGTTATCGTCGGATGCCTGTGGAGAGAAATCAGAAGTATTGCGGAAGCGGATTAATACTGCGCGGAAACGTCAACTGGAGCGATTTAAGGGTGAGGATTCGATTTTCTGCAATGCACATATGCAATCGAAGGATATTCGGGATTATTGTCCGATAGATGAAAAATCCAAATCGCTATTGGGTTTGGCAATCACTCGTCAGGGGTTATCGGCGCGGGCCTATGATCGGATTTTGAAGGTCGCGCGCACGATCGCCGATCTTGAAGGCGCGGAAGACCTTGAAACGACGCATATTGCCGAGGCGATTCATTATCGTTCCCTCGACCGGAATTTGTGGCTGTAGTTCACGGGTAGGCGGGTAGCCTTTGGTACATCCCGTGATTGTGATTGGGCGGATTTTTTCGGTCGGGGGAATGATATTTATCTAAGATTCCATCCGGTCGTTGCCGATATACGAAGAATCCTTGACAATTGTATTTATACGCGTACCTTTTCTGTTCAATAGAAAGGACGGTCGTATGGCGCGACAGAGCAAGATGGAAAAACTGCTGTTGCACGCCGCGCGGATGCTCAACTCGACTCTGGAATACGAGGAGTTGATGCGGCTGGTGCTGGAATTGACGGTTGAGGCCGCCGATTCCGAGGCGGCGATGGTGTATCGGATTGATAAAGAGGTTGATTCGGTCCGGGCCCGTTTTCTCAAGGCCGGTGAGCCGGAGTTTTCCTATTTTCAACTGCCCAAGGGGGCCGGATTGATTGGGTGGGTTGCTGAGCACCGTGAAGCCGCGATCAGTAATGACGTAGCCAATGACGAGCGGTGTGATTTTCGTCTTCCGGAGGAGTTTAAGTTTGAGCCCCGCTCGGCGCTGGCGGTTCCATTGATCGGTCGGGGGCATTTGATCGGGGTAGTGGAGGCGTTGAACAAGGTCGACGGTGAATTCGATGACACTGACCTGGATACGCTGATCGGGCTGGCCAACCAGTTCGCGGTGGCGATTGACAACGCCAATCTGTATCGTGATGCCCGGATGGAGGCGCGCGAGCGGGAGTTATTGTATGAGGTTGGCAAGACGCTTTCCAGTACGCTGAATATCGACGAAGTGCTCAAGCTGATTATCGGATCGATCAAGCAGGTGGTTGACTGCGCGGCGGGTGGTATTTTCCTGATTAATGAAGAGAAAAACGAAATATCGACCGTTTATGGGGAGGGATACGGCAAGGATTCCGATCAGTATATGCGTCTGAAAACGGGGCAGGGACTGGTCGGTTGGGTCGCGGATAACGGTGAGCCGCTGATTGTCTCGGATGTTACGACCGATTCGCGGTATTTCCCCGGCAATCCCGAAACCAGGTCGGAGATGGTGGTGCCGATCAAGATCGACGACCGAGTGATTGGGGTGCTTAACCTGGAATCCAGCGCGACCGATGCGTATGACGGGCACAGCCTGGAATTGGTGACGGCATTTGCCAGCCATGCGGCGATCACGATCGAGCGGGCAAAAATGCATAAGAAGATGCTGGAGAGCAAGGGGCTGGAAGAGCAGTTATCGATTGCACGGGAAATACAACTTACATTTTTGCCAAATCATGATCCGGAACTGCCCGGATATGATGTTTCGGGGATCAATATACCATCCGGTGAAGTGGGTGGTGACTATTATGACTTTATTACCATAGTGGATAACCAGATGGGGATTGCGATTGCGGATGTCAGCGGGAAGGGGATTCCGGCGGCGCTGATTATGGCATCGTTTCGCGCCTCGCTGATCGCTGAGATTCGCAACAATTATGCCATTCGCACGATTTGCAAGAAGGTGAATTCGTTGCTTTATGAGTCGCTGGAGCGGGAGAATTATGTGACGGCGTTTTACGGGGTGCTCGACTCCAAGAATGACATTTTCACGTTTTCCAACTGCGGGCATAATCAGCCCATTTTGATTCGGGCCGACGGATCGGAGGAATTATTGCAGGAGGGCGGGCTGGCGCTGGGGGTGGTGGACGATGTTGACTATGAAGAACGCCCGATTTCAATAAATTCCGGGGATGTGATGGTTTTTTACACCGATGGGGTGACCGAAGCGGAGGCCTCCGATGGCAAGCAGTATGGGACGGAGCGTTTGATAAAGACTATGAAGAAATGCCGTGATCTTCCGGCGAAGGAGATCAATCATATAATTTATACCGATGTGAAGTCGTTCGCATCGGCCGAACACACGTTCGATGATCTGACCATGATTGTGGTTAAGAAGATATAGATGCGGTGAGATTCCCGGGGTTATCTAAAAGGCGGCGGAAGGGTATAAAATTACGCGTTGACAGGTATTGTTTTCTTGAGTAAGTTATGGTAAAAGCTATCAAAATACCACCGGAGGAAAGCATGAAATACGTACTTTTGTTGCCAATGTTATTGTTGGCATTATTGATTGGGGGCTGTAGCAGTAGTGATGATGATGATGAAACACCGACTAATGGAAACGGCCTGCCCGATCCGGTTTATTACACGGTGAACACATCCGCCGATGCCCCGGATATGAACAGCATTGACGCGGTCTGGGACGGAGTCGGGTCGGTGGTGTTGCCGGCGGGCAAGTACCCGGCGGTGATTGCGCGTGATCCGCAGTTGGGCGGGGTTGACCTGGTGGTGAAGGCGATCGTGAAAAGCGGTGTGTTGTATCTGTATACGCAATGGCCGGATGCGGATGCGGATTTGAAGCACTACTATATTTACAAGAATGCCAGCGGTGTAGATTTTTCGAAGTATGTAAATCGCGGTGAGGACAAGATTTATGTCATGTTTGATAACGGTCAGAATGGCACTGAAAAGGCTGACTGTGCCAGTATGTGCCATCTGAGTTCAGTGACCAAGCATTTTACCGCCGGCGGCAATGTTGATGTCTGGGTCTGGAAGTCGAGCACTACGTATCCGGCTTTTGTTGCCGAGGATTCATGGTGGGATGAGGATGGAATACTCACCGATTATCCCTCTGATTTGGTGCGGTATCCACTCTATCGTAAGAATTTCCCGGCGACGGAGAATTTCTATCCTTATTTTCATCATACCAGCGGACCTGCATTCGCCGGGCCGTTTTTGTATTTCGATGATACGACCTCTTTTAGTCCGGGTACTGATCCAGCATTATATGAAGTTGGTGATACGATTCCGGCATTTGCTATTGATTCGGCCTATCACGATACCGCCACGGTGCTGGATAGTCGCTGGGAGGTGTTGACCTATGCCGAGCATGCCGGTGGTAAGTGGACGGTGGTGTTCGCCAGGGAATTGAATACCGGTAATGCTGACGATGATCTTGACCTGGATGAAGCCGGGATTGACACATTGCAGGTTTCGATTGGTCTTAATGACAATCACCCCTATAATTCTGAAAATGCGCATTCGTGCACGTTTCCGTTTTATATGATTATTCCCTAATAAGGAAGATGGCAGTTAGATTCAAGCCGGATCGATATGGTCCGGCTTTTTTTATGGGATGAAATCAAGAATAATATCCGGAGCGGGGTCTTGCGAATCGGTTTTTGGTCTTGTATATTGAGTGGAAAATTATCCATTACCACATTGACATAAGACAAGGAGTTTGTGCAATGGCGCTGAGAAGCTACGACGAATATATCGCGTCGCTGAAGGCGATGCGCCCCAATGTGTACAAGTTTGACAAGTTAATCGAGGACGTGACCACGAATCCGGCCACCAAGCACACGGTAGAGGGCCATGCCACGTCGTTCAAGCTCAAGGACGATCCAGATGAGCGGGATACGTTCGTGACAAAATCGCATTTGACCGGCGAGCCGATCAGCCGGTATTTGTCGATTGTAGAAACCCCGGAGGATATGTTTTCCAACAGCCGGCTCAAACGCCGGATGTTCCAATTGACCGGGACCTGCACGGGTGGGCGTTGTGTCGGGTGGACGTCGATTAATGCAATGTTTGCCACGACCTATGAGATCGACCAGGAATTCGGGACAGATTATCATCAACGGCTGATCACCTGGTTGAAGGACGCGCAGGAGCGGGATATCACGATTTCGGGGGCGCTGACGGACCCGAAGGGTGATCGCACCAAGTCGCCGTCGATGCAGGACGATCCCGATATGTCGTTGCATATTGTCGAGACGCGCGATGACGGAATCGTGGTGCGCGGCGCGAAGGTGATGATTTGCGGCGTGGCGGCATCGAATGAGATTTTCGTATTGCCGGGATCGGGATATCGCGACACGGACAAGGATTACGCGGTGTCGTTCGTGGTGCCGCGCGATATCGAGGGTCTGACGATTGTCGAGACTCGTCACCCCAGCGATATGCGCGAACATGAAGAGGGTTTTGATATCCCGGTCGAAGAGGGCGGGATCACGCAGGCCTTTTTGCTGTTCGAGGACGTGTTCATCCCGAAGGAGCGGGTGTTCATGGCGGGCGAATTCAAGTATGCATTGAAGGCGGTGCAGTTTTTTATCAGCACGTATCGTGCGGCGATCGGCGGTTGTGTGGCGGGGCAGGGCGATGTGAAGATCGGGGCGGCGATTTTGACGGCGCGCGCGAACGGTTTGCATTCGAAGGTGTTCCGCGACAAGATCGTGCAGATGACGATCAACAACGAGACGACGTTCGGAATGGGAATCGCGGCCGGGGCGCTTGGCAAGAAGCATCCGTCGGGGGCCTGGGTGTGCGACATGATGTTGTCGAATGTTAACAAGGTACACGTGGCGACATTGCCGTATGAGACGTCGCGGCTGGCGCAGGATATCGCGGGTGGAATCGCCGAGACGGGCTGTATGCCGTCGTACGAGGATTTCAATTCAGAGAAGTACGGGCAGTTGATACAGAAATATCTAAAAGCCAAAAGCCCGGCCGAGACCCGCACGCGGGCGGCGCGGCTGGTGGAATGGTCGACGATCGGGGCCGGGGTGCCGGGGTGTATGCACGGCGGCGGCTCGCCGGACGGGGCCAAGCTGGTGATTAACGCGATCGGCGGCCTGGAGAAAAAGGTTGATATGGCTCGTCGCCTGGCCGGAATCAAGGAAGAGCTCCGCGATCCGGAGAAGAAGAAAAAGTAACTACTATGATGTAGAAGAAAAGGCCGGTTAATACCGGCCTTTTTTATGCAAACTATACAAAATAGATCAATCCGAGTTTTTGAATGACGGCAGGGTGTGGAGGGTGAGGTCGTCGCGGGTGGCCAATTTGGCGGTCAGCCAGTATTTATGCGCATGTCCGACGGTGATCAGGATTTTTCTGCCGCTATTTTCTTCGATTATTTTCAACAGGTTTTCGTGCATGAGGGTGTTCCAGTCCTCCCAGAGCATGAGATATTCCGGGAAGAACTGCCCGAGGACCTCAAACCATGATTGAAAATGCAGGCGGTCGATTTCGGGGCGCTGGAGGATTTCGAAAGCTTCGGGATTTTCAAGCGCGTTCATAATTTTGGTGTAGGCGATGTCCTCCCACTGCCCGGCGAATTCCCAGACGATGCGCATCCACTGGTTGTCCTCGATTTGTTTGAGCACCCGTCCCTTTTTCTTTTCAAGTTCGGTGCGGGTGGTGGAGTCGGGCAGGAAGGGAATTACGGGGATGTTTTTTTCTTTGGCCAGCGGCAGGATGGTTTCGGGGTATTCGGGCCGGGAGTCGTTGACGGATTTGCCGTCGAGTTCCTCCCGGTTTAATTCCGCGCAGATGATGTCGGGATTGATATCCGCGACGGCCTGCTTGAGCATGGGGGCATAATGCGGGGCATCGGCATCTTTAACGTGCACCGTCCCCAGAATGATGATGGTGGTATTCATAATTTATCCGTTATTAAGTATTTTCTTTTCTTTTTGCTTTGCCAGGCTGACCAGCCAGACGGTTATCAGCGACAGGATGTAGGCCGGGGCCATTTCATAGAGGGTGTTGGTCAGAGCCGGGGTAAAATGCCAGAAGACGACCACGACGGTGCCAACCAGCATTCCGGCGAAGACACCCTCGCGGGTGGTTTTACGCCACCAGAGGGTGAGCAGGAGCGCGGGGCCGAAGGCGGCACCGAGTCCCGACCAGGCGAAGGCCACCAGGGAGAAGACGAGTTTTTCTGAGAAAAGCGCGAGGAAGAAGGCGATCACGCCGACGATGAAGGTCACGATACGGGAGACGGTCACCAGTCGTTTCTCGGTAGCTTTGCGATTGATGAAGTTGTGATAGATGTCTTCGGCCACAGCGGAGGTGGTGACCAGTAGTTGGCTGTCGGCGGTGGACATCATGGCGGCAATGGCGCCGGAGATCAGAATCCCGGCCAGCCATCCGGGGAGCAGTTGATTGGCCAAAAGCGGCATGACTTTTTCCTGGTCGACGATGGTCCCGGTTTGCAAAAGACCGATGCCGAACAGCCCGATAAACATCGCGCCCCAGAAGGCCAGGACTGCCCAGCTGATGCCGATCACGGTTCCCTTGCGCAGTTCGTCAGGGTTTTTTATGGCCATGAAGCGCGCCAGCAAATGAGGTTGTCCCATGTAGCCGAAACCCCAAGCCAGTCCGGAGATGATTGAAAACATCGCCAGTAGTCCGGTATTGCCGCCGAGTATTGAGAGGTGATTCGGGTGCTGGGTCATGACGGTGGCGGTGGCATTGCCCCAGCCGCCCAGTTCGATGAGGGCGATCAGGGGAAGCAGAACCAGGGTGAAGAGCATAATCATGGACTGGATGAAGTCGGTCCAGGCGACGGCACGGAAGCCGCCCATAATGGTATAGAACAAAATAATGACAGCACCGATGATCATGCCCTCGAGTTCCGAGATGCCAAAGGTGACATTAAGCACCTTGCCGGCGCCGCGAAACTGGGCGCAGACATAGAAGGTGAAAAAGAAGACGATGATGATGGTTCCGAAGGTGCGGATGAGGTGGGTGGTGTCGTTAAATTTGTTTTCAAGATATTCGGGGATGGTCAGGGCGTAGTTGTTCTCGGATTCGACGCGGAGTTTCCTTGAGATGAACATCCACGAGAAGAGAATCCCGGAGGTACATCCGATCACCACCCACAGTTCGGCCAGGCCGGAGGCAAACACCACGCCGGGAAGTCCCAGCAGAAGCCAGGCCGATTCGCCGGAAGCCCTTTCGGAGAAGGTTACGACCCAGACGCCGAGTTTTCGTCCGCCCAGGATATAATCGGCGAGGGTTTTATTGAAGCGGAAGGTGGCAAAGCCGATGGTCAGCAGGATGGCCAGGTAGACGATAAATCCGATTAAGGTCGCGCTCATGATAACTGCTTCTCACCGGTTACGAAATAGTACACGAGTCCAATGACCACCAGTGCGATCGGTGGTACAAACAGCCAGAAATATGTCCAAAAGGTCATAATGAATCCATATAGATGAAGGGTGTTGTCATTTTCTAAGATTCAGTGTTTTGGGTTTCATCAAGGGGCGGATTGACCCAGTCCTCTTCATAGAAGAGTGAGGTCTCATCGCCGATTTTATAATCATCACGAATGTACTTGATAATTGCAAATGAATAAGCCTGCCCGGTGGCGATAACCGACAGCTGGTATCCCCAGATGACGATAAAGACGGCACTCAGCGCCAACATCATGATATACCCGGCGAACATGTCGGTCCCGCCCGCACTCCAGGCGGAGATATCAAAACCGAAGTCGATGCCGGGGAACAGGGAGGTGGTAAAGCTCACCATGGCGCTGTTGAGGGGTAGGTGGGCGGCGCCGGAAGCGATAATCGTTTTGATTTTGTCACCGCCGCCGAGGAAGGTGCTGTAATGCACCAATTGCATCGCACGATAGGCAAAATAGGCGAAAATAAAGCCACATGCTTTGGCGGTAACGGCGGCGTAGAGAGTATGCCCGGCCCAGTGGAAGGGGTGCCTGGTGAGGGTCAGGAAGGTTTCGAGGATAGAATTGAAAGTTTCGCGGTTGCGGTCGGCGATGACGGTTACCGGCATGACCAGGACTGACAGGATAAAGACGAAGACCACGACGACGGTGAACAGGGCGATGATGAAGTTCGGGAAAAAGAAAAAGATGCTATAAAGCAGTTCGCCGACGACGGGGATTCGTGCGAGCAGTCCAACCACGACGCCCAGCAGGATAATCAAGCCGATAAATGAGGCGACGGCCAGCATTGACAAAAAGAGCTGGGAAGAACGTTTGAGGCTGAACCGGATCGCCTCGCGGGCGGAGAAGAAGGGATTGCCGCGCAGTTGTTCGATGTCGCACGCCGCCACGGCCATAATCCCCAGCATAAGTGTGAAGATCGAAAGCAGAACGCCGGCAAAGAACACCAGTGAGGCGGCGAGGGAATCCATGGTGAACAGTTCCAGGGGGATCAAGCCGTAGCAATCGAAGATGTCGGTGAAGGAGTTGCCGTCGATGGCCAAAGCCAAGTAGGCAAAGACGGTAAAAACCACATATGCCGCCAGCAGGGCGCATGATGCGGCAAATATCTTTTTGGCTTTCAATGCGCGCGCCGGGATCAGTAAAATGCTTTTGAAATTATATTCAAAATCAGGTTTCACAAGACATAATGTTGTGTACCGATACCGGTAAGTCAAGATTAAATTTCACTTATGAGAGCCGGGTGATGAGACAAACTCGGAGGCGGGGAAGATTAAATATTGTCTTGAATTTATTTTTGCCTTATGTTTTGGTTAGTAAATCATACTCCAACGGATATAACATGGGTACTGACGCACCGATTGTTGAACTGATTGATATCACGCTGACCAGCGACGCCGGCTGGCGGGTTTTTACGGGATTGAACCTGGCCGTATCGGCCGGAGAGGCGGCTATTATTGTCGGTCCGACCGGGTCGGGAAAGACCTCGCTGGCGGAGATTATTTGCGGGGCGCGCCGACCGGAGGCGGGGACGGTGCTGATGTTTGGCGATACGCTTAATATTCGGAGGAAAGGCCACCTGGCGGCGATTCGTCGCAAAATCGGCGGGATTGGCGGTTTGTATAAGCTGATTTCGAATCAAAGTGTCTATGAGAATCTCCAGGCGCCGCTGATTATTCGGGGTGAGTCGGCCGCCCGCCGGAAACAGAGAGTAATCCAGACGCTGGAGGAATTCAACCTGGGGGCGAAGCGGCACGACAAGGCTCGCATGCTTTCTCGGGGCGAGCAGATTATTGTCATGCTGGCGCGCGCGGTGATTGCCACGCCGCCGCTGTTGATAATCGATGAACCGATGGCGGGACTTGATCCTGAGACGTCATCGCGAGTCCTCGAAACACTGAAGCGGTTGGCGGTGGCGGGATATGCGATGATAATCCTGTCAACCGGGCGGACCGGGCTGGAGATCCCGGATGCCAAGGAATACTACATTCTGGACGGGGCATTACAATGAGTTCGTTCTGGTATCCGATATACAAGTTCCTTCGCAACGTCGTGAGTCGGCCGCTGGCGGCGGCGACATCGCTATTGTCATTATTCCTGCTGTTTTTGCTGTTTGACCTGGTATGGATTGCCGCGCAGACCACGGATGGGTATTACCGCGAGCGGATTGCGACGGTTGAGATGGAATTGTTTTTTGATGATGCGTTCAGCGATTCCAGCGTGGCGGTGATACGGGAAACGGTGCGCGCGCTGGATGGAGTTGAGAGCATCGATTACATGTCCAAGGAGGCGGCCCGGCAACGATTGTATGATTTGATGGGGACCGATTTATTGGAAGGTTTTAACGATAATCCTCTGCCGCGATCTCTGACCATTTATTTCCATGATCGGTTTTTGACCAGTGACTGGCTGGATTCCTTCGCTGAGCGAGTTGACAATATCAACGGAGTCACGGATATTTATTATCCCCGGGCCTGGGTGCAGAAGATCGAGTTGACCCTATCCTGGGTTGACCGGGCGGTATTTTATCTGGGGCTGGTGATATTCGTGACCGCGATATTGTATATCGTTCACGCCATTCGTTTATCGGTCCGGGTACATGAAGAGGAAATCCGTCAAATGCGGTTGATGGGTTCGGGAAATATGTCGCAGTATTTGGCTTTCATGTATGAGGGCAAGTTTTATACTTTGATTGCGGCCGTAGTGGGATGGGTGGCTATCCATTATGGGCTTGGTCATGTTTCTTTCCAGAATATCCTGATAATTCTTCCATCGTTAACGGATATCGTCTATATGTGTATAGGCGCCGCACTGGCGGGATTCATCGCGGGATATCTCGGCGCCAGGAGATCGTTTTGATGGGATGGTTAAAGCTGGTCATATTCTCTGTGTTATTGTCGGTTATCGGCATATCCACGGGTTGGGCGCAGACTCCGAATATCATGGAGCAGAAAGAGGAATTGCAACAGATAAAAAAGGATATTGAGGATACGCACCGCAATCTTGACTCACTCAAGGGAGTGGAGAAGGGGGTATTACAGGAGATTTCCGATTATGAGCAGAGAGCGCTGTTGAACAAGACGGTGATTGGACGGCTCAACAATCAGTTGAATTCCCTGCGCGCGAACATAGAAGAATCCGGAAATCATCTTGAACGGGCGGAGCGGAGTTATTCTAATTCCCGGGAGCGCTATATTGCCAATTTGAAATTTTACTATGCCGGGACCAAGGACAATTACCTGGCCTATGATGACAATTGGATTTTGGAGCGCGATGCATTATTGCGGTTGACATATCTGCGGGCCCTGGCCGCGGCTGATCGCGAGCAAGTCACGGAATCATCGGAACTTCTGGCCTTAGCCGAAGCGGGTTACAATTCGCTGGTTTCAGAGGAGAAAACGGTTGGCAAGGCGCGCAAGCAGAAGCGGCAGGAGTATACCATTTTGACTTCGCAGAAGGAGAAGCGGGAAAAGGATTTGTCTCAGGTTCGCCGGCACAAGGAAAATGAAGCGGACCGGCTGGTTACGCTGTCGGAGGCGGCGCGACAGATGGAGGAATTGATTGCCCGTCTGGAGCAAGCTCGCCGGGATCGGGAACTGGCGGCTCGCCCGACCGAATTCGATTTTCAGACCGGCAATTTCGCATCGTACAAGGGGGGGCTGCTTGCTCCGATCAAGGGCAAGGTGGTCAAGCGGTATGGCTGGAAGACGGACAAGATCACCAATTTGAAATCATTTTCGCCCGGAATTGAAATCAAGGGCAGTCGTGGCGCGGGGATTCTCGCCTCCGCACAGGGAGTGGTCGCTTATGTAGGTCGCCTGCGGGGGTATGGCAATTTCGTTATTTTGGAGCATGAGGACGGTTATTTCAGCACCTACGCCGGTTTGGAAGAAGTGTATGTCGACAAAAACCAGATTATCGCCAAGGGTGACCGGCTCGGGACGGCATCAACGGGGCAATTGAAATTCGAGCTACGCCGCGGGAAGGAATCACTTGACCCGGTGGAATGGATACGCATTGACACCTTTAACTGATATTCGGGGACAGGACACGGCGCGCCGTATCCTGCTCAGTTCATTTAACAAGCGGCGATTGGCGTCGACCTATCTTTTTTACGGGCTGGACGGTCAGGGCAAATGGGCGATGGCTATCGCACTGGCGGCCCTGGTCAATTGCGAACATCCGGTGACGGACGATAGCGGGGTGGTGAGTGACGCCTGCGGGACCTGCCGAAATTGCCGACAGATTCTCAATTACACGTTTCCTGACATGTATTTCGGGTTGCCAATTCCGCCGCATAAAAACGACACCGAGGCGCTGGAGCTCAACCTGGATTACCGGAATAAAAAGAAGGCGGAGCCCTACTGTATTATTTCGTCGACCCGTCAACTGACTATCCCCATAGCTTTTGCGCGTGAGATCAAGCGACGCACCGCGATCAAACCCGAAACCGGGGTAACCCGGGTTATTCTATTCTACCAGATGGAGCGCATGCTTCCGGGTTCGGCCGATTCCCTGTTGAAACTGATTGAGGAGCCGCCGCCTGAGACGGTGATAATTCTCACGGCCAGGGACCCCGACAATCTTCTTCCGACGATTCAATCGCGGGCGCAGAAGATTCGTTTTCGGCCGTTGTCAGATGATATCATCGCAGATTATTTGCAGGCGAGGCACGAGGTTGATGAGGAGAAGGGGCGTTTTTATGCTCGTCTTGCGCGTGGTTCGCTGGGTCGTGCGATCAGCCTGCTCGATGACGAAGACCAGTCGTCGTTACGGCAGGTTTCGTTTTTGATGTTGAAGGAACTGTGCCTGAACGATACGCCGTCGGCCATCGGGACGCTTCAGGAATTCATCAATCCCAACAACCGCGGTCAGCTTGAGGAGATTCTTACGCACTGGCAGACATTTTTCGGCGATCTGATCGTTCTCAAACACGGCAAAACTCCGGATTCCATTGTAAATATTGATTTAACCTCGGAACTGGAGGCGTTGACCGACAAGTTTGCCGATCCCGATACGGTTAGCGCGGTGGTGGGTGATTTGAAGCAGTTATGCCTGTCTTTGCGGCGAAATGTCCACATTCGTCCTGCTCTGGCGGGATTTGCGGTCAGATTCCACCGGTATCTCAGGCAATCCGCTTGACACTTTCAGCGGATTTCGTAACTTAAAGGTTTTAAAGGAGGCATGATGCCTGATTTATACCTGGTTGAGTTTAAGGGAAATCGACGAGATTTCTTTAATAATACATTTTACCATTCGTTGAAATTCCGTGATCATGTGATCGTGCAGGCGGAGCGCGGCGAGGATATGGGGATTTTATTGAACCGTATCGAACGGGAGATGGACTTTTCCGACAAGGAAAAGCCCCGTTCCATTTTGCGCCCGGCGAATGAAGAAGATCTTGAAAAGCTATTGCAGAACCGTTCCGACGAAAACGGTGCCTGGGACACCGCGGTTCGGTTGATAAGCAAACATCAGCTTGAAATGAAGCTGGTTGACATTGAATATCAATTTGATCGTAACAAGCTGACATTTTATTTTACAGCGGATCACCGGGTCGATTTCCGTTCCCTGGTGCGTGATCTTGCCGCGGAGTATCGGACGCGTATCGAGTTGCGTCAGATTGGTGTTCGCGACGAGGCCAAGCGAATCGGGGGGTATGGTATTTGTGGTCGGGAACAGTGTTGCTCCCGTTTTTTACGGAGTTTCGAGCCGATTTCCACCCAGGATGCCCGAGATCAAAACTTGTCGCTCAATCCATCGAAGATTTCCGGCAACTGCGGTCGGTTGTTGTGCTGTCTGAAATATGAAGTTGACCAGTACAACCAGATTCACAGCCGGTATCCCGAGGTCGGCGAGCGATTCATGACCGATTCCGGCGAGGGAGTGATCGATCATATCAACATTTTTGAAGATTACCTGGTGGTAAGAATCGAGGGGGGAGAGGAAGTCCGGGTTACCGGACGTGAAATTCGCAAGAAACAACGATCGCAGGGGAAATTTTTCAGAACGCTTCACGATCACCATTCCTCCGATGATGGCACCCAATAACAGGAGTTTTTTCGTGCAACGGCCATTTTATATTACAACGCCCATTTATTACGTTAATGATCGACCTCATATCGGTCATTCCTATACCACTATTGCGGCCGACCTGCTGGCGCGGTACCAGCGGCTGAGCGGTCGCGAGGTTTATTTACAGACCGGGACCGATGAACATGGCACCAAGATAGCCGAGGCGGCGGAAAAGGTCGGGGTGGAGCCCCAGGCGTTTTGTGACGAAGTTGTCATGCATTACAAGGCGGCGTGGAAGAGCCTTAATATCGACTTCGGCAATTTTGTCAGGACGACCGACGACCGTCATGTCAAGGCGGTGCACAAGTTACTCAACGTTCTTCATGAGGCCAAAACCGACACCGGTGAGCCGGTCGTGTATTCGGGTGAGTACGAAGGTTTGTATTGCACCGGTTGCGAGAAGTTCCTTACGGAGAAGGAACTGGTTAACGGGGTTTGTCCCGATCACAAGATCCCCCCGCGACTGGTTAAGGAGAAGAACTACTTCTTTCGGCTGAGCGCTTATCTTGACAAGTTGAAGCGGCTTATTGAAACCAACGAACTGGTGATTCTTCCCGAAGAACGCCGGCATGAGGTGCTGGGATTGTTCGAGCAGGGTTTGAATGATTTTTCGATTTCGCGCGAAAAGGTTCTCTGGGGTATCCCCCTTCCATTTGATCCCTCGCAGGTGACCTATGTGTGGATAGAGGCGTTGTCCAATTATATTACCGGGATCGGGTATGGGGACGATCCGGCTCAGTTTGACAAGTGGTGGCGCGAGGCCGAGGTAGTGCATCTGATGGCCAAGGACATCCTAAAATTCCACTGTGTTTGGTGGCCGGCGATATTATTGGCGGCCGATTTGCCGCTCCCGCATACCATCTACCCGCACGGATTTTTCATGGTGGACGGAGAGCGGATGTCGAAGACGCTGGGCAACCAGATCGATCCCAATGACCTGGTGGATCAGTATGGAGCGGATGCCGCGCGGTATTTGCTGTTGACGCAGTATCCCTTCGGCACCGATGGTGATATTCAGCGGTCGCGGTTTACCACCAAGTACAACAGTGACCTTGCCAACGATTTGGGCAATTTGGTTTCGCGGGTGGCCAAGATGATCACCGCCAGCTTTGACGGCAAGCTCCCGGGGCCGGCGGAGGGATTGGACGGCACCGATGACATTATCTCCGAGGCCGAGCGGCTACCGGAAGTGGTCATGGAGCATATAAATCATTTCCGGGTTCTCAACGCGATCGAAGCTGTCATGAACCTGGTCCGGCAGTGCAACCGTTTCTTTGACACCAATGCTCCGTGGAAACTGATCAAGGAGGGTCGTGCGGATCAAGCCGGCGGCGTGCTTTACATTTGTGCCGAAGCCCTGCGAATCATTGCGATTTTGACGTATCCGATCATGCCGTCCAAAGCGCTGGAGATCCTGGCGATTTTCGGATTGGGCGCATCCGATCTGACGATCGAGAACGCCCGGAGTTTTTACTGTCTCAAACCGGGTGACGCGGTTACGATTACGGAGTCGGTGTTTCCTCGTTTGAAGGACAAGAAGAAACAGGTGCCGTCACAGAAGAAAACGGTTACGGAAGATAACCTGCTTGATTTTACAGAATTTGGCCGCGCCAAGCTGGTGGTGGCGGAAGTGCTTGCGGCCGAGCGGATCGAGGGCGCGGATAAATTATTGAAACTTCAAATCACGCTTGGTTCGGAGTCGCGGCAAATCGTGGCCGGGATTGCGCAGTATTATACGGCGGAGCAGATGATTGGCAAACGGATAGTGGTGGTATCCAATCTGAAGCCGGCCGAAATACGAGGCGTGCAATCCAACGGAATGTTGCTGGCGGCGAAAAAAGGCAAGCGGCTTTGCCTGGTGGTGCCGGAAGGTGACCTGCCACCGGGAGCCACGATCAGCTGATGATAGATTCACACTGCCATCTCGATTTCGATGAATTCGACGGGTGTCGTGACGTTACGATCATGGCCGCGCTCGATGCGGGGGTGCATACGATGGTCAACATCGGCACCGATCTGAAGACGTCAATGCGGTCGGTGGAACTGGCGGAACGACATAACTGTGTCTATGCCACGGTCGGGGTGCATCCGCATGACGCCAAGACGTATACCACCAGCGTTGCCGATAAATTGATAGCGTTGATGCGACACTCGCGGGTAAAGGCGGTGGGCGAAATCGGGCTTGACTATTACCGCGACCTGTCGCCGCGCGAGGTGCAACAGCGGGTGTTTCGCGAACAACTTGAGATTGCGGTCGAGAAGAAGCTACCGGTGGTGATTCACACCCGGGAGTCTTTTGAAGACACGCTGGGTATTGTGAAGGAATACGCGGGAAAACTGGCCGGCGGGATTTTTCACTGTTTCCCGGGCACGGTTCAGGATGCGCTCCGGGTCATTGACCTGGGCTTTTATGTATCGGTCGGGGGGGTTATCACTTTTCCGAAGGCCAAGATGGCCGAGGTGGCGGCCCAGGTTCCGCTGGAGTATCTCCTGCTGGAGACGGACAGTCCGTACCTGACCCCGGTGCCTTATCGCGGCAAGACCAATCAGCCGGCTTATGTTCGGTATGTGCGGGATCGGGTGGCGGAATTAAGGGATATTCCGACGTCCGAGGTCGAGAAGGTCACCGACCGGAACTGCCAGAAGGTGTATCGTTTGGTCGATCTGTTTGAGGGATAATTCCCATGTCAAATTCGCGCCCGAAAAGGCGTTTCTCACAGAATTTTTTGACTGACAAAAACATCGCTCTTAAAATAGTCAACCTGCTGGGCCTGGTCGAAGATGACGTAGTTTTTGAAATCGGTCCGGGGCGGGGAATGCTGACCGAATTTATCGCTCAAAGCGGGGCCCGCCTGATAGCGGTCGAACTCGACCGCTCCCTGATAGACTCTTTGGAGAAGAAGTTTGGCCGGTATGACCGGGTTACGATTATCAACGATGACTTTCTGGCGGTGACGCCATCGGATTATGTCGAGGGGCGGTTCAAGTTGATCGGGAATATCCCCTATGATATCACTTCGCCCCTGCTGGACTGGATTGTTCGGCACCGGGGGTTGGTCGACCGCGCCGTGATAACGATGCAGAGGGAACTGGCGGAGCGGATTTCATCGGGTGCGGGGAGCAAGGACTGGGCACCGATCTCGATTTTCACGCAGTTGCATTACAGGATTACCAGCGCCATGACTATTTCGCCGCAGGCGTTTTACCCCCGTCCGAAAGTGTATTCCTCCACGCTGGTTTTGGAGCCGGCGGATACGTATGCAATCACCAATATTGCTTTCTTTGAACGGGTGGTGCGGGCGGCGTTTGCGCAACGGCGGAAGCGACTGGTGAACAACCTGGCGTCCCATGCGAATCTTGACAAAGGGCGACTTGAAGCGGTTCTCGCCTCGTTGGGCTGGGATGTCAATATCCGGGCCGAGCAGATCGATATCGATGGTTTTATTCGTCTGGCGGATATTCTTGAAGCGACAAATAATTCTTGAACATCGCCGATAATCTCAGTAGGTTGATTCAAACCAATTCACGGAGGAATTATGGCAATAGTATCGGTAAATGTGGATCAGGTGGCGTCAATTCGTGCCCTACGCACGGGCAAGCTTCCGGATCCGGTCCAGGCGGCGATGCTGGCAGAACTGGCGGGGGCGGACGGTATCGTCTGCCATCTCAGGGAGGACCGGCGGGCGATTCGCGACCGGGATGTTTACTTGCTCAAGGAGACGGTTAAGACCAGGTTGAATCTTCTGATTCCACCGATTGATGAGTTATATCAGCGGGCCATCGAAGTAAAGCCGTTTCTGGTGACGCTGATGCCGTTTGACTCGGAGGATGGTGTTGTCACGTCCGGGTGTGATATCGCAGAGAACCGTGAATTATATGAGGAATTCGCACGAAGCCTGAAAGAGGCGGGAGTTGCGGTTGGTTACTTTGTTGATCCTGATGCAGATGCGATCAAGGCGGCGGCTCGGGCCAAGGCCGACGTGGTGGATTTGAATGCCACGTCATATGTTGGCGCCGACACGATTGAAAGCGCCGAGGCTGAGTTGGAGCGGCTGGAGCAGATGGCGCAGTTGGTCTCCAAGCTCGGGATGGCGGTTTCCTGCGGCAACGGCCTGAACTACAAGAACATCCGACCACTGGCGGAGCTGGATGTGATTGACGAGTTTTCGATTGGTCACGCGGTGATCAGCCGGGGATTGATGGTTGGATTGGATCGCGCGGTTCGTGAAATAGTCGACCTGGTTTACTCGGCCGAACATGTGCAGTAACGGATCACATTGGATTGCAACCCAAATTCGGCGATGGTTTCATTAAGATGAACGATGCCGAAAAAACGCCCGGTATGGAAACCGTAAAATATCAAGTACCCGACGACATTGGCAGAATCCGGCTGGATAAGTTGATCGGGCAAAATCCGGAGCTGAAGTTATCCCGCAGTCGTTTGCAGAAATTGATTGAGGCGGGGCTGGTGACAGTCGACGGTATTTCCGCCGAGCACAATCACACCTTGACCGGCGGCGAACAGATCACGATACAAATTCCGCCGCAACCGATATCGGAACTTACGCCTGAGGCGATTCCGCTTGATATTGTCTTTGAAGACGAACACCTGCTGGTGGTGAACAAGCCGTCCGGGATGGTGACACATCCGGGAGCCGGCAATTTCACGGGGACGCTGGTGCATGCCCTGTTGCATCATGCGCAGTCATTATCGCGGGCATCGGGTTTCGATCGGCCCGGGATAGTGCATCGCCTGGACAAGCACACCAGCGGTCTGATCGTGGTCGCGAAAACCGACCGGGTGCACCATGCGCTCCAGGAGCAGTTGCGGGAACGGAAGATCAAGCGGACCTATCACGCGCTGGTATGCGGCCACATGAAGGAGGATCGGGGAACGATTGATCTGCCGATCGGGCGTTCCCTTCGAGACCGCAAGAAGATGACGGTCACCAACCATAACAGTCGGGAGGCGGTGACCGACTATATTCTGCTTGATCGCTATGAGTTGTATGATTTGCTGGAGATACAGTTACAAACCGGGCGGACTCATCAGATCCGGGTTCACCTGTCACATTTGGGGCATCCGGTTTTCGGTGATCCCGACTATGGCGGTCGCACCAAGTGGCATCGGGGAGTGGTATCAGCCGCGCGACAGACCGCCAAGCAGACGCTGAAGTTACTTGATCGCCAGGCACTTCATGCCAAGCGACTGGAATTTACCCATCCCATAACCGATCAACCGGTGCGGTTCGATTCCGATCTTCCGGCCGATTTCCAGTCGGTGCTTGACCTGCTCGATGAGCAGGAGCGATCGTAAGGTTCGCACCAGCGCAGGGATAAGATAGTCTTTTGTCAGCCTATGCCCGCCGGGCCGGAAGCAGTCATCGGGCAATTATCTTGACATCGCGCAGTCGTCATATTAGGTTATTGATTCAATATTAAACCGGGATTGTGCCGTTATTGAAAGGCGATAGATAATGGAAAAGAAAAAGCTGGATTATGCCTCAGCCGGGGTCGATATCGAGGCCGCCGATCAAGCTGTTGACAAGATAAAAAAGCTGGCCAAAGCGACTTTCAGCGATGCGGTTTTGACCGGAATCGGGCAGTTTGGCGGTTTTTACAAGCCTGATCTGGGCGGGGTGAGTAGCCCGGTGTTGATTTCCTCAGCCGACGGCGTTGGCACCAAGCTGAAAATAGCTTTCATGACGGGGCGGCACAAGACGGTTGGTGAGGACCTGGTTAATCATTGCACCAATGACATTCTCGTGCATGGCGCGAGGCCCCTGTTTTTTATGGATTATTTTGCCACGGGGGTGCTCTGTCCCGAGGTTGCGGCCGACGTGGTCGAGGGCTTGTCCAATGGTTGTTGTAACGCCGGGATGGCGTTGATCGGCGGAGAGACGGCGGAGATGCCGGGTTTTTATCAGGCCGGTGAGTATGACCTGGCCGGGTTTATTGTCGGGTTGGTCGATCAGGATAAGATTATTAACGGTTCCACGATTAAGGCCGGTGATACGGTGATCGGTCTCGGCTCCGACGGTTTGCACACCAACGGTTATACGCTGGCCCGCAAGATTGTCTTTGATATCGCCGGATTGAAGCCGGACGATATGATTGATGCGCTCGGGATGAGCGCGGCCGATGCGCTGTTGGCGGTGCATCGCTGTTATCTACGCCCAATCATGAAGGTGCTTGAACAGTATGAAGTCCGGGGAATGGCGCATATTACCGGCGGTGGCCTGCGCGGCAACCTGGTGCGTATCCTTCCGAACGGCCTGCAGGCGATTATTAAGACCGGAACCTGGCCGGTTCCAGCGGTTTTTGATTATTTGCAACAGACCGGCGGGGTGGCCAAGGCCGACATGTTTCAGGCGTTCAACATGGGCATCGGTTATGTTCTTGTGGTTGCGGAACATCTGGCAGAGAACGTGGTTGAGACACTAAAGAGTTCGGGTGAACGACCGTATGTTATTGGTACGATCACCGAAGGTGCGAAAGACATCATATTGAAGGATTGACCATGTTCCTGCTTTGTATTCTTGACGGGTTCGGCCTGCGTGACCAGACTGAACATAATGCCGTGGCATTGGCGCACAAGCCGAATTTCGAAAAATTGATAACGACCTGCCCGCATGTATCCATTGAAGGTTCCGGCCTGGCGGTGGGGCTTCCTGAGGGCCAGATGGGTAATTCAGAGGTGGGTCATTTAAATATCGGCGCCGGACGCGTCGTTTACCAGGATGTCACACGAATCGACAAGGCGATTGCCGACGGCGATTTTTTTACCAATCAGGTATTGCTGGATGGCCTGAAGAAGGCTGTTAAGGATAACAAGGCGGTGCATCTGTTTGGCCTGGTTTCCGACGGTTGTGTTCATTCCTCGATGGAGCATATCAAGGCCCTGGCCACCATGGCGAAGGATGCTGGGGTCACCGATTTATATTTGCATGCCTTTATGGATGGCCGGGATACGCCGCCGCGTTCCGGGGCGGAGTATATGCGGGAAATGGTGGACTTCTTTGCAAAGCTGGGACTTGGCCGGGTGGCGACGGTTTCGGGCCGGTATTACGGTATGGATCGCGACAAGCGCTGGGAGCGGATCGAAAAATCATATCAGACTATCGTACACGGTACCGGCGAGCGATTCGATAACGCAGTTGCGGCGATAGAAAAGTCGTATGACGCTGACGTTACCGATGAATTTATCGTACCGGTCGTAATAGGTTCTGATGATTCGGACGAGGGACGATTGCGCGAGGGCGACACGGCGATCTTTTTCAATTTTCGGTCGGACCGGGTTCGGCAGTTGTGTCATGTCCTGACGGGCACCGATCCCGACGATTTTCCACATCCCGATAATCCCACCATACACCTGATTACCATGACGGAATACGACGTAACGCTGAGTTCGGCGCACGTGGCGTTCCCACCGGTTCACCTGGATAATATCTTCGGTGAAGTGATCTCCCGAGCCGGTCTGCGGCAACTTCGAATCGCCGAGACCGAAAAATACGCGCATGTGACATTTTTCTTCAATGGCGGAGTTGAGAAGCCGTTTGATAAGGAGGATCGGGCGCTGATCCCATCGCCGAAGGTGGCAACCTATGATCTGCAACCGGAGATGTCATCGGTGGCGGTTGCCGATGAGGCGACGCGACGTATCCGCTCCGGCAAATATGACGTGGTAATCCTTAATTTTGCCAATTGCGATATGGTCGGGCACAGCGGCATTGAGGCGGCGGCGATCAAGGCGGTTGAGGCGGTCGACGCGGGACTGGGTGAAGTTCTGGCGGCCGTAAATGACGTGGGGGGGCAGGCGCTGATAACGGCCGATCACGGCAATGCCGAACAGATGTATGATCCATCGACCGACGGTCCGCATACGGCGCACACCACCAACCCGGTTCCGTGTGTTTTTTATGACAGCACCGGTGAGTGCGGGAAGGTGCATTTGCGTCAGGGTGGCAAGCTGGCGGATTTGGCACCGACGATAATGCAATGCCTGGGAATCACTCAACCGGAAGAAATGACCGGGGTATCATTACTGGTAGCAGGTGAAGTTTCTGTTTCACGCAATTAAGGCGGTTATCTGGCCCGGTGAGGTTTCCGTGCGGCTCCGGCGCGCGGAGCTAACGCTCTGGGCTTTTGTACTGGCGCTGGCGTATCTTCCACTCCCGTTCGGATTTCTGGCCTGGTTCGCTTTGGCCCGTCCGTTGTCGATAATCTTCAGTCTGAAGGGCAAGGGGGCCTTTCGGGCGGCGTATTTTTTCGCTTTCATGAGCAATCTATTCCAATTGTACTGGGTGGCAGTGGTGACCCCGGCCGGGATGGTGGCGGCGATTTTTGTTTTATCGCTATACCCTGCGGTTGTTCTTCTGGCCGCAAACAGGCTTTATCAATTTAGAAAAACACTGGGTTTGATCAGTCTTCCCATCCTCTGGGTGGGGATGGAATATTTTCGCAGTCTGTCGCAATTTGCCTTTCCCTGGACCGATCTGGGCTACAGCCAGGGGTATTACCTGACTCTCATTCAAATCGTTTCGGTGGTGGGAGTGTATGGCCTGTCGTTTGTGCTGATGGCGATGAACATTTTTATCTGGCAGGTATTTTCCTCGAGGAATCGTCTTGAAACCCGGGTCAGTACGGCGATCGCGTTTATCGGTGTGCTTGTGATTGTCTTTTTATACGGCTGGGTGGTTTTTCCACCCCTGGAGGAGCCGGGGACGTTCAAGGTGGCGTTATTGCAGGGCAATGTAGCCCTGAAGGATAAATGGGGTCGGGAGACGCGCGATGATAATTTTCGTCTTTATGATTCACTGGCGATGGAGGCGGTCGACGACTCGGTTGATCTGATTATCTGGCCGGAGACCGCGGCACCAGCCTACCCGCGCCTTGAGATGAAATACCAGCATTTCCTGAGCGAAACCGCTCGCCGAACGGGAATCCCCAACCTGGTCGGGGGGCTTGACGCAGAGTACTTCGACAAAAAAGAACGTTCATTCAACGCCGCCTTTCAATTTTCTCCGAGCGGTCGTATCGATTACTACTATCATAAGATGAAGCTGGTTCCGTTTTCGGAGCATACACCATATCAAGATTATTTTCCTTATTTGTCTCGGAGTTTCCTTGGTCAATACCTGTCCGCAATACGTAACCGTAAAGTGCAGTGGTGGTCCGATTTCTATCCGGGTGATTCGATCACGATTTTCCGTGTTGGCGAAGTGGATTATGCGGTGGCCATCTGTTATGAGGTGGCTTTCCCCGAATTTACGCGCAATGCCTTGCGCAGGGGAGCCGATTTTATGGTTACAATTACCAATGACACCTGGTTTGGCCGATCACCGGGACCGTTTCAGCACATGAGACTGGCGGTTTTCCGGGCGGTTGAAAACCGGGTCTGGCTGGCCCGATGCGCCAACAGCGGGATTTCGGCGGTGATTGATCCTTACGGCCGGGAATCGGCATATGGGGGTCTTTATCAGCAGGGGGTGATGATTGGAGCGGTGAAACCGAAGGATGAATTTTCGACATTCACATCCATCGGCCCGATCGTGGGCATATTCTGCTGGTTGCTAACGCTGGCGCTATTGCCTATATTGGCGGTACACTGGTTATGGAAGAAAAGACACTAATCCGATTATTGTTCCTGGGTGTGGTGTTGACGTTTTTTGTCAGCGCGACGCCAGCCGCAAATCTTGAGGGCTGGACGACGATAACGTCCAGTCGGACGGTGCGGGGAGTTGAGTATTTCAATGATTCATTGCAGGTGATCACTTCCGGCGGCTGGCTTCGAATCGATCCGCTGTCCGGCGGTCTGACCAAAACCACGAATACCGACGGCCTGGGGACCAATGACCTGAATGATATCCTTCGGGATCAGGATGGGATTGTCTGGATTGCGGGGGACGGTCGGCTGATTAAGTATGCCGATGGACAATGCATGCAATTCCTGTTTTTCGACGGTGATGAGAATCTTCTTCCGCTATACAGCCTGGCGGATGACGGAGATTCGCTCTGGATCGGGACGTCGATTGGCCTGGCGCTTTTCTCCAAGGTGAATGACGGTGGTCAGATTGAAGATTTTTATTATCGGTACGGTTCACTTTCAACGGAGCCGGTTGTCCGAGACGTTCTCCTGTCAGGTGATTCCATCTGGATCGCCACGTCGGTCGGCCTGGCGGTTGCAGACCGGCGCGATCCGCGTTTGTTGAAGTCGTTTGTCAACTGGACTTCGTTCGACGAGACGCAGTTTCCGTCGCTGGGTGAGGATGATATTACGGCGTTGTATCTTTATGCCGATACGCTGACAGTCGGAACGGCGGGCGGTGCTTACCAATTGCTTATTGACGGCATTGACACTTCGTTTTCAGCACTTGCCATTCCCGATTACGCCAGGGTTGCCGACATGAATGAGTCAGGTGACAGCCTGTTCTTATATACCTCGAATGGGGTCTTCACATATTCCTCAGACGGCATAAGCATGATAAATACATCCGGCATTCCCAGTTCCAATTTCACCGGCGGGTATCTGGTCGATGGCATTCATTGGTTTGGCCTGACCGATGACGGGATATACTTCGGCAGTGCCGGCATATATGAAAGAATTAACGATTACGGCCCGCCCGGGAATTATGTTACGTCGCTGGCATCGAGGTCTGACGGCCTTGTGGCGGGTGCCTATAATTTCAACGGTGCGGCCGTGTATGATGACGGGAAATGGGCTGCGCTTGATATCAACACCCGCGACTGGGTAACCACGGTGTCATTCGATGGCGAGGGTGAACTCTGGGTCGGTATCTGGGGGAACGGGTTGTATCATCTTACCGATGAGAGCGCGATAAATTACGACGAAAACAATTCCTCGTTGCGTGGTGTGACCGGAGCCGCAGGGTATGTCGTGGTTAACGATTTTGCCATCGGTGGCACGTACCTGTTCGCCTCCAATTACCTGGCGTTTGGCGGCAACCCGGTGACGGTGATCAATCGGCTTACGACGCAGTCGCAGTCGTTCGGATTGGCTGATGGGATCACGTCGGATCGCGGTATCACCATCGATGCGCACAGCGGGTATTTTGTACTGGGCACGTCAAACAACGGCGTGTATTATTACTATTATGGTCCCGATCCATTCAACAAGTCCGACGATTCGGTGGTGAATTTCCGTGAGGACAACAGCCGGCTCAACGCCAACAGTGTCAACGTGGTCCGGTATGATAATGACGGTGTGTTCTGGGTGGGAACGCAGTTCGGGTTGTTGCGCTATGATTACGGGGTTGACAATTTCGACGTGATCGAGTTGCCGCTGGGATTCGGTCCCGAGGTGACCGAATTGATATTCGATCGACGTAACAACGCCTGGATCGGGGCGCGCAACGGCCTGGCCCGGCGCAATGTCACGACCGGGGAATTTGACGTGTTTACCAGCCTCAATTCGGGGTTGACCGACGATCATATTACGGGACTGATGGTTGACCAACGGACCGGCGACACCTGGGCAGGGACGCCGTCGGGCATTTCCATTCGCAAGCCCGATTTGGGCGATCCGACCACGGACATCGAAAACGCGATTGCCCTGCCGAATCCGTATGTCATTCGTTCCGGCTCCGAGGTGGTGCGTTTTAACTATGACGGCCGCGCGGTTGTCAGGATATACACCGTCAACGGTGAACTGGTGCGGCAGATCGATGTCAACGAGGACTGGGATGGGAAGAACCAGCAGTCGCAGGATTGTGCTTCGGGGGTGTACCTGTATCATCTGACCGGCGACGACGGTTCGGTCGGTCGGGGTAAGCTTTTGCTCGTTAGAGACTAATGGCGTTTACGGTGTGTTCAGCGGCGGACGTGCCCGTGGAGCAGTGGCGGGTATTGTCGCGCGATTCTCTTTTCTCAAGTCCCGCATTCGTATCGATCTGGGAGGCCTGGGGCGGCCGACCGGTGTTTTTTCTCGAACATGACAACGGGTGTTCGGTGGCCGGAATGGCGGGGATCATAATGGGCCATCGCCTTATTCGTCATTTTGAGTCAATGGCGGACGGTTTGTACGGCGGGGCGTTTTATGCCGAGAACACGGACGAGTCGGTACGAGGGGCTTTTGAACATAATGTTGTCAGGTACTTGAAATCACGCGGCGTCATTCGCGCCGACATTCATCATCCCGATCATACCCCGGAAAGCGGTCTATATTCCCGGAGTCCGATCGGTTTGCATGTTATTCCATTGTCCGGAGATGATTTTAAGCCAGCTCATCCCAAAGTGCGTGAGCATCTTCGTAGTGCGGAACGCGGGGGCGCCGAAGTATGTCGGTTTACAGATGCCGGTCGTATGGATGAGTTTTACGGTCTGGTGGAACAGACTGAGAGCCGCCACGGTTGTTCTCCACGCTATCCCCGATCTCTTTTTGAGAAGTTGTTTTCCCTTGCGGCGCATGATGAGCGGATTATCTGGCTGGCGGTTCTGTTTGAGGATCGGATGATTGCATCACGGATCAGTCTTGTCGAGCGGGGTCAGATGCTGAACTGGCAGAGTTTTTTCGACAAGCAGTACAGTCGACTCAGACCCAATTATTTATTAATGCAGGATGTCATAAGGTTTGCCCAGCAACGTGGCATTCATGAGGTCAATCTCGGATGGTCGCCGCCCGGTGCGGATTCACTGGTTGAATTCAAAGAGCGCTGGGGGGGGCAGAAGACCGAATATACATCGTACACATGGATGTCAAGATGGGGCAAACTTATTAACCGGTTGAGGACATCATGAAGATATTGCTCCTGGCTGACGGGCGGTCGTTGCATGCCGTTCGGTATCAGGGAGAATTGCAACGACGCGGGCTGACAGTAGTGTTTGCCTCTATTGAGAACGGGGTGACGGTGGACGTGCCGTTACGCCCGATGACCGGAATTCGGGGATTGAATTATCTGCTGGCGGCGAGGAAAATCCGGCACCTGGTGGAACGGGAGGCGCCGGATATTATTGACGCGCATTCGGCCTCGGGATACGGTTATACCGCGGCGGTGGCAGGGGTGAGCGAGCAGGTTCCGGTATTGTTGCACTGTTTGGGGTCGGACATATTAATCTCGGCGAAGAAGTCAACCTATCACCGGATGCGGGTGGGGACGGCACTTGAGAAATCGTCGCATGTTATTGTCGATTCACACTATCTTGAAGCCCAGGCTCGGGCGATTGCACCGTCAATGAAAGCGGACGTGGTGTACTGGGGCGCGGAAGACGCGGTGTTTGATTTGCATGATGCCAATCGGGAGCTAAAAGATTTCAGCAAGGTCAGGCCGGTAAAAGGATTGGTGCCGCGTCCGCATGAGGGAGTATATAACAATCAGTTTATCATCCGAGCGCTTAACGGTTTGATCAACAAGGGTAAGATCACGTTAACTTTCCCCGACTGGGGCACCCATCGCAAGGAGTTTGACGCCCTGCTGGGCAGGGAATGTCATTCCGGGACGGTGCAGATGTACTCCCGCCTGCCGCGCATGGATTACATTCGTTATCTGGGAGGATTCGACATGTACCTGTCGGCTTCGCAGTCCGACTCGTCACCGGCCTCGCTGATTGAGGCCATGGCCGCCGGGCTGGTGCCGATCGTGGCGGATATTCCCGGGGTGCGGGAATTGGTCGGACCGGACAATGCCCTGCTTTTTGATCCGGGCAACGAGCGGTCACTTCGGAAGGCGGTGGCGGAGCTATTAAGCGGGCAAACGGACGTACGTAAAATCATCAACAACAATCGTAACCTGGCGCTGGCGCAGGGACGATTTTCGGATAATATCGATCGCACAATTGCAATCATGAAACAACTGGTCACTGATGGGTGCTAAGGCCAACATTCTTTTAATATCTTACTATTTTCCGCCGCTCGGTATGGGTGGAGTCGGTCGACCGCTGGCGCTGTACCGCTATTTGCCGCAATTCGGTTATCAGGTGTATGTCCTGACGGTGAAGGACATCGTGTATCCGCACTATGACCCATCCCTGCTGGACCAGGTTGATGTTTCTCGGGTGTATCGGTCGGGTTCGTATGATCCGGCGCGCCTGTTGTATCTTCTTGGCAAGAGGAAGATGTCGTCTTCCGGTTTTGGGGCCGGTGCATCGCGCCGGTTTTTCCCGGATTCCAAGAAGGGCTGGGTCGGACCGGCTGTTCGCGCGGCGAAGCACATCATCAAGAGTGAACACATCCGGGCGGTGATTACCACGTCACCGCCACCGTCGGTACATGGAATCGGAAGGAAGTTGAAGGAGCGATATGATCTTCCCTGGGTGGCGGATTTTCGCGATGTCTGGTTTTCACGCCCGATTGAGATGCTGTATAACTCCGAGAAAAAAAGAAAACGTGCTCTCGCGCTCAGGGATGATATCGTCACACAGGCTGACAACGTGGTGGTCGTGAATGGCTGTATCAAAGATTACCTGGGTCGGGGGGAAGTGATTTATAATGCGGCCGATGATGCCCTGGTGCCGTTGTGGAGATCTGAGCAACGTGATGAAGAGAGTGTCTTTGTTATCGGAGTGTTGGGGACAATCAATGAACTCTGCCCGCTGGAACCGTTGTTGAAGGCGGTGGCGGCGCTGGATAAGGCGGTTGCGAAACGAATCAGAATCCGGCATGTGGGGCATGGAGATGCCGATTCGATGCGGGCACTTGCCGCTCGATACGGACTTGAGGAAAACCTGGAGTTAAGGGGATATCAGGTTCGACAAACGGCGATCGAGAAGCTGGCCGATGCCGAGCTGTTGTATCTCGGAGTGCGTGAACAGGGTCGATATCATATCGTCCCGGGGCGTCTCTTTGATTGCCTGATATCGGGCAAAAAGATTTTGGGCATGATTGCAGACGGTTCCGATGCGGCGCGACTGATCGAAAAAACCGGACGGGGGAGGGTGGTCGCTCCTGATGATACCGGCGGGGCGGCGGAATATATCGGGCATTGTCTGGCGGATACCGGCGGAGAACATGATGAGCCGGCGGCTGACGTCCGGGAATTTTTGGCGTCGAGCCTGGCCGGGAAGTATGCCGGGGTTCTGGACCGCGTGTTGGAGATATCTGACTGATATGCATATCTCGATTGTTGTCATCAGTTATAACGGCATGGAGTTTATTCCAGACTGCCTGGCCACGGTGGTTGCGTCTTTGCATGAGGTCGATGCCGAAGTTATCGTGGTTGACAACGGTTCATCGGATGGCACGGTTTCGTTTATCCGGGATTCATATCCTGATATCGCGGTGGTCGCCAACGATGAGAATCGTGGTTTTGCTCCGGCGGTTAACCAGGGGTTACGCAGTGCCGGGGGGGAATTCATACTGCTTTTGAACCAGGATACGCGTATCCGCGAGAATGCCATTGTACGGCTGGCACGGCGGATGGAACGGGATGAAACGATCGGCACGATCGGTCCGAGACTGGTCGGTTTCGATGGAGTTCTTCAGAAATCCTGTCGGGCGTTTCCGACCTACCGGCACCTGTTTTTTGATTTGACCGGGCTGTCGTTTCTGTTTCCCCGGTCGCGAATATTCGGCGGATGGCGAATGGGCTGGTTTGATCATGAAACGGAACGCAAGGTGGATCAGCCGATGGGAGCGGCCTTGATGGTTCGACGGGAGATGTTGGATAAAGTCGGTTTCTTCGACGAGCGGTTCCGCATCTTTTTCAACGACGTGGATTATTGCAGGCGGGTACGGCTGGCGGGATATGTCAATTTGTATTATCCGGATGCGGTCATTGAGCATTATTACGGGGGTACGATTCGGACCATGAAACCTGACATGGTTATGGAATCACACCGCGCCATGTATCAGTATTTCAAGAAATACGGCAGGGGCGCATGGGGCCGTTCCCTGCCGTATTTTTGGGGGCTGGTGCTTTGGCTGGCCGCTTTTATCAGGGCCGGCTTTTATCGATCACATAAATAATCTTAGCGTAACAACAACATTTTTTTCGAACGAACCTCGTTTCCGGCCCGGAGGCGGTAGAAGTATATTCCCGACGGCAGGTCGTTTCCGGCACCGTCGGTACCATTCCAGACAATTACATAATCACCGGCCAGCTGATCACGGTATTGTTTTTCGTCGACAACCTGACCGAGAATATTGTAGACAGTAAAGATGACATCGGTTCGATAGGGCAGGGCGTAAGGAATGTTCGTGCCGGGGTTGAAGGGGTTGGGATAATTCTGTTCCAGGCTTAGTTCGGTCGGCAGGGGCAGATCGGATTCATCGTCGACATCGAGAGTCATGGAGGCGATATAGGTGTCATGGGCGACGGTGTAGCCATCCTTGATGGCGGTGATGCAGTACCCGCTGTCGGGATCAAGGGCGGTCATGACCGGGTAATTGCCATTTTCGTCAGTGGTGCCCTGTTCGATGATAACGCCATTTGCCGAGAGGATTACTTCGGCAAACGGGACCGGTTCTTTGATGCTGTTGGCATGTATGACAAAGCTGTTGTCGTTGTGCCCGACATTAAAATCGAGATCATCGGGTTCCTCGAGGTATACTTTCAGGCTGGGGTCGCCATAATAATTCTGGCCATAGATAAGATCACGATAGTACGGGTAATCCATCCAGGAATAATACATGGCTTCCACCGGGCTTCCATCAGCTTCATTCGACAGGTAGCGCGTGAAGGCGGCCTGCAGGAGATAACTGGAATAAACCCATCCCCAGCGGCTGTAGCCGATCAATCCGACCGCGCCACAGTCTTCCATTGCAATCAGCCGCTCCACGAAGGACCAGTTAGTTGGTTCGGCATCGATGGTGTCGAGGTCAAAGGCGCCGCTGTTGCATGCCAATGAATAATATAGAGAGAGGCGGTTGTTTTTCGCCAGTTCGGTCAGGCTTCCCTGGCCGTTGCCCTGCGGCGGAGAGAGGATATAAGAGGTTGCGGATTCGCCGTACCCGGCCGACCGCACCATAAATCCGTCAACCCGGCCATGGCAGAGAATATGCACGATACCAACGCCTTCCGACAGCATGTTCACGCTTTCCGCTCCTGATGCGTTGGTAGGGGAGAGGTCCGCACCGGAGGGGTTTTCGACACCGGTGACGGTGTCGATCTCAAAGCCAGCGGGCATAGCTCCGGCGATAACAGCATGTTGGCCTTCGGCGGGATAGTCGCGCATCTGGTCGGCGGCAAAAATCATCGATTTCGCCAGGTAGGAAAATTCTCCGTCGCCGGGATTGGTCAGATATGATTTGAGCTTGGTGATGTATGCCCCGGCCTGCTCGGCGGTACGAATCGGCAATCGCCCGACCTTGAGTTCCGGAATGAGATCGGGAGCATCATGAGTCGGTTCCCCCCAGACTCCGTCGCCGTCAAGGTCCCACTGGCCGGTCAGGTCGGCATAATACAGGTCGGACGGCATCAACTCATAGGAGTCGGACGGATAGGAGTTGGTATTGTAATAGTATACATATCGGGCCGGGACGGTAACATCATCACCGCCCAAAAGAACGTATACTCCGCCTTGCTCGTGGAAGTCAATCAGGTAATTCCGGATTTTTTCGGCGTGGTCGATCCCGTCATAGCGGGCATAGATTGAATCGGTCAGGGCGATTGCCGTCGATAATCCCGAGGCGTTCTTGAACAGGGCCAGTTCGCCAAAGGCGCTGTCCAGTTCGGGGGTGGTGATTATCACGTAGGCATATCCCAGCGGGACCGGTTCGACCGATGACGCCAGCGGTGCGACCGAGTGGCGGGCAGTGACGGCATTTCGGCAGGTGGAAATAATCTGATCGCGATCGCAGGATACGGCACCGAAGGCATCCACATCAATGACCAATGACTGATTGAAGAATATGTCCCCGTTGTCAGTGATTGAGATCGGCAGAATCGTTACGGCCAGATAATGGTTATCGCCGGTGGTGATTTTTTCGACTGATAGCAGTGGTTGTGCCAGTCGGGTCCGGCATCGCAGGGGGCTTTGGCGGTTGTTTTTTTCGATATCCGTAACGGCATTGTCAAAGTGAGCCGCTTCTGAGGAGATGGCACCGATAATGGAGCCGGCAAGCACCTGAACCGTTACCTGCGGTTCGGGAAAATTGTTGTCAATTTTAAAATAGCAGGTCTTGACTGGCACTGTGAGGTTGGTATTAACCACCAATTGATCAAGTTCCGGGTAAGCGAACCGATAGTTGGCCTGCGGCATTTGCAGGGAATCAATATCAAAATCGCAGACCAGTTGGCTTGCGGTCGCCGGGCCGCACAGCAATATCGTTAATAGAAGTATTCTCAGCATTGATTCAGCCCTCTTTCCATCACCTTCTGTTTCACATTGAATCTGCAATGAATACTGCATGGGGCCTGCCCGTTATGCCAAAGCGGACCAAATTTGTATAGCGGGCGTAAGTGGTTAGTAATGGGGGTCATTTATGGTTCGGGAGTTGGTGGGTGATAGTATTGTTGAAAAAATACCTGCAGAAAATATGGCTGTGGGACTATAGGTTATGGTTTTTTTCTCCAGTTCTTTTCGAGATGTTTTATGGTAATAGGCTATATGAAGCCAAAGTACGCCAAAGCGTTAATAATTGTCATTTAAACAAAGTCTTTTACTTGTTGACTTGTAATGGTTTATATTTATGAAAAAGGCGTATTTTTCTCTTGACTTTATGATGGAAAAATGAATAAATAGGGTAAGTATTGGAGTAAAGTGGAGTAAAGTGGAGGATAGCCTGTGGGTGGCTTCTTCGGCCAATTCATGGTAACGATGGATGAGAAAGGCCGTATCGCCCTACCATCCAAACTCCGATCCTCACCCAAAGATGATAACAAGGAACCGGAGGCTTTTGTTCTCACCAAGGGTTTGGATGGTTGTCTAGCACTTTACCCTGAAACGCAGTGGGAGTTAATACAGCAACGGCTGGATTCGCTAAGTTTCACGAAGAAGGATTTTCGTTATTTCAGCCGTCAATTGCATTCGGTCGCAGTCCATATAACCCTTGACCGTCAGGGCCGGATGTTGATTCCCTCACACCTTCAGCAGGATGCCGGGCTGGAACGGGACGTTCTTGTGTTGGGCGCTTATCGCTGGATTGAATTCTGGAATCCCAAACTCTATCAGCAGTATCTTGAGAAGTACGGTCAAAGCTATGAAGAGGTAGCGGAAAAGCTTTTTGACTTTACCGACTGGCAAAAAGAATGAGCGTTATCATCGGCCGGTTCTGGTTGAAGAGGCCGCCCGGTATCTGCTTGGCAGGCCGGATGGAATATACTTTGACCTGACCTGTGGTGGCGGGGGCCATCTGAAATATCTATCTCACGTACTTGCTCCCGAAGCCGTTCTCATTGGTGTCGACCGAGACCCTGAGGCCGTGGCGACGGCCCGACAGCAGTTAAACAAGGTTCCGCAGGCAGTAACGATTGTGCATAGTACTTTTAGCCGACTTGATAACGTGTTAAACGAACTTGGCGTTAACCAGGCAGACGGGGTGTTGTTTGATCTGGGTGTCTCGTCGCATCAGATTGACACTGCCCGTCGGGGATTTTCTTTTATGCAGGATGGCCCGCTGGATATGCGGATGGGACCAGATTCGGTTATGGGCGCGGAGGCTGTTATCAACGACTATTCGGAACGTCAGTTGGCGGAGATCTTTCATCGTTACGGCGAGGAGAAGCGCAGTCGCCGCGCGGCCTCGGCAATCGTTGAGGCGCGCCGTCACGAGCGAATCACGACGACGGGGCAGTTGCGTGATATTCTGGCGCCGGTATTATCTCCCCGGTATCGGACCGCCTCGCTGGCGAGAATTTACCAGGCGATTCGTATCGAAATCAACCGGGAGATGGAGGAGCTTGAGCAGGCTCTGCCAAAGGCGCTGGATTGTCTGGCGTCTGGTGGTCGCCTGGTGGCGATTGCCTATCATTCACTGGAAGATCGCATGATCAAGCGTTTTCTGGCGGATGAGGCGAAGGGATGCATATGTCCTCCGAAGCTACCGGTTTGTGTTTGCGGGAGAACGCCCCGGGTGAAGTTATTGACCCGGCGGGTGGTGAAGCCGTCGGATACCGAGATAAAGGCGAACAGCCGCGCGGCATCGGCGAAACTGCGCGCGGCGGAAAAGTTATGATGAGACGTTCATGAAGATTTCCGTGCAACGATACCGGGCGACCAACAAATTGCGTAATTCGCTGAAACGTCAGCTGGTTTCATCGCGCTACCTGTTGCCGGCGCTGATCGTGCTGACCCTGGTATTGTTACCGTGCATAAATATCTGGCAGAGGGTGTATGTGCTGAACCTGGTCCAGGAAGTTTCAAACCTTGAAAAAGAGCATTCCAAGCTCAATGATTTGCTAAAAAAGGCGCAGGCCGACGTGGTGGATTTCTCACGGCTGAGCCGCGTAGAGAAGCTGGCCATCGAGCAACTGGGATTGGCGCGGGTGAATTCTGAGAACATGTTCACATTGCGAATAGATAAGGCATATCTGCAACCGGAGGGAATCGACGAAGTGGTACATTCCCTTAAAAAGATCGCCGACAATCTTCCGGTCCTGACCGAAAGCCGCGCGGAGACGGGAGCCATTTTCGATGAAAAATAACGCTTCCCGGGTCAGGCTTTTTATCGTGCTTTCGCTGGTGACGCTGGTCTGGGCAGTTCTGGTGGTTCGGCTCGCCGAGATCCAGATAGCGCATGGGGGGGAGTACGGTAAGATCGCGGCCCGCCAATCCACGGGTAAATGTGAACAACAGGCTCAACGCGGGATTATATACGACCGGGCCGGTCGGGAGGTTGCGATCAATGTATATCGCAATGCATTGTATGCCTATCCGGCCAATTCGCGGGAAATCAAGCGGATTAATCGTTATCTTGACAAATTGTACGGGTACAAGTCGGGGACATCCCGGCGGAAGTTTTCCCTGACGCCATCGCGGTTTTCCTGGATCGATCGGAATCTTGGCGATCAGAATTCAGTTCGGCTTCGGCGCGATTCCATTCCCGGGTTGTATTTGCGCCGGGAATTGAAGCGGGACTATCCTTTTCAGGATGTCGGGCAACAATTATTGGGGTGCACTGATATTGACGGCAGTGGTATTTCAGGGCTGGAGTTCGGTCATGATTCGGTGCTGGCCGGTCGTCCCGGCCTGATCGATTATCTGCGCGACGGTCAGCGCAACACGTATCGCATTCGCGAGGTTCCGGTGGTGCGCGCGATTCCCGGCAACTCCATCATATTGACGATCGACTGGTATTTGCAGGAAATCGTTGAAGAGGAATTGAAAGCGGCGGTTGAAAAGCATCATGCGCTTGACGGGACGGCGTTATTTGTCGATGTGCAGTCCGGCGAAATTCTCGCGGCCGCCGATTACACGGCGGGCGGGCGGCAGGATGCGGTTAAACTTCGTGCCGCCAGCAACTGTTTTGAGCCGGGATCGGTTTTCAAGATTTTCACCTCGGCGGCCCTGCTGGATGAGGAACTGGTTGAACTTGATGAAAAAATATACTGCGAAGAGGGTGCCTGGAAGTGCGGTCGACGGACCCTTCGGGATGACAAGAAACTCGACTCGCTGGCATTCCAGGAGATCTTTGAATTGTCCAGCAATATTGGTATTGCCAAGCTGGCGCAACGGCTTGGCGGTGAGAAACTTCGTGAAATCGCTCGCAAATTCGGTTTTGGTCAGAAGCCGTATGCCGGTTTGCCCGGTGAGGCCTGTGGCTCAATCGCCAATCCCGGAAAATGGTCGCCGTACAATATCGCCGCGTTGGCGATGGGACATGCCATTTCGGTTACACCTCTCCAGCTGGCGGTTGCGATTGGGGCGGTGGCCAATGGCGGGACGTTGTATCGACCGCAAATTATACGCGGAGTGATCAACCATGACGGTGAGTTGATAAAAAAGGCCCGCAGTCAGAAGGTGGCTCGGGTGATGAATGAAGACGATGCTGTTGTTTTGCACGAATTCATGAAGGGGGTAGTGGAACGTGGGACGGCCAAGCCGGCCAAAAGCGATATTATCGAGCTCGCCGGCAAGACCGGGACGGCGGAGGTGCCCGACCTGATCAACGGGGGATACAAGAAGAACAAGTTTATCGCGACTTTCGGAGGTTTTTTCCCGGCGGACGATCCGTGTATTGCGGGTGTGGTGGTGCTTAATCAACCGGAGCCGATTCATTACGGCGGGTATACTTCAGGTCCGGCTTTCCGGAATATCGCCGAGCGTTACGCGGTGGCGCATTCGGATTACCTGTTGCCGGGGGCGCAGTTGGTCGCGGATGACGGGGATAAGCATATCATGGAAATCCCGAATTTCGTTGGGTGTGACATGGCTTTTGCGCACAAAATAGCAGAGAAGAAGAAAATTCGTCTTTCCACCGACCGGGCGGATGGTATAATAAAGTGGCAGTATCCGCCATCGTCGCGGCGTATTGTCGGTGACGGTCAGGTTGCGGTGCTCGTGGCGGACAGCAGTGCCACCATGTCCGACCTGACCGGTCTGAATTTGCGGGCAGCTCTCTCGGTACTCACCCATCAGGGCTTAGCTTTTGAAATAGTCGGGAGCGGTTTTGTCAAGAGGCAGTATCCTCGTGCCGGAACCGCTATAACTGCACAAACCAAGTGTCGCCTGGTATGCGGTGGCTGACAGGAATAAACGTGGAAGTACGGTTAAAGGACATAGCGGCGGTTATTGACGGGGCCCGGATTCACGGTCATGAGGACGTGGTTATTTCGGGTATTGCTTATGATTCGCGGCAGGTGAAACCGGGGTATCTTTTTGCGGCCGTTCCAGGTTTTAAGCAGGATGGGCGGGCGTTTATCGGGTCCGCGGTCGAGAACGGCGCGGTGGCTGTTATCACCGAGAGTGAAGAGGATATCTCCGTCCCGGCCATCGTGGTTTCCTCACCGCGCCGGGCCCTGGTCGACGCGGCGGCGCGTTTCTATGACTACCCGGGTCAGAAGCTGAATATTTGTGGTGTAACCGGGACCAATGCCAAGACCACGTCGGTACATTTGATCGCGCAGATGTTAAAAGCCGCCGGTGTGCAGTGCGGGATGGTCAGCTCGCTGGTTTACGATTCCGGCCTGATGAAGTACAAAGCCGAGCGGACCACGCCGGAATCATCCGACCTGCAACGCCTGTTACATGAAATGTATGAAGCGGCCTGTTCACACGGCGTTATCGAAGTATCATCTCATGCGCTGGCGCTCAACCGGGTCGATCATATCGATTTCAAGGTGGGATTATTTACCACTTTCAGTCGGGATCATCTTGATTTTCATCATACCATGGACGAGTACCTGGCGGTCAAGCGGACTTTCCTGGATCGTCTGGCCGGTGGCGATACCCGTGCCGTGCTAAATTATGACACGCCGGAATTCGCGGCATTTGCCCAAGATGCGAAGTGCCCGGTGCTCGGTTATTCCATTCAGGGGGTGGAGGCCGATGTTACCGCCGAGGAGTCTATCATGCGGTCCGATCTAACGGAATTCGTTCTGAATATTCGTGGTGAACTGCACCGGGTGTGTTTACACCTTCCGGGGCGGTACAACCTGTCGAATGCCGTTGGTTCGGCGGCGGCAGGTCTGGCGTTGGGAATCGATCCCGAGGCCATGGTGGCGGCGCTGGAAGCGGCAACTTCGGTACCGGGTCGGTTTCAACCGGTAGTGATGGGCCAGCCATTTGCGGTCATTCTTGATTATGCTCACACGCCGGATGCCATCATTCGTCTCTGTCAGTCGGCACGGGAAATTACCAAGGGTCGCCTGATGATACTATTCGGGTGTGGTGGAGACCGGGATCGCGGCAAACGACCGTTGATGGGTCGGGCGGCGTCTGAAAACAGCGACGTTGTCATCGTGACTTCGGACAATCCGCGCACAGAGGATCCGCGGCAAATTATTGACGATATTCTCCCGGGTATTCCCGGTGATTATAATATGATCATTCCTGATCGCAAGGAGGCGATTCGGGAGCTGGTGAAAATGGCGCGGCCCAACGACACATTGCTGGTGGCGGGGAAGGGGGCGGAGGATTACCAGGAAATCGGAACGACCAGGGAACCGTTTAACGACCTTGACGAGGTCCGTTCGGCATTGATGGCGCTGGGGCATGAAAGGGAAACCACACCATGATTGCACTGGATTTTAACGCGTTTGCGGAAACGGTGCAGGGGCGCCTGAACAAGGAGCGTTTCGGCAAACACCGCTTTGACGGCGTGTCCATTGACACCCGGACGCTGGTTGAAAACCAGTTGTTTGTTGCAATTCCCGGAGAGCATGCAGACGGTCATGATTTTGTCAAGGACGCGATCAAAAAGAAGTGCGCGGGGATTGTGGTTTCGGAGAAATATGCCACAAGCACCAAGCTTTCGGACCGAATTCCAGTGATTGTCGTGCCTGACACGCATCAAGCCCTGATGCAGTTGGCCGTGGCGCACCACGACATGGTCAAGGCGAAGTATATCGCGGTCACAGGTTCCAACGGCAAGACGACGACCAAAGAGTTGACTTATGCCATGATCAAGACAAAGGAGAAAAGCGCGTATCGCTCGCGGGGGAATTTCAACAATCTTTACGGTTTGCCGTTGTCGTTGTTCGAGATGCCGCAGAGGACCAAATTCGCGGTATTTGAGATGGGCATTTCCGTTCCCGGGGAGATGGCCCGACTGGCGGAAATCCTGTCGCCCGACATGGCGATTATTACCAACGTGGGGCCGACCCACCTGGAGACCCTGGGGACGGTCGAGAACGTTGCATCGGAGAAGTTCTCACTGGTTGAGGCGATGAATCCCGGGGCGCCAATAGTGATTAACGGCGATGATCGGCAACTTATGGCCGAGGCATCCCGCCACGAGCACCGTTACATCACGTTCGGTCTTGATGAAGACAATGACATCACCGCTTCGCGCATCGGTATCACGGAGGCCGGATACCCGGTGGTGAGTATTGATGGCAAGGGGGTGACATTGAAGCTGTTCGGCAATCACCAGATTTACAATATGCTGGCGGCGTACGCGGCGTGTAAAACGCTCGGATTCGACATCAGTGATGAGGAGATGAATTCGCTTACATACAGCTTGGCTCCGTATCGCGGGGAAATTGAACAGGTCAACGGTCTCACGCTTATCGCGGATTGCTACAATGCCAACCCGGTGTCGATGAGTTCCGGGCTATCGTCGTTTCGGCGGTATCTTGACAGCTTCGAGCAGTCCGAGCGGCGCAGTGTGATCGTGGTCGGTGATATGCTGGAACTTGGCGACGAGGAGAAGACTTATCATCGGAAAGTGGGGCAGTTACTGGCGGTGCTCGGTTTTGATTTTATCGTGACGGTGGGCAAGCGCTCGAAGGATATTCATCGGACGGCGATACAGACCGGTTTTAACAAATCCAAGACGCGGCATTTTGAAGATACCGAGGCGGCGGGCGAGTTTCTTGCGGATTTTGTCAGGAAGGGAGATATCATCTTCTTTAAGGCGTCACGCGGAATCGCGCTGGAGAAAACGATCATGCTATTAAAAGGGACCGCTTTCAGGAAAAATTAACATGCTATATCATCTTTTCACAGAATTGGTCACGTACGTATCGGGTTTCAACCTTTTTCGCTATATCACGTTTCGGGTTGCATTTGCGACCATCACGGCGATTCTGATCTCGTTACTATTGGGACCATTGTTTATTCGGATGTTGCGACGTCATCAGGTCAAAGAAAAGATCAGGAAAGAGGGTCCGCAATCTCACCTGGTTAAGGAGGGCACCCCGACGATGGGCGGCGTGATTATTCTATTCGCCATAATCATCCCGACGGTGCTCTGGGCCGATTTGACCAATTACTTTATACTGATGGCCTTGCTGGTGACGTTCTGGCTGGGGCTGATCGGTTTTATGGATGATTACCTGAAGGCCATCAAGAATCAGACCAAGGGAATGGTTGCCCGCAAGAAACTAATCGGGCAGATAATGCTTGGTTTGATTTTCGGGGCTTTCCTGGTGTATCTTCCTCCGAATTCGAGCTTTGACGGGACGACGGATATCCCGTTTTTCAAGAACTATATTTTCAACCTGGGTATTCTGTATATCCCGTTTATCATCGTCGTGCTGACGGGTTCGTCGAATGCGGTCAATTTGACCGATGGTTGTGATGGTCTTGCGATCGGACTTTCAGGAATCTGCTTTGTGGCATTCGCCGGTATGACTTATATCACCGGGCGGGCCGATTTTTCGAGTTACCTGCAGATCGAATATATTCCGGGTGCCGGCGAGCTGGCGGTATTTTGCGGAGCGGCGGTTGGTGCGGCGCTTGGTTTTCTCTGGTTTAATTCACATCCGGCGGAAGTTTTCATGGGTGACACCGGGGCGCTGGCGCTGGGTGGAGTGCTGGGTGCGATTGCGATAATGATCAAAAAGGAACTATTGCTGGTCATCGTCGGGGGGGTGTTTGTAATTGAAGCGCTGTCGGTGATCATTCAGGTTCTTTCATATAAATATCGTGGAGGCAAACGAGTCTTCAAAATGGCACCGATCCATCATCACTTCGAGCTTTCCGGCTGGAGTGAAGCCAAGGTGGTTACCAGGTTTTGGATTATCGGCGTCCTGTTTGCGCTATTAACCTTATCAACACTAAAGATACGATGAAAACACGGGAAAGAGTCGAAGGCAGGAAAATAGGAATTATCGGTATGGCGCGTTCCGGTATGGCGGCGGCCCGTTTGATCCGTCAATTGGGAGGGACGCCATTCGTCTCCGATTTGAAATCGGCGGTTGATCTTGCCGATGAAATTGCGGAACTGCGAGCTTTAAACATTGAATTCGAGATCGGTGAGCATTCCGATCGGTTACTCGACGTGGAATTTGTGGTTCTCTCGCCCGGGATCCCGGCAAGTGCGCCAATTGTCCAGAAGGTTCTTGAAAAGGGTCTCCCGGTATTTTCCGAGATTGAACTGGCGTCATGGTTCTGCCGGGGGCGCATGATTGCGGTTACCGGCTCCAACGGCAAGACGACCACGACGACCCTGCTGGGCGCGATGCTGAACGACGGGGGGGTCGACGCGGTAGTGTGCGGGAATATCGGTTATCCTTTTTCGGATGCCGTTTTGAGCATTCCCGAGAATGGTTTTGCGGTGGTGGAGGTGTCCAGTTTTCAGCTGGAACTGATCGAAGAATTCCGACCGTATATTTCGATGATTTTGAATATAACTCCGGATCACCTTGACCGTTATGAGGATTTCGACGGGTACAAGGCGGCCAAGTACCGCATCTGCGACAACCAGGTTGCGGCGGACTATTTAATTTTGAATGCCGACGACGCGGTGTTGGGCAGTAATCACATACGAACCGATGCCCATAAGGTACAATTTTCGATCACCCGCAATTTGCCGGCCGGGGTCTTTCAGAGGGGAGGGACACTGGTCGGCGTTGCGGGAGAACATACGTACAATATTATAGATATCGATCAGATTCGCATTCCCGGACCGCATAATTTGCAGAATGCCGCGGCGGCTGGAATGGCGGCGTTGCTGGTTGGTGTCACCCCGGAGAGCATTGCTGGCACCCTGCGATCTTTTCCCGGAGTGGAACATCGTATGGAAGACGTCGGCACGATCGCCGGCATTCGATTCATCAACGACTCCAAGGCAACCAACGTCGATTCGGTCTGTTACGCCCTGCGTTCGGTGAAGACGCAGATTTGTCTTATTGCCGGTGGGCGTGAGAAGGGTACGAGTTTTGAGCCGCTGTTACAACACGGCCAAGATAAAATCAAGGAAATCATATTGATCGGTGAGGCGCGAGAGAAGATGTTCGAGGCGCTTGGCAAGAAATTCCCGGTGCAGTTCGCATCGGACCTGGAGGACGCGGTGCGCCGAGCGTTCCAGTCGGCATCACCGGGCGATACGGTCATGCTGTCCCCGGCCTGCGCCAGTTTTGATATGTTCGACAGTTATGAACATCGGGGCAAGATGTTCAAGCGGATAGTGGCATCATTGCGCAACAACCGGGAGACATTACAAGAAAATGCGGAGCGGTAAGGAAGCAGAATGAATCGGACCCTGTTATACAGCGCGTTGGCCCTGGTAGTAATCGGGCTGATCATGGTTTATTCTTCATCATCGGTCATGGCCGAAAGCCGGTTCGGTTCGCAGTTCCATTTCCTCAAACGGCAATTGCTCTGGCTGTTGGTGTCGCTTCTGGCGGCGGCAGTGATCATGAAAATAGACCTGAAAAAATACGCGGTTTACTCGGTTCCGGCAATCCTGTTTACCCTGGTGTTGCTGGTCGGGGTATTTTTCATGCCGGCCCGTAACGGTTCACACCGCTGGTTATTTATCGGGCCATTCTCGTTCCAGCCATCGGAGTTGTACAAGCTGGTAGTGTTGTTCTTTCTGGCCTTTTCACTGTCACAGAAGAAGCGCGACATTGCCAACCTGCGGCAGTTGATGATGCCGTACGTCCCGATTCTCGGCATCGGTTTGCTGTTGATAATCATGGAACCTGGTCTGGGATCGGCTTTGACGATTGCGCTGACGGTGATCACGGTATTTTTTCTGGCGGGCGTTCGGATCAGGCACCTGGCCGCATTCACCCTTCCCCTGGCATCAGTGGTGGCTTTTATGGTTTTGGTGCTGGGGTATAAAAAGGCCCGGCTGATTGATTACCTGGCCGCCATTGACGATCCGCTGACGGGGAGTTATCAGGTCAAGCAGGCGGTGTTGACGCTTGGCGCAGGAGGGATATTCGGTTCCGGACTTGGCGACGGGCGACAGAAACTCTTTTTCCTGCCATATCCTCATACTGATTTTATTTTTGCCACGATCGGCGAGGAGTTCGGCTTTGTCGGGCTGATGGCGATTATGGTGCTGTTTTATATGATTGTCTGGCAGGGGCGCAAAATTTCATTGTACCAGCCGGATCGTTTCGGTTACCTGCTGGGCATGGGGATGACCGCATCGATTTTCATCGCGGTCATAATCAACATCGGCGTGGTGACATCGGTTCTCCCGACGACGGGGATTCCGCTACCGTTTTTATCTTATGGCGGGACATCGCTGTTGATCTCAATTACCTCGATTGCGGTGTTATTGAATCTCTCCCGGCGGAAAGGGGTGAAGGTGCGATGAAGACATTTCGTGCCATCTTTGCCGGCGGCGGTACTGGAGGGCATTTGTTCCCAGCGCTGGCTATCGCCGACAAACTGAAATCCCGCCTGGAAGGGGAGTATGCCATAGATTTTCGTTTTGTTGGGACCAAACGCGGTATCGAATACCGTATGCGCGATCGGCTCGGATACCCCTTGCACTTAATGAACGTTCGCGGCCTGGCGCGTTCGGCGGCATTGAGCAACCTGCTATTTCCGTTTTTGTTATTATGGGCATATCTCAAATCGCTGATAATGATTCTGCGGTTCCAGCCGGATATTGTCATTGGCACCGGTGGTTACGTGATGGGACCGATTTTTCTGGCGGCGGCGACGCTGAATACTTTGCGCGTAATACAGGAGCAAAATTCCTATCCGGGAGTGACTACGCGGCAGTTGGCGATCAAGGCGCACAAGGTGTTTCTTGGCTTTGATGATGCCCGCCGGCATCTCAAGTCGGGTTGTGATATTGTCGTGACCGGCAACCCGATCAAGGAAATCATCGGGACGATTTCACGGGAAGAGGGGATTCGTCATTTTAATCTGAATCCGGCCAAGAAGACGATCCTCATCCTGGGTGGCAGTCAGGGCGCCATGAGCATCAACCTGAATATTCTGGACTGCCTGAAGAATCTTCCCGACGGGTATCAACTTATCTGGCAGACCGGCGACCGGGGTTATCAAGATCTGGTTGATCTGGCCGGGGAACGGTTGACCGGGCACGTGGCCTTTGCCATCACCGACCGGGTGGAACTGGCCTATGCCGCCGCGGATATTGTCATCGCCCGGGCCGGTGCGACGACGCTGGCGGAGCTGGAGGCGTCCAAACTACCCGCAATCCTGGTGCCATATCCCTTTGCGGCCGCGGATCATCAGCGTAAAAACGCGGAGTCGTTTGAACATGAGGGTGCGGCGGTGCTGTTCGGCGATGAGCAATTGGGTAAAGTTGATTTATTACAGGAGGCGGTCACCATCCTGGAAAGTGATACATATGCAACCATGAAGCAGGCGGTGCAGGCCATGCATGCCCGGAGGGAACGTCCAGCAACGGACGTCATCGTCGATGAGATTATGCAGTTGGCCGGCATAACGGAGAGTGATACGTGAACAGTACAACGATCGCGCTACCTAAATTTGAAGGTAAAAGAATGATATTCGGCAAATTCAAAGAACTGCACTTCGTCGGCATCGGGGGGACGGGCATGTCCGGTATTGCTGAGATTCTCCACAATCTCGGGTACAAGGTAACCGGTTCGGATAACAATACCGGTGAAGTCACCGAGCACCTGGAATCGCTGGGGATGACGGTGCACGAAGGACATCGGGCCGAGAACATCGGCACCTCCAACGTGGTGGTCATCTCATCGGCGGTCGGTCTTGACAACCCGGAAGTGGCCGAGGCTCAACGGCGGGGTATCCCGGTGATCAAGCGGGCGGAGATGCTCGGTGAATTGATGCGCCTGAAATATTCGGTCGGTATTGCGGGGACGCACGGCAAGACCAGCACGACCTCGATGATCGGCCGGATTATGTCCGATGCGGGGGTTGACCCGACGGTTATTGTCGGTGGCATCGTGGTCGGCAAGGGTTCCGGGGCGTCGTTGGGAGCCGGCGACTACATGATTGCCGAGGCTGATGAGTACGATCGTTCGTTTTTATCCATGTTTCCGTCGATGGCGGTGGTGACCAATATCGAGCCCGATCACCTGGAATGCTATGACGGGATGGAGGATTTGGAAAATTCGTTTGTCACCTACATGAACCGGGTGCCGTTTTACGGGTTGGTGGTGTATTCCGCGGATGATCCCACGTTACAAAGATTGCAGTCTGAAATCCGCCGGGCGGCGGTGACATTTGGGCTTACTGAGTCTGCCGACTACCGGGCAGTGGACATTCGGCTGACCGAAGGAGGGGCGGAATTCACGGTGTTCAAGCGAACGGAGAAGCTGGGCACGATCATTCTGCGGGTTCCCGGCCGTCACAACGTGCTCAATGCGCTGGCGGCGGTGGCGGCGACAATGGAACTGGAAATACCATTCGAGAAAATCGCGGACGCCCTGCTGGCGTTTCGCGGGGTGGTGCGTCGTTTTGAAATAAAAAAGATGATTAATGATATTCTGGTGGTGGATGACTACGCGCATCATCCGACCGAAGTCACTGCCACGCTACAGACGGCAAGGGAATGCTATCAACGGCGGGTGGTGGCGGTGTTTCAACCGCACCTGTTCAGTCGGACACAACGTTTTTACAAAGAACTGGCGGAAGCCCTGCGCCTGGCGGATATCGCCCTGGTGCTGGACATTCACCCGGCGCGGGAGAAACCGATCGCCGGGGTGACGGCGAAATTGATTACCGACTATGCCAAGGAGCAGGGGTACGACATGATTCGCTATATCGGGGGACGAGAAGGGGCCGCGGCCGAAGTGTTGAAGATTGCCCAGGCGGGCGACATTGTTATCACGATCGGCGCCGGGAGTGTCTATCATGTCAACCCGGAGATCGTGAAAGGACTGGAAATCCGATGAGCCTGCGTGTTCGCAGACCATATGTGTACTTACTGGCGGCAGGTATCCTGCTTGGGGCCGGGCTGGTGTCGTTTAGGTATCTCGCGGCGTTTCAACTGGAGGAAGTCTCGATAGCACCGGAGCAATTCGAGCGGAAACTGGAACGTCTGCCGGTCACGATGGGAACCAACCTGTTTTCCCTTCCGGTTGACCGGACTCTTCAGGATTTACTCGAGGAGAAAAAGGTTCTGCGAGTCGATTTGGATTACGCCCTGCCGGATGGAGTTGCGATTCAGATCAATGAGGTTGCACCACTGGCATTGGCGCTCGGCGGTGACGGCTGTCGCCTGTATGGACTGGATGCGCTGGGATATGTCTATCATTTCAATGCGGATCGCCACGCACCGGATTATCCGCTGGTTACCGGATTGACGGGGTGCCGGATGTATGAACGAATAAAGAGTTCCCGGGTGCACCTGACTCTTCAGCAATTGGAACAGATTAAGCACGATGACGCGGATATGTATCTCGCCATCGCGACCATAGATTTTTCACGTGATGAATGCATCACGGTATATCTGGACGGCGTTCCGTTTCAAGTGATGACTTATGCCGGGAAGCTGTATCGCAGTATGATGCAGACCAAGATATTTCTGTCGGGTTTTAACCCGGAATTAGATAAAATCGAAGCTCTGGATTTACGTTCGGACGGATTAATAATTGCGGTGAAATAAATATGTCGGAAACGCGCATCATAACAGCAATCGATATCGGGACCACCCGCATTAAGGTGATTATCGCCGAGAGTGACGGGATGGGGGAGCCAATTTTTCTGGGACACGGTTCCGCGCCGGCCGGTGGTTTGCGCCGGGGTGTGGTGGTCAACATGGAAAAGACCGTGGAGTCCATCTCCAAAGCGGTGGAGGATGCGGAACTGATGGGCCAGGTGCACATCGATTCCGCGGTTGCAGGTATTACGGGAGATCATGTCAAATCACTCAATAGCCAGGGGGTGATTGCCATTTCGCGCTCGGACAATGAAATCAGCGAGCGCGATGTCAAGAAAGTCATCGAAGCGGCGAGCGCGATTCCGATCCCGACCGATCGAGAAATCATCCACGTTCTGCCTCAGGATTACACAATTGACGAGCAGTCGGGGATTAAAAATCCGGTCGGCATGAACGGGGTGCGGCTGGAGGTCGAGGTGCATGTCGTGACGGCGTCGATTACGTCGGCAAAGAATATATACCGCTCCATTGAGCGCTGTGAGATTGATGTCGATCACCTGGTGTTGCAATCGCTGGCCTCGACCCATGCCAATGTAAGACCGGAGGAGGAGGAGATGGGGGTGGCGCTGATCGATATCGGCGGCGATGTTGCCGATGTGGCGGTTTTTTGCGATGGCGCGATCAAGCACACCGGCGTTGTCCCGCTCGGCGGACGCAATGTAACGAACGATATCACGATCGGTCTGCGGACCTCGCTGGAACAAGCGGAACGGCTCAAGCAGGCGTACGGCTCGGCGTTAACGTCGCTGGTCGACCCGGATGAAATGATGGAGGTTACCACGGCAGTCGGGCGTGAGCCGCGCAATATATCGCGCAATGTTTTGGCTTCGATTATCGAGCCGCGGATGGAAGAAATTTTATCGCTGATTCAGCGCGAAGTAAAGAAAGCCAATACGGCCGACCCGCTGGCGGCGGGGGCGATCCTGACCGGGGGCGGCTCGCTGTTGCCGGGAACGATTGAGCTGGCGGAGCAGATTCTGGATATGCCGGTGAAGATCGGCACACCGACCGGGATCGAGGGTTTGCCTGATACTATAATCGGACCGGAGTTTGCCACCGCGGTGGGCCTGGTTCTGTATGGCCATCGCCAGGGAAGCGGCGGACAGGTGGCCCGGGGCGGATTGCGGGGATTGTTGAAAAAGATTGAAGGGTGGATATCAAAGAATTTTTAATAGATCATGGAGGAAAAACAAATGAGCGAGGACAGGGTACGATTCATTTTCGACGAGGATCCCGGCAAGTATGCCCGGATTAAAGTCGTGGGCGTCGGCGGCGCCGGCGGAAACGCCGTCAACCGGATGATTGAGGCCGGTCTGTCGGGAGTTGAATTTATCGCCATCAACACCGATGCGCAGGTGCTGGAGAGCAACCGCGCCGGCAAGAAAGTGCAAATCGGCAAGCGCCTGACCAAAGGACTTGGGGCAGGCGCCAACCCCGAGGTTGGGTTCAAGGCGATCGAAGAGGACAAGGATGAGGTTGCGGAAGTGCTCAATGGCGCGGATATGGTATTTATCACGGCCGGGATGGGTGGCGGAACCGGAACCGGGGCGGCCCCGGTGGTGGCCGAAATCGCCTGCAAGCAGGGCGCGCTGACGGTGGGTATCGTGAGCAAGCCGTTTACGTTCGAGGGGCAACGGCGGATGGAAAAGGCTGACAAGGGATTGCAAAATCTCAAGGACAAGTCGGACAACCTGATCACCATTCCCAATGAACGCCTGCTGGCGGTGGTGGACCGATCGACCACGCTGGCGGAGGCGTTTGTGTTCGCCGATGATGTTCTGCACCAGGCGACCAAGGGAATTTCGGAATTGATTACCACGCCCGGGATGATCAACTGCGACTTTGCCGATGTGAAGACGGTCATGATGGAGCGCGGCGACGCATTGATGGGGACCGGGATAGGTGGTGGCGAGGAGCGTGCGGAACTGGCCGCACAACAGGCGATTTCATCGCCGCTGTTGGAAAACGTTTCGATTTCCGGGGCGCGGGGAGTTCTGATTAATGTTACCGGCGGGGAAAACATGACGCTGTTCGATGTCAACGCGGCCACGTCGATCATCTACCAGGCGGCGGGTTCCGAAGCCAATGTTATTTTTGGTGCGGTGATCGATCCCTCGCTGAGTGATCAGATGCGCGTGACGGTTATTGCCACAGGTTTCGGCTCATCCACGAGGAGTGAGACGATAAGCACGGAAGAAGAAGAACCGATGGCGATTCCCAGCACACCCGGAAAAGTGATGTCGCTGTTTCCCGAGGAGACGGCGTACCAAGCCCGCAAGGTGGCTGGTGGAAATAATGGGCGGGGTCGTGTCCCGGCCTTTGAAAATGATAACAGGCAGATTCCTGCCTATATAAGGAGATTGGAAGAGAACTAACTCCCACTTGGTTCCTCCACGCAAAACCGTCGGTTACGTTACCCAGCCGGCGGTTGCTTTTTGTACGGATTTATTTTTTGCTATCCTGATTTTGCCATACTGTATGGTTTTTGTCCCATGTATTTGTCATGTGGATAACGCGGCGTGGCCGTAACTTCAATACAATCAACAGGATAATATTTGTTTCGCGATGGTACGGGGCTTGCATTGAAGAGGTGGGTTCGTATCGAATTGCCGTGGAAGGAATGTTCATGATTACACTCACTAACAACTGGTCGTACAACCTGGTGCGGAATATCGGGCTGTCGGTGAACGCTTTGGATCGGTCGGCCGAACGGCTGGCGTCAGGGCTACGGATTAACCGGGCGTCGGATGATCCCGCCGGGCTGGTGATTTCCGAGCAGATGCGTTCGCGGATCGCTTCGTTGAATCAGGAAATTGAGAACACGACCGGTTTGTTGAATAAATACCGCACGGCCGATTCGGCGGTGGTGCAGATGCGTCGTTCGCTGACCGAGTTGCGGACTTATGCCGTAGCGGCCGCCAACGAGGGTGGGCTTGATGAAGGCGCGCGGGCGGCGTATCAGAGCGCGGCGGATAATCTGGTGGGATCGTACAATTACATGATAGACACGACCTCGTTCGGGACACAGGTTCTGCTGGACGGCTCGTCGAGCGCGGTAGTGGATCTGGCCAAACTGGAGAGTCTTGATTTGTCGAGTGCCGAGTCGGCGGAGGCGGCGATTAGTGGGATCGATGAGCAAATCGAACAGGTCGACGGGCAATTGGCCGAAATCGGATCGCGCCAGGCCAATGAGTTTGAGAGCCGTCTGTCGAATATGCGCATTGAAGTACAGAATCTGAGTGCGGCGGAATCGCAGATCAGGGATGTGGATTACCTGGCGGAGTACGCCTCGTTTATCAAGAATTCGCTGGCGGTGCAGGCGGGGGTGGCGCTTTTGGCGCACACGTCGCAGACATCGCAGAGTCTTCTAAGCCTGCTTGGGAGCAAATAAAAAATCCGCTTTGATTGTGGTAGAGGGAAGCTGGGGTTCACCCCCGTAATGAAGAACCGCCCCGAGTGATCGGGGCGGTTCTTGTTGTACGGTGCAATTTTATTGACTCAGCGAAGCAGGGTCATCTTTCTGGTGGTGACGGTATTGTCGGCCTGAAGCTGGTAGAAGTAGACGCCGCTGGCGACGGGGTTGTTGTCGGTGTCGGTGCCGTTCCATTGCACGCGATAGGTTCCGGCCGAAAGGTTATCGGCAACAAGACAGGTAATGTTCCGCCCCAGAATATTAACTATATTCAAACTGACTTCCGAGCGCCTTGGAAGGTCGAATTCAATGATTGTATGGGGATTAAATGGATTTGGGTAGTTTTGGTATAAATGAAAATCATCTGGAACAGCATGAATATGTTCAATTTCAACATCTGTTGAACCGCTTATACCAGAAAAAACATAAACCACTCCCTGATCATAATACTCATCCACGGAGCAATCTACTCCTGCCGACACCGCAAAGTCATCAACGCCATCATTGTTGAAATCCCCTACGCCAGACACATCCTGTCCAAAATAGTATTGGATGCCTGGGATATCACTGTTATATATTTCAATATCAGCAATATTATCCATTGCAGGGCCACCATAAAAGATCCTGGCGTTACCAGATCCAGACCATGGTGAGCCATAACCAAGAATTAAATCACTATACCCATCATCATTTATATCCCCAGCCGCTCGAGCCTTTTCAGATTTTTCATAAATAATAACATCAGGAATAGTATCAATTAAAGGGCCGCAAAAGTATACAAAGCCCATTGTATCTGAGCTATTGCCAGTGCCAGCATAAATATCATCAAATCCATCACCGTTAACATCACCAAGATTTTCCAAAACTCTTCCGAATTCCTCTTTCCCCCAATCCCATTCATCTCTGCGTACTATGATTAAGTCAACAAGTGTATCAGCGTCCTGTCCGCCCCAATAAAACCATACTTCGCCATTTACATGATACATGGGATCTCGGCGAAGATTAACAGCCAAATCAATAGCACCATCACCATTAAAATCACCGCCGGTTAATCCTTCTCCAAAGAAATGATATTCGGCGATGTTTGAACGTAATACAATGTCTGGAATGCTATCCGGCATTAATCCAACATCCCAAATTAACACAGATTTCTGTGTATTACTACGGCTTGCGATCTCATTTATGCCGTTGTTATTAATGTCAATCCCATACATTGAACAGCCAATGCCAAAAAGACTATCCCAACCAAACCAAGCATCGCGTAAGGTATCCATATCAGTTCCGCCCAAATATAGGCCAAGTTTCCAACCATAATTTGATCGCCCTGTAATCGCAAAGTCGCAATAACCATCTTCATTTACATCCCCTAAATTATCGATAAGGGCCCCAACACTATCAATCTGAAGGGAAACATTAATTTCAGGTGAAAGCCCCCCTTGGCAAATAAACGCACGCATGCGATAATCCCAGGTTATAAAATCATCATATCCGTCATTGTTATGGTCACCCATAGGCACAATGTGATAGCCAAACAAGGTTTGTTTTGCGCCGGCATGAATTGATGCAATGATTTTAGGTTGGTCTGAGAAGGCAATTAAAGGAAATAATAATAACAGGAAAGCAAATATGAAACATCGAACTCTCATTAGCCGACTCCTTTTTAATAAAGATACCTTATTCACTATATTTGTCAAATTAATATGGTAACAAAAAAACCGCCCGAGTGGGCGGTTTTGATATTTTCAGCCGAGGGCCGAGGAGCGGTTGTCAGGCCGCTTTCTGAGCTTTCTTGCGGGGAGCCTTGATAACCTTGCCGGCCTTCAGGCAGGACGTGCAGACTTTGATCCGTTTGATAGTCCCGTTGACATTGGCACGCACCGTCTGAAGATTCGGATTCCAGCGCCGTTTCACGATATTATGGGCGTGCGAAATGGTGTTACCGAAATTCGGCTTTTTCCCGCATATTTCACATACTTTTGCCATTGTCACTATCTCCAAAATTTCAAGTTCAGAATAATAACAGATTTTCCATAAAAAGCAAGCGGATTTCTTTCGTTTGTTGAGTTTAAGCGTTTTTTTCAATATCGGTTTCCGACCGCAAAGGCTTTATTTCACATTGCTTGACAGTATATATTAAAAGCCGTATTTTCCAAAAAACGTTGAAAAACGCCGAAATATATTGAAAACAGGCACTTAGATCGGACTATAACCTATATGCTGGACATGAAATTTATCCGGGAACATCCGGATCTGGTCAAGGCGGCGGTCGAGAACAAGAACGACCACGCCGATGTCGAAAAGATTATTGAGCTGGATAATCAGCGCCGCGCCATTATCACGGAGGTCGAGGAATTAAAGGCGCGCCGAAACAAGGCCTCCGAGCAGATCGGGATCAAGAAGAAGAACAAAGAGGACGCATCGGAGGCCATTGCCGAGATGAAGACGGTCGGTCAGCGTATTGCCGATCTGGATAATGAATTGCGCTCGACCGCTGAGGCGCTCCGACATCACATGCTCCGGGTGCCGAATATTCCGCATGAGACGGTGCCGGTGGGGCCGGACGAGGAGAGCAATGTAACGGTTCGGGAGTGGGGAAAGATTCCGCAGTTTGATTTCGAGCCGTTGCCGCACTGGGATATCGGCGAAAAGCTGGCCCTGGTCGATCTTCCGGCCGGAGCGAAGATCACCGGTTCCGGGTTTGTCGTTCTTCGGGGGATGGGGGCGACTTTGCAGAGAGCGTTGATTTCGTTCATGCTCGATACGCATGTCAAGGCGGGGTTTGTCGAGATCGCGCCGCCATTTGTGGCCAATGCCGACACCATGACCGGGACGGGGCAATTGCCGAAGATGGCCGACGATATGTATCAGCTTAAAGATGAAGATCTGTATTTGATTCCGACGGCGGAGGTGCCGGTTAGCAATCTGCATCGCGATGAGATTCTGGCCGAGGATGAACTTCCGAAAAATTATGTGGCGTATACGCCCTGTTTCCGTCGAGAGGCGGGGGCGGCAGGCAAGGATACGCGCGGGCTGTTGCGACTGCATCAGTTTGAGAAGGTTGAGATGGTGAAGCTGGTTCACCCGGAGAGGTCGTATGATGAACTCGATAGCCTGCTGAAGCAGGCGGAGAGTGTCCTGCAACTGCTGAAGATTCCGTACCGGGTGCGTCTACTAGCGACGGGTGATTTGTCTTTTGCGGCGGCCAAGTGTTATGATATCGAGATCTGGTCGGCGGGGGTGAAGAAGTACCTGGAGGTGTCATCGGTTTCGATATACGGCGATTTCCAGGCGCGGCGGATGAATACCCGGTTTCGCGACAAGGACAAGAAGGTGCATTTCGTGCATACTCTGAACGGGTCAGGTGTGGCGCTGGCGCGGTTGATGGCCGCGGTACTGGAAAATTATCAAACCGAATACGGTTCTTTGTTGATTCCGGAAGTGCTGAGGCCGTATATGGGTGGAATGGCGGAAATAACCCCGAGTGCGTAATTCAGTCAACATACAGTATTCTTTTGGCGGGACGACGCTGTTCAAATTGTTCCTGCTGTTCGGGATTGTGATTATCTCGGTGGTTTTTATTTATTATACGCTGGATGTCATCAGCAAACTCCGGAGCGATGCCGAGCAGATGGTGCGCTCGTATGTGAAGTTGTGGCAGTTGGCGGCCAGTGATAACACCTCCGGCGGGGAGGTGCAGATTATTTTCGAGGAGGTGATTAAAAAGGCGAACTTCCCGGTGATTATCGCGGACCTCGACGGTAATCCGATTTTCTGGCGCAATGTAGAGGGGATCGTGGATAATGATTCATCCCAGGCGGCCATGGCGGCAATCCGGATCAAGGCCCATGAGTACAAGCATGATAACGGCGAGGTACCGCTTATGTTCGGTGACCAGACCATCTCGTATTTCTATTACGGCGACTCCAAGGTTATCCGGCAGTTAAGCCTGATGCCGTTTGTGGAGCTGGGGCTGGTCGGGGCGTTTATCCTGGTTGGTTTTATCGGATTCCAGAATATCAAGCGGTCGGAGGAGCGTCATATCTGGGTGGGGATGGCCAAAGAGACGGCTCATCAACTGGGCACGCCGATTTCTTCGCTGATGGGATGGCTGGAACTTCTACTCCATAAGAAAGTTGAAGAGACGGAGGTTGATGACGAGAACCATGTCAGCCGGGAGGAGATATTCCATCAGATGCAGACGGATGTAAATCGTCTGCAACGGGTGGCCAATCGGTTTGGGCAGATCGGCTCCAAGCCGGAGTTGAAGGATGGGGATCTCAATTTTCTGCTGGAAGAAACCGCCGCGTACTATCGACGCCGTTTGCCATTTGACGGCAAGGGGGTTGAGATTATCTGCCGGACGGGGAATATCCCGGAGGTGCCGCTCAACGGTGAACTGATCACGTGGGCGATTGAAAACCTGCTAAAGAACAGCCTGCAGGTGGCTGACCCGCAGGAGGGGCGGGTTGAACTTATTTCGGCGCGGGCCCAGGACGATCGGTTCGTAGTGGTTGAAATTTGCGACAACGGCAAGGGCATTCCCCCGGGGACGGCCCGGAAGCTGTTTCGCCCCGGTTTTACGACCAAGAAACGGGGCTGGGGATTGGGCCTGACGCTGGCACGGAGGATTGTTGAGGAGTATCACCGGGGTAAGATTTCGCTGGTCAAGTCACGGCCGGGTGAGACTATTTTCCAGATAGTTCTCCCGATAAAACCCAGTGATACGGTTCGTCGCCGTCGGTACGGTATGTTACCAGATTCGAGAAACAAATTATAAGATAGAGTATCAGAATGGATAAGAAGAAAATTCTCTGGGTGGATGATGAAATCGATTCACTGAAGCCGCACATACTTTTTTTGCAACAGCGCGGGTTTGACGTATCGACGGCGGTGTCCGGTGATGATGCGGTCAGTATCGTTCGGGCCGAAACGCTTGATCTGGTATTGCTTGATGAAATGATGCCGGGCAAGGATGGCCTGACGACCTTGGAGGAAATCAAGGAAATCAAACCGCACCTGCCGGTGGTAATGGTGACCAAGTCGGAAGAGGAATCGTTGATGGATGAGGCGATCGGTCAGAAAATCGACGATTACCTGACCAAGCCGGTGAATCCCTCGCAAGTGCTGATGGTGGCCAAGCGCATGCTGAATACTCGCCGCATAGTCTCCGAGAGCCAGATGAAACGGTACATTACGGACATAAATCGTTTCAACCAGAAGTTGTATGGCGCCATTGAGCCGGAGGACTGGCAGGAGGCGGCACGATTGCTGGCGGGCTGGGATTTGGCGCTTGATGAGAGTCCCGATGCGGGATTGGCTGAGACTCATCTGGGCACGCGCAAGGAGTGGAACACGGAATTTACCAAGTATCTGGACAAGCATTACACAAACTGGCTGAGGTCCGACAACCGGCCGGTGTTGTCGCCCGATCTGCTGGGCAAATACATGATTCCGCATGTAAAAGAGGGACGCAAGGTTTTGTTGCTGGTGGTTGACTGTATGCGGCTTGACCAGTGGATGACGATTGAGTCGCTGGTTGCGGAGTTTTACAATATTGACCGGAAGACTTATTTCTCGATTCTTCCGACCGCGACGCCGTTTGCACGCAACGCGCTTTTTGCGGGTTTGTTCCCGGACGAAATTGCCAAGCAGTATCCCGAACCCTGGCAGATCGGTGATGAGGGATCGTTGAATCGCAACGAGGATGAATTGCTGGCCGATCAGCTTCGTCGCAACGGTCTCAATGCCGCCGACAGTGTCCGGTATGAAAAAATATTCAACAATACCGAGGGAGATGCCCTGGCCAAGCGGGTTGCCGACTATTACCAGTCGAACGTGGTGGCCTTTGTTTTCAATTTTCTTGATATCCTGGCGCACGGTCGTTCGACCAATGTTATTCTCAAGGAAATCGCCGGGAGTGAAGCGGCCTTTCGTTCGCTGATGAAGAGCTGGTTTGCGCATTCTCCGTTGTTCGCCATTATGAAGTCGTTTGCACAGAAGGATTTCACGGTGATTGTCACGTCGGATCACGGTTCCGTGTTGTGTTCGCGCGGGACAGTCGCCCATGGCAAACGTGACACTTCGACCAATCTTCGTTACAAGTATGGCGACAATCTGAACTGCGATCCCAAAGACGCCCTGATGATAAAGAAACCGGAGCAGTACCGTCTTCCGAAATTCGGTCTGGCGACGACATATATCATCGCGAAGGAAGATTATTACTTTGTATATCCCAATAAGTACCATGAATACGTCAGGCAGTTTCAGAATTCCTTCCAGCATGGCGGGATATCTCTGGAAGAGTTGATTGTCCCGATTGTCACACTGACTCCACGGTGATGCAATATCTCAGGCAGGATATCCGTGTGCAAACCGAATCGGTGGAGCATACTCATGAGTTCGGGCGGGATTTTGCCGCTACGTTGCAAAGCGGCGACGTGGTTGTATTACAGGGTGCACTGGGAGCCGGCAAGACCTGTTTTGTCAAGGGCATTGCGGAAGGGTTGGGATATCCGGCGGCGAACGTCACCTCGCCGTCATATACGCTGGTAAATGAGTATCAGGCGCGGGTTGCGATTTATCACTTTGACCTGTATCGTCTGAAAGACGCCTCGGAATTGTATGGTATCGGATGGGATGATTACCTGATGCGTGATGGCATCGTGATGGTGGAATGGGGAGAGCGAGCCGGCGAATTTTTGCCAAAGAGCCGTATCGAAATTACCATTGATATTATTTCCGACACGTCGCGGGCATTTATGATTCGATTTATCGATTAAGATTATGATATCATCCAAGGCCAACATACTGCTGATTGACAGCGCCACATCGGTGTTGCGGGTGGGAATATCGTCGGATGGCGAAACAGTTTCATTCCTGGAAAACGCCGATCGTTATAAGCATGCCGAATTCATTTTCAGCCTGCTGGAACAGGTCCTCGAGAAAAACGGTGTTGCTCGTGGTGATATTTCAGCAATTATCATCGCGACCGGTCCCGGTTCGTTTACCGGCTTGCGGGTAGGAATGGCCTCGGCGAAGGGGTTGGCGGTTTCGCTTGATATCCCGTTGATCGGTGTCTCGCTTTATCAGGCAATCGCACCACGTCTGTATGCTGAAAAGGGTCGCACGGTGGTGGTGATTCCATCACGACGAGACGAGTATTATGCCGGAGTCGTTGACGGCAAGTCCTTTGATGACGAGGGAATCGCGGTTTGTAATACATCGGAGATACATGACAATTACCGGGATTGTCAGTTATTCGGAATAGGCTGTGAGTTGTCGGCCGAGGACTTTCCGGGGTGTTCCATCATCATGGGAGAAGAATTCTCCATCCGGCTCGAGGATTTTCTGCAGGCAGGATTGCAAAGACTTCGGAATGTTGGTGAGGATGATTTGTCACGTCTGGAGCCGCTTTATATTCAGCAATTCCGGGCCGGGAAGAAGTTATGAGTGAATTAATAGAACCGGGTCCCGATAATCTGACGATTCGCCGCATGACGGCATCAGATCTTGACGCGGTAACGCTTCTGGAGCAACGGGTTTTTCCCGATCCCTGGCCTCGGCTGGCGTTCGAGCAGGATTTGGAGGAAGATAATCGCGGGGTGTTGCTGGCCGAATTGAATGGAAGACTTTGTGGCTATGCAAGTTACATGGCGGCGGTGGGGGAAGCTCACCTGACCAACATAGCGGTTGCTCCGGAATTTCGAGGAAAATCTATTGCCAAAATATTATTAAATCGTATCTTAGAAGTCGCGAAAAATGCTGATTGCGAATATATTTTTCTGGATGTGCGGCCCAGTAATGAGGCCGCAATCAGTTTATATAAGAAATATGGTTTTTATGAATTATATCGGCGTCCCGAATATTATCGAACCCCAGTTGAAGATGCTCTGGTTATGGTGAAAACGTTGCGGGACGAGTAAGGCTGAAAATGGATTGGTTCAGAAAGAACAAGGAAGGAATCAATCGCCAGCAGAAGAAGGACATCCCGGATGGTCTCTGGACCAAATGTTCGGAATGCGGCGAGATTGTTTATACCAAGCAACTTGAGGAACGGTTGTGGATTTGTCCCAATTGCGGTTTCCATTTTCGTATCTCGAGCCGCAAATATATCAATATAATTCTTGATGATGGAGAATTGGAGCAGTTTGACGACAACCTGTATTCGCTGGATCCGTTAAAATTCAAGGATTCCAAGAAATACCCTGATCGCATAAAGGCCGCGCAGGCCAAGTCCGGCATTAAAGATGGTGTTATCGCCGGGATTGGCAAGGTCAACGAGATTGATGTTTCCTTTGCCATTATGGATTTTTCTTTTATCGGTGGGTCGATGGGTTCGGTGGTTGGTGAGAAAATCGCGCGTGCCATTGAGCGGGCCCTGGATCGAAAAATACCTTTGATTATTGTTTCCTGTTCTGGTGGTGCGAGGATGCAGGAGGGTATTCTTTCGCTAATGCAGATGGCGAAGACATCGGCCCTGCTGGCATACCTGGCAGAGGCGAAGATTCCGTATATATCGGTTTTAACCAATCCCACCACCGCTGGCGTGATGGCCAGCTATGCCTCGCTGGGTGATGTTATTATCGCGGAGCCGAAGGCCCTGCTGGGATTCGCCGGTCCCCGTGTTATCCAGCAGACCATTGGTCAGGATCTTCCTCCGGGCTTTCAATCATCGGAGTTTTTTCTGGCGAAGGGTTTTTTGGATAAAATCGTTGAACGGGACAATTTAAAAGAAACCATTTCGCTCTTACTGAAATATCTCAATAACTGAAAATCATTATGAAAAGTACCGGGGGATATAAAGAGGCCCTGGATTTTATTCTGGCCCGTGAGCATTTCGGTATCAAGCTCGGTCTGCACAACATTACCGCTTTTCTTGAAGCGGCGGGGCGGCCACAGGATAATTTCGCATCGGTTCATATCGCCGGGACCAACGGCAAAGGTTCAACGGCGGCGGCCATTGATGCCATCATGCGCCAGGCGGGGTACCGAGTGGGTATTTTCACTTCACCGCACCTGGTCGATTTCCGGGAACGGTTTCGCGTTAACGGGCGGTGTATGTCACGGGATTATATCACCAAGTTCATCGCCCGGCACCGAAGTATAATAGAGGAACATCGTATTACGTTTTTTGAAGTATGTACGGCGCTTGCATTCAGTTATTTTGCCGCCCGCAAGGTAGATCTGGCAGTTGTGGAGGTCGGTTTGGGAGGACGCCTTGATGCCACCAACACCCTGTCTCCTTTGCTTTCGATTATAACCGATATTTCTCTTGATCATACCAATATCCTCGGCGAAACACTTCGAAAGATCGCCTATGAGAAAGCCGGGATTATCAAGGAGCGGACACCGGTGTTGACCGGTCTGTTACCTCCAGAGGCGCGGAAGGAGATTATTCGTGTCAGCCGGAATCGCAAGGCGCCGCTGACCCGGTTATTGCGCGGTGATTTTTCCAGTAACGGGATTCCCTTCAAATTTGACTTTCATCCTGATGGATTGACGATTCAAAATCTAAGGTTTGCCCTGCCGGGCAAGCATCAGATCGGGAACGCGGCGCTTGCTGTCCGGGCGGTGAACATGCTGGTCCAAGACGGATTCAGGGTATCTCAAAAGGCGATTCGAAGCGGATTAAAAACAACGGTATGGCCGGGTCGATTTGAAATCATAAGAAAGAAAGGCAGACCAACCGTAATTCTTGATGTGGGGCACAATCCGGCGGGTGTCAGGGCGACGGTTGCCTGTTTTCGGGAGCTTTTCCCCGGGCGCCGTGCTGACGTGGTAATGGGATTTGTGCGCCATAAGAGTCTGAGGGATATCATTGCGACTCTTGAACCCATTGCGCGTCGGGTGGAAATCGCGAGTTTGGAAACGGAGCGAAGCACTGATCCTCATGAAATAGCGTCGCATTTTAGTGATGACACCAATGTGACGATATCATCTTCAGTTGCCGCTTCGGCGCGCAAACTGGTTGGATTGGCTCATGATGACGATATAATACTAATTTGCGGGTCTCATTATGCTGTAGGGGAGTTCATGGCCCGACAGAAACGAATATTATGACAAAGAAAAAGCCCCAGAAGGCAAATTCAAAGGCCAAGGCAAAGGCGACATCGAAGGCCAAGCCAAAGGTGACATCAAAGGCCAAACCGAAGGCGAGACCGAAGGCTTCTCGCCAGGACACGATCAAGGAATTGAAGCACCAGGCTGAAAAACGTCTGGTGGAACTCACCGAGGTTAACCGTCAGCTTAAGCGCAAGATATTCGATCTGTATACGATTTTCGAATTGAGTCGCAATTTTAATGCGGTTCTCAATTTTCAAACGCTTCTTGACTCGTTTGTTCTGACCTCGTTAGGACAGATGGGTGCGGCGCGGGCGGCGTTGTTTCTACCGACGGAAGCAGACAAGCGGAAATTTTGCCTGGCGCGAGTCAAGGGCCCGGCACCGCTTCCGGGCAGTGAGGTGTCACTAAATCCCGACGGCGATTGTGGGAAATACATTACGGCATTGAATCGCCCGGTTGATATCGGAGAATTACGCGCCAAGTTTCCTTCACTCGAGCAACTTGAGTTTGTCAAGCATTTTAGTAATGGCCTGGTGGTTCCACTGGTATTCCAGGCAACTTTGCGGGGTGTGCTGGTCATCGCCGGAAAAGAATCGAAACAAAAGTATCAGGCGGATGACATTGAATTTCTATCAATTTTGGCCAGTCAGACGGCGGTTTCAATTGAAAACGCCAGACTTTATGAATCGGAACGGGAGGCTCTTGAAAAGCTACAGACGACGCAACGGATGCTGGTTCAGTCTGAACGGCTGGCGGCGCTTGGAGAACTCTCAGCGAAAATCGCTCATGAAGTTAATAACCCGCTTGGTATTATTAAAAATTATCTGCATTTGACTTCTCGGGCCACCATAGAAGATGACCGGGTTCAGGAGTATATCGAGATTGTCAAGCAGGAAATAGACCGGATCGCCAGCATTGTCAGGCAATTGCTTGATTTTCATCGACCCCGTGCGGTGCAACTGTCCCGCGTTGATCTTACCAAGGTAATGACAGAAGTGCTGTCGCTTATGGCGCGGCAATTGGACGATGCCGAGGTGACGGTTGATTTTGAGGTGCAGGACGGATTTCCCAAAATCATGGCCTGGGCCGACGGGATGAAGCAGGTGTTTTTAAACCTGCTGATAAATGCCAAGGACGTCATGAAAGATGGCGGGCATATCAAGATTGGTATGACATCTGACAACCAGTTAGTACATCTTTGCTTTGAAGATGCCGGGCCGGGTATTGAAGCTGAGAATATTCCGCATATTTTTGAGCCATTTTTCACGACCAAGGCGGCGGGAAGCGGTACCGGGTTGGGATTATCGGTTTGTTATGGTATTGTTCTCAATCACGGGGGGACGATTCGTTTTCGAAATTTGGAAAAAGGCGGTTGTTTTGAGGTTGAATTGCCGATAGAACAAAAAGACTTTGAATATGACTGGAAAATATAAAAAACTACTGGTGGTCGACGACGAGACCCGTATGTGCAACTCTCTTTGTGAGTTGCTATCATCGGACGGGTATGATGTTACGTCCAGTCAATCGGGCCGCGAGGCGATTGATTTAATCCACAAAGAATCATTTGATTTGGTCCTAACCGATATCAAGATGCCGGAAGTAACCGGCCTTGATATTCTTCAGGCGGCC
>Ga0272442_10000135_pt1 | contig 119789 bp, 109 predicted proteins | sample SSMForm2O_FD_200262 | JGI IMG/M metagenome (GOLD analysis project Ga0272442, IMG submission 200262) | Marine sediment archaeal communities from Little Sippewissett salt marsh, Falmouth, MA, United States - SSM-Form-2O | ecosystem: Environmental > Aquatic > Marine > Wetlands > Sediment ...
CGCCGAAGTTCACCTTAGAAAGAAGCCCCGGCCTCACATCCTCTATCACCACCTTTGGGGTGGTAAGGCGTGAACCCTCCGGAAGCGTGGACTCATCCAAACGGAAGATATGGCGGCCTGGAATAACGCCGGGAACGTGATATTTGCCGTCACTGTCGCAGGTTATAACCGTGCCATCCTCCATCATTATACGGACCGATGAGATGCCCGGTTCCTTTACCTTGGGGTGGTCGTCCTGTATGCCGTTACCGTTCAAATCACAGAAGACCTTTCCTATGACGCCTCCCAGATCGAAAAGCGGACTGGGTATCACCCTTACGGTATCGGAGGCATAATTGGATATGATAAGCCCATTTGCGTAACGCGCCCATGCAATGTTTTCGTACTTATCGAAGGTTACGCCTGAGCCCACAACCAGCTGATATTTAAGTACGCACTTGGTGTCGCCTGTTATGGTGCCGATATCGAAGGAACAGGGCCTTGTGCCGGCCGGATCCCCGTGGGGTAAGCCGTCCAATATAGTCTTCCCTGATATATACTTGAAGCCTGGCGGTATATTGTCCTCAAGATAAACCTCTGTTACGTTACCGGCGCCTATAGTCTCAAAGGTGACCGTATATGTAACTACTTCGCCTATATGGACCTCCTTCTTATTTGCCTCTTTCGTTATTTTGAGAAGCGTGTTCACGGGGTCCATCGGAAGGTCTATATTGAGCACAACGCCGGTAAAGGCAAAATTCTCACCTAGGGCACCGTCGGCAGAGTCAAAGGTGCGCGTGGGAAATTCCGCTAGGGCGTGAGACGTAGGAAAATTGTAACCGGAGGCGCTGACTTCCAGTCTTAAATTTGTATTTGGCGGGTGGACAACCGTAAACTGGTACTGGCCGTCGGCGCCCGTTGTCTGGGGGTTCTCTTCCCCCACGTTGATATCCGTGCCGGATATGGCTATCCTCCAGCCCGCTACAGGGTGTTCGTACCATAGTGTGACCGTGGCCCCCTGTATGGGATTATCCGTCACGGTATCGAATACCACGCCGAACGGGTCTATGAAACTCACCGTTATGACATCGCTTGTGGCGCCGTTACAGGTAACACTTATGGTATTCTCGCCCACGGGGAAACCGCTTACCTGGATGGAGTATGTGCCGTCGGCACCTACGTTATCCGTGGCATAAGTTGTGATGTTCCCGCTCGAATCCACGCCGGTAACGGTTATTTCGGCATTCGGTTCTCCCTGGCCTTGAAGGGTAATGGTGCCGCCGCGTGAGGTGTCGCCGTCCTCGTGCGAAGTAATAACGGGCACATCACCCGGCCCCGGCGTCTCCGATATCTCTATGCTAACCGTACTGCCCACCTCACCACCTACGTACACGGTAAAACTGTTACTTCCCGTACTCAAAGCGCCGGTTATCTCAACTCTGTAATTGCCGTTATCATCGGCCGTAGTCGTAGCGACCGTAGTACCCCCTTGGTCTTTTATGGTAACGGTCGCGCCTGCCGTAGCAGTGCCTGTAATAGTAGGGGTTGTATCGACGGTCTTCCCCGACTGGGGGGTGGAGATGGTATAGTTTGAGCTCGAGACGCTCTTATCGGCCCAGGGATAACAATCCAAACCGCGGGGAGAATCGAACTGGTCATCGCCACTCCCTATGCTTCCTATCTTAGAGACATAGGCAAGACTGGACTTGTAAAATTTCTGAAGTCTATCGTTTCCGTCTTCCGAGATATATAGATATGTATCATCAACTGCTATATCCTTGGCATCGCTGAATTCGCCGTCTCCGCTACCCGTTGAGCCGGCGGTGGCTACATAGCTCAAATCCGATTTTAACCGTTTATTTATGCGTTCTCCGTTCTGTTCCATCACGTATATATGCGTCTCATCCACGCATATGCCGTAGGGGGCATTGAACTCATCATTACCGGAGCCTGAGGCGGGACCCCCCGCTTCGTCAACGTAGGAAAGGTCCGATTTAAGAAATTTCACGACCCTGTGTTTGCCCTGGTCGGTCGCATATAAATGAACGTCGTCCACGCATATATGGTTGGCATCGGTCATCGAATCCCCGCCGTTAAAGGTGCTTACCTCGCTTACGTACGAAAGGTCCGACTTAAGACGCTTGACTATTCTATTATTGCCGGAGTCGTTCACGTAGACATGGGTGCCATCCAGGGCCACGCTGCGAGGATCATTAAACTGGTCGTTGCCGGAACCCGTCGAGCCTATTTCACCAACATAAGAAAGATCCGAGTGGCTCCTCTTTACGATTCTGTCGTTATATCTGTCCGCCACGTAAAGATGCGTTCCGTCTGAAGCAACGCCATAGGGCCTGTCGAACTGGTCGTCTCCTGAGCCCTGACTTCCTATTTTGGATACATAGCTAAGGTCGGTTGCCTTTCTCTTTACGATCCTATGATTCAGCGTATCTGCCGCAATTATATAAGCAGTTTCGGTAACCGTACTTGTGCCGAGAGATACCGGCCAGGTAGCGCTTACCGTGGCGTCGGATGTCACATCAGCCGATTCCGCTATCCGCACGCCCACAGTATCGCCGACGGAGATTGATGCGGTGGTGTCCAGGACCACGTGAATATAAGTCTCAGGACCGGCGTCAAGGGTAAAGCCGGAGAAAGATGCCTCATCCGAAACGTTGAAGCTCGCGGTGCTTCCCAACTGCGTGGTATCGGAAGCCGGCTCCCAGTTCCCGTCGCCGTCGTCCTCGAAAAGCTTCACATTTTGAAGGTCGGAATCGGCATCGCAGGTGCCGTATTCGGTGAGCGTTACGGCACTTACCTCGCCGCCGGACTCAAGGGCGAATGTGCCGAGGCAGTTATCCGCCGCACTCTGCTCCAAACTTGTCACCGGTACCGTGGGAGAACCCGATGTGTATGCCGAAAGATTGGTCTGTCTGGGAATGGTGAAGCTGTCAAAGACCTCATTGCTATCGTTATACGCCGTAACGGCCATCGTTGATGAATTCGTGGTGATAAGAGCGTGATTATTAAACGGGCCTGCGTTATATTCCATATAGGCGTTGGGGTTCTGGTCGGGGCTCCGTTGTGTTCCCCCGGCGGGACCGGTTATGAGATAATACACCCCGTCCTTATAGCTTCTCTCATATATGTGCTCATGGCCGTTTATGTAGAGGTCCACGTCGTTAGCCTCTAACACCGGAGCAATATTGGTCCTTAAATTAGTACTCTCGGCTTCATCGGAATGGGTGCCCGTGGAATAAATTCCGTGGTGGCCCACCACCACAAGCCACGTCCTTGAAGCGCTCTGTAAATCGCTCACGAACCAGTTGTATTGCGTGCCGCTACCGCTGTAAAAATCGCTGTCTTCCGTTTCTATGACTGTGAAATGAACATTACCGTAGTCGAAGGAATAGTAATCCTCCGTACCTGATCCGGCGGACGGCAGAGACATATATGCCCTGTAATTGGTAAGGTTGTCCTCGTGGTTACCTATGCAGGAATATAACGCGACATCCTTAAAGAGGTTTCTGGCCGGTAAGAAAAACTGGGGTTGCCACTCGCTATCGACGCCCGACCCGCAGAGGTCCCCCGAACATATAACGAGAGTGCCCGGATTATGGGCGTCCACCGCAATAGCCGTCGTTTCGTGCGCGGTATGAAACGACGTTCCCGAGCCTTGGGTATCGCTATATACGGCGAACGTGAATCCACTTGATGAGGAAGGCGCGGTGCGGAACGTGCAGTCGCCGCTCTCCAGAGTGCCGGAAGTCACCCTATAATGGTAAAGAGTGTCGGAGCTTAAACCCGAAAGGCTTACCTCGTGTATCTGGACGTTCTGGGAATCAGTCTCATTCGAACCGTAAGAGGAAGTCTCGCCGTAATCCACACGGCTTGAGAGCGCGTCACTCGAATACCACATCACCACAGCGCTTGTAGTTGTCACATCCTGCGTGTAAGCATAGAGCGTGACGACCTCAGAGGTACCCGCCTGGACAGGCCAGGAGGAAGCCGATGGAATCTCGGTGGAAGTCACGTCATCCGAATCTGTTATCTGTATACCGACAGTTTCATCCTTCAGTATCTCTTCTTTGGTATCAAGTACCACATGGACATAAGTTGTATCGCCCGCGGCGAGGTTAAAACCGGAGAAACTGGCCTCGTTAGAGGCGTCAAATGTGGTGGTGCTTCCGAGCTGCGTTGTATCCTCTCCCGATTCCCAGTTGCCGTCGCCGTCGTCCTGGAAAAGCTTTACGTTCTCAAGGTCCGAGTCGGCGTCGCAGGTGCCGTATTCGGCAACCGTAAGAGCGGATACGGTGCCGGAATCGGCGAATTTAAAGGTAGCGATACAGATATCCGTTGCCTCCACATTTACATTGGCGGGAGGCGCGGAAGGAGTCCCGCCATCATAGGCGGTTACTACGGTCTGGTCGCCGATTGTTGAAGTCCCAAGCTGTACGGGCCAGGAGCTTGCGCTTACGGTTTCGGTGGATGTGATATCCGCTGCTTCCGTAATCTCAACACCTACAGTTTCTGTTTTCGTGGCCGTTGCCTTGACATCCATCACGACATGAACATATGTGGAACCCCCTGCCGAAACATTGAAGCCCGAAAAGCTGGCCTCGTTAGAGGCGTCAAATGTGGTGGTGCTTCCGAGCTGCGTTGTATCCTCTCCCGATTCCCAGTTGCCGTCGCCGTCGTCCTGGAAAAGCTTTACGTTCTCAAGGTCCGAGTCGGCGTCGCAGGTGCCGTATTCGGTTATGTCAACCGCGGATACATCCCCCAGCCCCATAAAACGGAATGTCCCCAGGCACTCATCTGTGGAGCCAAGCGCGATTGCACTCGGCGGGGCTGTAGGCGTACCGCCGGAGTAGCCGCTTACCGCGGTGTTGGAGGCGTCGGTATACTCTATTGTAAGCTTCGGGCGCTGGGAAGCAGTGGATGCTTCGCTTGAGTCGAAATCGGCGCCGTCTACATATGTACTATCTCCTATTATAAGACCGTAATTGTAAGAGGGGGTATCCACCCATTCCTGAACTAAGGCTATGCCGGCGGCGTTGAGTGATATATCGTGTGAACCTGTCTGGTCCTGGCCGGGCAAAGTACCCAAAGATGTGCTGCCTCTGTCATTGGCACCCTGGCCCCCTGCTGTCTGCCAGCTGTTGCTTCCGTCGTATTTATTCCACGTAGCGCCGTCTTCCGTCCAGTCTCTCTTCATCTCATATATCTCGTATGCGTCCCCTTCGTTTGTCAGATAGATAGTAATAGTAGCGGACTCCACGGTACTGCCGGCGGTTATATCCGAAACATCCCATTTTATTAAAGCCCAGTTATCCTCTCCGGAACTGATGGGGTCATCGCCGTCTATAGCCAGATATACAGCCGATCCGCTATTCGCCGTCGGATTGTCCTCTATTATGAGGGCATCTTCATTTCCCGTATACGTCCCGTCCGGACTTACGCCGTTCTGGAATTCCTTGCTCTTGTATGTTATCGTGATGGTCTTGTCGTCAGTCGAGGCTGTGTTGCCGGCATTGTCTATCTCAAGCTCTAAGTTGTCTGCGTTTGATGCGGCCGAAAAACTTTTGAACAAAAGAGCCGATACCGTAATGGAGTCGCTTGCCGCGAAGTTCGACGTCACATCAATCACTAATGTGGCGTCAGCGTCCTCATAGCTTACGGTGTCCGAGACCTTTGCCGAGGCGCCGCCTCCTATGGTGGCGCTTGTATCGGTTGAATCCCATACCATGTTGAAGCCTGAAGGGATCTTTATGCGGATGTCGTTTGCTGCGGTGATGGTGGGAGCGGTAGAAACGTCGGTTACGGTAATAGTTTCTATGGCCGTAGTCCCATCTCCCACTGAAAAGGTCTGGTTGGCTGCCGATGAAATCGATGGCGACTCTATCGTGATGGTCTTATCGTCCGTGGAGTCGGTTGAGCCGTCATTTCCGGTTTCTAGTTCCAAGTTATCCGCGGACGACTCTGCGGTAAAACTTTTAAACGAGAGAGCCGATACCGTAATGGAGTCGCTTGCCGCGAAGTTCGACGTCACATCAATCACTAATGTGGCGTCAGCGTCCTCATAACTTACGGTGCCTGAGACCTTTCCCGAGGCACCGCCTCCTATGGTGGCGCTTGTATCGGTTGAATCCCATACCATGTTGAAGCCTGAAGGGATCTTTATGCGGATGTCGTTTGCTGCGGTGATGGTGGGGGTCGTATCGTCATCTGTGATGGTGATGGTCTCTATGGCGGTTGCCGACTGGCTTACGGAAAAGGTCTGGTTGGCTGCCGATGAGATGGTAGCGACTATGATTTCAAACTTAAAAGTAGCTATGGCTGCGTATGCACGATCTGCAGAGGTCCAGGAGCAAGTTGTCTCTTGAGCCCCCGTAGAAGAAAGGGTTTTCTTAGAGACGGCAAGTCCTCCGCCTGAACTATCGCCCACCTTCTCTTGCTCCGAAAAACTATTCGTCCAATTTGTAGTGCCGAAGCTATCGTAGTCATCTACAGCCACTATCGCTATTGCGATCTCGTCGGCCTGGGCGGTCTCCGCAGTGGTCCCGGTACTTAATGACTTGACAACATTTGTACCTGAGTCGTTCTCCACGCTCACGTCCAGTACATTACTAGATAAAAGCCCCGAATATTCCGCTACCCAGGCAGAAGACTCCTCGCTCTGTGTGTAATTCCAGGTGATGTCGGTCTCGCCGCCGGTGGATATCTTGTAAGCCATGGCGCCCGAGACTTTGTTTGATATGAAATCATTAATTAACGTAAAACCGGTGGGAACCGTATAAGTGCCTGCGTCTTTATCGGTGGCAATAGCTGTAACAAGCAGATTGCCGGATGTAGCGCCCGAAGAAAGGGTGCAGGTTATTTTTGTATCCGGGCTGTTGTAGGTATGGTACGCTGTAGCTTCCTGAGTTACATAAGTTATCGTGATGGTCTTGTCGTCAGTCGAGGCTGTATTGCCGGCATTGTCTATCTCAAGCTCTAAATTATCTGCGCTCGATAAGGCCGAAAAACTTTTAAACGAGAGAGCCGATACCGTAATGGAGTCGCTTGCCGCGAAGTTCGACGTCACATCAATCACTAATGTGGCGTCCGAATCCTCATAGCTTACGGTGTCCGAGACCTTTCCCGAGGCGCCGCCTCCTATGGTAGCTGATGTATCCGTCGAATCCCATACCATATTGAAACCGGAGGGGATCTTTATGCGGATGTCGTTTGCTGCGGTGATGGTGGGGGTCGTATCGTCATCTGTGATGGTGATGGTCTCTATGGCGGTTGCCGACTGGCTTATGGCAAAGGTCTGGTTGGCTGCCGATGAAATAGAAGGCACGACTATCGTGATGGTCTTATCGTCCGTGGCGTCGGTTGAGCCGTCATTTCCGGTTTCTAGTTCCAAGTTATCCGCGGACGACTCTGCGGTAAAACTTTTAAACGAGAGAGCCGACACCGTAATGGAGTCGCTTGCCGTGAAGTTCGATGTCACATCAATCACTAATGTGGCGTCCGAATCTTCATAGCTTACGGTGTCCGAGACCTTTGCCGAGGCGCCGCCTCCTATGGTGGCTGATGTATCCGTCGAATCCCATACCATATTGAAGCCGGAGGGGATCTTTATGCGGATGTCGTTTGCTGCGGTGATGGTGGGGGTCGTATCGTCATCTGTGATGGTGATGGTCTCTATGGCGGTTGCCGACTGGCTTATGGCAAAGGTCTGGTTGGCTGCCGATGAGATGGTGGCGACATCGGTTACAGCTTTAAAAGTAGCTATGGCAGCGTATGATTCATCGCTTCCATCATGTGAAAGCGTGGTTTCTACCGTGCCGGTGGAAGATAAAGTTTTGGATGCCACGTTTATGAAGGGATTACCGCTTTCGTTCGGAACCGGCTCTTCTGTTATGGTAGTAAAGCTGTTTGTCCAGGACCTTGCGGAGCCGACAGAATTACCCGAATCCGAGGCGAGTATCGCTATCGCAAGTTCGTCCGCCTGAGATGTGGACGCGGTCGTGCCGGTACTTATTGAATTAGTGGCGGAGCTGAGATAGCTCTCATTTTCGGAGGATACGTCCAAAACGCCGCTCGTCGCGGTTCCCGAATATTCACCTACCCACGCATTACCCTCTTCGGCTCCTGTCCAGTTCCAGGTAATGGATGTTTCGCCTCCTGCGGCAATCTTGTAAGCCAGCGCCCCTGAAGAGACACCGCCTTCGCCTTTCTGGATCAAGGTAAATCCGGCAGGGACGGTAATCGTCCCGGAAGCTTTATCTATGGAGACACCCGTAACCAGCAGATTGCCGGATGTAGCCGCCGAATCCAATGTAACGGTAATGGTCCCCGGATTAGAAGGTGAGCCGTAGGTATCCCGGGCGTCCTTTTCCTGAACCAAGGATATGGCGGCCCGGGCCAAGGACGGTAATAAAAGGATGTAAAGAAAGATGGCTAACGAATATATTTGGTATCTTAGGAATGATAGGCACCATCTTTTAGTGTTCATGTTATATTGATATTTTAAAGGTTCTTCAATATAAAAAACTTTTTATATATCGTAGCACATAAAAAAATGTATAGCAATGGTGTGTTTAAAATATATGTATAAATAGTTTACATAAGAAGCTATGAAGCCTATCTTCTTTCTTGCCGTGCTTCTTCTATCCTTTTAAGATATTCGTCGGTCTTTTGGTAATGGGGAAAGAGTTCGGTAATCTCCAAAAAGAGCCGTCGCGCATTATCGTAAAGTCCCTTTTTGAAAAGCTTACGCCCCTTCAAATAGAGGTCTCTTACCGCCTCTTCGAATCTCCTTTTGGCCTCCAGCTTTTCTTCCTCGGTCATATCTTCGGTTTGCCCTTCTTTGATGTCTGCCTTATTTGGCCCGGCCGGTTCATCCTCTTTTTTATCCGGTCTTTCGGCTCCTTTTATGGAAATTCTTCTATCCATCTCCTCCATTCTCTCCGAGGCCTTCTTTACAAGGCCTTCAAGTTCGTTTATATCCTCTCCTCCCGATATACCCAAGGCCGTCCCCATTGAGACACAATAAATACTATAAAGCAAAACCGCTGACTTCGCCACTCTTCTCATAATTCTCCGTTTATGGCTTTATCGATAATCCTATAGAGATATCTGCCGTATTTCCTGTGGCCTTTTTCGTTCCAGTGAGAGTCCCTTTTGAAATAAATATCCGTATCATAGCCTCCCGTTTCAGGCGCACTCCAGTCATAAAATTTTATGTCTTTTTTCCCAAGGGCCTTGAGCATGAACTCCGTGCTGTCCGGATGTATGTTTACTCCCGTGGTAATTATCGTAACAAAGCCGGCGCCGGCGTCATGGGATACCTTATCCATGGTCTTTATGTCATCGAGAATTATCCTAATTTGACTATCAGATGGATGGAGCAGATGATCTTTTTTGTCAAGGTCCGTGGTGATCGAATAATAAAACTTTTTTATGAGACAATATAGGCGGGAATGCCTGTTGAGCCATACCCTTGCGCATAAGAGGGGGAACTTGTCGCTGTAGGGAACGAGATAACCGTCTCTGACATCCAGCGTATATCTGCCGTATACATCATTCCAGCTAAAAAGGTATATCACCAGATGCGGTCCATATTCATTTATCCATCTGTTCAACACTTTTAATTCGTTTAAAGTGGAATAACCTGATATGGAGGTGTTGAAGATATCGGCATCCTGACCGTTTTCTTCAATATGAGCCTGAGCCATGTCGCAGAGATTTCTGCCTTCCGGTACCCCCGCGCCCATTCCCACGGAATCGCCTAAAACCAATACCCTGAAACCCGCCTCAAACTGCGGCTCTTGCCCCCTAAACCCAAAAGAATTGGACTCTATTAAATATTTGAATTCAGGCTGGGTATGTATCTTGCGGACCGAAGGAGTCAGACAATAAAAATAATCGTCGGATTTCACAAAAAGGCCTTTTTCGTAGCGATAAAGGAGTGTGGGCTCATAAAAGAAAAGTAAGAATTCGGCAAGGCCTATTGTAATAATAGCTATGACGAAAAATCCGAAAAAAGACTTAATCGCGCTATTCAGCCTCATGTAACTCACTCCTATTGACCCCGGGCCATTGGAAGGGAGACTGCCCGGTATCTTTTTCGGTTTTCCGGTCTCCCGACAGCCTATCAGCGGAATAATACCGGCTCTCTGTCGCTACGTACCGGCAGCTCCGCCCGCTTTATATAAGCCTTGAAATCGCCCACTTTTATCTTCCTGCCTTCTCTGCGGGAATCTACAAGATATTGGCCGCCTGTGCCGACTATGCGTTTTAACGCCGTACCGCCGGCATAGGCGCTTACTGCCATAACACCTTTTTGAGTCATAATATAGACGGGTATCTTTTCGGATAGCTGGATTATAGCATCCTTGCCGAGGACTTCCCTTATCTCGGAAGAGCCGCAGCTCCATGCCAAATCCGCGTATTTTTTTATCTTTGAAACGTCTTTCCGGTTGACGCCCGTAGTGCAAACCGCAAAGACCGCAATGCTTACCCCGTTGCGTCTCTCAAGTTCCCTTAAAGTTTTTAGCGATTCGCAGTAAAGGCCTCCTACGGTAACGGCTATTCTCCTATATCCTTTGGCTATGGCCCCGCGCACTCCTTTAACCTGGTTGATCTCGCCCTTTCGTCCTAGAAGAACGCATCCTTCTTCTTCGAGGTTAGCTATGGTATCTTTAACCGGTGAGGTAAAAAAGAGACCGTTCATTCTGGCGCCTATACCCTGAGCTATTTCAGGCCTTTCGGTCACTACGGTTCCGGCACCATCACAGGCCATAACGGCACAGTCGAATATCGCCTCTCTAAGGCCGTACATTATTATCTCAGACGCCCCGTAAGGGACCTCTATCCTTTCACTCGAAATACATCTCTTTCCCGTGAAGTGACCGTATTCGGAAATCTTCTTCTCTATCGCACCCTTTATCAGGTGCTTCAATCCCTCTTTCGAGGATTCTTTCGAACGCCTGAAATCACCGTACAATATGTTAACCAAAGGGCAGAACCGCATACCCGGCTCGGTAACGTGTATGACTTTACCGCCCGATATAAATACAAAGGCGGAAAAGAACCTTATCATATGCAGGTCCCTCTGCCTTTTCCTGAATTCTTTAAGTAGTATTTGGGCCTCAGCCAAAGGCGTCATTCTCATATCTATCTCTTTTTAATGCCATACTTCATCCTTCTGATTATATTCATATAGTCTATTATAAGCTTGCCGTCCAGGTGGTCTATCTCATGCTGTATTACGCGTGCCAGGAGTCCTTCGGCCTTGATCTCGGCCTTCTCGCCCTTTTCGTTGAGGCCCACCACCGTAATCTTATAAGGCCTTTTTACAGTCACAGAGACATCCGGCACACTAAGGCAACCCTCTTCCATGCGATCCCCGCCGCTTCTTTTCTCTATGTGCGGGTCGGCCATCTTGACGACATCCGATCCGACATCGCAGACAAACATCCTCTTTTCAACGCCTATCTGCGGGGCGGCAAGACCTATGCCGGAGAAGCACCTCATCGTAAAGAGCATCTTGTCAAAGAGTGCCCTCTCCTCCCCGGTCACTACATTTATTTCCGTGCACCTTGCACGCAATATGCGCTCGGGATATGTCACTATCTTAAGCGGTTCCATCATCTTAGCCTTTCGTCTATTTCGCCGTTGGGGAGCATATTGTCCGGATGACCTATGCCTTCCTCCTCGAGCCTTCTCCGGACGCAGTTCGGATTGTCTCTAAGGCAATACTCCTTGACCCAGCGTCTTTCAAGAAGCCCCTCGTCGCAAAACCTCTTTATGGGACACACTTCATACCATCTACACACCATCTTCTAATCGGGATTGAGGCTTTTATAGCCTTTTTATTTTTCTGTATTTATCAAATCGATATAAAAGGCTTGCCGGAATGCGTTGTTAAAACTTATTCGGACAAGCCTTTAAATCTGATGTATCTATTGCTCAAGCGAAATAGCCTGGACGGGGCAGGTATTCACGCATACACCGCAATCTATGCATTCTTCACCTACCACGGCCTTATCGCCTTCCATCTTGATGGCCTTGACCGGACAGACATCCACACAGGCTCCGCAGCCGGTGCATTTTTCCTTATCTACTTTTGCTGCCACTTACTTCACCTCCTTTTCTGATAATCCATATCGGATAGCCTCATTCGCTTACTCTATATTTTACAACTTAAAACACGATATTCAAATAAAAAATGGTTTACCTAGAGAGCCCTCTCCATCCTGTAGTCATCCATTACGAATCCTCCGCCTATATCAGTGACGGGTGAGGCTGTCTTTTTAAAGCCCATCTTCTCATACCGCGCTATAGCAAAGGCATTATTCTTGTTTACGGTAAGACTTATCCTGCCAAGAGAGTTACTTTTGGCGAGTTCCTCCATAAAGTCAACAGCTTCCCTTCCGTGGCCCCGGCCGCGGCTGGAATTTTTAATATAAAATTTACTTAAGAAAAGCTCGCTCTCCTTCTCCCTGGGCTGCACAGCGAAATATCCTATCGTCTTAGACTCCTCCTCCAGCAAAAAATAGAGATATCCTTCCTCTATCTGATTGCTGACGGCCTTGGGTGACTGGAATTTGGCCAGCATATAATCGACCTGATCCTTGCCTATTATGTAAGTGTAGTGCTCCCGCCAAATCTCATCGGCGAGCGAGACCACCTGGCCTATGGCTTCATTACTTTCTACCTTTTTTATCATTTTCCTGTCCCAGCGAAGGCTGTCCCCATTCAAGGTTTCGGTAAATCCTTTATCGACAGAAGCGATCTTTCAAGATATTCATCGGGCAGAGCGAATTCGGTCAGTTTCCCTTCCAGGAATTTCTGATAGCCCATAAGGTCCATAAGGCCGTGGCCGCTGTAATTGAAGAGTATCACCTTCTCCTTGCCTTCCTCTTTCGCTTTATTGGCCTCATCTATGGCGCAGGCTATGGCATGGCTCGTCTCGGGCGCGCAGATGGTGCCCTCAGTGTGCGCCCAAAGAAGTGCGGACTTATAACATTTTATCTGGTCAAAGGCCCGCGGTTCAAGAAGGCCTTCCTTCACGGCGTGGCTTACAAGAGGGGCCATGCCGTGGTAACGGAGCCCTCCCGCATGTATGGGCGGCGGCACAAAATTATGGCCAAGGGTGTACATCGCCAAAAGCGGTGTCATCATGGCCGTATCTCCGAAGTCATACGCGAATGGGCCCCTTGTAAGAGTGGGACAGGCGGTAGGTTCTGTGGGAATAACCGTCATCTTGGCGCCGTTCATCTTGTCGGCCAGAAAAGGAAACGAGAGCCCCGCAAAGTTACTGCCCCCTCCGGCGCACCCGATTACCACATCCGGCAATTTTTCCCCTGCCATCTCAAGCTGCTTCTTCGCCTCCAGTCCTATTACGGTCTGATGCATCATGACGTGGTTTAAGACGCTGCCAAGCGCATAACGGGTCTTGCCGGTCTTATCACTTAAGGCCTCTTCGATGGCTTCACTTATAGCTATGCCGAGGCTTCCCGGAGTCTCCGGCATCTCCTTAAGTATCTTTCTACCGAATTCAGTCTCATCGCTCGGAGAGGCCACGCAATTGGCACCCCATATCCTCATCATGTGCTTTCGGAGAGGTTTCTGGTCGAAACTTATCCTCACCATATACACCTTACACTCAAGACCCACAAGCTTACAGGCAAAGGCCAAAGCGCTGCCCCATTGTCCTGCACCGGTCTCTGTGGTAAGCTTCTTGATTCCGAATTCCTTGTTATACCAGGCCTGCGCCACCGCGGTGTTCGGTTTATGGCTTCCCGGGGGACTTACGCTTTCGTCTTTGTAGTAGATACGCGCGGGCGTGCCTAAGTGCTTCTCGAGATATACCGCTCTCCTTAAAGGGCTTGGTCTCCAGCGTGTAAGTATCTCAAGTATCCCCTCCGGTATATCTATCCATCTCTCCCTGCTCGCCTCCTGTTCTATGAGGTTTCCCGGAAATACCGGCGCGAGCATATCCGGAGTCATGGGTTTCCCGTCAGGTGCCAGAGGCGGCTCGGGAGGATTCTTGAAGTCCGCCATTATGTTATACCACTTTCTCGGCATATCCTTTTCTCTTAATAGGATCTTCTTCTCCATCGCTTCTCCTTTTTTGAGTTTTTATGAAGTCAAAACTTCGACTATTATATCATACTTCGGGCGTTCTGGACATCGATTAAGGCAAGGCCAAGTCCCAACAGGGCGTAAAAGACCGCCGCCAGGTTAAGCGAATATAGATGCGTATCAAAAAACGCCTGAAGCAGAAAGGCCGAGACGCTTACGCCAAGTCCCGCCAATATGATTCCATCATACCTTCTTAGCGCGCCTACGAACAGGGTATACCATTTAAAGACAAAGGCCAAAAAACCCATGAGCCCGATAATCCCCATTTCAATAAGTATATGTAAAAAGCTATTATGGGGATAGTAATAACCTTTGGGATAGGTTGCGAAATCATCCGCTATTCTGGCATATGTGTTCTGCCCCCAACCCAATAATGGCCTCTCCCCGGCCATGGCCATGCCCTGTCTCCACAGCTCTATTCTGTTTCTGGTGGAGATATCCTCGCCCGAAAGGATATCCCCTATCCCCCTTTTAACCGGATAGTTGAACGCATGGTATAAGGCGGCCCCCGAGACTAACAGAAATATCACCAAAAAAATCGCAAGCCTCTTTAGGGAGAAAAACTTTTTTTCTGTCGCTATAGCAAAAAATATCAATACCGACAATACTACGCTTGATACGGCTGCCCTTGATGATGTACTCGCAAGAAGCAATAAAAACAGCGATACAACCGCCCAACCCGCAACCCTGGAGACCTTTCTTTCAGATGCCAGAAGATATGCCGCTATTACGGGCGATACGGCGGTAAGCCATCCCGCAAAGCCTATTGCCCCGGAAAAAGAGGCCCTGAGTCTTTTGTTAGTCTCGGAGTAGAACCCGTAACCCCTCAGGAAATCGCTGCCTGTAAAGTATTGAAACGCGGCATCCGCGGCTATAAGAAAAAAAGAGGCCGTAAGTACATACATAACGGGCTTAAGCCTCCCTCTCTCCCTAACAGCCTCATATAGAAAGAGAAATATAAAGACATTCTCAAGCGTCTTGGTAAAGAACGCGCCTATGCTTATTAATCTATAAGAGCTAAAAAGGGCACCTACTATCCAGGTCCCTAGATATAAGGCGAGAAACGGATAAACGGATGACTTCGGCAGGTATTCCTTTACATTGAAGCGGCTTATGAGGAGATGACGGGCCAGCCAGGAAAGGAAGGCAACCACGAAGGAGATCTCAACGAGAGATTTGGAAAACGGCAAAGAGAAAAGAAGCGCGTATATAGAGATGTCGAAGACGTTGCCGAAAAATTCCGATGCCTTATTTCGATGCGCCATACTGGAATCTTCTTCTGAAGGCCCCTGTTATCTTTTCCGCAGGATAGTTCTTTACGACGAATTCATATCCGCGCTTTCCCATATCGCCAAGATGGTCTTTGGCTTCGTATAGTTCCTTCACGGCATCAGCCAAAGCTCTTGGGTCCTCGGGCGGAACACACTTTCCGGCGCCTATATTCTCTATCATATCCTTTATTTCGCCTTCCCCGCAGAAGAGTACGGGTTTCCTGAAGAGGAGATAGTCGAAGATCTTGCTCGAAAGCGCCATGTTCCATACCTTTTGCGCCCTTAATGCATGCACGCACACCGAGGCGTGCTGAAGGAAGTTCCGCACCACCTCCCTGCCTATGGGAGGATAGATCCTCGTGTTGTGCAATCCGAACTTCTCGATATACTCCATATATGAGTCGAACTTATCCCCGCCGCCTACAAGCACGAAACCTATGTCCGGGTTCTCCTTGTCCACCAGTTGCGCGGCTTTAAGTATTGTTATAACGTCGTTTGCCATGCCGAAACTGCCGGTGTACGCTATTATGAAAGACCTCCTCTCCTCGAAGAATTTAACCGGGAAGGAATAATCCTTCTCCATGTCATCACGCATAAGTGTGATGTCGATACTCGGCACCACCTCTATCTTCTCAGGCGGTACTTTCATCTCCACAAGCTCCTTCTTCATGGTGTCGCTTATGGCGAAGATCGTCTCGGCTCGCGAACGGAAGAAACGGTCCCAGGCAAGCATCAAAGAAGCAAGCATTCTTCTTTTCATTACTCCCAAAGAGATGGCTGACTCCACGAAGAGATCCCGCTCGTCGATTATGTAAGGCACGCCTCGCGCCTTTAGCGCACGGTAGAGATAGACGCTCACGGTTATAAAATACGAGGTCGAGCCCACAAATATCCTGGCGGGCTTCTTTTCCCGGCAGGCGGCGAAGAAGGCCCTTATCGCATAAATCAGATAATTAAGAAAGCGTCTCCATTTCGAACTTCTGTAGTCGGAGACAGTCTTTACCCGCACTATCTTCATGCCCTGCTTCCATTCCACATCGGATGAGCCCTTCTGGATCTCCGACTGACCCGTGATATAATCGACTCCGGATGTTATAACGGTGACATCGTAGCCCATATTACTTAAGATGCCGGCCTCCACCCAGGGCCTGAAGGAACCCGCCCTCTCGGGCACCGGGAAATGGTAAGTAAAGAAAATAAGGCTGTCATTATCAGTCATATTATAACCCCGCTTTTTTTATGTTGCGAAGCATCATTATGGATTGTTCTACCGACGGGTTCCCCGCCCTGTCGTCATTATTGAGTCTCTCCAGGAACGCCTTAATCTCCAGTTGAAAAAGGTCCACTTTCGGAAATCTGAAGAAATTGTGGCCGCGGTCGTATCTGGCTACCGGATCCTTACAATAGATAAACGTAGGAAAATGAGCGAGTATAGATGTCATGGCGCTGCCGTTTGAGCCGTGTATCTCTATATAGTTTATGTAAGAAGGCGTAACGAGGTCACAGTGGAAGAGTATGTTTAAGCCCCCCTTTTGCGCCTTGAGAAGCACCGTATCCTCGGCGTCCACCGACAGCGCCCGGCCGTCTATCTCTCTTTTGCTGAGCACCGTATCTTTCTCAAGCACTTCCATCCTGTCGGGTTCGCCGAAATACCAGTACATTAGGTCCAGCATATGGACAAGCATCTCGTTCACTACCCCGCCGCCTTTCTTCTTTTTGTGCTTCCATAGACGATGGGAGCCTCTTCCCCCTAAACGGAATACCGCCTGATGGACGCGCCCTATTATATTGTCATCAAGCGCTTCTTTCACGGTCTTAAATCCCGGATGGAAACGGTAGAGATAGCCCACCGCCACGATGCGTTTCTTCTTCTCGGCTTTCTTCTTTATCTGCTCGCCCTCGCGTACCGAGAGTACAAAAGGCTTTTCGCAGAAGACGTCCTTATCGTGGTCCATGGCATCATCTATTATGCCGAAATGGTGGTCGTTGGGGACGCAGACATCGATTGCCCGGATGGAGTCATCCTTTATGATATCATTCTGCCTCGCAACCCAAGTGATGCCGTACCGCCTGGCGAGGCCGGATTTCGCCTTGTCCCTGTCGTTTGCTACAAGCTCCACTCCGCCAATCTTTTTATACGCGGCTATGTGTCTTTCGGCTATCTTGCCGAGTCCCAGTATGCCTATCTTCACTTTTCAAAGCCTTTCTTCTGACCCAACTTAAAGAATGCTCACTTTTAAGGTAGACTTTCTTACTGTTAATAGTGAAATATGCAGGTTCAAAAGGAGGGAAATCCAACCCCCTGATAATACGATTTACATATTCTGGATCTCTTTCTATTGTCTCCAGTTCAATTTTTCTTAAATGATTTAAAGAATCTTTGGTATAGGTATAAGATTCTTTTTGACTTGTGCGTAATATCTCCTCTTGTTGAATGGGTTTTATCTTTCCCTCAATAAGAAAAGGTATTTGCTCTTTAAACAGTTCGAATGCCTCCTTTTGGGCCTTATCGTGCAACATTCTCGAGGTCATATTATCTTTTATATCAAACCATCTTACCTTAATAATAGGCCCCGTATCTATGCCTTTATCTATGCAGTGTAAAGTAACGCCGTATTCATCCTCTCCGTTTATTATGGCGTGGGAGTAAGAATTAGAACCTCTATAGTAAGGAAGTGGCGCCGGGTGAAGATTATAAATATTATTACTGCAGTGTCGTATTAAGACCTCTGATATGATGTTGAAAAACAACACAGAGATGCCCATATCTATGTCATATTCCAATAATCCTTCTTCACTTACCTTTTTTAATCCATATTTTTCCACTATGTCTATAACCCTGGGCGTTCCCTCTTCGTGCCACCAACCCTTAGTCGCTATATCCCGGCATACAACCCCTATGATCTCTACCTCTTCTAATCCAACAAGGTGCTCAAGGCACCTGGCTCCCAAAGGCTTCCCACCTAAAAATATTATCTTTTTTCTGTATTTCACCATATCTCTTTTCTCGTATTATATAACTTCTTCGAATGCATATTTTGAAGTTAGGCTTATTATCTTTTTGGCGGCGTCACCTGAACCAAATGGGTTCTTCCAGTCGTTTTTCTTTCTCAACATATCCTTGGCATTTTTAAAAATCGCCTCGGAATTTGTGCCGCAAAGTCTATTAGCCCCTATATCCAAAGTCTCAGTCCATTCGGTGTTATCTCTAAATGTAATACAGGGCACACCAAGAATGCAACTTTCCTGTTGCACCCCTCCCGAATCCGTCATAATTAGTTTTGCATAAGTAATGAGTCTTATAAAATCAAGATAGCCCACAGGTTGTATAATCTTAACATTTGGTATCTTTTTTACAAAATCATATAGCCGAAATTTTTTTAGGCGGGTCCTTGTGCGCGGATGAATAGTAAATATTATAGTTTTGTTTAAATCGCAGGCTACTTTTCTAATACCGTTTAAAATGCCCAACAGGTTAGCCCTATTGTCCACGTTTTCCTCTCTGTGTGTGGTCATAACAAAATATTCTTCCGGCTGCAATCCAAATTTTTCGAGTACTCTCGATCGTAAATAAGCGATATCTTTGTTTTGATACGCCGCGTCTACTATTGGATTACCTGTTATGCAGATTTTTCCTCTTGCACCATCCTTCCTCAGGTTTGATTTGCCTTTTTTATTCGTTGTGAAAAGAAGATCTGATATGTGATCTATGATTACCCTGTTATGCTCTTCGGGCATCCGCCAATCATAACTTCGTTCCCCGGCCTCTATATGCCCGACTTTAATCTGTAATTTACGCGCAGCCAAAGCACCCGCCAAATTACAGTTCGCGTCGCCTCCTACAAGGAGTATTTTTGGTCTTTCCTTTAGCAATATTTTTTCTATTCCTTCTATCATCCTCGCCGTTTGGCTTCCGTGCAACTTATATCTTCTCACGTTGGTAAGTCTATATCTCGGTTTATCCAGTTTGAGGTCTTTAAAAAAATCCTCATCCATATTGGCAGAATAGTGCTGCCCGGCGTGTATTACAAAATGATTAATCCGCCTTTTCTTGCACTCTCTAATGATGGGGCTGAACATAACTATCCCGGGACGGGTACCAACGACAAGACCAATCTTACGTTTTAATATTTTTTGACTTAATGTTTTAATGTGATTTTGCGATTCTAGCTTATTGTACTTTTTCATACGCCTTTATTATCTTCTGTTTTTCGTTTTCCCAGTTATATTTCTTTCTTACTGCACGCATTCCGTTTTTTGCCATTTCCAACGCCATTTTAGAATTACCAAAAAGTTTCTCTATAGCTTTGACTATTTCCTCTGTATTAGTTGTATCCACCAGGATCCCCGCTTCTTCTTCTTCGATAACTTTAGCGATTTCATGTCTATTAGAACCAACTGTAGGAATACCTGCCTGCATATATGCGAAAAATTTACTGGCATTACCTCGGGATACATAACGATAAATCATATTCGTAGGTTGATGTAATGCAAGTCCTACATATGCTGTTTCCAAATATGAAATTGTTTCGCCAAATGACATCCATTCTTTTATCTCCACAGCATGTTCGAGGGAATTCTTCCTGATAGAATCCGTCAATATTTTTTTATAATTTTCTTCGATTTTCCCTATTAATAAAAGACGAACATCCGTATATCGCTTTCTAATCTTTAATAAACTCTCTACTGCTTTATTTATGCCCTTCTGCTCATTTATTCCCCCTATATAAATCATGATTTTTTCTTTTAGATCAAATTGAAACCTTTTGACTTCCGTTATATAATTTTTGCGCGGAACATTATAGATAACATTTACGTTTTTATTAAATCTTTCGTAATCTCTTTTGAGCTTTTCTTGTCTTGAATCTATTGTAAAAATAGCGACAGCTTGTTTTGCTAGTATGCATTCAAAATAATGCAGTACATCACCAAGCCAATTTAAAAAATATGGCAATTTGGTTTTAGCGTTTAAATAATAAAACTCAAAAACATCGTAGATAAATTTTTTGCCTCTTATTCTAGTTAAAAAAACTGCAGGTGCCAAGAATAAAATATGGGTTATATGCACAATATCCCATCTAAAACTCCTCAATTTTAAAAATAAACGCAAATACATAACAGGAAGAGTAAGTATACTTAAAAATGAAAAGTGGGAAAACGGAAAAATGTAAGATTCTACCTTAAAATTGCTTTTGCCATATAAGTCGCTATCGAAATAATCCTCCGCATTATATTTATCTCTTTTCCAATAGAGAAAATGTACGGCATATCTCGCTTCCAACAGCGTCCGAACTGTATTTTGAGCTCGCAGGCCTACGTTTCCTTGATGATAAAGAAAAAGTATTCTTTTCATACCTTATACATAGCCTAATTGAAACAACTTATTGTGTATAGCAGTCTTTTCGGAATCCAGCGTCGCGGGGAGTATGTTTATTGGCTTTTTTTTCAACAAATCTTTATTAATCTCTAATATATCAAGGATGTAATATGGCAATTCATATATCGAAAGGGATCCAGGTAAGCTTTCTCTCTTTCTGGAAAAAATAAATATTCCTTCCCTTCTATGCATTCCGCTGTAGCTATCTTTAAAAGGATTATCTTCATATCCAAAGATTTCTTTTGTAATTTTGGAAACACATTTATACTCCGGGTTTAACATGTATATTATATCTGGAACATCTGAGACAAATTGAGTCTGACCATAAAGTTCTTCCCTATAAAAAATGTCCCTCACAACCTTTACGCCATCGTGACGAAGAGCTTGCATCTCTTCTTTTATAAACTTCCGGAGTTCATCATATTCTGATGGTTTAACTACCCCGTATTTTTGTCTATTTTTAAGATTTAAAACTATACCTTCTGCTGGAGGCTTAAGAGGAAAGCGATATGCCTTTGTAGAGCGAAAATCTATCGAGCCTGGATTTACGTAACTAATGGGGTATCTTCTATTTTTATTTTTCTCAACATAAAGAAGACCTTTCGCACTTAACCAGCTATTAACGAAAAACTCCTTATATGGGCCGAGCCCAAAGCCATGATCCGAAAATATTACTGTATCCTTGGGGTTAAAAACTTTTATTAACTTGCCAATAGCGTCATCTATCAGTTTATAAATATACGGTATATATGAAGAATGCATATTGTTGCTTTCGAATGATTTCCAGAAATAGTGCTGGATTATATCGGAACTTAAAAAATTAACTGCTAATACATCGAGCATATATTTTTTTCCTACCAATAAACATAATTTGGATTCTGTTTTCACTAAATTTGAGCAATATGAAAACTTTTTTTTCGCGGACATCTTTCTGATCTCAGGTAATATTAATTTACGAGCATACTTGACCAATTTCTTATCCTCTGGCGTCATATCAAAGTTAGGTGCAGGAAACCCTGAAATCATAATATCTTTTATTTTCCAGGCTGGATACGTCATTGGTATGTAAATAGATGCTGTCTTTAGATTTCGCTCTCCCAATACATCCCAAATAGTGGCCCCTTGTAAAACTTCAGAACGCATAGGCACTGCTTTTTCAAATGTATAGTTATAGTCCGTTATGTTATACTTTTTAAAGTCGAAAAAAGGATGTAATCCAGGTTTTCTCCCTGTCATAAAAGAAGACCACGCAGCTGCTGTAACTGGCGGAATCGTCGACATAAGCGTACCCCACAATCCTTGCTTCCTAAGTTCTGAAATATGGCGTAACTTTCCAGGTATTTTGTCTATAGCCGTCCACGTTCCACCGTCTATTCCAATGATCAGTAGTTTCATTTTCGTCCTTACGGTATGTGACTTACAAATAAAGAGTATTTTCTCGAATTTTGCTTTAATGAAAAACTCTATTTAGTATGTTGTATATACAAAACTTTATCTCGAATTATTTTTTTGGGATAGATATACCTTATTCCCTCCGCATGAATAATAGGGACATGTATTTTTGCATAAATCATCCGGCTTATGTGAATACATTAGCTGTCTCATTCTTTGATAAGGAACGCTGTTCCATATGTCTCTCAGGCTTTTAATATCCGCTGAAAATTTTGTAAATGATGAAAATTGAGGTTTGGCATAACAACATGCTCTAAACCGATATTCGCCCCAAGACATATTTGTAAAAGGTAGCATGCAAAAGAAATCTTTTCTTTCGTTATCCTGTTCCTTCTCGTCATTTTGAAATCTTGAATTAACTTCTTTAAGACTTTCTACACCGGTTTTCTCTCCAAGCAAACTGCAGCTGTATTTACTTTTTTCTATGACTTCGTCAAGACATAATACCGGGGTGTCATTATATAACGTTTTGCAATCAGGAAAATGTCTGTCGATTAAATCTTTCAATGTATAGAATTTCTTACCATTGACATTAGAGGTAATACGGTAAAAATCGGGAATATCGGATTCTAAATCTTCGTAGAACGCTATGATACTTTTACGACTACGACCTATATGCATATTTTCCCTACTTTTCCTGTCACTTATAGAACTCATTCTTTCTTTAAAATTAGGCTGGTGCTTCAATATGTAAGGCATAACTTGAGTATCTAACATTTGAATGCCGTACTGCTTACATTTACGGCGTGCTTCTGCCATATATTCCAACAATAAACAAGATAGCCCAAAATCTCTTGATATATCCTGATCAAATAAATCGACTTGTTTAAAACCAGTCATCTCCTGATAATCTTGTTTGATTTTAGAATTTGCTAGTTCGCTTGGGATTAACATCTTAAAATTCACTCGTTCAACTCCAAATTTATTTGCTAAATCTATAAAAACTGGTATCTGTTTAAAATTCATCTTCATTATTACGAAATTCCACTGTATTTTAGGAAAAATACCCTTTTTATATTCGTGAATCCATTCACAAGCTTTAAGTATGTGTGAAATACGCCCATTTAACCGGATTGCAGAATAGGTCTTAGGCAAAGCTGCATCTATTGAAAATCTTATCCATGCGAAATTTGCGGAACAGATTTTTTTTACAGTTTCTTTATTTAGGGCCATGCCGTTTGTAGAAAGTGACATCCTAAGGTTTGGGTTAGAAGCTATCATATCCAGGAAATAATACCACTCTTTATATATGAGTGGCTCACTTCCGCCGAATGACAAGGTGCGTAAATACGGAATAAAATTCTTCATATCTTTTATCAAATGCATAGGTGTGCCATAAGTATATCCTTTTACTTTATCGCCCCACCAATGGACACAGTAAATACACCCCATATTGCACCCTCTGCCTTCCAATATAACCGACATGCTTAATGGATAGCTATCTAAAATAGTCCTTTTTTTTCTTATCTCCTCATTTAAATTCAAAAGGTTTGACCTTTGTAAAGGCGATAGCAAAACGCGGTCTCTGTCATTATTTTTATGTTTATAGGTTTTTCTTTTGTGATTATCTTTTATCGCTGTGTTAACCGGCATTATCAAGTTTCCTTACCGTACCTTTTACTTTTTCAATGTACTCTTTATAGGCAGAAAGCGTTTTATCTGTAGAGTCATACATCTTTATAGATCCTTGATCAAGCCAAATTACGCTGTCGCAATGTTTTTTTACCATCTCAATAGAATGACTTATAAAAATTATAGTAGCATTGCGATCTTTAAAGATCTCAAGTATGTTGCCGGCTTTTTGCTGAAACGCAATATCGCCAGCTGACAAAACTTCGTCTAAAATCACAATGTCTGGTTTTAAGTAAACTGCCATAGAAAAAACGAGTCGCCCCTTCATTCCAGCGGAATATGTCTTCATTGAAGCATCTATAAAATCTCCTAATTCACTGAATGATATAATATCATCAATTATTTTTTCGATTTCCGACTTTTTGTAGCCGTGATATATGCAGTAATTGTTAATATTTTCCCTCCCGGAAAATTCTATATTGTGCTGAAAACCGCCGCCTAGTGAAAAAAGGGCATTAACCTTGCCATTAATTAATATTTTCCCTTTAGATGGCGTATAAATACCGGCTAGCAAACGAGCTAATGTAGTTTTACCGGAACCATTTCTTCCTACTACGCCGATTACAGAACCTCGTTTTACGCTAAAAGATATATTCTTGATAGCCTCAAACAAATGGGATTCAGAGATATCCAGTATTCTACTGAAGATAAACTGAAACAGGTTTTTAATCTTGCGCTTACTTCTTGATAGCTTTAAATTAAACCTCAAAGATACATCTTGAACTAGTATTGCACAACTGTTCATATTCGACATACCTGTGTAATATCCTTAAGATAGTAATTGGAAAATATACTATACGCTAAATAACTCTTGTGAAATCTGTCTCTGTTTTATAAAAAATAACCATGCCTGTAAAAAAAAGGAAAAAACTAAAGACTATAGTAATAACAAACGATTCCCATGCCGGAGCCTTGCCATAAAGAATTAAATTTCTGAATGTCTGAAATAAGCCACACATTGGGTTTAAAATAAACAAATTTCTGTACCGCAAAGGTATTCTGTCAATGGAATATAACGCTGGCGAAAGAAACCACCATAATCGCAACAAAGGATTAAGTAAATTAGGGAGATCCTTAATAAACAAACCAAAAACTGAAAACAGTAATCCCCCGCCTAATCCAATCAAACCTAGGATAAATAAAAAGGGAAATAAATATAGAATATTTAAAGTTACTTTGACCTTAGCAAGGTATAACATAATGATAAGAATGAGGATTTGAAAGATCATACGATATGCTGCGATTGCAACAATATTCAAAAGCAACAGCATCTTAGGAAAACTTACTTCGTATATGAAGTTCCCCATACCTGTTATGGCAGCACATCCTTGTTTCCAGACATAGCTTATAAAACTCCAACAGATGATAGCAGAAAATAAAAAAATGGGATAATTCTCTTTTTGTATCTTAAAAACAATTTGAAATATAAATATCCACACCAAAAGCTGGAATAATGGATCCAAAATATACCAAAAATTTCCAAAATGTTTTCCCTTATGCGCAGAACAGATTGTATTTTTGAAAAGCATATATAATATTTGCCTGTGCTGCCACATTTCTCGCAAGTAAAACAAAGGAGACGAAAATCTGTAATTTATATCTCTTAGCATTATTGTCTTATTCTGCTTATTAAGATAAGCTGTTGTAGATTTTCATAAGTTTTTTTTCTTCGTTTTCCCAATTATATATCTTTTTTGCTTCTTTTAGATTCTTTTTGATTTCATTATATCGGGTTTTATCAACTATGAGTGATCTAATAGCCTTTGCTATGCTTTCAGGAGTAGAAGGATCAAAAAAACTGCCTAGTGGTTTTCCATTGTTTTCTATTACTTTTGTGAGAAAAGGAAAATTGCTACAGGCTATAGGCACTTCTGCCATTATATAATGAAACAATTTACTCGGGCTGCATAGATAGTGATTTAAGCCTACGTTTTCGTAAGGTAGTATACCTACCGAAGCGGAACTAAGTAATTCAGGAACTTTTTTATGTGGTATATATTCCAAAAAATGTATTCTATCGGATAAATTCTTAGAATCGGCCAAAGTAATGATATCCTCCTTTAAAACACCTTCTCCGAGAAACACCAAAATGCCATTATGAATATGCTGTAAAGACAAAACGATATTTTCGATACCTCGGTGTTTTGATAGTCCGCCACAATAGATGTAAATATGCTCATTCCTTGGCACATCAAGCTTGCGATAGAGATCGTAATCCCTATCTTTTTCTTCATGGTTTTTATAATAGTGCGGACAATTGTATAATACCTCATCCGTTTTAACGTGGTATCGCCTATTTATTTCTTCTGCAACAAACTCGTTTACTACTATAGCCTTATCCACTCTTTTAATTAAATATGACTCCATAAGTTGTAACAGTAATTTATACCATCGCGGCAAAGTATGTATCCCTATATAAAGCTCTTGGGAATCATAAACAAGTTTGGCCTTTACTTTCCTTGAAAGTATATAAGAGATTAACAATGTATCGAGGTCGTTTGCATGAATAACACTAGGAACAGGCAACTTATCCTGAAAAAGTATGTACACTTTCCTGTAATAATCCCATGAATTAAACAACCATCTTAAATGAGACATAACCTTACGCATAATTCTTAAAGGTAGCCTATCTATCTTGATTATGATACGTTTGATGAGATAAAACCATCCAAATTTAATTTTAGAATCTTTTAGCGGTTGATAAATTTTATTTTGAAATATACGCTGGATATGTGCGGATAATTCAGCATATACCTTTTCCGAGAATTCAACTAGTTTACTCATATGCATCATAATCAAAACTTTGCGTAATAACCCGATTAAAGCCGTAAAAATAAAAAGGAGCTTTTTTGCGCTTATTTTTTTTATTATTGCATTGAGTTTCATATGCAAAGGAAACCGTTCTATTCTGATAATTCTGTATCCATCTTTTTCTTCCTTAAGAGGCAAACCTGGTGCTCGTATGCCCACAACAGTAATTTCGTATCCGTTTTTTACTAATGTTTCTGCTTCTTTAAATATCCGCGCATTATTCTTAAGTATTTTTCTAGTTACAATATGTACTTTGTCATTATTCATAACAGATTCCCAGCATTACAGATTAAATATAGCTGTTTTTTTGATTGAGCGCCGGTATATCGTTGCATCTCTTTGGATTTATCAAATACTACAAAAGTAGGTACACCTGATATGGTGTATCTGGCAGGTATTGCCGAATTCTGATCCACGTTGAGCTTGGCTACTTTCACCTTGCCGGAAAGTTCCTCCGCCAGCTCGTCCATCACAGGCTCCATCATCTTGCAGGGGGGGCACCAGGAGGACCAGAACTCGACAAGGACAGGTATGTCGGACTCTAAGACTTCTCTTTCGAAGTTATCGTCCGTCAAACGTAACGGTTTCTTTCTTTCCGTTTTTTGATCCATTCCTCGATTCTTTCCCGTTTTTCCCATTCCCGTTACCGTTTTTGTTGCCGTTCTCATCCTTTATGAGCTCGAGCCGCTCTACCTCTTTCTTTACGCCCGACCACCAGGTCTTAGGAAGTATGAGGTGCTCCTTCTCCTCTATCCTTTCTTTCACGTGGCGCTGCGTGAGAAGCTTGAACATCCTCACTATCTCTTTATCGAGCGCATCCTGCTGCACGAAACCGAACTCCTTGGGAAGTTTGTCAAATATAGGCTCGAAGGGATGCCTGTCAGCCTCTACCCTTGGGTTCTCAACGCGCTGAATCTTTACATTTAAGCCGAATTCCTTTTTCCCTATTCTTTTAACGGTCTCGGCAATATTTCGCATGCTTGAGTACCCCGACATCTGATTGACCACCCCGTACTGCCCGGGTTCGGGCGGCTTGGCTATTAGTCTCGTGATGCACTGCATGGCATCCTCTAGGCCTATAAAGCCTCTTATCTGTTCTCCCGTGCCGAATATTGTGAGCGGATATCCTATTACGGCCTGGGAGACGTATCTATTTATAACCGTTCCGAAGCATTCATCTATGTCGAAGCGTGTTCTGAGCCTGGGGTCTGCAGCAAGTTGTTCTGTATGTACGCCGTATATAACGCCCTGCATAACGTCATAGGAGCGAAGCCACCAGTATTTACAGGCCTCGTATACGTTGAAGGTATCCTGCACCTTACTTACGTGGTAAAAGCTTACCGGGTCCCTCGGCGTAAGCTCCCCTCCCATGCTCCACTCCCTGTCGTCCCACTTGAGAACGGCGTCAGCCGGAAACATCCCTTCGAATATCGGCCTTCCGGTGAGGGGCACACCGTATTCACCCATTGTGCCCAATTTTATAAGAGACGCCTCGGGCGCGGCTTCGTGCATGGTAAAAAGGAGCCCCAGGGTACCCATTACGTTATTCTTCTGGACGTACGAGGCGTGTTCAAAGTCTATCATACTGTAAGGAGCGCTGGGGCATTCCCCGTAATGGACTATGGCCTCGGGCTTCTCCTCCTCTATGAATTCCTTCAAGGATTCCCTGTCAAGTATGTCCATCTCTCTAAAGTTGATATTAAGGCCCAAAACCTCCTTGGCGGCGTGGAGACGCGTATTCATGTCGCTTATGGGAACGACCGAATGGGAACCTCTTTCCTTAACCCATCCTCTCCTGCTGAAATTATCCACGCCGCTTATCCTGCAGCCGAGTTTCCCAAGCCAGAGGGCGAGCGTCCAGCCAAGATAGCCGTCTATGCCCACTATCATAACGCGCATGTTCTTAAGCAGATAGCCGTATGGAGTCTCGCGCCACTCGGAACACTCCTCGAAGGTCATACTCATGGGGTCAAAGAGCCCGAGTTCGGGTCTTCTTTTGCATTCGGCCATAAGATGGGTTTCCCCCCGGCTTAGACCGCCTTCGAATTTTTTGGGGGACTGGCCGCAGGCCCTAAAGTCCACCTTTCCGGCAAGATTTATAGCCGGGCAGTTCCAGCAGGTACACTCCTTATTGTGAAACTCCTTCATATACGCTTCCTTCCTTCATCCGGTTCATTATATCCAGTACATCGGAGACAGTGGGTTCATCGGGCATAATGGCCTGTGGCTCTTTTCTGTTGATGAAAAGAAACGCATCATCGTAGCTATGCTTGCCCGTAAAGATGCCCTTTGAAAAAACTTCTCCGGCTCCGGGCGCTGCCTTAAGATTGAACCCCTTCTCCCCCATTAACACAATATCCGGCGCCTTCTCTCTATGCGCGCCGGAATATATATCGTCTTTCGAATATATACTTTTTATGACTCTTCTCCCTTCATGTGAAAGGGAGCCGAATATATCGATTATCCGCTCTATCACGGTTTCCTTCTCACTGGGCTTTACGCCTCCTCTGGGATATCTCCCTTCAAGGTTTACGTAAATTCTCGCCGGATCAAGGGCAAAGGCTTTTGTTTCGCTACTTATATTGGCAAGGCGCGCTTCTTTGCCGCTCTCAAAACTCAATAGCCTTTCCTCGGCCAGCACGGCGTTTATATATACGTCTTCATCCAGCCGCTCGAACCCATGGTCCGAAAGCATAATAAAGTCGTCGGTCTCTTTTATCTTTCCCGCTATCTCGCCTATGATTTCATCCACCCGCCTGAAATATTGCCTGAACGCGCCGCCGTATACGTGCGTCTTGTCCTCATAGGCATCCCACAAAAAATGCATTAACCTGTCTGTCCCGGTAAAGACAAGCATGAATGTATCCCACTTCCTCTCCCAGAGCCGCCTGTAAGCCGCTATGCGCGCCTCGTTTGTGACATTGAGGTCCTTTATGAATAACTCCATACTTTCATGGGCCTTGCCTGAATCGACATCGACTCTATAGTCTATTTCCTCAAGGTGCGGTATTAAGGACTTCGGAAAGACAGCTTTTTCAAGGTCCAGCGCCACGAAACCGGATATAAGCACGCCGTTCATCCCGCGCGCCGGATAGGTAGAAGGTATATTTATTAGTATATGGCTTGAAGACCCGTCTTTCTCCCAGAAAGGATTTACTTTTAAATTATTAAAATTGGGAAACGTGAGACGGTAGGTATTAGGCGGGATGTCGGTAAAGCCGAATATACCGTGCTCTCCCGGATTGACCCCGGTTATGACGGAACTCCAGGCTACCGAAGATATCTCAGGGATACTCGATTTCATCTTCTTCAACGTGCCGTTTTCCATTAAATCGGCTGTATTGGGCATGACTCCTTCTTCGGCGAAAGCTCTCAGAAGTCCGTAGGGGACGCCGTCCAGCCCGATGATTACGCTTCTTATTTTTTCATCCGCCATTTTCTATATCCTTTATTATGCCTCCGGCCACGGTATCGCCTTCGGACTCAAGAATAAACCTGCCCAGCTCTTCTATCTCCTTGAAATCCGATATGGCTACGGGTCTTTTGGTCCTTACCGTGACCTCTCCCACTTCAAGGTTCTTAAGTATGCCGGGCTCTCCGTCTATGAAAGAAAGTGTGGAGGAATCTATCCTTCTTTTTACGGAGATATCGCGCACCTTAGTCTCTTGCGTGGATAAACGGAGCGTGAGTTTTAACTCTTTCCCGAAAGGTCTCTTTGCCATCCAGAAGATGTTGGCCTTGAAAGTATCGGTAAATCGCGGGATCTCATCGGGATGACTTAAGATGTCGCCTCTCTCCATGAAAACAGGATCCTTTGTGACAAGCCCTATGCTTTCACCCCAAGAAGCGTCTTTTGGTTCATCCATAAATTTTTCTATAGATTTTACGGAGGTATTTTCCCCGGAAGGTAATACAGCAACCTGTGAACCGGGCGTAATCTTTCCTGCCTCTATTCTGCCTGTAGCTATTCTTTTATCGCCTATCTTGTATATATCCTGAACGGGAAAAATAAAGGGTTTGTTATCACGGAAGGTTTTCGTATTTAAAAGATCGAGGCTTTCGGTCAACGTACGGCCTTTATACCAGGGAATATTCGCTGAGGCCTTGGCCACATTGTCGCCTTCTTTGGCGCTGACCGGTAGAAAATAAAGCGGCTCTATGCTTATTGAATTTAGAAACGTGTTTATCTCGTCTCTAAGCTGAAGAAAGCGGTCCTCGGAATAATCTATGAGGTCCATCTTGTTGACTACGACAATTACCTGGACTAATCCGAGAAGCGAAAGTATGTAGGCGTGGCGTTTCGTCTGTTCCTTAACCCCCTCTTTAGCGTCTATTATCAAAATAGCGGCTTCGGCCTGAGAGGCGCCGGTTATCATATTCTTAACGAACTCAACGTGGCCGGGGGCGTCTATTATCACATATCGCCTCTTCCGAGTAGAGAAGAATACCTGGGTGGTGTCTATAGTAACTCCCTGGAGTCTCTCTTCCTCCAAGTGGTCGAGGAGATGGGCGAACTCGGTCTTTCCGTTCGCATCCGGCGTCTCGGCCTTAAGAGATTCCAGTCTATCGGAAGGCAGCGAATCCGTATCATAGAGAAGCCGCCCTATAAGGGTTGATTTGCCGTGATCGACGTGGCCTACTATTACGAAATTTAATGATTCCATAGATTATTACAATCGATTATTCTTATTATGCGCTGATACAAGAACACAAGAGCACAAGAACACAAGAACACAAGAGCACAAGAGCACAAGAGCACAAGAACACAAGAACACAAGAGCACAAGAGCACAAGAACACAAGAGCACAAGAGCACAAGAACACAAGAGCACAAGAGCACAAGAAAAACAGCGTATAGCGATTAGTATACGAATCTGACTTAAAAAAGAGCAGCATTGCGCGTGTCCGCCGTAGCCTTGGCGAAGGCGGAAGGAAGCGCGAAGCGCTGACGAAGCAATCCCATGATGGTTTGAGATTGCTTTTTCCGCCTGCGGCGGAATCGCAATAAATTCGCACTTATAACTTACGCTCCCTCCGGTATTTCGTCATTGCGAGGAAGCGCGAAGCGCTGACGAAGCAATCCCTTGATGGCTTAAGATTGCTTCTACCGCCTTCGGCGGTATCGCAATAAATTCGACCATCAAACTTACGTTCACTTACGTTCCGTAAGTTTGGGTCTCATTTACATATATCCAAGAGAGCGGAGCTTCTGCATCATGTATGCCGATTCTTTGTCCTGGGCTCTGCCGCTTCTTTCCGATACGCTTGAGCCGGACAACTCCTCCGCGATACTCTCTACCGAATCGGCCTCGGAAGAGATCGGACTGCAGCAGCATTCGCATCCGATACTGCGGTATCTCTTACCTTCTTTGGCGAAATAAAGAGATACTATCGGTATCTTCTCGGCCTTTATATATTCCCAGATATCTATCTCCCGCCATCCAAGAAGCGGATGCACCCTTAGGTGTTCCTCTTCTCTCGCTTTAGTCTTGTACTGGTCCCACAGTTCGGGCGGCTGGTTCTTGTAGTCCCACTCGAAATCCATATCGCGCGGGCTGAAGAACCTCTCCTTGGCCCTTACCCCGTGCTCATCCCTTCTTATGGCCAGATAAAGCGCCCTGAATTTGTGTCTGTCTATCACCTGCTTCAAGGCCTCGGTCTTAAGCGCATTACAGCATTCGAACTTTCCGCTGTCGGGGCCTATGCCGCGTGAAAGCGCCTCTTCGTTCCTGCCTACTATGAGATTAAGGCCCCATTCCCTGGAGAATCTATCCCTAAACTCATATATTTCACTGAATTTGTGAGTGGTATCGAGATGGACTACGGGGAATGGAATCCTGCCGAAGAAAGCCTTTCTGGTGAGCCAAAGGAGAGTGGTTGAATCCTTTCCTATCGACCAAAGGAGGGCAACGTTACGAAACTTGGCGTATGCTTCCCTAATAATGTATATGCTTTGATTTTCCAATCTCTTAATGTGCTTCATTGGGTATTATTATATCATAGAAAATCTATAGGAAAATAAAAAAGGTGTAATGGGGACAGCCTCCGGTGGGGCTTGCTGGGGACAGCCTTTAAATTGCGGTTTCGACCTTTTCCCTTCCTTTGCAACCCTTGCAATCAGTCTCCCTCTTTCCGCCCAGCCAGCAATCCAGGCATAGCCTCTCCCCGGGTATCCCTATGGCCTCTACCATATCATCCACTGTCTGATAACGCAGCGTAGTAACTCCCAGGTCCTTTTTTATCCACTCCACCATCCGCCTGTACTTCTCAGAACCACTGTCGAGGTATTCGCTCACATCCTCTATATCGTAACCTTCTATTGCCCGTATAGCCTTCCTCGCGGCAAGTTCATTTATGCTGCGCGTGGAGAGATTATATCTGCAGGGAAACATTAAAGGCGGGCAGGCGGGCCTTGCGTGGATCTCCCTGGCGCCGGCATCCCAGAGTTTCTTTACGGTAAAGTTCTTAAGCTGCGTCCCCCTCACTATGGAATCTTCACAAACCACTATGCGGTTACCCCTTATTATATCCTCAATGGGCACAAGCTTCATCTTGGCTATCAAGTCTCTCGTCTCCTGGGAAGGCGGGGTGTAACTCCTTCCGTAGCCGGGTGTATATTTCACAAGCGGCCTCCTGTAAGGCTTCCCCGATTCCGCGGCATATCCCAGGGCATGAGCAATACCCGAATCCGGCACGCCCGAGACTATGTCCACGTCTACGTCCGCATCCCTTTGAGCCAGTTTTCTTCCGCATCTCTCGCGGGCAAGCTCGACGTTCACGCCTTCATAGCTTGAAGCGGGAAAGCCCGTATATATCCAGAGAAAGGCGCACACCTTATTATCGGCCCCGGCTCCTCTCTTTTGGACGAGGCCGTCTTCGGTCATCAGTACTATCTCTCCGGGCCCCAGATATTTGGTAACCTTAAAGCCGTTATTGGTAAAGGCGCTTGTCTCTGTGGTAACCGCGGTATCGTCGCCTCGCTTACCCAATATGAGAGGAGAGTGGCCCCGGCCGTCTCTAGCAGCGTAGATACCCTCCTCATTAAGTATTAAGACAGAACATGCCCCTTCTATAATCTCAAAGACACGTTCTATTCCGCCGGTGATATCATCGCCCTGGCTTATAATTTTGGCAACGAGTTCCGTCTGATTGACCGCGCCTCTGCTCACTTCGCTGAAAGATATGCCGGCGGCCAAAAGCTCCTTCACCAGTTTATCGGTATTTTCTATCAGACCGTTAGTCACTATGCAAAACGGGCCGAACTTGGAGCTCAGAAATATCGGCTGTTCGTCGGAGGCGCTTATGACGCCGATACCCTTATTGCCGGCCATGCTTTTATAGTCCTGGAAGAACTTGGATTTGAACTGAGACTGGCTTATATCGTGTATCTGCCTGTTGAATCTCTCACCTAATACCGCCAGGCCTCCGTATTGAGTGCCGAGATGGGAATGATAATCCACGCCGTAAAAGAGCGTCTCGGTACAATCACCTCGTGAAATTACCCCAAAGATACCGCTCATATGCATACCTCCCTAAATTCAGGATTGAGGTATTATTATAACACATTATGGAAAATAAAACTACATTTTATATTAGCTAATCACCGGTGTCGCTTTTTCATCGAAGGGATTCGTCCTTAACGCCAGGGAGAATAGATAAGGGTAGTTATCCTTCAGATACAGCATATAGTCAAGCCACTCGGTTATAAGCGCCTTATACATGCGATTTATATCATTGGATAGATGTTCATAGTCCTTATCCGGCAGATTCTTTATATCGGTGCGGAAGACGAGTTCCTCGGTGAGATGGAATACGGCCCATAGGAGGTCGGTAAAAGACTCGTGCTCCAGAAGGTTCGGATTCTCAAGAAGCCTTAGTAGAAATTCCCTTTTTGACTTTAGGAAGCTCTGCAGGCTTGAGATGTCCATTATCTTTGAGTCAATTTTGTAGTCGGAATGGCCGAAGAACCTTTTTACCTTCCTGAAGTCCACATCGCCCCAGTCCTTTTTGACAAGGAGTTTTTTCCTTATTATATCGACTTCAGGGTCGAAATCGCTTATTAGCTTCAACAGATACGTCCCTGTCTCGCTGTAAAACGCCCCTATCACCATATTAAGCTTCTTCATCATCGCCCTCTTCTCGCGGCTCTCTAGGAGTTTATGGATTATAAGCGTCACCAGAAGCACCTCCACGGGAACAAAGGCTATATCGCCTATCAGATATATGAAGATATGATGCGCGTCACGGAATATAGTGAAGTGAAAGGTATAAATAAGAGCCGAAAGAGCCACCAGCAGTACAGCCAGTAGAAGCCGCCAGTTATATCTTTTCATGCTCTTGTCCCTTTTTGAAATTCAGGCCGCCACTTTTCGTCAAGGCCGCCAGTTCTTCGGCAACTTCGGAAGCCATATTATATGTCCGCCTCTTGGGAAAACCGGGAAAGGCATTGACGTCTACCACATAGACATCGTGCAGGTCTCTATCGATTATCACATCCACCCCGGCCAGGCCGAAGCCCAGGCTCTTTGACGTCTTCACCGCCGTCTGCCTTGCTTTTTTTACGAGATGCTCCGGGATCTTGTCCAAGAGATTCGGGTCGCCTTTTCCTCCCTGGGATATGTTCGTCGTCACGGAGTCCATCTCGTTACTCCGGGGATAGATATAGAGAACCTTGCTGAAAAAGGTATATATCCTCAGGTCCGTCTTCATCTTATTTAAGACCAAAAGGTCTATCGCGCTTTCTATAATAACGTCCTTTTTTATTATACTTCTCAAAAAAGACCTGTTCCCCGTTACGCTCCTGAACTTCCAGCCCTTATCGGATTTAAGGCTTATTATGCGGTTTTTTCTCAGGCGGAAATTGGTGCGCCAGTCCTCCCACCGTAAATATGTTATGCCTTTCCCCATGGAGCCGCAACGGGGTTTGATGAAATATTTCCTGCCTTTCTCGAGACCCCGCATTATGGATTCTATCCCTTTCGCATGGCATCTCTTGGGCACCGGGACACCGGCGCATTCCAGCGCTTTCTTCATATGGGCCTTGTCTCTGTAATACGCGCAGTCCACCGGATTGTTTACGAAGGTAACCTCCTTCTCCCCGTAGCTGTTCGCCACTATGTTTTGGACCTTGCGGCAGAACGCCATGAACTTTCTGTAAAAGGTCAGATTACCATACAACCCCTTATAACGTTTATGCTCTATGTGCCTGTTCCAGTAAACGAAAGGAAAGAAGTAAAATACGATAATCTTCGCCGTCCTTACTTTTGGCAGCCCGCCGTTCAACAGCTCTTTATAGCCGGTCGCGGCGAATCTAAATCCTGCCCTGGAAAAGCAGCTTCTTCCCTTTCTGAATTTCTCAAAAGAATCATAATCCACCGCATCCCCTATGGCGATGACCGTGGTGTCTTTGTCTCTCATAAAGGTTTTCCTATTGGTAAACGTAATCTTTAAGGTATTTGTATTTCTTAGTAAGCCTGCCGTTCTGGGTGATAACGGCTCCCCTTACATCCTGCGGAAGGGCGGCGTGGTTTGTTATATCCTTGGCTCCGTGCGCGGCTATCTGGTATACGTATTCGCGTATAAGAGAGCTGAATTCGGTGGAGGAATCCCTCGGCAACTCGGTTGGGAGGTTGTCCACGGCCAGCACCGTCACCCCCGAAAACTGGTAGCCGTCTGTGAAGATGCGCTTTGTAGGATGATATGTAAAGACGGGATCCTGCGGCGTCGTGGACTTATAGGTAAGTTCTATGGAGCCGTTTATGTCGCATGAGATGTCTCCTATGAATTCGAGTCTGAAGATGTTCCTTCTGGCCAGATTATTCATCATGTCCTTGGTAACAAGCCTCGGAAAACGCTTGTCCCAGTAGCTTGTGTGTATCAAGAGATTTATGAACTGCAGATATTTATCCAGGTTCGACTCAAAATGCTCCGGCCTCTTAAGGTACTCCTCAAAGTAGAATTCCCTCCTGTCCTTGGGCCTGAATTTCTCTTCCCTCAAGAAAACTATCTTATACATCCTGTTCCGGGCGCCCTTACGGTGCTTTATGAACCAAAGCATGTCTTTTGGATGCACTTCTATGGGATTAAGGAGATCCAGTATCTCCTGTACGCCCGCGGAGGCGTTTCCGTGTCCGGTTATGCCTATAATGAAAGGGCTCAATCGCCTGTCGAAACCACGTCTCTCTATAGTGTCGTTGACTTCGCGGACAGCTTCTCGCAATTTGCGGAATGAGATATACTCTCTGGCGGGTTTAAGTTTTAAAAAAGGGGTCTTTATGCCATTATATTCGAGTTTCTTGCCGAGATAATACAGGCTGTCAACCGCGCCGCAGATCCCGGCAAACCTGCCGAAATAGACAAGGCGCTTTCCGAACTGATCCCTTATATCCTCATAGTCCACCAACGTAATCTTATTTTCAAGGAATCTCTTGAGTAAAGAGGCGTTCTGCGACTGCCCCTTCATGGTATGGGAGAAGACCATATATATCTTCTTCGTATATATAGACTCGAGGGTGGGCTCTTTAATCCCCACAAGCAGATTGGCCTTTTCGAACCTCTCTACCACCTTTGCGCCGTTCGCCTTATATTCACAATCTTTGAAGACGCGCTTGTCGTCAGATTCTATTTCTACGTCTATACCGTGTTTAACGAGCCATTTCACGTCTTTGGGCACAATGGGAGCGCGCTTCTCGAACGGCTTCCTCTCTTTAAGTATCCCTACGCACAAACTCTTTCTCATGATAACTCCATTATACGACTTGAATAGTCAAATTCAAGCTTAAAAAAGACCAAATTATTAAAAGCCGCTCAGGGCAAGCCAGAAGAGTCTCTAAAATATCAAACGTGGGAAGAGCTGTGCGTTTGGTCCGGGTCAACTCATAACTTCCTGGAATGAATGGACTTATATGAAAGCAAGCTCCTCCTGCGCCAAGGCGAAGGAGGGCAAGTATCCCCTTTATTTCCGCGGCGAGGCTTTAGAAGTCAGGCGTCGCCTCAAGGAATGAAGAGATATTTAGAAGAGAATTGCGGGTCGCTTGTAATATTGACGCCCAGTCCCCTTAACCCGGTTTCGTCGCCCGAGGTAGGTATATGGGTAAGATGGACCTCCGCGCCCTGCAGCGCCTTCAGGTTCTGCATCGCCAGCTGAGAGGTGGGATTTGTGGCGGCACTTATGCTCAAGGCTATGAGAGTCTCCTCAAGGTCAAGACTTAGGGATTTACGCTTAGAGAGGCTTCTTTTAAGGTTTCCTATGGATTCTATCGTGTTTGGGGATAAGAGATGTATCTTATCGGGTATGCCTCCCAATATCTTGACGGCGTTCAGTACAACACTTGATGCGGCATGCATAAGCTGTGAATTCTTCCCAGTTACTATACGTCCGTCAGAAAGCTCTATTGCGGCCCCGCAATATATGCCTTCTTTAGCCTTGCGGGTCTCTTTGGCTTTTCGCGCCGCTTCACGGGCAGGTTCTACCACGCTTCTGTCCGTGGATTTCAAATCCAGCTCCTCCATAAGGAGCTCTGCCCTGTCGACCGTCTCTTTATCGACAAAGCCGAGAACGTATTCACAGCTGTATCTGAAGAATCTCCGTATTATCTCCTGCTTGGCGGCCTGGCGTACCAGGGAGTCGTCTATTATTCCAAAACCAGCCCTGTTCACCCCCATATCGGTAGGTGATTTGTAAAGAGGCTCCTCACCCGTTATCTTCTCGAGTATCCTCTTTAGAACCGGAAATATCTCAACGTCTCTATTATAGTTTATGGCGGTTTCGTCGTACGCATCCATATGAAAGGGGTCTATTATGTTAAAGTCCTTGATGTCGGCGGTAGCAGCCTCGTACGCCACGTTGATCGGATGTTTCAAAGGTATACTCCATATAGGAAAGGTCTCGAATTTAGCATAACCCGATTTGCGTCCGCTTTTATAGTCGTGATACATCTGGGACAGACATGTAGCCAGCTTGCCGCTTCCGGGGCCGGGTCCGGTTACTACCACAAGCGGATTTTTCGTCTCTATATACTCGTTGGCTCCGTATCCCTCGTCGCTCACTATCAGGTCTATATCGGTAGGATAACCTTTGGTAAAGCTATGCGTATACACCCTCACTCCTCTTCTCTCAAGCTGATTCTTGAATATCTTTGCCGCAGGCTGGTCGCCGAACCTCGTTATAACAACCGCCCTTATGTCGAGCCCCCATTTCTTGAGATCGTCTATCTGCTTCATGGCGTCTACGTCATAGGTGATACCAAAATCCGCCCTCACCTTCCTTCTTTCTATATCCCCGGCGTATATACAGAGTATTATATCGGCCTTACTTTTAAGCTTCTGAAGCAATCTCATTTTGACATTCGGGTCGAACCCCGGCAGGACCCTTGAGGCATGATAGTCGAAGATGAGTTTGCCGCCGAACTCAAGGTAAAGCTTATTATCGAAACGCTCCACCCTGTCAAGTATTTCTTTCGACTGTTCTTTGAGATATTTTTCGTTGTCGAAGCCCCTGTTAACCGCAGAACTGCCCTCAGAAGTTACGGACTTAGTATTTAACTTACCTTTGTGCATTTCGACTCCCTACCTTTTAGCAGTTTATAATAATCCTGAAGCGATTTAGGCGCGGTATCGCTTTTCCTGGCGCACTCTATGCCCTCTACGCTCGCCCGCGCCGCCGCCAGTGTGGTTATATAAGGAATTCTATTCTGTATGGCCATTATCCTTATATAGCTGTCGTCGTGCTGGCCGGCCTGCCCCGCAGGCGTATTTATTATGAGGTGTATATCTTTGTTCTTGATGGCATCGGAAATATTCGGCCTGCCCTCGTGGAGTTTCTTTATCTTGTAAGTCTTAATGCCGTTGGACTCCAGGTATTCCCCTGTTCCGACAGTGGAATATATCCTGAAGCCTAAGTCATAAAGCCGCTTGGCTATGGGAAGCAGGTCTTCTTTATCTTTGTCCGAGACCGTAAGGAGCGCGTTACCTTCTGTGGGCAGTTTGGTGCCTGCCGCTTCTTGGGCCTTGTAAAAAGCGAGACCAAAGGTATCCGCTATACCCATGACTTCCCCTGTGGCCTTCATCTCGGGACCAAGCAAAGGATCCACCTCAGGAAACATATTGAAGGGAAAGACAGCCTCCTTGACTCCCACATAAGGAAGTTTATAGGCCTTAAGCTCCGGGAATTCGCCAAGCTTTCTATCCATCATCACCAGCGTGGCTATACGAGCCAGGGGTATGCCGGTTACTTTGGAGACGAGGGGAACCGTACGCGATGCTCTGGGGTTGGCTTCCAATATATATACCACATCATTGTGTATGGCGTACTGTATGTTCATGAGCCCCTTCACCTCAAGCTCTCTTCCTATTATACCTGTATACTTTTCTATCGTCCGTATATGTTTTTCTTTAAGGTTTCTTGTGGGAATAGCGCAAGCGGAATCGCCCGAGTGGACACCGGCGTATTCTATGTGCTCCATTATGGAGGCCACAAATGTCTCTTTCCCGTCGCATAAGGCATCCACTTCTGTCTCGATGGCATCCTCAAGGAATCTGTCTATGAGCATAGGATGTTCCGGGCTTACATTTATGGCTTCTAGCGCGTAACTTTTAAGCGCCGTCTCGCTATATACTATCTGCATACCCCTGCCACCAAGCACAAAAGAAGGTCTAACCATAAGGGGGTATCCTATATTCTTGGCGATCCTTACGGCCTCCTCGATTGATCTTGCGGTCCCGCTTTTAGGCTGCGGGATACCTAAGTCTATCATCTTCTGGCGGAAGCTCTCCCTGTCCTCGGTAAAGTTTATGCTCTCGGGGGTAGTACCCAATATCTTGACTCCCGAATCCTTAAGCTCCTGAGCTATGTTAAGCGGTGTCTGGCCTCCGAACTGTACTATAACCCCCCGCGGCTTCTCCTTTTCGTATATTGCCAGCACGTCTTCTACCGTAATGGGCTCAAAATAGAGCTTGTTTGAGGTATCGTAATCGGTGGATACGGTTTCGGGGTTGCAGTTCACCATTATGGACTCATACCCTTCGTCCCTCAGCGCGAATGCCGCGTGCACGCAGGTATAATCGAACTCTATCCCCTGGCCTATTCTATTGGGCCCGCCGCCGAGTATCATCACTTTCTTTTTATCCGAAACCTCTACCTTGTCTTCCCCTATATACGTGGAGTAATAGTAGGCTGCTTTCTCCACCCCGCTGACCGGTACAATATCGTACCTTCCAGTCTTGCCTATCTTGATCCTCTTCTCCCTTACGTCCTTCTCTTTCACCCCGAAAAGAGATGCGAGGTATCTATCGGAAAAACCCCATTCTTTGGCCTTTGCCAGTTTCTCATCCGGAAGCGCGTCCCATTTATAATCCCGGAGGAGCTCTTCCTCGTAATCTACCAATTCCTTGATTTCGTTTATGAAATAAGGATTGATGTGAGTAGTCCCGGCCAGCTCCTCGACCGTGACTCCCTTTCTCAGGGCCTCGTACATGAGAAAAACCCTTTCGCTCGACGGATGCGCCAGCCTTCTCCTTAATGCGTCCGCGGACAGCGCCCCGAAGCCCTTTGCTCCGCCGAGGCCGTACCTCTTTATTTCTAGCGATCTGATGGCTTTCTGGAAGGCCTCCTTGAAACTCTTGCCTATGCTCATCACCTCTCCCACGGCCTTCATCTGTGTGCCTATTATGTCCTTTGCCTTGGGGAATTTCTCAAACGCCCACCTGGCAAACTTTATCACTACGTAGTCACCCCACGGCTCATACTTATCGAGGGTACCTTTTCTCCAGTAAGGCATTTCATCCATCGTGCGGCCGACGGCCAGCTTCGTGGATATCCTCGCTATCGGAAAACCCGTAGCTTTGGAGGCAAGGGCCGAAGAACGCGACGTCCTCGGATTTATCTCTATAACCACGATTCTGTCGTCCTCCAGATTGTGGGCGAACTGTATGTTGGTACCGCCTACCACTCCTATGGCATCAACGATTTTATACGACAGATCCTGCATCCTCTTCTGGAGGCTTTCGGGCACAGTAAGCATGGGCGCCGAGCAGAAACTGTCACCGGTGTGGACCCCCATGGCGTCTATATTCTCTATAAAACATACCGTGATCTTTTTATCCTTTTCGTCTCTCACTACCTCCAGCTCGAGCTCCTCCCAACCTAATACGGATTCTTCCACCAATACCTGGTTTACAAGGCTCGCCGCTAGACCGCGGGCCACTATTGTTCTGAGCTCGTCGACGTTATAGGCTATGCCCCCGCCTGTGCCGCCCAAGGTGTATGCAGGACGCAACACGACCGGATATCCCATCTCCTCCGCTATGCCTTGAGCCTCCTCCACCGAATGTGACGGTTTTGACCTGGGTATGGGTATGCCGAGTCTGTTCATCGTATCCTTAAAGGCTATCCTGTCCTCTCCCCTTTCTATGGCATCCGCCTTTACTCCTATCATCTCAACGTTATATCTTTCGAGTATACCCTTTTTGTAAAGCGTAGAGGCCAGGTTAAGGCCGGTCTGTCCTCCGAGGTTCGGCAGAAGCGCATCGGGTCTCTCTATCTGTATCACCTTCTCCACGCTTTCGGGCGTAAGAGGTTCGATGTATGTCTTATCCGCTGTCTCGGGATCGGTCATTATCGTGGCCGGGTTGGAATTAACCAAAACTACTTCATAACCTTCCTCTTTTAAGGCCCTGCAGGCCTGTGTGCCGGAGTAGTCGAACTCGCAGGCCTGCCCTATTATAATAGGACCCGAACCTATAATAAGTACTTTCTTTATGTCCTCTCTTCTGGGCATATATTACCTCGGGTAATGTCTTTTACGCACCAAGCAAAGAAAAAGCGCCTTTCTCTTTTTAGGAAAGACGCCTTTGTCTTTGTCGTCGTGTTAATCATTAGACTTTTTCTTATCATGCCATCGGCCGAATTTAGGTCATTATATACTTTTCCGCAGGCTTGTCAAGGGTAAAAGGACTCGCGTCTCCAGTATGTATAAGCCTTATTGCTTTATACAACACCCTGCTCTATCATGGAATCCGCCACCTTCACGAATCCCGCTACATTTGCGCCGGTCTCATAATCCACATGGTTGCCTTTCTTGCCGTATCTCTTGCATTGCTCGTGGATAGCCGTCATTATATGCCGGAGTCTTATGTCCACTTCCTCCCTCGACCAGGACAAGCGCATGCTGTTCTGGCTCATCTCAAGCCCCGATGTAGCTACTCCTCCGGCATTGGCCGCCTTTCCCGGTCCGTAAAGTATCTTGGCCTCCCTGTACACCTTTATGGCATCGGGAGTCGAGGGCATATTGGCGCCTTCGGCTATACACTTACAGCCGTTTTTCACAAGAGCTTTAGCGTCCGTTTCGTCTATCTCGTTCTGCGTGGCCGAAGGAAAGGCCATGTCGCATTTCACATGCCACGGCCGCTTGCCCTCATGGTAATCGCATTTGTATTTTGCCGCGTATTCCTTTATGCGCCCCCTCCTTACGTTCTTAAGCTCTTTTACGAACTCAAGCTTGTCTTTAGTGATACCTTCGGGATCATGGATAAAGCCGTTCGAATCCGAAAGCGTCACGCATTTCGCGCCGAGCTCATCAAGTTTCTCTACGGTATACTGCGCGACGTTGCCGGAACCGGATACCGTGCAGACCTTCCCCACAATGGACTCGCCGGCCTCTTTAAGCATCTCTTCTGCGAAATAGACGCATCCGTAACCTGTGGCCTCGGGCCTTATGAGGCTTCCGCCCCATTTGAGCCCCTTTCCGGTGAGGACGCCGGTGAACTCATTCTTAAGCCTCTTGTACTGCCCGTAAAGGTATCCTATCTCCCTTGCGCCCACGCCTATATCGCCGGCGGGAACATCCGTGTCGGGCCCGATATGCCTGTACAGTTCGGTCATAAAACTCTGGCAGAACCTCATCACTTCATTGTCGCTTTTGCCTTTGGGGTCGAAGTCTGAGCCTCCTTTGCCTCCGCCCATCGGAAGGGTGGTAAGACTGTTCTTGAAGACCTGCTCAAAGGCCAGGAATTTGAGTATGCCGAGGTTAACCGTCGGATGGAAACGGAGTCCGCCCTTGTAAGGGCCGATGGCGCTTGACATCTCGATGCGGAAACCCCTGTTCACATGAACCTCGCCCTTATCGTCCACCCAGGGTACCCTGAATATCACTACCCTTTCCGGCTCCACTATCCGCTCAAGCACCTTCTCTTTGACGTAAACGGGATTCTTTTCCATGAACGGCTCTATGCTTTCCAGGACCTCGCTTACCGCCTGATGAAACTCCGCTTCTCCCGGATTCTTCTCTATGATGCTCTTTAAAAATTTCTCCATCTTGGCCGACATATCGTCTCCTTTTTATTTTTTCTCGGAAAGCCGCTTTATTATGGACTCCGCGGCCTTCTTCGCCATCCCCATGGCTTCGATGACAGTGCCTTCGCCCCCCACTATATCCCCTCCGGCGAAGACATCCCTCACCGAGGTCTCCATGGTTTCCTTATCCGCTATTATATCACCGTACTTATCGGTCTTGATATCGGGATTTGCCTTTGTCAGGACGCTATTGGCGTTAAGCCCTATGGCCATTACAGCCATGTCGCAGTCTAGGGCGAACTCGCTTCCTTTCATATCTACGGGCCTCCTCCTTCCCGACGAATCGCATTCCCCGAGCTCGCACTTTATGCACTCGATACCTTTTACAAATCCCTCGTCGTTCCCCAGAAACTCAAGCGGTCGGGTAAGGATATCGAACTTTACCCCCTCTTCCTTGGCGTGCTCTATCTCGAGCCTTCGGGCGGGCATCTCAATTTCCGTACGGCGGTAAAGTATGGTTGTGTCGGGCTCGATACCGCTCATCTTCTGGAGTCTCAGGGCCACCCTCGCTGCGTCCATGGCGGTGTTTCCTCCCCCTATCACCGATATGCGCTTTCCTACATTTACCGGCGTGTGGTATTCCGGAAATCTATAGGCAGCCATAAGGTTCACCCGGGTGAGGAATTCGTTCGCCGAATAGACGTTGCAGAGGTTTTCTCCCGGAAGACCCAAAAAGACCGGTGTCCCCGCTCCCAGCCCCAGAAAGACCGCGTCATATCCTTGCTCGAAGAGCTCCGCCATAGAAAGGGTCTTTCCGATTATGCAATTCGATTCCATCTCCACGCCGAGCTTCTTGAGCTCCTCTATCTCATAGTCGAGCACATCCCTCGACAGCCTGAAAGGAGGTATGCCGTAACGCAGTACTCCTCCTTCTCTATGGAGCCCCTCGTACATCACTATCCTTACGCCGCGCCGCGCCAGCTCGCCGGCGGCGCAGAGCCCCGCGGGACCCGAGCCGACCACGGCTACCTTATATCCGGACAGCTTTTTGTCTTTAACGGCGTGCGGCGAAAGCCCGCTCTTCATCCCGTAGTCGCCGATGAACCTCTCGAGAAAATGGATGTTGATGGCCTCCGGCGAAGCAAAGGGCCCGCCTCTTTTGCTTAGCACGCAGGCCTTCCTGCACTGGTATTCGGCGGGACAGACCCTGCCGCATATCGAAGGAAAGTTGTTCCTCTCCCTTATCAGGAGATAGGCGCCCTTATAGTCCTTATCGGTGATCTTCTTTATGAAGCCCTTTATGTCTATGCCCACCGGGCATCCGGTTACGCACACGGGGTTCTTGCACTGGAGACAGCGGGACGCCTCCTTTAGGGCCTCCTCCTCATTGTATCCCAACACCACCTCATCGAAGCCGCCCAAGCGAACAGAAGATTCCAGTTCCTTTACTTTTACCGGTTCTTTACTCATCTGCCGAACCTCAATTTACAGATATGCTTCTCCTGCGGAATATACGTATTGTTCCTCTTCGCGAGTTCCCCCCAGTCCACCAGATGGCCGTCAAACTCCGGGCCGTCCACGCACGTGAATTTCGTCTCGCCGCCCACTGTAACGCGGCACCCGCCGCACATGCCGGTGCCGTCTATCATAAGCGAATTAAGCGATACGAGTGTCTTTGTCTTATACGGTCCCGTCACCCTGCAAGCGTTACGCATCATGGGAATCGGGCCGACGGCATACACCAGGTCTATCTTATCGCCCGGCCCTTGAGCCTCGAGCAGCTCCTTCAGGATATCTGTGGTAAAACCCTTTCTCCCCAGCGACCCGTCGTCCGTTGTGACAAAGAGCTCATCCGATACCGACCTCATCTCGTCCTCCAGCATCATTAAAGCTGCCGTCCTTGAGCCTATTATGGATATCACGCGATTTCCGGCCTCTTTTAAGACCTCGGCTACGGGGTATATCTCAGCTATCCCCACGCCCCCGCCTATGAGGACGACCGTCCCGTAGTTCTTTATCTCTGTTGCGTGGCCAAGCGGCCCCAATAGTGCGTAAAGGTCATCTCCGACTTCTTTTTCGCTCAAAAGCCTGGTAGTAAGGCCGAGCTCCTGATATATAAGAGTGATAGCCCCTTTCGCCTTATCCCTCTCGACTATAGTAAGGGGTATCCTCTCGCCCTCACCTGAGACCATGAGGATTACGAACTGCCCGGGCCTTCCTTTTTCCGCCACTCGGGGGGCCTCTACCTCTATTCTGAATACCCTCGTACTACCGGTATCCGATAACATCCTCTTGTTTATAATCCGCATCTTGCCTCAATCCATTTAAAAAAAAGGCGCCTTCTCTTGGATAATCCAAGAAAGGACGCCTTTGGCCTTTCACGTCTTTTATTTTACAAATAATGTCCGGATTTGTCAAGGTCATATTTTTTAAAAAATTTCTAAAAAACAGAAACGGCGGCCGGTTTCAACTCCCTCTCTCGAGTCTTTTCTCTATAGAGAGAGACCACGTCTTATAAAGACTCTTTACGGGTACATCGACCACTTTTCTCTGCCCCCGGAATATGCTGAGTCTCCTGCCGCCGGCGCGCCCGATGACAGTAACCGGCGCTCCCTCTTTCTCCGCTATTTTCCGAACCTGGTTAAACATGATCTTGTTGGCAGAGGCTATCACCCTGGACTGCGACTCCCCAAAGAGAAGCGCGTCGAGTCTGATCTTCTCCTTTAAATTATCTATAACGGCGCCCAGTATCCTCCGGCCGTCTCCGAAACAGGACTCTGCTACCGCCACGGCGAGACCTCCTTCGGAGCAGTCATGGGCAGAATTGAGATATCCTTTCTTTATGCATTCAAGGACCGCGGTCCTGATTCTTTTTTCTCTCTCGAGGTTTATCTCCGGCACGGGCCCTCTTACTACGCCATGGATCTCTTTGAGGTACTCACTCGCTCCCAGCTCCTCCTTCGTCTCTCCGAAGAGTATTATTATGTCGTCCTCGTTTTTGAAACCGCGCGTGCACAGTCGCGCGGTGTCGTCGATTATGCCTATCATGCCGATGGCCGGCGTCGGATAGACGGGGCCTTTCGGACTCTCGTTGTAAAAAGAGACGTTTCCGCTTACTACCGGTATCCCGAAGAACCTGCAGGAATCCGCTATGCCTTTAACCGCATTCTCGAAATACCAGTACGTCTCTTCTTTGTCCGGGTTGCCGAAATTAAGGCAATCGGTAACTGCGGCGGGCTCGGCACCGGAACACGCTATGTTCCTGGCGGCCTCCGAGACGGCTATCTGGGCGCCCCTGTAAGGATCGAGGTAGCAGTAAAGACCGTTGCAATCCGTGGCGGCTGCTATGCCTTTTTTTGTGCCCTCGAGCCTTAGGACCGCTGCGTCCGACCCGGGTAAAGATATGGTCTTCGCCTGGACCATATGGTCATACTGTCTATAGATCCATTCCTTGCTGGCTATGGTGGGCGAAGAGATGAGTTTCGTGAAGACCTTGTTAAGATCTTCCGGGACCGGTAGTTTTCTGGCATTCAATCTCTTAATCCGGCCGCTCCCGGCGGGCCTTTTGGAAGACATCTTAAAGATAGGGGCATCAGCCAGGGCATCGGGCGGAATCTCCGCAACGATCCTTCCTTTGTTCCGTATCCTGACCACCTTTTCACCCGTCACCTCTCCTATCCTGACGGCATTCAGATCCCATTTATGGAAGATGCGCATCACCTCGTCCTCTCTGCCCTTCTTTACGCACACAAGCATCCTCTCCTGGGACTCGGACATCATCACCTCCCAGGGCTCCATCCCTTCTTCTCTCCTGGGCACTTTATCGAGATCGGCGTCTATGCCGGCCTTACCGTCAAAGGCCATCTCGCTTATGGAACAGGTCAATCCCGCAGCCCCCATGTCCTTTATACCGACTATGCCCCCCCTTGAAAGCGCTTCCAGGGTGGCCTCTATAAGACACTTTTCGGTAAACGGGTCCCCTATCTGGACAGAGGGCCTCTTCTCGTCTCCCTCACCGAATTCCTGCGACGCCAGTACGCTGCATCCGCCTATGCCGTCACGGCCGGTGCTCGAGCCCACATAGATTATGCTGTTACCTGCCCCTTGAGCGCGCGCTCTCGCGAGCTTATCCTTCCTGGCTATGCCTATGGACATGGCGTTTACCAGGCAGTTGCCGCTGTAGGATTCGTCGAAATAGACCTCGCCGCCGACCGTCGGCACCCCCAGGCAATTACCGTAAAACTGGATGCCGTCAACGACACCCTTAAGGAGATACCTGTTATACGGTTCGCTCAACGGCCCGAACCTCAATGAATTGAGACTGGCAATGGGTCTGGCGCCGGCGGTAAAGATATCCCTTATGATACCTCCGACACCCGTAGCGGCTCCCTGCTTCGGCTCAAGCTGCGAGGGGTGATTATGGCTCTCCATCTTGAAGACTATGGCCGAATCGCCCATCACTATGCCGCCGGAGTCTTCACCTATCAGTACCCGGTAGCGACCCTTCCTTGGCAGCTTCTTCAGGAGACTGCGCGAGCGTGAATATCCGCAGTGTTCGGACCACTCCACGGAAAACATGGCAAGTTCCGTAGGTGAGGGCTCCCTTCCGAGGATGCGAATTATCCGCCTGTAATCCTCGTCTCTCAGGCCGAGGGCCCTATAGATATCCTTATCTATGGCACCGGTATTCTCTATCATCTCTTTCCAGCATGGTCTATGATCGATTTAAAGATAAGGGCGCCGTCCTCCGAGCCCAACGCGGACTCCGAGGCCCTCTCCGGATGGGGCATCATTCCCAGTACATTGCCCCTTTTGTTCACGATACCCGCTATGTTCGATACGGCGCCGTTAGGGTTCGCTTTCTTCGTCACTTTGCCGTCCGCCTCGCAATAACGGAAGACGATCTGGCCGTTCTCTTCCAGCTCCTTCAGGCCTTTGCCGTCTATGTAAAAGTTGCCCTCATTATGCGCTATGGGTATCTCAAGCACGCGCCCCGCGCCGCATGAAGCCGTGAAAGGAGTGGAGGCATTTTCTGTCTTTATATGGACATATTTACAGATGAAACGAAGACCGCTGTTTCTAAGCATGGCGCCCGGCAGGAGGCCCGCCTCAAGGAGGATCTGAAAGCCGTTGCATATACCTATTACAAGCCCGCCTCTACCGGCAAAATCCACTATATGCTTCATTATGGGAGAAAAACGCGCTATGGCTCCCGTTCTTAAATAATCGCCGTAACTAAAACCCCCGGGCAATATGACGCAGTCCGCGTCCGGAAACCTCTTCGCCTTATGCCATACAAAGACCGCCTTTTCGCCCAAGACCTTATTAGCCGCATAATGGCAGTCCCTGTCGCAGTTTGAGCCCGGAAAAACGACTATGGCGAATCTCATCTATATCTCCTTTATCTCGAATGTGTAATCCTCTATTATCGGATTCGCCAGGAGTTTCCTGCACATCTCATCCAGCCTCTTTTCGGCAAGGGGCATATCATCGGTATCAAGCCTTATGGTCACCAGTTTCCCTATCCTCGCCTGCTCCACCTCTCCGTAATCCAGCGCCTCAAGGGCGTGTTTTACCGTGAGGCCCTGCGGGTCCGCTATGGTCTTCTTCAGCGTAATCTCTACTTTGGCTTCAAGCATCTCAATCTCCTTGTATATAGTGCAGATACGATAACAAAAAGATAGCCTACTATAATATATATTTCTCTATGGAGTCAAGTAAAAGTCAACCTTTAGCTATTTTGGTCATGACGTATAATTAAAACTTTTTTGAGAAAAAAACAGCTTTTTCGAAAAATGGCACCCGTTTTGGGTGCCATTTTGCTGCTCCGTATTCGGCAAATACGATCTAATGAAGCTATCCATACTCAAGAAGCGGGTAACCATAGACTCGTCAGTACCCTTTAGCTCTTTTTTCTCATCTCTTCGCTTAAGATGATGGCTTCCGAAACTTCCCTCATGCTTCTTCTCTTATCCATGCTGTATTTACGGATCCTGTTATATGCCTCTTCCTCGCTAAGCCCCTCCTGTTTCATGAGGATGCCCTTCGCCCGTTCAATGGACTTCCTGCTCTCAAGCTCCTCCTTAATTACCTTTGTCTCAACCACCAGCCTGAAGTTCTCTATGACTATGGCGGCCTGGTTCGCTATGGACTTAAGGATATTTACCTCGTTCTGCGTGAATCGATGCAGTTTTACGGTATAGCAGTTAAGAACCCCTATAATCTCATCCTTATATATAAGCGGAACGCTCAAAAGGGAACAGAGTTTCTCCTTTTTGGCTATGTCCCTGTTGATATAACGCTCATCCTGTCTTACGTCATCTATGGTTATGTGTTTTCCCGTACTCGCCACTTTACCCGCCACGCCCTCGCCCAATCTTATATTGGGTTTTTTGTTGTAGCGTTCGCTCACGGTTTGGGTAGCTTTGACGGCAAGCTCCTTCCTGGACTTATCCAAAAGCATAAGAGAACATATCTTGGAGCCCATGACCTCCGCGGTCACCGAGACTATGAGCTTAAGTATGTCCTCTATATATAGGTCGCTGGTAATGGCCTCGCCGATTTTGGCAAGGGCCTCTATGATGTCTTTCCCCCCATTAGTAACTTTTTTTCTCTTAGCCATCCAAATACCTTCGGTAAGTTATATGGCACGCTCACATAAGATATCGACCTGAGTATAATCTAGGATATCTCCCGCTCTATCTTACTTATAAGCGAATCTATCTCTTTAAGGGTGGAAGCCGGCAGAAATTTAAGGGTCTCGACGTCGCGTTTCAGGTTCTTAAGAGTGGATACCATGCGTTTTAGGCTCGCCTGCTTCCTCTTCTCGCGGGCCTCTTCCGGCTCGAGCTCCTCTCTTTCTTTTATGAGAGAAGTAAGTTCCTTTTTGACTTCCGCGGCGTCCTTCCCCTTTTCGAAGACATTCTTCTTCATGTGCCTATAATCGTCGTAATCGAGTGTCTTCTTATTCTTGGCCATCCTTAAGACATCTACGGCTTCGTAATTAGGCAGCTTGGCCGCATCGGCTTCTTTGGTATAGCCCTTGTCGAGATACGCAGGCTCCTCCTTTTCGAGGAAATAATACGAACGGAGAAGCTTCATGGCTGTCTGTTTCTTTATGCCTATCTCCTTGGATGTGTAATAGTCGAACTTGCTGTAACCCCACTGCTTGTAGAGCTTATCCCTCCAGACAGAATATAAGGCCTGGCCAAGTTCTATCCAAGAGGTCTTGAAGTTCTTGACGCTCTCAAGGATCCGATGCCTTACGGAATCGTTTTCAAGGCCTTCCATCTTCTCCTCTATCCGTTCCAACGACTTTGTCCTCGCCATTCCTCCTCCTCTTAAAGGGGACACCTCCCCTTGTCGTAACTTGAGCAAAACTAGGCACTTGCATCTGGGTGAAGTGACACCGTTTATTTAAAGATAAAACCGGTCTCTTTACTCCAAAAGAGAAGATCGAGCTCTTCCATGGGGATGCCGGCCTTACCCGCGAGACTCTTCATGCCTTTTTCGAGCTCTAAATAAGACTTTCTGTTGATGGACTTGGGAATCTCTTTCAATGCCCCGTGTTTCTTAAGATTCTTAAGGATATGTCTGTCTATTATGGCGATGTCCTTGCCCAATCCGACGTTTCTCAGGAAATGGCTGGCCTCTTTATAACCGATGCCCTTGACATTCTTGACTATCCATTCCCTGGCCTCTTTATTATCCGCGTTCCTTATGGCATCGTGTATTTCATCTATAGCCTTCCTGGCTCCCACAATGTAACCGGCCTTGTTATTGTGGAATCTTACCAGGCCTTTCAGCCTTCTGCTTACGCTCTTGCTGCATCCTCTAAAAAGTAGACCTTCTTCCTTAAGTATCTTGATCGCCTTCTCGCAGTTCACGGCCCTGGTCTGTGGAGTAAGCATACAGAAGCAGAGCTCCTCGAATATCCTTTTTCTCCCCGCCTTACGGACAGAGCCAAACTCCTTAAGCCTTGCTTTGGCTTGAGGATGTTTGGCAAAGGGACGCCTCTCCTTTGAAACCTTGACGCAGGAGGGATTCGTCCTCCGTAGCCTTGGCGAAGGAGGACCTGTCCTCCGAAGCCTTGGCGAAGGAGGACCTGTCCTCCGAAGCCTTGGCGAAGGAGGACCTGTCCTCCGAAGCCTTGGCGAAGGAGGACCTGTCCTCCGAAGCCTTGGCGAAGGAGGAAGTTTCGCTTTCATTCAACACCTCACAAATAAAAATATTGCAACGCACTCTTCGCCGATTTAGTTTTTCCCCTCAGGCGGGTAACCCGTTATTGGTCCAGCGTGCGTTGTAACTCATTTACCGATAAGCGGTTGCATTAAAGGGAAACGTCCCCTTTATTTAGATCTTTTCCATGGGCTGGCCGCAGCAGACCAATTCGCCGCCGCCCACCTTTGTCACCTGGACCTCATTGCCGCATACGTTACACCTGTAATTTTCGCCCGTCTTCTCCACGGCCATAAGAACCTCCTATAGTTTCAGTTGCCTGATTATATCTTTAAGCGTTTCGGCGGATTTCTTAAAAAGTACCTCTTCGTCACCGGAAAGCTTGAGTCTCAGGAACTTTCTGACGCCGCTTCTATTCACTAAAGAGGGCATGCTCAAACAGACATCCTCCACGCCGTAATACCCGCTTATGAGAGTCGAGACCGGAAGGACCGAATTCTCGTCTCTGAGAATAGCGCCTACAATCTTCACCAGCGCGAGCCCTATGGCGTAATATGTGGCGCCCTTTGTCTCTATTATTTTGTAGGCGGCGTTCTTCACCTCCTCGAATATGCCGCCGAGCACCTTTTCGCGGTCGCAATGCGCGTTACACATGGGGCAGTATTCGACCATGCGCATACCGCCTATGGTAGCGTTGCTCCAGACGGGAAGCTCGGAATCGCCGTGCTCGCCTATGATGTAGGCGTGCACGTTCCTCGCATCTACCTTGGCGTGGTCGCTGACCAGATATCTCAACCTGGAGGAATCGAGTACAGTCCCGGAACCCAGCACCTTTTCGGAAGGATAGCCCGATATCTTAAGCGTTACATACGTGAGTATATCTACCGGATTCGTGACCACCAAAAGGATGGCGTCTTTGGCATGTTCTCTTACCTTAGGTATTATGTCCTTGAATATCTCCGTATTCCTCCTCACCAAATCAAGCCGCGATTCACCTGCCTTCTGCTTGGCACCGGCCGTTATCACGACGACCTCCGCGCCCCGGCATCCCTCGTATCCGGTTGCGGATATATTAACCGGTCTTACGAAATTCGCGCCGTGGTTTAAGTCCATGCTTTCGCCGCGCGCGCGCTCCCGGTCGACATCTATCAGCGCTATCTCCCGCGCCTCGCCGCTTAGCATAAGAGCATAAGCGAAGGTAGAGCCGACGCTTCCGCAGCCGATTATAGCCACCTTATTCATGTTGCTTGCCATGATGCTGCCCTCCTTAATTAATAGCCTTAATATCGAGATAAAGCGCGAGGATAAGGGTTATGGCGGAAAGGGCGAATATAAAGAAATAGTTTATCCTCTCTTTTCTCGACCTAAGCCCGCATAAAAGAGTGCTGACGGCCTCATAGTCTGTGTCGGTCAGATCCTTCTTCGACCTCACGCGTTCGATCAGATCCCTCTCTTCTATCACTCGTGCCCTGGCGCGGTTTACCTTAAACTTATACACGAAGAAGAGAAAGAAACCTCCGAGCCCCACGTACCAGGCAATCTTGCCGTATATCGGCCTTAGGTGCATCAACACCGTTACAACGCGCATCGCGACTGTGGCCACAAGGCCTATCATGAAAAAGACCCAGGAGGCGAAGGACTCGCTGCAATTCTTATATTCCGGGCAGTTCACGCACTTTTCTTTAGCCGCGCTTATTCTCACCTGGCTATTATCCCCTTAAGCTCGTCTATCCGCGATATGATATAGTCGGGTTTCGCCGCTCTTATGTCATCCTCCCTGCCTATTCCGTATATGATGCCGCAGGTCACGGTGCCGGAGTTCTTGCCGAACTGTATGTCCAAAGCCATATCCCCGATCATCATGGTTTCGCTTTTGTCTGAGGAGAAGCTCTTCATCACGTCTTCAAGCCGGCAGGGTGAGGGCTTAAGGCAGGTTGTATCATCGCCCCCGTAGACCTCGTCGAAATATTTGCTTATGCCGAACGCCTCCATGCTTGCCAGCGCGAACTCCTTCTTTTTGTTGGTCACGATGACCTTCTTTTTTCCGTTTAAGTACCCGAGTGTCTCCGTAACGGCCGGATACAGCCTGGAGTTGTCAAGGGCGTGTCTTCTGTAATGCTCCTCAAATACCTTAAGGCTTTCCTCATAAAATTCTCCCGAGGCATCACCCAGCGATTTCTCGATAAGGTCCCTGACGCCGGTACCTATATAGGAGGTTATCTCCTCATCGGTTTTCTCTTTAAGCCCCTGATGGCCGATCATATATTTCACCGAATCCACGATGTCCTTCTTTGAGTCCACCAGGGTTCCGTCAAGGTCGAATATTAGAAGTTTCATTCTTTCCATATATCCTGAACTCCGTAATCTAACGGCATAAATGTCTTTAGTAAATACCGAAAAGTCGTCAAAAGACCTCTTTTTCGCAGGATTTAATGGCGTTATCGACTTCATGCTGGAGCGAGGCGGGAAGACCCATTATGGAAGTATCCAAAAACCCTCTTACTATAACCGCCTGTGCCTCGCCCCGGCTCAATCCCCTTGCCATTAGATATTCGATCTCGTCCTTGGCAATCTTACCGACTGCCGCTTCGTGCGACATATCCACGCCCTCGACGAGCCCTTCGAGCTCCGGTATGGCGTGGATCCTGCCGCCCTCGCTCAACATGAGCCCCCTGCATTCAAGATGGGCCTTTATGCCTTCTATCTCGCCGCGAAGATAACCCCGCGCAACTATATCCCCGCCTGCGCTTATGGCGCGGGAGGTTATCTCGGCTTTCGCGCCCGCGGCCTCTAGCGTAACGGCCGCGCCTACATCCATATGGGACCCTTTTGCGGCGAAGAGGATGGAGTCAAACCTTGCAAGCGCGCCCTTACCCACTAGGTGTGCCTTCGGATACATCTGCAAAGTCCTCACGGGCTTAAGGCAGATATAATTGGACAGGAACGTGCCCCCCTCTTCCACTATAACGGCAGAGCGCGGCCTCACCGCCACATCATCGGCCCAGTTGTGTATCATGGTGAAGGTGATACGCGCGTTCTTCTTGACAAAGAACTCCGATATACCGATGTGAAGCCCTCTTTTTACATCGCTTGAGGTCGCGCAGCCGGTTATTATCTGTAGATCGGATCCTTCTTCGGCTATAATGATGTTGTGAACATTCTGGATGATGTTGTCTTCCCCTATGAAAAGACACGCCTGCAAAGGATATGTGGCTTTTACGCCCGGAAACGCCCTAAGAAAATATCCGTGTCGGCTTACCTTCTCGGCCTCTTTAGTATAGTCGTCGGCTGTCGGCGATACCACCTTCCAGAAATAATTATCCACCCACTGGTGTTTCTTCATGGCATCGGTGGTGCTCATAACCTCAAGGCCAGGATAAAGACTTTTTGAGTGTATGACGCTCGAATTGGTCTGTATAAAGGTGCCGGACCTCGATTTTCCGGAAAAATCCATTCCGGCGGCCGCCATATTCTTCTTATGGTCGGGCTTTAATTTACCGAGATCCCTAACGTAAGCGGTCTTTTTGGTCCGTCTTTTGAACGAACCGATATCCACTTTCGGCGTCTCTATCTTTTCTTTTTCTTCAATTTTTCGCCGTCGCATGTAACACACCATTCATAGCCGTGCTTCTTTATCGTATCCAATATCCTGTTCGGGTCACCCACGCAATGCAAGCGCCCCCCTATCATAATGCACCCCTTATCAGGCTTGACATAATCGAAGATATACCCCGTATGGGTAATGATGAGCGCGGTGTTGCCTTTCTTCTTCCCGAGTATGCGCCTCATAACACCGCCCACAAGCGCTATGCTCTCAATGTCCACCCCCGATTCGGGTTCGTCGAACATGGCCATATCGGGAGAAGACGCCAGAAGCTGGAGCAATTCCGACCTCTTTATCTCCCCTCCCGAAAAGCCGGAGTTTATGTCCCTGTTGAGGGCCTCGCCCAGTTTAAGGGACATAGCCTCTTTGGAAACATCGAAACTGCTGGCTTTAATCATCCTGACCATCCGGCTCACGCTTACGCCCCGTATGGTGGGCGGCCTCTGGAACATCATACCTATTCCCATGCGCGCCCTTTCGTCTATGCTGAGACCGTTAACACGCCTGCCCTTGAAGAAGATATCGCCCCTCGTTACCTCGTAACCGGAGAAACCCATAACGGTCATCAGAAGCGATGTCTTACCCGAACCGTTAGGACCGAGTAACGCGTGGACCTCTCCCTTTTTGATGTGAAGGTTCACATCGGAAAGGACTTCCTTCCCCCCTATTTTGACCGTCAAGCCCTCTATCTTCAGCATATCTTTCTACCCGCCGAGCGCCTCGGTAATGGCATCCTTGTCGAAACCCACTATGATACGGCCGTTGATGTCCACTACTGGTACGCCCATCTGGCCCGACTTTTCCACCATCTCCTGGGCCTTTGCCTGGTCGCTTGAGACGTCAATATCCGAAAATGCTATCCCCTTGTCCTTTAAAAACTGTTTCACCATCACGCAAAACGGACAACTTGGCGTACTGTAAACGGTTATATTGTCAGCCATCATCCACTCCTTTATTATTTCCCTTCCGGCCTCGAAAGCCTTTTCAAGATAGTCGGGATGTTTTAATACGTCATCTTTCTCCGCAAGCCCGGGAAAGAATAGTTCACATGAACATTTAGCTCCTATAGTGGCGAAGAAATTCCTCGCTACGGAAGAAGCATTCTTGAAGAAATCCTCTCTTGCGCCGGCAGATACCGAAATGAACGCCCCGCGTCTTCGGGATTTCCCGCTACCGGCGGGCCTCTCCGTCCTGTCCAGCCAGGCGCATTGGAAACGGTCTATCATGATCTTTGTCTGCGCGCTGACGCTTCCGAAAAATATCGGGGAAGCCAGAATTACGGCATCCGCCCCATCCAGCGCATCGAATATAACCGCCATATCGTCGTCCCGACGGCAGTCTTTGACTCTTTTGGAATAGTCCCATTCCCTGCACGGCGAGAAGCGCAGCTTGTCAAGGTCTATCCTTGCTATATCGGCTCCGCCCGTTCCCGCCCCCTGCAGGACCTTGTCAAGGAGGGATGCCGTATTTCCGTCCACGCGCGGACTTCCGTTTATACCGAGTACTTCCATAACCCCTTTATCAGTAAGGTTCGCAAAAGAGTTCGTAATACGCCCGGGGGTGGGCGCACGCCGGGCATACCTCGGGCGCTTCATTGCCCTCATGCACATAACCGCAGTTGCGGCACTTCCATTTGACGACCTCTTCTTTTTTGAAGACCTCGCCCTCCTTGAGGTTCTTAAGCAGTTTCCTGTATCTGGTTTCGTGCCGCTCTTCCACCTCCGCTATCTCCTTGAACTGGCGAGCGATCTCCTCGAAGCCTTCCGAGCGGGCGGTCTCCTCGGCCTCCTTGTAGATTGTTCCCCATTCCAAATGCTCGCCTTGAGCGGCTGCCTCAAGGTTGGCGGCCGTATCACCTATGACACCGGCCGGGTATGAGGCATCGATAGCGACTTCCCCGCCTTCCAAAAACTTGAAGAACCTCTTCGCGTGTTCCTTTTCGTTTTCCGCTGTCTCCGTGAATATGGCGGCTATCTGCTCATAGCCTGCCTTTCTGGCGACGCTTGCGAAATACGTATATCGGTTCCTCGCCTGAGACTCGCCGGCGAAGGCCGCCAGAAGATTCTTTTCGGTCTTCGTGCCTTTTACGCTCTTAGTCTTTACATCCGTCATATCTTGCCTCCGTTTTGTTCACTTTTTTTTTCTTCTATCTATCCGCTCCCCCGCTTACATGGTGGGGCATAAGGTCTACCAGGCTCTCCGCCTCCATCTCTATTACATATTCCGGCGCGGGGAGTTGAGATTCCGGGTGCCTGCCATGCCCCTTCTCCTCCCTGATGTTCTTAATAATCCTGTGGGTTATGCGGGATGATATCTTATTCTCCCATGCTTTTATCAGATCCGGCGTAAGTCCGGAAGAAGGTAATATCCTGCCCGTACCCTTAAGGCACCACCCCTTGAACCTGTGTTCGTCCACCGCCGTCACGCTCATGCGTTTGTCTTTAATGAGGTTGTTATAAGTCCTCCATTTGTATAAATCCATGAGATATATCCGGCCGCACCTTTCAATCTTGACGATGCCCTTGCAGGATGTGTGCGGGTTACCGTTAGATGAATCTATCGTGGCTACTATCACGAAATGCTGCTTTCTGAAAAAGCCGTATACCTCATCGCTTAGGCTCTTCATATCAATATCCCGAGAAGTTCTCCTTTACTATGTTACCCCCGTCTATCGAAAGCTCTTCGGTAAGGATCCTGTCTATGAAGCCCACCATGGCCGGCGGGCCCGAGACGTAGAACTTCCTTTCGTTCCAATCCGGTATCTCGGAGGTTATAAGCCCGGGCGTAATAAGACCCTTGCGCGAGCCCGCTGGGATGTCGTCACTCTCCAGCACGTGTACTACTTTTATTTTGCCGTAATCTTCCGTCAGTCTATCAAAATCCTCCCTGAACGCGATATCCTTAGCCGTCCTGTTTCCGTAAATAAGCACGATATGCGCATCTATTCCCTTATCCGCCATGTCGAAACAGATGCTTCTGATGGGGGTTATCCCTATCCCGCCGGACAGGAAAGCTATCTTTTTGCTTCTGCCGTCATAGGTAAAGGAGCCATAAGGCATCCTCAGCCTGGCCCAGTCACCGCGTTTAAGCCTCTCCAGCGCCTTGGAGTAATCGCTTCCGGTAAGCTTTTTGGTAAATTCCACATATCCGGTCTCACCCGGTGCACTTGAAAAGGAAAAATGCTTCGTCATCTTTGCGCCATCGTTTTTTATGGTGACGAAGAAGTACTGGCCCGCCGCAAAATCGGCGCCGTCCGCCCTTTTGAACCGGAAACTCTTTACGTTATGTGTCCTCTGAATTACCTCTATTACCTCTGTCTCGAATTCCGCCATCAGGAGCTTACCTCTATATCCTTTGTACCTTCCCAAAGCCCGTGGATGTTGCATTTTGCCCGCGCCTTTATCGGCCCGTGCGCGCGGGAAAGCCTTAGACGCATAGTAAACTTTGGGTAGCTCATCGAACCCGATAAGCTTATCCTGCCCAAAAAAGTCTCCCCGCAATATATCTCGACCCATTCTATGAAATGCGCCGGCTCGTTGGGATGGGCCCTATGCCCGCCTACCTCTACAGCCATATCGAAGGACTCTCCTCTATTCACCTTATCGGGCGCATCTATCACCGGAAGATGCTTCTCTTCGAGTTCCGTTAGCGAGTCCATGTCGGCGGGTGTATTAATCCCGCACAATATATCCTCATCGCATCTATATCTCTTTTGTGCCATCGTAGCCTCCTTGCGTAAACGGCCGCCGTTTTACGCTTAGCTGTATTATATAATCTCACCGGGCCCCTGTAAAGATTTAAAGAGGCCGTTATATACGGGCCTCAGGGGCCGATAATGCTCTTTACCGCCTCAAGCGCCTTTTTGTAATCGGGCTCTTCGGATATCTCTCTTACATATTCGGCGTACCTTATCTTTTCCGTTGTATCTACCGCGAAGATAGCCCGCGATAGAAGGCGCATCTCTTTTATGAGCACTCCGTATGCCGCGCCGAAAGCACCCTCTTTATGGTCGGAATAGACCTTCACCCTTTCTATGCCGTTTGCCTGGCAGAAACGTTTTTGGGCGAACGGCAGGTCCATAGATATAAAGACCACCAACAGCTCATCAGAAAGCTTTAGCGCCTCTTGGTTGAACCTCTTTATCTCAAGGCTGCAGATATCGGTGTCAAGTGAGGGGACGGATGCCAAAAGACGGTTGCGGCCTTTGAGCAAAGACGAATCTAAGAACTCAAGGGCGCTGTCTACTACCGTAAAAGAGGGGGCATCATCTCCCTCATCGAGTGCCCTGCCTTCAAGATGAAGTCTTTTCCCTTTTAATGTCACTATCCTTTCGTCCATGTCTCTTCCTTTTGTTCCAAATGGTTTACCGGTATTCACATAGTCCGGGCCTATTACCGATAAAAGGCTTTCGGTAATAGGCGCAATCGCAAAGGGCAGTTTAACGTCGTACCCGGGACAGCCTACAACAGCCTTCGCTGCAGTGAGAGACGGCCCTCAACATCCACTTTCCCGTAAATCTCATATTAACCCCCTTCCTTTTCTCCAGCCTTTTTCCATTCGCCTGAGCCGGATGAGTTTCTCTATGGTATAACTCTTAAGGTGCGTCTCCATCTTATCCTTAAGGTCCTGCCATAATACCCTGATTTTGCATCTCGAAAGATGGATACAGCGTCTCCTTCTTCCCTTCTTCCTGAAGCATATAAGCTCAAGTATCTCATTGTCTATGGCGAGCACTACCTCAAGCGCCGATATCCGGGACGGATCCTTTGCCAGCCGGTAGCCGCCCGACGCCCCCCTTACGCTTTTCAAGAGACCCGCTTTTCTCATCATCACGCAAAGCCGCTCTACGTAGTCGTACTCTATTTTCTCCTTGGACGCTATTTCATTTATGGTTACGGTGCGACCGTCTTCGTACAGATCGGCTATGCGCAATATGCAGGATATGGCGTAATCTACCCTTGAGCTTACCTTCAAGACTATATCTCCTTTAGGCTACTTCGTGCAAAAAAGACTATTGACCTAATCGGGTGCATCTGGAATAATTATACAATACCCGCTATATTCTGTCAAGTATTTTTTATCTTTTTCCGATTATCATGATCAGGACCAAACCCGTGAGGTTGAGCGAGGCCGCTATAAGGCAGGTTCCGACGAGACCCGCAAGCGGTATCAGAAACGCGGTCACTACGCAGGCTCCAACGAAGGCGCCGAAGAGATCCAGCGCATAGGTAAGCCCTCCCGAATAAGCGGGTTTCGCGCCCGCCGATACCAGATATATGCTGTTTGCCAGAGGAAACTGGAAGCCTCCTATGGCGCCGGCGATAAAAGGGAGTGCAGGAAAGACGACGGCGGAACCAAAGGCGAGCAGGGTCTCGTTCTCCGAGCCGCCGAATACCGAAAAGACGAACGGCAGGATAAGAGGATATATGAAGACATAGACCTGGGTTTTTTTAAAGAGCCCTACTCCGTCTCTTATTTTGTCGAGCCTTTTGTTTACGTAAAGGCTTCCCAGTATGAGCCCTGCCATGTAGGATGTCATTATTATCCCCAGCTTGTAATAGACATATCCGTAGATTATCTGGAAGGCCAAAAGTATCACTATCTGGAATGTCATCTCCGCAAAACCGGTAGTGCCGACGCACGCAAGTATATGCCATCCGGGAAATCTCTTCGCGACCGGCCCCGAGAAAGCCGGCAGAAGAAGGCCCAGGCACAATAAGGCCACAGCCGCGTATATATGAAACGGCTTTACGTAATTAAAAATACGGGCCATGCCTCGGGTAAAATGCGAACTCCACAATATCATATCATAATAATAAGCAATGGGCTTGAAATCCGAGTTTTTAAGCACGCGTATTCCTTCGACGTCTGATAGCCTCTTTCTGAAAGAGGCTATTCTCTCTTCGGAAAGTTCCGATGGCAGGAAATAGCCTTCCATGAATGGCGCCCTTATTCCCCGATCTTTCAGCCGTCCTGCCAGCGCATCGGCTTCGAGCGTTATGTAGCCCGATATGTCGGAGGCTATGAAGAAATTCCTCTCGCCCGGGGTAATGACTACATATTTGAAGACGGACCCAAGCGTAGCCTTAAGAGTAAGATAAAGCGATAACTGCTCCTCGCTCATATAATTCGGGTTGGATGGTAGGTTAAAAGAAACCACGCCCCCATCCCGCAGGACCTCCTTTACCCTGAGGAAAAAACCCGTAGTATAGAAACGGTTAAGTTGCGCCGTGCAGGGGCCGGCGAGGTTCAGCGCGACCACATCGTAGCTTTTCTCCGTAAAGAGTATATAGCGCCTGCCGTCCAGACCCGTTATCAGGTCTATCCTCTCGTCTCTCAGGATCCGCCCGCCCGGAAGATGGCGCGATACCATATCTATAAGCTTGGGATCCAGCTCTACATAGTCAATCTCCCGTACAGGATGCTTAAGCGCCTCTTCCAATATGGCCGGGGATGCGCCTATCAAAAGGACCTTATCCGGTGAGGGGTGCTCCAGGAGAGGTATGTGTGCGGCGAGTTCGGCGTTCATCCTGTCGGGGTCACTGAAGGAATGAAGACCGTTGGTATATACCGAATATAGGCCGTCTCTCCTTGTAACCGCCGTGTTCCCGTATATGGAGTTCTCGCTCGCCACAAGGCCGTGGCCGGCCCATTGCCCCTCTAATATCAGGTTGTCCAGCCGGGAGGATTCACCGCTTAATATACCATATAGGAAGAGCGGGACCAATAAAGCCGGGATTAACCTTAACGCCCCCCTGTCCCGAAGCATAAATAAAGCGACCACGAGATTAAGTAACCCCAAGAACATCATGATAGTCAGGGCATCGATAATCTTTATAAAAAGGAAGGATGTGACGAGTCCGCCCGATGCGGCACCGCAGGCCTCCAGGGCGTAGACATACCCTATCCCCTTTACGGACCCTGCGCCGGTCCTGTACAGGGCGCAACCAAGGGAAAAAAGCGCCCCCAGCGAAAGACAGGCGGGTATAAGCAGAAAGAACGCCCCCGCCGCCATCGGCGTAATACCGGTTATCTCGCCGTAAGAGGTGGCGAAGAGGCGTCTTGAGTATCTTACTGCCACGACGCTTAAAGGCAATATAAAAGCGAGGGCGAGATTTATAAAAGCGAAGAGCCCTTTTGAGTTAAACTCTTTTTTGGATATCAGTTTTCCGGTTAAAACGCTTCCCGCGCTTACCCAGAAGAGCCAGCCGGCAAGGGTCAGCCCGAGGGTGAGCTCGTTGCCGTATGAAACCACCAGAAATTCCCTCATCAGCAATATCTGGCCGGCCATCGATGTAAAACCCATCACAAACAAGGCCTGCACGAGCCGCCTCTTTGTGTCAACCGGTATATACGCCAACTTTGTCAATATTCCTCTTTGAGCTGCCTTGAGCAGATGGAGACGGCGGGCCCCACACCCCGGGTATAGGCGTGCCGCAGTATTTACAGCGTCCGTTCTCTATATTATTTTCCAGTATCTTATAACCCATTCTGCGTATGAGCACCTTGCCGTCCTTGGGACAGTAGGTATGTTCCGCGGCATGAAGCGGCACGTTGCCTATGTAGACATAACGGAGGCCGCAGGATATGGCCTTATCCCGGGCCTTCTCAAGCGTCTTTGTGGGCGTAGCCGCAAGGTTTTTTAGCCGGTAGGTAGGATGGAACCTGGAGAAGTGTATGGGGGTATCTTCGCCCAGTTCGCCGCATATCCATTTACACATCTCGCCGACTGTTTTGATATCGTCGTTATGTCCGGGTATCACTAGGTTCGTTATCTCGAGATGAACCTTATTGGCCCTGAATATCTTAAGGGTAGATAGGACCGAGCTCAGCTGCCCCTGGGCTATCTTTTGATAAAAGTCCTGCCTGAATCCCTTAAGGTCTATATTGGCCCCGTCCAGATAGAGCGATATCTCTTCCGCAGGCGCGCTGTTCATGGAACCGTTGGAATGCAGTACATTCCTTATGCCGCCCGCCTTTGCCTTCTTGGCCGTATCGAGCATATATTCAAAAAAGACGACGGGTTCGGCATAGGTATAAGCTATGGAAGGACACCCCGAGCTCAGGGCCTCTTCCACCACCTTCTCCGGAGGCAGGTCCCGGTTGTATGTCTCCTCAGGCGGGGTCTGGGATATCTGCCAGTTTTGGCAGTTTTTGCACCTGAAATTACAGCCTGCCGTGGCTATGGAGAATACGGGGGTACCCGGCAGAAAATGGAAAAGCGGTTTCTTCTCTATGGGGTCTATATGAACGGCTGTGGGATTGCCGTAGACAAGCGTGTACTGCTTACCGCCTCTGTTCTCCCTCGCCCGGCAGAAACCGCGCATGCCCTCTGAAAGAACGCACATCCTCGGACATAGAAGGCACTGCACCTTTTTCCCGTCCAGCCTCTTATAGTATAGAGCCTCACTCGCTTTTATAAAGCCAAGGCCGCTCGACTTCCCGGATGCAAGCGCATCGCAGCAGAGATTATCAAGCAATAACGGTAAAACCGAAAAGCCTATACCGCTTTTTATCGCCAGTTTGCAGAATTCCCTCCGCGTTATCTCTTTGTGAAAAAAAGACATCTTCCGCACCCTGTCCTTAAGAAAGTACCCCGGCCTTTTTGGCGGCGCTGCCCTTTCTTCCGGGCCGCGCTTTTTGTCTCAGGCGTTTATCTATGGCGCAGGCGACGCTTTGCCCCGAGAGAAGCATCCCGCCGAAAACAGGGCCCATTCTGTAGCCCCCCGCGGTGGCATTGGCGCACATGCCGCATACGAAAAGCCCCGGCGCTACCTCCCCGGAGTTTTTAATTGTGGTCTCCTCGGCCACATCCGCCCACATGGACATCTCGCCGTGCACCTTACCCTCTTTTGTCCTGAGTCCGATGCCCGCCTTCCTCTCGACCATCCTGGCTACCTCCGAGGAATGGCCCGTGGCGTCCACCACATAAGAGGCCTTCATTGTTATGGGATCCACGTGAAGTTTTGCGGTCTCTACCGTGGTCCAGTTGAGCACGAGACCGGCCACCCGGTCCTTTCTCACCATCACATCTTCTGCGCTTATCAGGTTAAATACCCGGGCCCCGGCTTTCACCGCGGCCGAAGACATGGTGGTAACCGCCTCGATGGAATCGGCCAGGTAATATCCGTCTTCATAAAGGAAGGTCCTTACGCCGAATTCATCCAAAATCCTTTTTCCGGATTCCTGTACGACTATCTCGTTGAACATCATGCCCCCTCCCCACATGCCTCCGCCGGTGGAGAGTTTTCTTTCGAAGACTACCACCTTCCGGCCCGCTTTGGCCAGATAATAGGCGGCCGTGAGTCCGGAAGGGCCCGAACCTACTATGGCTACATCCGCTTCCAGGGCCTCCCTTAGTTTTTTGTGGTAAGAGTCTATTATCGCCTTTGAAATCTTTATTTCATCCAGCTGCATATCTATCTCCTGTCTTTTACGCATTCCGTTACCTTTTTGAGGTTCGCTACTTTAATATTTTAGGCTTAAATATCGGCAATGTCAATAAGAGCTTAACGGGGACAGCATGGGGACAGCCTCCGGTGGGCCTTGTTGTTGCCCACCGGAGGCTGTCCCCGTCATCTAAAGTCAGGAATAGAGCGCAACAGAGGAGTATGCTTTAAATTTTATTTTGCATTAAGCGTATGACGTGGTATAATTGTAAAAATATCGGTGGCGGGATAACGGCCCGGTAAAAGTCATATTGTGAATTTAGAGATTTAAATACAAGGAGGATATATGGCGGATATAGAATTTTATGATGTCAAGACGAAAAGCAAATTCAAGACAGGGGAATTCAGGGTAGAGGAGAGGAAAGGCCGTTTCTTTGCCGTGGCAAAATCGCCGAGCGGAAGCCACGAGTGCTGGAAGGTCCTCAGCAAGGACATGGCTCAGCAGCTGAAGAAATAATCATATCTTAAATCCGTCTATTTGCATCAAAAGGGGCGCTCCGGGAGTATATAAGGAGCGCCCTTTCTTTTTACGCGAGGCCTGCGGAAGGGCAGTATTTTTTTAAGGGGCATAGCTGGCACCGCGGTTTTCTGGCAACGCATACATGCCTTCCGTGATTAACCAAAAGATAGTTGAAATCGATCCAGTGTCTGCGCGGGACCTTGGCCGTAAGGTCCTTCTCTATCTTAACCGGGTCCGATTCACCGCTTAGGGCCAGGCGTCCCGCCAGCCTCTTAACGTGCGTGTCCACTGCTATGCCTTCCGCTTTGCCGAATGCGCCGGAAAGTACTATATTAGCCGTCTTACGTGCTACGCCCGGAAGCCTCAAAAGGCCCTCCATGGTATCGGGAACTTTGCCCTTAAATTCATCTACTATTATACCGGAGGCGTCTATGATATTTTTGGCCTTGTTCCTGTAAAAACCCGTAGAGCGTATCTCTTTCTCCAACTGTTTCCTTTTAGCCCCCGAAAAGGCCCTTGCGTCTTTATACTTTCTGAAAAGCGCCGGAGTAACCCTGTTCACCCTCTCGTCCGTGCATTGCGCCGAAAGTATAGTGGAGACGAGGAGTTCGAATGCGTTGCCGAACCGAAGCGCGGTACTAGGTCGGGGGTATTTCTTATATAATACCGATATTATCCTCTTTATTCTATCCTCATCCGACACCGCCGGGCTCCTTTTAACGTCTGTCGAGAGATCTCGCCAAAATAAAGAGAAAATCGGAGAGCCTGTTCATATATCTCAATATCTCCCCATTTTCACTCTTTCGCTTCGAGACAAAAGCCACTACTCTTCTCTCGGCCCTTCTTGCGATTGCCCTGGCGAGGTCCGCTGCGGCGGAAGCTGCGGTCCCGCCGGGCATAACGAAACCTTCTACCGATACCCTTTCATTTCTAATCAGCCGCTCCATCTCTTTTTCCAGCCTTAAAGTATCCTGGGCCGAAATCGCCTTCTTCGCGCTTTTTTTCTTCGCGGGCGAAGCCGACATCTTACAGCATATGGCGGATACATCGGACTGTATCTGGGATAAAAACCTTTTTTTCCGCGAGGACCCCAGAAGGCTTTCGGCCAGACCGATGGCACTCATAAGTTCATCCAATGTCCCGCATGTCTCCATGCGCAGAGAGTCTTTCCTCACCCTCCTGCCGGAGGCCGTTATGGTCCTGCCCCTGTCCCCCTTTTTAGTGGTAACGGACATGATATGCGGCTCCTTTTTAAATATGCAAAATCAGAGGCTCTCTGTCAATTTCCTGACGGCATCTTCTGCGCCGTTGGCAAAATAGATAAGGCCTCCGCAGTCGGATACCCCCAGTTTTTCGGCGGCCTCTGCCGAAAGCAGTTTTTCCTCTTTGAGATTTTCCGAGACCCCTTTCCAGAAATCCCCTATGGCCACTAACGGTTTAGGTGTTATCATATCTTTGTTTATATGCTCAAGCACTGCCGCCAACTCAAGCAGCGTCCCCGTTCCCCCTTTAAGAACCACGAAACCGTCTGAGATATCTATCATCGTGCGAATTCTCTCGAATATGTCCTTTGCGATCATCTCTTCGTCTATGAACGGGTTGGCGCGTTTCCCCTTTGTGCTTCCTTCCTTATAATAGGTAACCCCCACGGTCTTGCCTCCGGCTTCCTTGGCGCCTCTCGAAACATCCTCCATGACACCCGAAAAGCCTCCGGATACCACAGTGATACCCTTCTCCGCAAGGAGCCTGCCTAAAAGCGCCACTTCGTCTTTTGCCTCCTTGCCCAAATCTTTATATGTCCCGAATACGCAGACTTTCATAAGGCTACCGCCAAAATGATCTAAACCGATAAAGTTTTTTCCCGCTCTTTACGAGTATAACTCCGAGGCTATCTCGGAATAAGTGGGATGGGCGTGAATGACGCCTCGTACATCATCAATACTCAATCCGGCGCTCTTTGCAAGGACAAATTCATGTATGATTTCCGTTGCCTCTGCCCCTATGATATGGACGCCGAGGATACGGCCGTCCGACTTATCGTGGACCACATTTATAAAGCCCTCGTCCCTGCCTTCCGCTACGGCCAGGCCGTTCGCTTTAAAGAAGGCCTTGGAAGAAACCGCTTTGAGCCCCCGAGAGGCCGCCTCTTCGGCCGTAAGGCCCACCGAGGCTACTTGAGGCAGAGAGAAGACTGCATGGGGAACCGCCCCGTAATCTATGGCCTCTTCTTTCGCGCCCAGGATAGACCGGGAAGCCATGCGGGCCTCCATAAATGCGGTGTGTGCGTACATGGGGCTCTCCACCACATCGCCTGCGGCATATATTCCTTCGACGCTCGTCATCATATTCCCGTCTACGGCTATAAAGCCGTTCTTCATCTCTACGCCCGCCTCTTCCAGACCCATGCCGGAAGTATTCGGCGACCTCCCCACCGCTATGAGGACGCGTTCGTAAACTGCTTTCTTTTTATCCCCGGAAACCGATAAAACGGCTTCCACGGAATCTCCTTTTCCGCACAGAGATTCTAAAGATGTCCCCGTAAATACCTCTATGCCCCTCTTCCTGAAACTCCGCCCGAGCGAAAGAGAGACCTCCCGGTCCATAAACGGCAAGACGTATTCCGTTGCCTCGGCCAGCGTTACCTTTGAGCCGAAAGACGAAAAGAGAGACGCGAATTCCGCTCCTACAGCGCCCGCGCCCACCACAAGGAGGCTTCTTGGAACCTCGGTAAGCCCGAGGGCTTCTTTGCTTGTCATGACGCGCTTACCGTCTATATTTACGCCGGGGATACCCTTGGCTTTTGAGCCGCTCGCGACTATTATCTTTTCCGCGGATATCTCCCTTTCTCCGGGGCCGCCGGAAGATATCTTTATCCGGTCTCTGCCGCTAAGTACGGCATGGCCCTCGATGAAATCCACGCCGGCCCTCGCCAAAAGAGACTTAACGCCTCTTTTAAGCGTCTCCGTGGCTTTAAACGCCAAGCGGCGTGCCTCTTTCAAATCCACGCCTTTCGTCCCTTTCAAGACGCCCGCTTCGGCGGCATCCGACATATCGCGGTATAGGCGCGCGGTCTTTAAAAGCGATTTTACGGGTATGCACCCTTCATTGAGGCAGACCCCGCCGACGCTTTCGGCATCCTTATCTATAAGGCATACCTTTCTGTTCCTATTCGAAAGAAAGAGGGCGGCGGAATACCCGCCGGGTCCCGCGCCTATCACGGCTATATCGTACTTCTGATTCATCAGTGTACCTTCTCGGTTTAATAGCGGAAAAAGACATCTACGAAAGGATTGTCGAAGTGGCGCGACATCTTCTTGTAATGGTATCCTATGAAAAGTATTATTATCCCCACGAATATAAGGATCGTAGCCACTATCATCGACAGAAGCTTAGGGTAAACGGCTATCAGAATACCGCCCAATATAAAGATGATGCCTCCAACCATGCATTGCCTCCTTTTATCTGTAACTATCTTTTCAGTAAGCCTGATCGAAATAAAACCCGGGTATCTTCCAGCCAGGATTAAACGTTATGCCCTCCATCTTAAGAAGTTTAACCTTCAATGCGGCCCCGTAACTGAAACCGCCCAAGGTGCCGTCCGTCCTCACTATCCTGTGGCAGGGTATGATAAGAGGATACGGATTTCCCCGCATAGCCCGCCCCACGGCCCTGGCTGCTCCGTCGTCTCCGGCTTTCTTTGCGAGGGCTCCGTAACTGGCGACCTTACCGCGCGATACAGCCATGGTATTCTCATATATGCGACGTCTGAAAGGAGTCAAGCCTCTGATATAGCCGGATATCTCGGGAAAATCCGCGCGCCGGCCCTCTATACGGCTCTTTATTCTTTCTATAATGCCGTCTAATCCGGCCGTATACCTTCTATCGGCTCTCCGGGCGCCGGGATATTTAGAACCGATGAGATCCTCGGCCTCTTTCAGAGAGCTTGCAGCAAATACCCTCTCAAGGCGGGCCCCTTGTCTCCAGACCAGGCCTACGAATATGCCCGAAACCTCGAAAGCGCTGTATATCCGCGCCATGGCTTAACCTGTTACATATTTTCCAGGGCTTTCTTCATAAGCGGGATGACGGCTTCCGCCTCCTGTTTATTCATCCTCCCGAGTTTGGCGTATCTCCACTCATCCCCGACATTATTCTCTCTGGTAAGCTGGAGTTTCTTCTCTCCGTCATTATATGAAAAGACACCCACTGTAATCTTGGTCATCTCCCATTCCGTAGTCTCGGAAAAGATATTTTTGTCCAGACTTGCGTCGTACGGCATGCCGACCTCCTTAAGATATGACCTTCTTTTCTTCATTTTTCGAAGAAGGCCTGTTTGAGTTACCCATACCCCCTCACAGAGGGAGTACCGTCTGTTTAAAGCTCGGAAAAATTTCCCCAGCCTATCTTTAAAGTCGAGCGCGCTGTGTCGCTCTGCCAGGGCCATATAGCTGCAAATATAAAATTATCCTTGTCTTCCTTTATGTAAAATGTCTGCTCCTGCCTTATGCCGCCTATGATCTTTATAAGTCTGCGGAGGCGAAAGGAAAATCTGGGGACCTCTCCTGCGGTCTTTTGGGGCTCGCCCAGATAATTTGCGAGCACCCCGGCCAGGGCATCCATATTATCGGATTTGAAGACGGCCTCGAAATACTCGTCTTCCTGCGAGTCCTCCCTTATCTCCACCTCGAAAGACCTCTTTATCTGCTCGATGAGCTCCATAAAAATCTCCTTTCAGACATTGAACCTTATATGGAGTATATCGCCGTCGGATACCTCATAGTCCTTTCCCTTAACGAGCAGTCTTCCGGCCTCCTTTACCCTGACCTCGCTCCCAAGCTCATTAAGGTCCTCGTACTTTATGACTTCCGCCCTTATAAAACCCTTCTTTATATCGGAATGGATGACCCCCGCGGCCTCAAGCGCGGTTGCCCCGCGCCTCACCATCCAGTTTCTCACCTCTTTATCGTTCGCCGTGAAGAAGGATATAAGACCAAGCGCCTCATATAAAAGGCGCGTAAGCTTGTCCGTTGCAGGCTCGTCTATCCCCATGCCTTTAAGGAATTCACGCCTCTCTTCGGCATCCTCTATCGAGGCAAGCTCCTTTTCTATCTTCGCCGAGACACATGCTATGCGCACTTCTTCGCCTGAGTATTTCCCGGTAAGCCCCTTATCGCAAGCGGCGCCGGCCGCATCGTCCTCTCCCGCATTCAGGACAATTAACATAGGCTTTAGGGTGAGGAACGGATAACTGGATATTATCTTCTTTTCCTCCCCGGTTATCTCAAGAGCCCTAAGGGGATGGCCGTCTTCGAGATGAGACTTAAATTTCAGAATGAGTTCTTTTTCCCGCTCGTCCGACTCCTCGCCCCTCGCCCCTGCCTTCTCTATCCGTTCCTGCCTCTTCTCCAGAAAAAGGAGATCGGCCAGCACAAGCTCATTATTTATGTTATCTATGTCCCTGGCCGCATCCACCGAGCCCTCCGCGTGGTAAACGGAATCGTCCTCGAACGCCCTTACGATGTGGCATATGGCATCGGCGTCGTCCAGATCTTTGAAGAGCCCCCCTGTCCTGATGGACTCCTTGTCTATCCCGGGCATAAGGACTACTTCTATCTTGGCTTGAGTCCTCCGGGATACTTTATAGATTCCGGCCAGGGTACCCAGCCGAGGGTCGCGCACGTGTGCTATTCCCTTAACCGGGGATTTCAGCCTTTCGGCCTCCAACGTCTGGGTATCGCCGGAGGTAAGGAGGTCGAATATGGTCTTCTTGCCTGATTGGGGCAGACCGATAATGCCTATTTTCATGGAATCCCCGCTTTTGCGCTTTTCTTGTCAACGAAATCAAGCAGCTCAAGCCCGGCCTTTCCGAAAAGCTCCTCCAGTTTCCAGGTAGGCAAGCCCAAGACGTTGAAGTAGGAACCCTTTATGTCGTCGAAGAGTATAGAGCCCACGCCCTCTATGGAAAAACCGCCGGCCTTGTCATACGGCCCCAGAAGGCCGAAGTACCTCTTTATGTCTTTTGTCTCTATTATATCATGTATGAAAAGAGCTGTCCTGTCAAATCCGGTTACTGTTTTGGCGTCTCTCTGGTTTATCACGCAAAGGCCCGTATATACATAAAGGGAATTCGAGCTGAAGTCATCTAACATCTTCTTTGCCTCTTTGACCGTTCTCGGCTTGCCGAGAAGCTTCGACTTGAAATATACCAGCGTATCGGCCCCGATGATTACGGAGGCGCTGTACGCATCCGCTACCGTCTCCGCCTTCTTCCTGGCGTTCAATATCACCGCGCGCGAAGGTCTCTTAAGGACGCACTCCTCCTTTATGCCCGCCGGCACTACCTTATGAGGTATGCCGCATTCCCTGAGTATCCGGGATCTCCTCCTGGAGGCCGAAGCAAGTATTATCCTCATCCGAGATTCTCCCCGCACAGGCGGCCCGTGGAGAAGGCTGCCTGCATATTATATCCCCCTGTGCCGGCGTCCACGTTTATAATCTCGCCGGCGAAGTAGAGACCTCTTTCTATTTTCGATTCCATGGTCCTGGGGTCTATCTCTCTGGTATCCACGCCGCCCCTGGTAACGATTGCCTCCCTTATGGGGCGCGTACTCTTAATCTTCAATCTGAAATCCTTTAGGCCCGAGGTAAGAAGCCTCCTTTCCTCCCTTGTAACCTGGCTCAGTCTCTTCCCCCCTTCTATCTCCAGATACCGCAAAAACCCTTCGGCCATCCTGCGCGGCACCATATCCTTAAGCAAATTCTTTACCATGCCTTTCCGCAGTTTGAATTTTCGCAGGAATTCCTCGTTAAGTTCCCGGGCGTCGACAGCCGGCTTAAAGTCTATCGAAACCGACACCTCCTCATTCCGCTCCAGAAGATCATATATCCTGCCGCTCAAATCGAGTATGGCGGGTCCGCTAAGGCCGAAATGCGTGAACAGCAAATCGCCGAATCGCCTGGCCCCGAACCGGCCTTTGGACACAACTCTGCATTCAATGTTCTTGAGGGTAACACCCTGCCAGTCTGCCGGAATCTTCCTCTTTGTCTCAACGGGCACCAGCCCCGGTCTCGGCCGGATAACGGTATGTCCGAGTCGCTCCGCGGCGCGAAATCCGTATCCGGTAGAGCCCGTTTCCGGATAAGATAAGCCTCCCGTGCAAAGTGCGACAGTCCGGCATTCGTAAAGTGAGCCGCCGTCCAAAGCAACCCGCCAGTCTCTGTCCTTCTTCTCTATCGCGGTAACCTCGCTTTTTAAGAGTATATCGACTCCGCTTGCCGCCAAAAAAGATTTAAGCGCGTTGAGGATGTCCTTGGAGCGGTCGGAAGAAGGAAAGACTCTCTTTCCCCTTTCGACCTTGAGAGCTGTCCCGCGCGCGCTGAAAAAAACCTTGAGTTTCCTGTTCGGAAAAGATCCAAAGGCATCGCGCAGAAATATGGCTTCCTTGTTGAAATTGCCGAAGAACTCCTCCATAAGAGAGTCATTCGTCAGATTGCATCGCCCCTTGCCCGAGATAAGAAGTTTTCTTCCCGCAACGGCGTTCTTCTCTATGAGCAGCACCTTCCTGCCGGCGCCTCCCGCGGTACCTGCTGCCATCATGCCCGCGGGGCCTGCGCCTACAACGATAGCATCATAAGATCCGGCCGTCTTCATAAAAAGAGACCTATTTTAAGATTAGTCTTATTTTAAATTCGCGCCGGTCTATCCGCCGCGCGCCGAGCTCCCAACGCGCCACCGTTACGGAACCCTGGTAGTTTGTCTCCGTTCCGGACTCAGACCGTGATACCGTATATATCGGAAAGCGCCAAAGGCCGCATGCCGGAGAAAATTCCAAAATAAGACCGAGCTCATTCCTCGTATCGACTACCTCCACCTTCTCTACCTCGGTAGACTCTCCCCTCGACTTTATTGCCGCTTCCTCGGCGCTGCGGGGGGAACCTATTATGTAAAGATAACGTCCTGAATCTGCATCGGGCATGATGAAAGGCATCTCGGTAAGGAAGAAAGTGCCCCCGCGTAAGGCCTTTTTTTTAAGTGAGTATCCTACGGAAAGGCAGCGCTTCTTAAGGCTGATTCTCTTTTCTATCTCTATGACGCCGTCCGCGCATCTGGGAGGACTCTTGAGAATAAGCTCTTTGCCTTTTAGGCCGAAATTCCAGAAAGGCTTCGAAAGATCGTGCGCAGTGAAGTCTCCCCGCTCGAAATCCTCCAGAGAAAACCCGGCCTGCGCCAGGTGGTCTGTGAACATGCACCTTCTATAAGTATCGAAGGCCGGCTGTCCTTCTTCCCCCCGGCTGTAATGCTCTCTGTAACGGCCCATCGTATTAGTGATATTATGATGCCTGTAAAGCGCATCCAACTCGGTCAAGGCCCCGCCCAGGGAGGGTTTCGAGCACAACCAGACGTCCTTATTATACAGAATCACCTCGTCCAGTCCGTCAGCGTCGAAGTCCGTCACGTCAAATCGCGTGATACACCGTTTTCCCGCCTCCAAGGTATCTCTCTCGGCCTGAAGTATATTATCGTATAAAGCCTTCCTCAAATGGTATAGGTACAGCCCGCCGAAGACACCATGCCAATAAGCGCAATTGCACTGACCTTTATAGAGCCGGCGGCTGGCTTCACTGTAGTCCTTTCCGCCGGGAGTCATCTTGGCCTGACGCAGCCTGTCTGCTGCGTACAGCATCCTTTTATGGAGTTGGTCGGCCTCGTTATACTTGACAAGGAAATTCCTGAAATACCCCCCTCTCAAAAAGGGGACGGCCTTCTCTGCCAACCCATGCTTCTTGAGGTCGTTCTTAAATTTTGAATATTCATCAAGGGACCTAAGCGGCATCGCCCACTCATTCATCTCCTCATACGAAGCGGCGGGTATATATATCCTGCCGAGGGGAGGATTTTTTTCTATGTACTCGGATATAGTGGAGGTCACAAGCCAATCCCTATTTTCCGCGATACCCTCAAAGAAACGGTTCAGCCAACCGTCCTCATATACGCTCTTGTAAGTGCCGGGCCACTCCCCGAACTTCTCCACGTCGTCTCCGTAAGTAAAGAGGGGGCCTTGCCTGGATGATGCCACCTTCTTCATATATCCTATGGAGACATCGACCGCCTTAAAGGGCATGGAATATCTAAGTGGTTTATCCGAGGCGAAGACGCGCAAAGCGCGACCGTTATCCTCTGTGACATAATAGCCGTATGTATCTTCCTTGCGCAAGCCGGCGTAAAGAAGGTGGGTGTCATCCAATATGACGCTTTCCACCCCCGATTCCGCGAGGACTGAAACCGCGGAGGGCTCCCAAACGCGTTCGGGCACCCAGGCCGATTTGAAACCGGAGCCGAAAAGCCGCTTCGATTCCTTCTGCATAAGTTTTATCTGGGCCTTCACGTCCTCCGGGCTTACCACCGAAAAGATCGGTTCATACATAGCGCCTCCCACCAGTTCGGCGCTGCCTCTACGCAGGAGGGCCCTTATAGATTCTATCATCGCCGGATTCCTGGAAGAGAACCAGTCCATAAGGCAACCGGATATATGTAGATTGAATTTTATCTCAGTATGGCGCGCCGCCAAATCCAGAAAGGGACCGTAGCATCGGTCGCAGACCCTTTCTATTACAGAATCGAAATTCCCGACCGGCTGATGGAAATGGAGGATGAGAAGGAGGGTGGATTTCATGAGTCTCCTTTTAAGCGCCTGTAAAGAGCAAGATACTCGTCTGCCGAGCGTTCCCAGGAAAAATCCAGTTCCATACCTCTCTTTTGTAACATACGCCACACGGATTTATCCCGATAGGACTTAAGCGCCCTGCGCAGGGCATCCATGAAATCGGGAGAGGAAGCATCTTCGAACTTAAAACCGTTTCCTTTTTCGGGATCATCGGTGTAATCCGTTATCGTATCATCGAGTCCTCCGGTAGCCCGGACAACGGGTATCGTACCGTAACGCAGGCTGTACATCTGGTTGAGTCCGCACGGCTCGTATCTGCTTGGTATAACGAATATATCACTGCCCGCCTCTATTTTGTGCGCAAGGGTATTGTCGAAGCCGATCTTAACCGTAAACTTACCCTTATATGCGGCCCCAAGCCCTTTGAGCCTCTTTTCGTATACGGCATCTCCTGCGCCCAGGAGCACCATGCCAAAACCGGAGGAGACAATCTTCTCCATACTTTCGATTATTATGTCGATACCCTTCTGTTCCGTAAGTCTGCCGACCGAGCCTATGAGCGGGGTATCGGCACTTATATCAAGATCCGTCTCTTTTTTTAGATCGGCCTTGCAATGGTCTTTATCTTCAAGGGAATCAATATCGTAGTTACGGGATATGAGATCATCCGTTGAAGGATCCCATTTTGTGTAATCGACGCCGTTTGAGATGCCGTAAAGTTCCTCTTTTCTTTTTTTGAGTTCACCTTCCAGCGCGCAGCCGTATTCAGCCGTCAGTATCTGGCGCGCATAGCCTTTGCTGACCGTACTTATGGCGTGGGCGTAGCGTATCCCCGCCTTCATAAGATTTATACTGCCGCCTTCCGAGATCCCGCTTAAGGTATCCTTCGCCAGACCCGTAACCGAAGCTTCTCTCACGCTGAATGTGCCCTGATAAGCGAGATTATGTATGGAATAGAGAACCTTGGCGGTCTTAAGGGAATGGCCCGCCGGTAGATCTTTTAAGTAAAGCGGAACAAGAGCCGTCTCCCAGTCGTTTGTATGTATAATATCCGGGTAGAACCCGACTCTGGCCGCACTCTCAAGCGCTGCTTTGCAAAAGAGGCTGAACCTGGCGAGATTATCCGGATAGTCGCCCTGCGGGGTTCCGTAGATATAAGGCCTGTCATAATATTCGTCCTTCTTTATAAAATAGAACCTCACCCCGCCCGCCCGCTTGCCGAGAACTTCGAACGCATCGGTGCCGCCCGGGCCCCGGCCACCGGAAACCTTAAGGATCTCCTCAAGAGAATGGCCGCTCTTTCTCGTCATCCCGTAATAAGGGGATACTACTCTCACTTCGCATCCGCCATTCCTGGCCAGGGCAAAAGGAAGCGCCCCGGCAACATCCGCCAGGCCGCCCGTTTTGGAATAGGGTTCTACTTCCGCACTTAAAAATAATATCTTCAGTTTGTCCATATATTATCAAACGGGGCGGGAACCCGCCGCCTCCCTGAGATATCCGGCCGCATCCTCCGGAGAAGTAGGGTTTATATAAAAACCCGTTCCCCATTCGAAGCCCGCCGTCCTGACGAGCCTCGGAAAGAGCTCTATGTGCCAGTGGTAACTCTTTGTGGTTATACCCAGCTCATCCTTAGGGATACGCGAAGGGGCGACGTGGACTATATAGTTGTATTCAGGTCCGTCGAGTACGGTCTTAAGACCGTTTAGGGCCGATTTGAGAATGCGGGCCAGACTCCCGTTCATTTTGGCAATGCGGGGATCGTGAAAATGTAATGAGTGAAGCCTGGGGACTATCCAGATCTCGAAAGGAAACCTCGAGGCATAAGGACAGAAAGCTATGAAATCGCGGTTCCGGCCTATTACGCGCTGCCCCCTTTTCTCTTCCTCTCTTATGATATCGCAGAAGACGCAACTCTTGGCGGACCTGAAGTAATCGGCGGCCCCTTTAAGTTCCTCCTTCACCCTTTTTGGGACAATAGGCGTTGAGATGATCTGATGATGAGGATGAGAAAGGGATGCGCCGGCATATCTGCCTTTGTTTTTAAACACAAGCGTGTATCGCAGACCACTATCGCGGCTGAGGACCTGCGAACGGGCCTGCAGCACGCCGATCCAGTCCTCTATCTGGCTTATCGTCTGGCTGTCCGCTTCCTTCTTGTGGTCGGTAGTCTCTATCAGTACCTCGTGGACGCCATGGCCCGGAAGGGAGCTGTATAGGCCCCTCGAGGAAATCCCAACAGAAGCTCCCAGCTTTAGGGCGGGGTATTTATTGGGGACCACCCTAACCCTCCAGCCGGGGCCATCCGGCTTTGAACCCTTATTTCTCAGGGCGAAGACTTCGGGCGGGGTCATCTTCTCGTGCCCTTCGCAAAACGGACATTTGCCGGGCCGGGTAAACGCAGCGCGCTTATCCGAGTGATAGCCGCCCGGGCGTTTGCTTCTCTCGGAAGCTATTATCACCCACCTGCCGAGTATAGGGTCCTTTCTTAATTCAGGCATTGCTTCTCCTTCGTCTCTATTGATATAGAGCTCACCCCCGGGGGAGCAAAGGCAAACTCAATGTTAATCAGATAATCGTCCCATCGGGTATAATGGCGTTCTTTTCCACTATGACTATGCCGTCCCTTATATAGTAATTGTTTCCCTCGAAGTTCTTGACTCTTTTGAAATTAACTATTTTCACATTATTGCCTATTCTTACATTCTTGTCCAATATGGCCTTCTTTATCACGCATCTCTCCCCCACTCCCAAAACCGGTATGCCCTTCGCCCTATTCTTCGTCATATCGTCCAGGTTCTCATAAAAGTCGCTGCCTATCACCACGGAGTTTTCTACTACGCTCTTTGCGGATATCCTGGCTCTCAAACCGACGACGGAATTCTTAATCCTGACTTTGGAATGGATGATAGCGCCTTCGCATATTATGCTCTTGCGGACATCGGAGGAATTGACCTTTGCGGGAGGCAGGTATCTGGTTCTCGTGAAGAAAAGCCAGTTCTCGTCGAACATATCGAGTGGGGGTATATCCTCGGTCAGAGCGAGGTTTTCCCTATAGAAGTTTTTGATGGTCCCTATATCCCTCCAGTATCCGTGAAAGGTGTGGGCGTATGTTCTCTTCACCGAAAAGGAGTCCGGTATTATCTCTTTGCCGAAGTCCGTTTTATTGCTGGTGGTAAGGACGTCTATTAGAGTATCCTTATTGAAGAGGTATATCCCCATAGAACCTAAAAAATATCTCTCCCTCGCCCTGCCGCAGGCCATCTTTGATATCTCCCTGCATGACCCCGGCTTCTCCACGAATCTGTCTATCCTTCCGTCTTTATCCACGCCTATGATGCCAAAGTCGTTTACGCCCTCGGGGCTTACGGGATTACAGGCTATGGTTATCTCGGCGCCCTTCTCCTTATGGAACCTAAGCATATCCCTTAGGTCCATCTTATAAAGCTGATCGCCGGCCAGCACCATGATATACCGGTAGGAGGGGTCATTGAAATGCTTCAGGCATCTCCTTACGGCATCCGCGGTGCCCTGGAACCAGTCCGTTATATCCATGGATTGCTCGGCCGCCATTATTTCTACGAACCCGTTGGAGAAAGCATCCAGCTTATAACTGCGCGATATATGCTTGTTCAATGACTCGGAATTGAACTGTGTAAGGATATATATGTTGTTGAATTCCGAATTTAGGCAGTTGGAAACGGGTATGTCTATCAGCCTGTACCGGCCGAATATGGGAACCGCCGGCTTAGCCCTTACTTTCGTAAGAGGGGCAAGCCTGCTACCCCGTCCCCCGCCCAATATGACGCAGAGAACGTCTTTCATAAATATCCTCTCTTTCTGTGTTAAAATTATATCCTAATTTTAATTATAATATACAGTTGCGATCACAAAACTTCAACAAAAAAAGTCTAAAAGAGTCTCTACTATTTAAGACCTGCGTCTCTTCCAAAGGCAGACGAGCACAAAGAAGGCTGCAGCCAAAGATACAATCCGCCCAAAGGTATCTATATCGAACGGATAACGGCTCAGGCGGCTTCCGGTTGTCACTTTGTAAATTCCGTATCCCTCAGTATAGATGCCGCGGCCCTCCTCTCTTATGGAGCCGGCTATCTCGCCATTGGGGCTGACATGGCAGGAGAGCCCCGTATTTGCTGCCCTTATCACGTCCGTTCTCGTCTCTATGGACCTGAATACCGAAGCCTGGCCATGCTGCAATTGCTCACCGGATTCCCCGAACCAGGCGTCGTTTGTAATATTTATGAGTAGATCTGCGCCCTTTCCCGCAAAGCGCCGGGCAAGGTAGGGAAAGATGTCCTCGAAACATATCAAGACGCCGAATCTTAAAGGCTCGTCCAGCGCACCTGCCTTTCTTATTTCGAATACAGTGTATTCGTCTCCCGGTGAATAGCACCCTATTGGTTTATCTATAAACTTCCTGAAAAAACCGAGCTTCTCTTCAAAAGGTATGTATTCGCCAAACGGAACCAGATGCGTCTTCCGGTAGATCCGGGGCCCTTCGGGGCCGCCCTCAAGTAGAAGGGCGCTATTGTAATGACGGTACGTCCCGCCGTCTTCCTCGCGCATAATAGCTCCTATCAACATAGGCGTATCAAAACGGATGGGAAGGCTCAAAAGCCTTCTGGGTATATGTCCGTCCTCTATCAAATCCGGAAAACTCGTTTCGGGCCAAACTACAAGGTCCGCGCCGGAGGAGACCGCTTCCCTGGTAAGGTCCTCATAGCGCTCCATTATGAAATCCCTGTAATAAGGATCCCATTTCATCTCTTGCGGTATATTACCCTGCAAAACGGCGATTCTTATATCCGCGCCCGGCGCCTTCTCCTCAGGCTCTTCGAGCCGTAGCATTCCGTATGACAAAACCGCTAAAACCGCTATAATCGTGATGGCCGAAACCCAAAGCAGGCCCCGGGCTATTTCCCTCTTTCTGAGGCCCGCGGTTCTTCTAGCGTGTGGTGCCAGAACGCAGATGAACAAAGCTGTATTCACCATCACCACCAGAAAACTTACGCCATAGGTGCCGGTTAGATCGGCTATCTGGGTGATGACAGGAAACCTGTACTGGGTATGTCCCAGAAAGGCCCACGGAAAACCCCCGAGAAGGTTTCCTCTTAGAAACTCAAGCGCACTCCATAGTGAGGGTATTACGAATATCAAAAAACCGCCCCGTTTGAAAGGCGGAAAGATTTTGAAGGCCAAAAAAGTGAAGTAGCCAAAGACGGCGTGGAAGAGTGATAATACCGAAACCAGCACAAAGAAACCCAGCCACGATACGTGGTGCAACCAATAAAAGGTACCTGCCATAAAGAAGACACCCGCAAGATATGCCGTAAAAAAAGACTTAGCCGCCCCCGCGTTCCAAAGCCCGTAAAAAAGAGGCACCAGGGCAAACCAGGCCAGATACGCTACATCGGGTTCGGGAAACGCCGCCGTAAGAAGGAATGATGAAAGAAGTGCCAAAAAGATACGAAGCAAGAAGGTGGTATCGGAGGGACTGCTCATCTTTTTTTCACCGTTATGCCGGGATACATCCGGTAGAAGTCGTCCTCTCTATCTGCCGCAGCACCGTTTGTATTTCTTGCCGCTGCCGCAGGGGCATGGGTCGTTACGGCCGACCTTCGCCTTTTTCCTCTTGAAGGGCTCTTTGGGGGCGCCTTTGGCTTCCCTTCTCTCCTGTCCGAAGCCCTCCGGCAGTTTTCTGTTTGGCGGGCCTTCCATCTTGGACGCGTTTCCCGCCTCTTTGTGTCTTCCTTCCTCAAGCGCCGACATCTCTTTGTGGATGAGTCTCTGGGAGACATCGCTATATACGGTGGCCGGCTTTTCTTTCTTCGCCACCTGGATACGGAAGAGATTCTCGACGGTCTTCCGTCTGACGTTGGCTTCCATCTCAAAGAACATCCTGTGGGCCTCCTGCTTATATTCTATCAGGGGGTCCCTTTGGCCGTACGCCCTGAGCTGTATCCCCTCCTTCAGGTAATCCATGGCATGGAGATGGTGCATCCACTCCGCATCCACCACCCTCAGCATCTCGTATCTCTCTATCTGATGCAGGATGGAAGGGTCTATAAATCTCTCTTTCGCCTTGTACGCTCTCTTCATCCGTTCCAGCACGCCGTCCAATATCTCTTCGCGGGGGCCTCCTGTGTCTATCGAATCGCCCGAGACGAGAAAATTCATCTTAAGATAATCCAAAAATTTATCCGCGCGCCATTCGTCCCGGCCGGTCTTTTCGGGTATGTATTCGTAGGCCACGGCTTCTATAAGCTCTTCGGCCATGCCGAAGATGGTCTCTTCGAGACTGGGGTTCTCGAGGATGCTTCTCCTGTAATTATATACCTCGCTGCGCTGTATATTCATTACGTTGTCATATTCCAGGGTATACTTCCTGTAGCTGAAATTCCTCTCTTCCACGCGCTTCTGCGCTATCTCTATGCTCCTTGTTATCATCCTATGCTCTATGGGCATGCCCTCTTCCCACTGGAAGAACTCCATGATCCTGGCTATTCTGTCGGACCCGAATATCCTCATCAGATCGTCCTCAAGCGACAGGTAGAAACGGCTTGAGCCGGGGTCACCCTGTCTTCCGGCCCTCCCCCTTAACTGGTTGTCTATCCTCCTTGATTCGTGACGCTCGGTACCTATAACGTGTAGACCGCCTTTCTCGGCGATGCCCTCGCCCAGGACTATATCGGTGCCTCTTCCCGCCATGTTGGTGGATATGGTAACCGCGTACGGCTGACCGGCCCTGGCTATGATCTCGGCCTCCTTCTCATGGTGTTTCGCATTCAGGACGTGATGCGGTATGCCCATCTTCGTCAGAAAGCCGCTCAGTTTCTCCGACTTTTCCACCGATATGGTACCTATGAGAACGGGACGCCCCTGCCGGTGGAGCTCTCTGATTTCGGAGCATGCGGCGTTGAATTTCTCGGCTTCCGTCTTATACATCATATCCGGCATCTCTTCCCTTTTGAGGGGCCTGTTGGTGGGAATACCTATAACCCTGAGCTTATAAATCTTATTGAACTCCGCCGATTCCGTCATGGCGGTTCCCGTCATGCCGGCCAGCTTCGAATACATCCTGAAGTAATTCTGGAAGGTTATGGTAGCAAGGGTCTGCGACTCCTTCTGTATCTCCAGCCCTTCTTTGGCCTCAATAGCCTCGTGGATACCCTCGCTGAAGCGCCTTCCCGGCATCATCCTTCCGGTGAACTCGTCCACTATCACCACCTTGTTGTCCGCTATTACATACTCGACGTCCTGATGGAAAAGGACATAGGCTTTCAAAAGCTGCCTCATGTTGTCCAGCCTTCTAATCTTCACCTCGTATTTCGCCATTGCTTCACGCTCCGCGGAGGTCTTGGCATCTTCCTCCAGGGCGGAATCCTTTCTTATCTTCTCGAGGGTAACGTCTATATCCTCCACCTCCAGCTCGCCGGGGAAGAGCTTAAGAAACTCGTTCTGCCCTTTCGCAGCCAGTGTCACGTCCCTGGTCTTCTCGTCATAGACATAATAGAGACCCTCCTGAAGCTGCATCCTTTCGGATTCGAAACCCTTCCTCTCAAAAAACGAGATCACCTCGTCCAGTCTCCTCTTGAGGAACGGGTACTCCGCAATAAGCTTTAGCAATTTTCTTTCCTTGGGCGACCCCTTGTGTATTACATACAAAAACTCTCTCGCTTCTTCGGTCTCGGCCTTTTCTTCTTTCAGGAGCTCCTCGAGTCTCCCGAGCCTTTCGGCAATCAGCGATTCCTGTTTCCTGTAGAGCGAATTTATGAAGGGTTTCACCTCGTCGAACCGGTGATAGGTCTCGTCCACCGGTCCCGATATGATTAACGGCGTCCTCGACTCGTCTATGAGTATGCTGTCTACCTCGTCGATTATGGCGTAATTGAATCCCCTCTGCACCATGCCGTCCTTGCTTAATTTCATGTTATCCCGCAGGTAGTCGAACCCGAATTCATTGTTGGTGCCGTATGTTATATCGCAGGCGTAGGCGAGGTTTCGCGCCTCATCGTCCATATCGTGCTGTATAACCCCTACCGAGAGGCCGAGATATTCGTACACGGGCCCCATCCAGTCCCTGTCGCGCCGGGCAAGGTAATCGTTGACGGTGACAAGGTGCACGCCTTCGCCCGTAAGGGCGTTAAGGTAGAGGGGGAGAGTGGCTACCAGCGTCTTTCCTTCGCCGGTAGTCATCTCTGCTATCATGCCCTTATGCAATACCAGGCCGCCGAGTATTTGGACATCGAAATGTCTCATGTTGATCGTTCGGCGCGCCGCCTCACGCACCGCCGCGAATGCTTCGGGCAATATATCCTCAAAGACCTCACCCCTGAGGAGCCTTAGCCTCTCCTTTACTTTCTCCTTCTCTTCGGGAGAGACGACCTCGGCAAACTTCTGGCGGAGGGTCTCGAACTCCGCCCGGCGCGCATCCATTTGGCCCTTTATGTGCTCTCTGAAAAGATCGGTCTTCGCCCTCAATTCCTCGTGGCTTGCGTTCTTCATCGGCCCTTCAAGCTCGTTCACCTTCCTGAGCACAGGTTCAAGCTGCCTTATGACCCTTTGGCTTTCGGTGCCGAATATACTGAATTTAATTGCACTTAACAGCCCTTCGAATATCATTTGGAGCCCTTCTCCGCCGTCTTTCTCAAGAAGGCTTCTATAAAGCCGTCTATATCGCCGCCAAGTACGGCCTGGGGGTCGGAGGTCTGAAAACCTGTCCTGTGGTCCTTCACCATCGAATACGGATGGAGCACGTATGACCTTATCTGGCTTCCCCAGGCTATCTCGGCCTTGCCGGAATAGCTTTTTTCGATCTTTTCCATCTTCTTCTTTCTTTCCTTCTCGTGAAGCCGCGCCTTAAGTATCTTCATGGCAGTGGCCTTGTTCTTATGCTGGGATCTTTCGTTCTGGCATTGAACGGTTATATTTGTGGGCAGGTGAGTAATTCTCACGGCAGAATCCGTTACGTTCACGTGCTGCCCGCCGGCGCCGCTGGAACGGTATGTGTCTATCCGCAGCTCGGATTCGTTTATCTTCACCTCTATCTTATCGCTTATCTCCGGAATCACGTCTACGGAGGCAAACGAGGTGTGACGCCTCTTGTTGGAATCGAAAGGCGATATGCGCACAAGCCTGTGAACGCCGGTCTCCGCCTTGAGATAACCGAAGGCGTAATCGCTTCTTATAACAGCGGTGACATTCTTTATTCCCGCCTCCTCTCCCGGCAGATGGTCTATCACTGATACCTTTCCATCTCTCTTCTCCGCCCACCGCGAATACATCCTGAAGAGCATGCTGGCCCAGTCGCAGCTTTCGGTTCCTCCGGCTCCGGCGTTTATGCTCAATATGGCGTTGGATGAGTCCTCCTCGCCTCCCATAAGGCTCCTGAATTCCATGCGCTCGACGGAGACGGAGAGCTGCTCTATCTCGCCCGCAAGTTCGTTCAGGGTATCTTGGTCCCCATCCTCCACTATGCCCAAAAGCTCGCTCAACTCGGCCGATTGCCGCTCCACCCTGTCAAATGGCTCTTTCACGGCCTTGGCCCTCTTCAGCCGCCCTATCAGTTCATCCGAGCGGTTTGCGTCGGACCAGAAATCCGGCTTGGATATCTCGCCCTCTATTCCTTTGATTGTATCGGACTTCTCGGATATTCCAAGATACCGCCTGAGGAGGACTATCTTTTTATCGAGGGCGTCTAATCTCTCTTTTAGTTCCTTTTTCATATACCTCTTCCCTTAAGAAACCGAGTATCCCATTCGGCAAATCACCATGATTTCCAACGCTTTATTATATCAATCTAACTGCGGGCCGTCAAGGTGAGCCTTAGCCTAATTTGCAAAACATACCGTAAATAAAGAATTTATGAAAATAATGCCAATGATGGCGCTATCCGGCCTTAGTCAGATGGCGCTTGATGCATTTGGCCAATTTTTCGTTTATTCCCCGAATGCGCGCTATCTCTTTTGCGGAAGCGTTCCTGATTTTGGATACGGAACCGAAGCGCTTTAAGAGATCTCTCTTCCTCGCCTTTCCTATTCCCCTTATTTCGTCGAGGGCCGAGGCTTTTACGCTCTTCTCCTTTATGTTATGGTGATAACTTATGGCGAATCTGTGGGCCTCATCCCTTATCCTCTGTATAAGATAGAGAACCGGTGAATTGCCGGAGAAGACCACGGGCTCCTTTCTCCCCGGCACGAAGACGTGTTCGAATCTCTTGGCTATAGCTATTACCGGGATCCTTTCAAACCCCAGTTCCTTAAGTAAACCCAGGACCGCGTTTAGATGCCCTTTCCCCCCGTCTACGATAATGAGATCGGCTGTGCCGAGCCTTTCGTCTCTCACCCTTACATACCTGCGCCTGAGGACCTCTCTCATCATGGCGTAATCGTCGATGCCCTTGACACCCTCTATCCTGAACCTCTTGTACTCATCCTTGCGGGGATGACCGTCGATAAAGGTTATCATGGAGCCCACGGCACAGGAGCCCTGTATATTCGATATATCGAAAGCCTCTATTCTCTTAGGCGTTCTTCTGGCATTAAGAAAATATCTCAGGGCCATTATCTGGTCATAGGGCTTGTAACGCTTCCCCCTGCTCCTGCGGGATTTCTTCCCTGAGAAATCGGTGTAGTAACTCCCCTTCCCAGACGACGGTACCGCGCTTAGAGCGGTTATCCTGTCTCTCAATTCGGCTGCCCTCTCAAAGTCCCTTGCGGAGGACGCCTTCCTCATCATCCCCGAAAGTTCCCTTACCAGCGTATCTTTCCTGCCCTCGAGAAAGAGTCTAAGCTCTTTTACTATCTGGGCATAACCCCTTTTATCTACGGCCCCTATGCACGGCGCCGCACAATTGCCTATCCTGTGATTAAGGCATGCTTTCTTAGGCATGCGCCGGCAGGTCCTTAGGGGAAAGAGCCTCTTCATTATCCTGAGCGCTTTTCTGAGAAGGCGCACATCCGTGTAGGGTCCGTAATATAAAGAACCGTCGTCCTCCGGCTTTCTGGTTATCTCAAGCCTCGGGTATTCTTCTCCCACGCCCAGCTTCAGGTAGGGATAGGACTTGTCGTCTTTAAGGGCCGTGTTATAGGGCGGTCTATACTTCTTTATAAAGGCCGCTTCCTGTATGAGCGCCTCGGCCTCTGTGGCCGTCACAAAGAAGCCTATATCTTTCGCCCTCTTAACCATCACCTCTATTCTCGGGGAATGGCCGGCGCAAGGCGCAAAATACGACCTCACCCTCTTCTTCAGCGAAAGCGCCTTGCCTATGTACAGAACTTTGCCCGCGGCGTCTTTCATTATGTAAACCCCGGGCAGATTTGGTATATTTTTCAGGATCTTTTCATCCATGAGCCTATCCTTCTGATATCGAAGGCGCCGAAAAGAACCGAGCACAGGATATAAGCCGCCAGGCTAACGGCAATGATGAATGCCAGGTTAAGACAGGCCTCCAAACCGGAGGACCTGACGGTATTCCTTATAAGTAGATACGCCGTCACCGACATCACCGCAGACGCCGAGAGGACCTTAAGAAAGAAAACCGCCAGATGCCGGTCGCCGAAAGGGCCGATCCTTCTTCTCAGCGCGATATAGAGGACCGTCATATTTACGAACCCTGATAAGGATGTAGCCAGCGCAAGCCCCCCGGCCTTAAGCGGCCCTACGAGGGCTATGTTGAGTACGATATTGCAGGCCAGGGCCAAGAGGGCGGTCCGGACCGGCGTTACTGTATTCTGCATGGAATGGAAGGCGGCCACAAGTATCTTTATGCCGCCGTATGCAAGAAGGCCCGTGGCGTAGAAGACGAGGACCGGCGAGGTGATGCCCGTGGCGTAAGGCGTAAACTCGCCTCTCTCGAAGAGTATCTTTATTATGGGCCTCGACAGGACCATTAAACCGGCGGCGGCGGGCACCGTGAAAAAGACCATGTTTTTCAGGGAAAAGGCGACCAATCTTTTGAAATTTTTCACATCCCGGCTAACCGCGTGGCCGGAGAGAGTAGGCAGGGCCACCGTAGCTATGGAAATCCCGAAGAGGGCGAGGGGCAGCTGAAAAAGTCTGTTTCCATAATAAAGAGCTACCACGGCACCCTGTCCCGCCACCGGCAGCGACGCTATTATCCTGTCGGCTATGATATTTATCTGATATATGCCGGCGCCTACGGCGCGGGGCAAAAGAAGCCTTCCGACCTTTTTGACGGCCGGATGCCTCGTGCCGGCCCGTATATCAAAGAAAGGGCCGAGCTTAAGAACGGGCAGAAACTGCACCGATAACTGTACAAGCCCGCCCACGAGCACCGCGTAACCCAAATAAGCTATGTCAGTCGAAAAAACCAAAAGGCCGCCTATTATGCAAAGGTTCAGAAGCGCGCTTGAGAACGCGGGCGCGGTAAACCGGCCGTAAGTATGGAGTACGGCCATGCAAAAAGCCGAAAGGCCTACCAAAAATATATACGGAAAAAACATCCTGAGCAGTGAAACGGTAAGGCGGAATTTATACGCGTCTTCAAGAAAGCCCGGAGCTATTAATCTGACCAAAAAAGGCGAGGCCAGAACACCCACAACGGTTATTGCCAGAAGGGAAAAAAGGAAGACATTAAAGAGCGTATTGGTGACCCGCCAGAAGTCTCCGGCGCCGTTTTCTCGTTCCTCGGTTAGGACCGGTACGAGCGCGGTATCGCAGGCTCCCTCGGCCGCCAGATGGCGCAGCGAATTCGGAAGAGTGAAAGCCATTACAAAGGCCTCCGCGGCTATACCTATGCCGAAGAAGCGCGCTATCAGGATATCGCGCAGAAATCCGAGAACCCGGCTGGTCATGATGCCCGAGCCTACTATGGCTGTGGACGCAGCTATTCTTTTCTTCATTTCTTTTCCCGGGACAGCCTCCGGTGGGCCTTGTTGGGGACAGCCTCCGGTGGGACACCGGAGGCTGTCCCCATTAAAAATCAGTTGACATTTAGCTCAAAGTCTGGTATTCTTAGAACTCGTTATATCAATCCAAAAACGACCAAAAGGAGAATACATTGCCCACTCACAAGGCAGCCTATAAATCCATAAGAGCGGATGCCAAAAAACGCAGAAGGAACGAAGCCGCAAAGAGCGAACTTAAGACTATGACGAAAAACCTGGAAAAGCTTATAGCCGATAAAAAGAAGGACGAGGCGTTAAGCTACATAAAGAAAATAAGCGCCAGGTATATGAAAGCGGCCTCTTCAAAGGTCATCCATAAAAATAACGCATCCCGAAAGATATCCCGCCTTTCTAAAAGGATCAATAAAATAGGTTAGGCCGAACCGCATATCCGCACTACAAGCACCTCCAGGGCTTCATCGGGTTTCAAGAGACCTCTTTTAATGCCGCTGTCGGCTTCAAGCAGATAATCGATGCTTCTGTCAAGCTCATCGGCGGAAAAGGCCTTTATCTCCTTCCTGAATCTCTCAATGTAGAACTGCGGAATCTCAAGTCTTGTGCCGGCCTGGCGGGCTGTGACGCCCGATTCCATCATCCTCTTGGCCTCCCTCAGCCTGCCCAACTGCCATCCTATCATACCCAGTATCTCCGGCACCTTCTTTCTGCTCTTCAGAAGTTCTCCCTTTGCGATAAGAGCGCTGCCGGCATCCTTTCTGCTTAAGGCATTTACAAACTCGAAGATGTTGGCCGGGGCCGAGCTCCCCACTACTTCGGATACGTCGGATTTAGTTATGGTTTTGCGGCTGCCGGCATAGGCTACCAATTTGTCTATCTCAAGCCTGAGGCCCGTCGGATCAGTACCTTTAAGCTCCTTCAGGAGCCGCGGCGTCCGGTAATCGGCGCTCTTTCCCCTTTTTCTGAACTCTTCACGTATCCACGCTTCAAACCCCGCGCCTTTCGGGATATCGAAGGATATCTCTTTTGCATATCTTTTTATACTTGCGTAAAAACCACCTTTAGGCTTTATCTCTGCTGTCTCGAGAACACACACCGAGCTCTTGGCAGGCTCTCTCAAATAGGCCAAAAAGTCCTCCTGGGCGGCCTGAGGCATAAGCTCTATATTCCTTATTACTATAAGCCTCTTTTTTACCCCTAACGGAAGGCTCCTCAGCGCCGACAGCACCTGCCGCATGTCGCATCTTTCACAGTCATAAACGTCAAAATTAAAGGCCTCGCTCTCTTTTGTGAGCAAGGCCTTCTTGAGTTTTTCCTCGGCTTCCCTCTTCAGGTTTTCGTCATCTCCGTTGAAGATATATACCGGACATATTTTAGGCATATCACCAGCTTTACCATCCCTCGATAGTTCTTTCCACTATGCGGCGGGCAAGGTCTTCGATGGCCTCCTGCCGGGCCGCATCTTCGGATATGGCGAAACGGCCTGTCGTCTTATAAGTGGATTCACCCGTAAAATTGGCCTCTTCCCAAAGTTCCTTTTCGTCCGCAACGTCTTTTAAGGCCATATTAACGGATATGTTTATTCGGTATTCCTCCACATTGTCGTTCCTGTCGTACCGCAGCGGCTCCAGGACGTAATTTATGAGCTCACCGGTCAGTATGATGTCGGCATCCTCCTTTTTGGCCACCTTAAGATTGCCGTCAAAGACAAACCTATCCACAACCGCGTTGGTCACTTCGTTTTCGAGGCCGGGCCTGTACAAAGTGTAGCGATTCCCCTCCGTGACCTCTCCATCCAAAGCAACGGTGTTTTTGAAATTATCCACGTAGATATCCTTATGCTTCGCAGGTAAAAGGCTTCCGCTGCTGTAACCGCAGCCCGTCGATGCTCCTAGGGCGGCTAAGCAAGATATAAAAATGCAAAACCTGGCCAAATCCGCTATCCTATCCATCACCGGCTAATTTGCCCTCCAATTCCGCTATCTTTTCCGCCGCCTCATCCGCTATAGGCGTATCGCCGTAATTATCAAGTACTTCCCTGTAATAAATAATAGCGCTTCCGTAATGCTTGGTCTTTTCGTAGAATTCCGCCGTCTCAAAAGCGCTTTCGGCTTTCTTAAGGCGCAGCGCATCAAGCGTATCGTTGGCCTCCTTGTGAAATTCGGCGTCCGTGGTCTTCTCTATCAGCGTCTTATATTCTTCTATAGCTTTATCGGTATATTCCTGATCGTAATAAGGATCTCGGGAGATATAATATGTGCATACGGCAATGTTATATTTGGCGTCCTCCAACAGCTGGCTGTCGGGGTAGTCATCTATAAGCTTCTGATAGGCCATTACCGCCTCTTCATAAAATTCCTGTTTCTTATACGCCTCCGCCGCCTTGAACTGGGCCAGATCGGCGTATTTACCGTACGGCGCGTTCTCGACCACCTTGGTCAGGATCTCCACGGCCTTATCCAGGGCCGGAAGCAGTTTGAGTCCCATGATTTTGGCCTTCCTGCCGTCCAGGAATACATCGCCTATATTGTACTGCCTCTCCACCATTTCCTCGAACCGCTCATTGTAAGGATACTTATCTATGCACTTCTGATAGGCCAGATAAGCCTTATAATACTCTTCCATCCCTTCGTAGGAGAGACCTGTGTAATATTGGGCCACCGGCGCCTCAGCGGAATTGGGGTATTCGGCAATGAGTTTCTCGAATTCCGACACCGCTCTCTTATGTTCTCCGGCTTCGTAAAACCCCATAGCCCACTCCATCTGGGCGGCGGGAGAATCCTTGACCGCGTATTTCGGATTTACCCACTTACCGGTCTTCGGGGTCCATACCCAATACGCGGAAGAAACGCGCGGAAAGAAAAGGGAAAATCCCAGGGCCGTAATAATCAGGAAGATTTTTGCCGTAGGGCTGTTATGCTTCATCATTCAATCCATGTAATTAAAGAGTAATATAGATGGTAACACAGCAAACCACCTTTGTCAAGAAACAACCGATTTGAGCCTCCTCTATGTCAGGAAAGAGATTCAGCCATGGCCCGGGATCTATTCCCGGTTACCCTCAAAGCCCTCCAGAATGGACTCTATGCGTTTTTTTAGGTCATCACTTGAAAACGGCCACACGGTCCTTCCGTACAAGGCCTGGCTTATTTCTTTATATGTGAGTTCGTTTATTCTGAAGGGCGGAATCTTATTGTCTATCTCAAGGTAATACCTCATAAGGATAAGCTCTTTATATAGCATGTGCGGAAGAAGGAAGTGTCTGGCTACATATTCTACGGCATTCTTCTTCAATTCGCGGCGCAATTCACCGTCTTCTATCAATTCCTTCATATAGCCGGCTATGGCTTCGTGGTCGAATGGCTCTACGAGAAAACCATTATATTTGTGAATGATCTGGGTCGGGATCCCGCCCACCTTGCTTCCTATTACGGGAGTGCCATGCCAGAGGGCTTCGGCAACCACGAGCCCAAATCCCTCCTTTGTGGAGACGTGAACAAAACAGTCCGCTATACTCATAAATGAGCCCACCACCCTATCGTTGTCCTCCACGTTCAAAAATAGCCTTATGTCTTTATCATCGCCTGCGGCCTCGCGCATTACATCGTACATCTTCCGGCCTTCGGGATCGTCCGAGGCGGTATTACCTATGATGACCAATTGCGGACTTTTTTTCGGGGCCATCCTCTCTTTCAGCACCTTGAAACTCTTTACGATAGTCTTCTGGTTTTTGTGTATATCATATCGGGAGACGGCAAGCACAAGGGGCCTTTCGGGATCTATGTCATTTTTGTCCAATAGCGAACCAAGGTTGGAAAGGGCCTCTTCTCTGGAAAACTGTCTGTTCTTTTCGCGAAGCGGGTCTATGGAAGGACTTATTTTATACGTCGGTATCTGTAAGGATGTTCTAAGAAAACTCTCGGTAGTGAAGATAGCTCCCCAGTAATGGTTTATATAAGGCAGAAGAAAACGCCATATGCGCCTTGAAGCGTTCGTGGTATCTATGTGGCATCTCCAAAGTATATGGCCGTAAACATTGCCGTTCATGATGATAGCCGCCGGCTGGGGGTCGTGTACAGTAACCATATGACCCACCACCCTGACATTTTTGGTATTCTCGTCTATGGTGTCGAGATAGGCATGGAATATCTCCTGTAAGGTCATGGGCTGGTCTATGCCTTGCAGCATATTGTGAAACTTCTTGGTGACGCTGAAGAAGCTTTCGCTGCCCTCTATAACAAACCACCTGCAGTCTATACCGAGCGAACGGGCAAGGGGCACCTCGCTCTGGAGCATCTCTGCCACGCCTCCTCCGACGAAAGTCGAGTTTATATTGGCCCACACCTTGTTCTTTAAGGGCTGAGCAAGCCACTTGAGCTCGTCTATAAGGGGCTTGCCCACGAATTCCTCATATTTATCTATGTCCACTTCCTTGAGCGGCACGTATTGATTGCTGTACTTTCTGCTTCTGTCATCGAACATAATTCACCCTCCCGGCTGATAGCTCTTTTATAACACGCATAACGGGATAGACACCTCTCTAATCTGTTCAATTATACACATAAAACCGGCGGGCCGCAATATTTTTTGGCGTAATCCGTTTATTCCCGGAAGGCGGTTTAATCTTTGAAAAAGTATGATTGACAATGAAATTCCTTTGTGGTAATTTGTTCCATTAAGGAGATGAGGATGAATTCGGACATAGCTCAGTATAAAGGCAAATTCAGAAAAGGCTCCTATGAGGCTCTCAAGAAGCTGAATAACAAATCTGTAGAAGGCTTCATATCGGAATTTATCGGGCTTTGCGACCCTTCCTACGTATTCGTCCGCACCGATGACCCTTCCACGGCAAGATATATCCGGGAAAAGGCCCTGGAGACGGGCGAAGAGATACCCCTAAAGATCAAGGGCCATACCTGTCACTTCGACGGCCCCGGCGACCAGGCCCGGGACAAAGCAAGAACTAAATATCTCGTCGGAAAAGGGGTGAGCCTGGACCCGCATCTCAATACGATAGACAGAGACGAGGGCCTCGATGAGATACGCGGGTACCTTAAAGGTATCATGAAAGGCAGGGAGCTTTACGTCTGTTTCTTCTGCTTAGGCCCCACCGGTTCGGCATTCTCCTTGCCCGCAGTCCAATTGACCGACTCAAGCTACGTAGCCCATTCAGAGGACATATTATACAGAAGCGGCTATGAGGAACTGGTGAGGCGCGGGCCGGAATTCACCGGCTTCTTCAAGCTCATCCATTCAGAGGGTGCCCTCGAAGAAAACGTTAGCAGGGATACGGAAAAAAGGCGCGTATATATAGACCTTAAGGAAGAGACTGTCTTGAGCGTAAATACCCAGTACGGAGGAAATACGATAGGTCTGAAAAAGCTCTCTATGAGGCTTGCCATTTACAAGGCATCAAAAGAAGGATGGCTGACCGAGCATATGCTTGTCATGGGTGTCTACGGACAGGGCAGCCGCGTAAATTACTTTGCCGGCGCATTCCCCAGCGCCTGCGGCAAGACTTCCACCGCGATGCTTGAAGGCGAAAGTATAGTAGGGGATGACATCGCCTATTTAAGGAAGATAGACGGTTTTGTTAAAGCGGTAAATGTGGAGCGCGGTATATTCGGCATAATAAGAGACGTAAATCCCGAGGATGACCCCCTTATATGGAAAGCCCTCAATGCCCCAAAGGAAGTAATCTTCTCAAACGTCCTCATGCAGAGCGGCATCCCATACTGGCAGGGCGACAATAGGAAAGCGCCGGATGAAGGGAGAAACTACCAAGGCGAATGGCACAAGGGAAAAACCGACACCGAAGGAAATCCGCTGCCCGTATCCCACCCCAACGCAAGATACACCATACGCCTGAGAGAACTTGCAAACTGCGATGAGGCACTGGAAAAACCGGAAGGGGTCCAGATAAAGGGAATCATATACGGCGGGCGCGATTCCGATACGTCAGTGCCGGTACAGCAGGCTTTCGGCTGGAACCACGGCATATTGACTATGGGCTCTACCCTGGAATCAGAGACGACATCGGCCACACTCGGGAAGGCCGGCGTAAGAAAATTCAACCTTATGTCCAATCTTGACTTTCTCTCGATCCCCCTGGGCCGGTATATAGAGAACATAATGGATTTCGGCAAGGGCCTTAAGGAGATACCTGCCATCTTCGGAGTGAATTACTTCCTGAAAGGCGGGAACGGCCGCTATCTTACGGGGATGCACGACAAGCGCATATGGATAAAATGGATGGAGCTGCGCGTATCCGGCGAGGTCTCCTGTATAGAGACACCCACGGGCTGCATACCTTTATATGAGGACCTGAAGAGACTATTCGCCGTCATCCTGAATAAGGACTACCGAAGGGATGAATACGAAGAGCAGTTCACCTTAAGAATACCTGAAAACCTCGCCAAGATAGAGAGGATGTTTAAGATATACACAGAGGAAGTAAAGAATGCCCCGAAGACGCTTCTGAAAGAACTCGAAGACCAGAGATCCCGTCTTTTGAAAGTGCGGAAGGTCCATGGCGACTACGTAAATACCGGATTACTCCAATCGGCGGAATATAAAAAATAAATAAGGCCGTTCCAATATCCCCCTACCGCCGTCTGCCCCGCTTATATCTTCTTCAGCAGCCGACAGAATTGAGATACTCACTGAAGCGTCTCTTATCCGAGATATCCATGCTGTAGAAATCCAGCGCTATTTCATAGTTCTTCATCGTAGCCACCCTCTCCACCCTTACGATCTTCGCAACTATCACCATATCCTGATAGGAGGTGGGCAGCTCCAGCCGCGCCACAACATATGAATCCACGGCGGCGGGAAAACTCGATTTCATCAGGAGGCCGCCGAGACTGACGTTCACAGTGCGGTTTATGTTATATTCCCTGTTGATCTCGTATTTTACCTTGAGCGACTTGTTATATCGCGGGAACCTCCTCCTCTCCCCGCCTTCATATGAAGATGTCTTTATGCGGTTTGCGCTGCCTACAAGGGGCTGCCGGAATTCGTCATGCCCCTTTAGGAAGTCATATGTGCGGCTTATGTATTTGTCATACTCGGAATCAGTAAGGACCAAAACCCTAAGCCTAAGACCCGTTTCCTCTTCTATGTATTTAAGTGTCGCTTCATCTGGCGGGTTTGTAGAGGCCACCGTCACGATAGTATTGATGAGGTCAAGCGGAAGAAAGGTATAGCCGCAGCGCCGAGATTTGGCTATGATGTCTATTAAATAATAGATGGAGTCCTTCCTGGATATGAAGGTGGAAGGCACGGCATATATCCTGGAAAGGCAGTTAGCTATTTTCTCTTCATCGGCGTAACCCAGGTCAATTAGGTTTTTTACGATACTTCTGCCGTTCGCCTGGCGTCTTTCAATGGCCTCAAGGAGGTTCCCGGAGGAAATCATTCCGCTATCCAGCAAGATCCTCCCTACATCAACGGTTTCGGTCGGCTTAAACATACATACCTCTGCACCTTTTTTAATTTGGGAAAAAAAGTTTTTGTATAGAAGCCTCCACCATAATTATACCACAAAAAAGTGCATTAATAAATACGTTTTAAAAAGTTATTCTAATCCCACCTTAAGCCCTTTATATAAAATAAGTTACGTTTGTTAGGTGTGAAAAAAGCTGCTACTGAAGAATTAAAGATAATCCTTACTTTTAGATAACACTTTTTCGCCGCGCGAAACCGGTATTGGCCCATATTGTCGCATTATTGCTCCACTAGCTGCCAGCCGGCCAGAAGACCATCTTTATCGACATATAGATAGATCTTTTCGCCCTCAAAGTGGGTGGAGGTCTTGGGCATGTAGAGCCATTTGTAGACATTTCTCTTCTTATCGAAGATGTCTATTATGGGCTCTCCGTATCTCTTTTTTATCCGCGCTCCCTCCATCCCCTCTTCGAGTTCTTCATCCTCGATTGCCTCTTTCACCCGGTTGAAATTCTTGGTCTCTTCATTAAGGGCCTTGGCTATCTCGGCCTGATTCCTGCCTAATTCTATCAGCTTCTTCAGGCCGGCAAAAGAGTCGGTGCAAGCCGTCAGCATTGCGGATATCAGCACTATTGAGATTACCGTTCTTCGCATATAAGTCCTTTCTCTTTTTTTACTGAATTTAAACATACGCTGCTCGATTCAAGGAGATTTCTGCCGCTTCTTACCAGGCGAAACCCGAACCGATGTAAAGGCCTTTCTCCTTTCGGGAGATGACCGCCTTCATGAATGCCTTTCCCATGCCTTCGAAAACAGATTTCGACAATGTGAAGCTGATGCCGAGGTCCCGGCCACGCGTATTGAATAGGTCAATTTCATAGATGCGTCCTTTCCTCTCCCGCAGACGCGCCTCGAAACGAAAATCGCACCGGCGACCGGCACCGGTCTCCGCTTCGAATCTCAAGCCCGCCCCTCTTTGGAGCTTCCATCTTCCGTAAAAGACAAGGCTTCTTTCTATGCACCTTCCCGAGGCCCTTGCCCCTATGCCAACCTCGAATCTTATCTTTCTCTTCTCTGCCAGGGCCGAACCTATCCTGAAATCGAACCTCGAGTCATCGGCCGCATCCAGGCTATAGGTAAGATATCTCTTCCTAAGGAGCCGCCATTTTCCGTCGAAAGAGATAGCGTTCTTTCTTGCGCCTGAGCTGTTTCTTTCGCGAAATGCGTATCTTAGCCTGTGTTCCTTCCCTATGTCCCAGGCAAGTCCGAAATTGAGCCTGTCATAAGTGTTGCTGCCTCTCTTTACTCTGAAGATAAGGCGGTTATCGCGGCCGGCGCTCCAGTAACCGCTTAAACAGATAGAATGGACTCTTTTTTTGCCGTCGGCGTCCCTGCCTGAACAGGCAAATGTCAGGGAGCCGCTGTCAGCTTTTACGAACTGCCCCTTTAATGTAAGCTCATCCCCTAAAGAAGCCCTTCTCCATTTGGTAAGGGTATAAACCAGCTTATCGCCTTGTGAAAGAGACCACCTGCCCCTAAATTTAACTTGGTGCGGAAGTCCGCTCTCCGTTCCATCCCCGTCCACCGGGGATTTGACGTGATAGATCAGATCATTATTCCCGCCGACCGTGAGTCTGCCTTCCGTAACACGCCTATATTTGAAAACCCCGGGGCCCTTGAGTCCGCCGGATGCAATAAGCCGGTTATGCGGATCGAGTTCGTATTTAACCTTAGCCATTTAACGTCAGGATATAAAAAAACACCTTTTAGCGCGTTTGGGCTTCATCCGATCCGGGGACTTCCGCTGCGCCTCCGGAAGACTTCTTCTCAGGCGGTTTCTTCTTAAGGGAGTCCCATATTACAAGTATCACCTTGCCCAAAAGCCATACGGCCAGTATTACTATCAAAACAGACAGGATGACGCGCAGGAATATACCTATCATAAGAAGAAAGGGCGAAAGAAGAAGAAAGAGCCCCGATAGAACCAGTATGAGAAAAAAGGCCGAGACAATAAAAAGAAGACCGACCAAAAATGCTTTCATAAAGACCTCTCTTTAAGTTTTTTATTCCATTATTTCGCTGAGAGCCTCCCAGGGCTTTTCCTCTTCGAAGGCGTACCCGGGATTCTCCCTGGGGGAAGGTAAAAACAACGTAACTAAATCCGTGACGCCGTAGAACTCCCTGCTTGCGGCAAACCACACGCTTCTGGATATCCCGAGATCCGAGGTCTTTAACTTGTAGCCTTTTACAAACTGACCCGGCACCTCCAGAAGACCCAGGCACGTGTTCTCGACACCCCTCAGAAATTTACCGCCTATCTTTCCGGGGCCCGAATTATAGGTGTCATAAAAGTAATCCGATATTGAGGAGTTCTGCCATACATATTCGGAATCGAGCCAAAGCCCTTGGTCCAGGTTGTCCTTGGGGTTGGCCGTCCAGAATCCCGCTGTCTCTATTACTCCCCATGCGGTCCTGCCAACCGCATGAAAGATGCCCCTGATAAAACCTGTCATAGTAGCCGGTATCTTCTGGTGGAGATGGTCGTCGGATTCTTTGAATCCCCTCACTGTCTGGGAAGGGAGTTCGAGCCATCCGGTAGCTGTATTGACAAGACCTCTTGTAAGCTTACCCCACATCCCGCCGAGGATATCATCGGTATATGCAAAGGAGAGTGAGGATGCCGCAAAGATAAGTGTAATACCTACTGTAACTGCGCGTAATGCCTTTCTCATAATGGCCTCCCGGCATTCTTTATGCCCGTGTTTAATATTATAACCTCTCCCGGACTGTAATTAAAGAAAAAATATCACCGGAGGCTGTCCCCGTCATCGCTTCCGGAGTCTGTCTCCGCGGATTTTCCGCTTTTATCCGGATATACTTCAGGGTATAATATTGATACATATGAAAATCGCAAGGATGGTCAACATAATACTCATCGCCCTGGCAATAACCTTATCCTGGCGCGTTATCGCTTTTATCGCCGAGGGCGAGGAGGGGCGCCTCAAGCGGACCATATACAAGATGAAAAGGCTGGTCGAAAAAGAAAGGGCAATAGCTCTCAGTTCATATATTTCCTACGGTTACTCGGATGAATTCGGAAACGACAGGCGCACGCTGCTCCTCGCGGCAAAAAGGATATTCGATGAGTGCGGGAATATAGTCATCGTCATAGACGCGCTGGATATAGAAATCGAAGAAGGCGCCCCCGAGGACTTCTCGGGAAGAGCCTCGATAGATGCCACCGTCTATTGGCAAAACGAAGATTCGGAGGACATCATCTACGACAGCGCGGCGGTAGAAACCCGTTTTATAAAGAAAGAGTCGGTCTGGATGCTTGAAAGTATGGATTTCAAAGATGCGCACGATAAACAGATGTTCCACCCTTCCACCGGAAAACTGTACCACGACGTAAAAAAAGCGAGGTGCCGGCATGTTTAAAAAGATAATAATCGGCGTATTCGTGATAATCGTTTTTATCGCAGCTTCCGTCTATATCTTCAGGGCCAACATCAAGAGATACGCCTTGCAAACCATACTAAAATCCTTTCCCCTGCCCAATGTGGCGCTGGCGGATGTAAATTTTGACGAGGCCGAAGGAAGGTTAAGCCTTGAGGACATACGCGTAAAGACGCCCCGGGGATTTTCCCGGGATATCTTCTCGGCAAAAAAAGTGGACATGAAAATAGGTATCGTCACGCAACCCGAACTGCTTCTCGACATAGACGCCATAGACTTATGGGAGCCCGTTATCACTCTGGAGAGATCGCCGCAGGATACCTGGAACTTTGATGAATATCTAAAGAAAAAGAAAAGCGCCTCAGGAAAAGAGATATCCCCCGGATTCATCCGGGAGGCTCAGGCCAAGGAAACCGAAAAGAGCAGGATAATGCTGCCTCGTTCGGTGGAGATAACCGACGGAAGACTTGTGATAAATGATAATTTCGTAAAGACAGGTTCCTCTTATACCATATCGCTCTTTCCGTTAAACGGCAAGGTATTGCTGGATTACGGTCCGGACAACATGGCCTACGAGAAAATCAACTTGAATGCCATCTCCAACGTGAACGGGATGGCCTCAAGCACCGTAAAAACCAACTTGGACCTTTTCCCGGCCGGCGACAAGATGGCGTATTCGCTGGATATGAACGCCCTGGATATCCCGCTTGAGACGCTTAAACCCTATCTGGACCGGTATACGCCTTTCATCGTCAAGGAAGGAAGGTTTAACATGACCTCCCAGATAAGGACGGTAGGCGGAACGGTAAAGGGAGACCACACCATGGAGCTCATGGATCTTGTATTCGCCGTAAATCCCAGAAAGGCGGATTCGCCGTTTTTGGAAACCAGCGTAAAGAAGATGACTATGTACCTTACGAATCAGAGGGGCAACGTTGTAATAGATTTCAGGCAGCGCGGAGATCTCGACGGAAAGATGGATTGGTCTTTAGGGCCCATCGCGAAGAGAGCCATAGGGCTTCTGGTAATAGACACCGTTATAGATGTGATAAATGCTATAGATAAGGGAACCGGCGCAAGAGGCAAGGCCTCAGGATTACCGAACGACGTGCCGCCTGAGGTAATAGAGATCTTCAAGGGAATATTCGACTGACGGTTTAAAAAGGAGACGGCGCTTCCCCGACCTTCAAAATCCTTCTTTGGCCTTGCACCTTCCGGCTTCTGTCCACGCATGTAGGGCTTTTTTACCAAGCGATTTGTCGATGGACATATACATATCGCCTATCTCCATAAGCGCGTCATAGTCTGTCTCGGATTTGGCCATCTCCAAGGCGCTGTCAAGCACGGACTCCGCCTCCTCGGCTTCTCCCTGCTTTATAAACCCTCTCGCAAGCTCAAGCTTGGAATCCAGCTCCGAAGACGCCTCTGCGGCATAAGGGATTGCCATGAAAAAGCAGAAAAGCAATGAAGCCGTTAAAGCGGATAAAGACCTTATATGTGCTGCTCTCATTCGAGAACTCCTCATGTTTCTGTTGAATTCCTCCGATATTATATTATAATAGAGATTGTTCTCAAGCTCAAGTGAAAATCTGCTTGATAATAAAGGGGGTGGCATGGCAAAAAAGAGGCAGAGCTGGGGTTCGAGACTTGGTATTATCATGGCTGTAGCGGGAAGCGCCGTGGGACTCGGCAATTTCTTAAGGTTTCCCGTCCAGGCGGCCAATAACGGCGGCGGGGCCTTCATGATACCCTATTTCGTCTCCTTCTTTCTTCTCGGCATACCGCTTATGTGGATAGAATGGGCCCTGGGCAGGTACGGCGGCGGTTTCGGGCACGGCACAGCGCCCGGTATCTTCCATTCCATGTGGGAGAAGAACAGGTTCATCAAGTACTTCGGCGTAATAGGAATCTTCGGGCCGCTTGTCATTTTCATATACTACACCTACATAGAAAGCTGGACGCTTGGCTACAGCGTTCTCTCGGTACTCGGTCATTACAAAGATATAGGCGACCAGGCCGCTATGCAGAGCTTTCTAAACGGCTATCAGGGCCTTGAGAAAAACTCTTTCTTCTCAAGCATAGCTCCGGCCTACTTCTTCTTTCTGATCACCTTCATCGCAAATATAACCGTTATATATTACGGCATACGCGGGGGCGTGGAGAAACTCTGCAAAATTGCCATGCCGCTATTGTTCATACTGGGTATCGTGATAATGGTAAGGGTCCTCACGCTCGGAGCCCCGGACGGCGGGCGGCCCTCCTGGAATGTATCCAACGGAATGGGCTTCTTATGGAATCCCGATTTCCGGGCGCTGTTGCAGCCCAAGGTGTGGCTGGCGGCGGCAGGGCAGATGTTCTTTACGCTTAGTGTGGGCATAGGCGTAATACTCACCTACGCCAGCTATCTGAAAAAAGGCGATGATGTGGTATTGTCGGGACTCTCCGCTGCCAGCACGAATGAGTTCATAGAAGTCATATTGGGCGGCAGCATAATAATACCCGCCGCCTTCGTCTTCTTCGGCCCCGTAGGAGTAAAAGAGGTGGCCTCAAGCGGCGCCTTCAATTTGAGCTTCGTGACGATGCCTCTCATATTCCAGCAAATAGCCTTCGGTCCGTTCTTCGGGGCAATATGGTTTTTGCTTCTTTTCGTTGCCGGCATAACAAGTTCCGTATCCCTTGTACAACCGGCTATAGCCTTCCTGGAGGACGAATTCGATCTGGACAGGTCTAAGGCGGTAAGGATATTCGGCATAGTAGCATTTTTGTGCTGCCAGCCCGTGGTCTTCCTGCTGGGCCGCGGGGTTGTAAATGAGCTGGACTTCTGGGGAGGCACCTTTTGCCTGGTGCTCTTTGCAACCGTGGAAACTATCCTATTCACCTGGGTCTTCGGCATGGATAAGGCATGGGATGAAATACATCACGGAGCCGATCTCAGGATCCCCGGCGCATACAGGTTCATAATGAAATTCGTTACGCCTGTCTTTTTGGTGGTGATACTTATATCCTGGTTCTTTAAGGACGGGCTGCCCGTCATAATGATGAAGAACGTTTCTTTTGCCGACAAGCCCTTCATCCTCGGGACACGCATATCCCTATTGATTCTGTTCACGGTGCTTTCGGTGCTGGTAAAGATAGCCTGGGATAAAAAGAAGAAGCGCCCGCGTAAGTAGCGGGACTTAACCGAAATCCAACGGAGCCACAGACATGACGCCCGGCGGCGTAATATTCCTAGTAATCTCCTGGATGGCCATCCTCGGTCTGGTCTCTTTCTGTTTTTATCATATATTCAAAAAGAGACGAATCGACTGACCGGACATTCATCCAAAGGATGAACGGGGGATTATGATGGTGCCCATTCTCTTGGGGACGGTTTATCTGATAGCCGCAGGTATAGAGCTGGCCTTCACCGACGGCTGTATCGCCTTCTTCGAAAGGGTGATGAGCGATAGAAAAAGGGTGAGGGCGGCGGCCTTGCCGTTGCTGGCAGTGGGCCTGCTCTTCTATATATCGGATCCGACGAGAATAGAATGGTTCACGCTATTCATGGCCTTTATCTATACCGGAGGCGGTCTATTATTCGCGCTTAAACCCGATGCGATATCTTCCGTTTTTGAAAAGGGCTACGTGCGAGCCTCTTATGAAGATAAAAGGAGGGTAATCTATACCGATTGTTTTATGAGGACCCTGATAGGACTTTTGCTTTTTTACGCGGCTTAATTAATGTAAAGTCTCTTTCGTCTCTTTCGTCTCTTCTTCGCTTTCGAATTCCTCCTCGCCGAAAAAATCAGAGATAATCCTTTTCAGATTAGCTATGGCTTCCTTCTGCGTCTTTCCGTTGGCGTAGAGGTCAAGCTCGGGGCAGCGGGTTATGTAGATATTATCATCGCCCCTATAGATCTCGATATTTATATACATCTATCAATCCGCCGTTTAAGGGCTCAATTATCGGAATCGGCGGCCTCTCTCTTAAGCAGCCTTTCCCACTCGGCATCCACTTCCTGCTGGATCTCCTCGTTGATCTCCCTGCAATCTTCTTTTTTCAGATGCTTAAACCTGCCCTGTTTATCCATCCATTCGGAAACGGCTATCTTTGTCTTGGGTTTGTACGTAATCCTAAGCTTGCCGTCTACTATCTCATAAAGAGGCCAAAAGCAGCTTTCCACCGCCGCCTTGGCAACGGATACGGTATCCTGCTGGTTAAAACGCCAGCCCCTGTGGCAGATCGACATCACGTTTATGAAAGCGGGGCCGTCGGCGTTAAATGCCTTTTCGGCTTTAGTTATCAGATCGCTCCAATTGGCTATCGACCCCTGAGCCACATAAGGTATATTATGCGCCGCCACTATAGCAGTGAGGTCCTTCCTCCTCTGTTTCTTGCCGTAGCTCTTTTTGCCCGAAGGTGCCGTAGTTGTGGACGCGCCGCGCGGGGTTGCGCCGGAACGCTGGATTCCGGTATTCATATAGGCGCCGTTGTCATAGCATACATATACAAACCTGTGGCCTCTCTCGAGCGCCCCTGAAAGAGACTGGAGGCCTATATCATATGTGCCGCCGTCCCCTCCGAAGGCAATGAACTTTATCTCTTTTTCGATACGCCCTTTCTTCTTAAGCGCCCTGTAAGCGGTCTCAACGCCGCTGATTGTTGCGGCCACGTTTTCGAAGGCGTTGTGTATGAAGGGCGTTTCCCACGCGGTATACGGATATATGGTAGTGGCCACCTCAAGACAGCCTGTCGAGGCGCCCACTACTACCGGGTCCTTGGTCCCCATAAGTATCTGTCGCACGATTATAGAGGCTCCGCAACCCGCGCACAGTCTATGGCCGCTGGAAAGCCTTTCAGGTACAGCGGCCGATAGCTCCTTTAGATTTGCCATTAATCCCTTACTCCTAAATAACCGACCTGCTTTTCGAACTTACCGCTTTTTACCCCCTCGAGTAATTGCCTAAAAACGTATTCTACGTCAGACTCGAATATATCCCTGCCCCCGAGCCCGTAAATGTAATTTATGATGCGCGGTCTCTTTGGCTCATCGTACATGATGCCCCTTATCTCGGAATACATCGGGCCTCCCTGCGTGGAAAAAGATTCACTTCTGTCAAGGACGGCTACAGCCTTCAAAGGCCCTATGAGATCCGCTATCTTTTCGGCGGGAAACGGTCTGAAGAACCTCGGTTTTATCAAACCGACCTTATGACCTTTCTCTCTCATCTTATCAACAACCGATTTAACCGTACCCGCCGTGGAACTCAAGGCGACTACCGCCGCTTCGGCGTCTTCGGCCCTGTATGATTCTACAAAGACATGGCGCTTTCCGAAAGCCCTGTGGAAGGCCTCGAACGCCTCCGGTATATGCTTTAAAGCATCCTCCATGGCCTGGGACTGCTGCCGTTTGTGCTCAAAGTAGTAGTCCTGGAGATCGAGCGGCCCCACGGTGACCGGCTTATCCGTATCCAGCACTGAGAAACGGGCCTTGTACTCACCTATGAAATCCTTGACCGCCTCATCGGCGAAAAGCTCCACGCCTTCCACGGCATGGCTGGTTATGAAGCCGTCCTGGCACACCATTACCGGAAGCTGTATCTTTTCGTGTTCGGCTATCCTAACCGCCAATATTATGCTCTCATAGACCTCCTGGGCATTCTCGCAATATATCTGTATCCAGCCTGAATCCCTGGCCCCCATAGTGTCGGAATGGTCGCAATGTATGTTTATGGGCGCCGATAAAGCCCTGTTGACCACGGGCATCACTATCGGCAGTCTTGTAGAGGCCGCTATATACACGATCTCCCACATAAGAGCAAGGCCGTTGGCGGAGGTAGCCGTCATTGTCCTGGCTCCCGCAGAGGCCGCGCCTACGCAGGCGCTCATGGCGCTGTGCTCGCTCTCAACGGGTATCATCTCCGTATCCACCCTGCCGTCGGCCACGAACTGAGAAAAGTTCATCACTATCTCGGTCTGCGGCGTTATGGGATAAGCGGCTACCACATCCGGCTCTATCTGCCTCATGGCGTGCGCGGCCACCTGGTCACCCATCAAAGGCGTCAACTTGTTCTTGGCCAATTTACTTCTTCTCCTTTTCCATCTTTATGCATTTGACCGGACAGACGGAGGCACAGATCCCGCAGCCCTTGCAATAATCCAGGTTAAAACCCGTCATCTTGCCGTCTTCGGCCTTGATACAGGAATCGGGGCAGTATACCCAGCATATTAGACAGTTTATGCATTTGGAGGTATCCCTGACGGGCATAAAAGTCTTCCATTCGCCGGTCTTGTAATCCTTCGCCGATCCGGCCTTGTCTATGAGACCGCCTATAGGTATCTCTTTCCAGCTCTTTTTCCCCGAACCCTTAGGCGAGGAATCTTTGTCTGTCTTCTTTTCTTTTTTCATAACCTTCATCTTGCTTCCCGGTCTTATCCGTCCACATTAACCAGCTCGTAAGCCTTTTTTATGGCTTCTAAGTTGGCTTCTGTCTTGTCCTTGCCTATCTTCTTGAGAAACTTACCCTCTATTTTCGATTTTAGGGCCTCAAGTGTAACTATGGGCATCACCCTGAGAAGCGCCCCAAGCATGGGTGTATTCGGCATAGGCAGTTTTACTGTATCAAGCGCTATCTTAGTAGCATCCACTACTGCCAGCTTCCCCCCGTCGAAGCCAAGGGCCTTTCTTATGGCCGAAGGTTCTTCGGAGGAATTCACCACAAGGATTCCCCCTGATGGAATACCTTCAAGTATCGAGGTGTTGATGAGCGTAGGGTCTATTACGACTACCGCATCAGGCCGGACAACTCCTGAATGGAGAGTGATAGGGCTATCACTTATCCTCGTGTAGGCCCGAATGGGGGCGCCGGCCCTTTCGGGTCCGTATTCGGGAAAGGCCTGAATATATTTTCCGGAATCTAAGGCGGCCTCCGCCAAAAATTGAGCGGCGCTTTTAGCTCCCTGACCTCCCCTTCCGTGCCACCTTATCTCTACTATCTGCTTCATTTACTGATTGACACTTTCGATTTCGGAATTCTTCAAATAGAAACCCATGTATGTGATATTTACGAATACCGAAATAGCGGCGTTGACTACGGCGAAAATCACGCCGGTAAGGAGCCTCTGCATCGGTTTAAAGGCGAGGGAAAGAACTCCCGCGAAGAAAGAAGCCACTATCCATACCACAAGCGCTATAACGAAAATAATTGCCATCAAACCCAATATCTTTAAGAATCTCTTTTTGGCCATCTCTATGCTGGCTTTAAATGAGTCGAACACCTTTGCGTCCCTGGCTATCAGATGATACGGGGACATGACGATCAAGACCGTAAGCGGAACAAAGACCAATATCATCAAAAGGGCCCTGATCATGGCCGGGAAAGGCGCAGTTAAGGCGGTCAAAACGATGCTCAAAAATATAAATACGGCGATGATTAACGCAATAAGACCAAGGAAAGAGAGGTAATACTTTTTGGCGTTGCTTATCGCATCGGCTATATTAGCGGTGCCGGTCTTTATGAGGTCCCTCGCGTAGGTGACTACGCCTGCGGTCACAAAGGCAGTAATGACAAAAATCAGAACCGTATAGAGGATAACTACTAACGACCTTCCCAGGCTCATCTCCTGATTTGCGGGGGCGGCCGCAGGTGCCGGGACTATTGCGATGCTCAGCAAAGCCACTAAAACATTGAAAGCCGCCAGAATATAAAAGGCCTGAAGTGCTTTAGGGCTTAAGGCAAACGCTTTCTTTATGCTATCTATCATCCGTTACCTCCCAGATTTTTTTGACTTGAATGATTCAATAGTAACAGAAACCTTTTTCTTAGTCAACCTAAATCTATTCATGCCTTGGAATACCGTCGGATATTTCCGACGCCTTTTCTAAGAAAGCTCCAACCTTCCCTCAATCGCCTTCATCAAAGTGGCCTTATCGGCGTATTTAAGGTTTCCACCCACCGGTATACCGTAAGCCAAACGCGTTATCCTCAAGCCGTAAGGCTTGAACCTCTTGGTGATGTAAAGGGCCGTCGTCTCGCCTTCCGTGTCGGAATTTGTGGCTATCAGCAGCTCTTTAATCTTGCCCGATTGCACGCGCTTCTCAAGCCCCTCTATCCTAAGCGCTTCGGGACCTATGCCGTCCAGCGGGGAGAGCCTCCCCAGGAGGACGTGGTAGACGCCGTTGAACTTACCTGTCTTTTCTACGGCGGCAACGTCGTTGGGCTCCTCTACTACGCAAACGGTCCCCTTATCGCGGGCCGTATCCCTGCAGATGTGGCAGAGTTCCGCGTCGCTAAGATTATTGCAGAGCCTGCAGAATTTAACGTCCGCGTTCACCTTCCTAATGGACTTCGCAAGGCCCTCGGCCTCCTCTCTGCGAAGTCTGAGGATGTAAAAGGCGAGGCGCTCGGCGGTCCTAGAACCTATGCCCGGCATCTTCGAGAATTCCCTTATTAAATCCTGCATAGAACGGGCATAACTGAGCTTATTCATAACCCCTGCCTTTTATGATTCTGCCTTCGAATATCTCCATGGCGGACCGCACTATGGGATCATCCGAAACGTCGGCTCCCCGTGTCTCCGCTTCACGGCCCCCGGGTATTTCATCTGCCGGTTCCCGGGTCTCCTCAAAAGACGGATTACTCTCGTCGCAAACAAATTCAAACCTGACGTCCCTTCCGATGATCGACGATGCTATCTCCTCTATAAATTTTCTGTTCGAGGCAAATTCCAGAACCTCCCTGTGGAAGTTAAAATGCCTCTTGAAGGCCACCTTTATCACGTTTCCTCTCACGCAGTCAAGTGTTCCTTCGGAGAGATAAACGGCTATGGATATTTTTCTCTTCTTTATCTCCTGTAATATAACGGGCAATTTAGCGGATACCTCCTCCTTGTAGAGGGGGCCTCTCTTATCCTCCGTATCCGAATCTTGTGTCGCCGCCTCACCCGGCATCTCCTCCTTCAGGGCAAGGCCGTGCGCTGCGGCCCCTTCCTTTCCGCGAGCATCCTGGGAAGGAACGCTTTCTCCGAACTGAGTTCGCGCCTTATCTTCCGGGCCGGCGCTATCCGCCCCGTAAAAACCTCGGCTGTCTCTCGGCGAAGGCGCATCCTCCTTCTGGCTACCGGCCGTTCCATGCCCTGCCTGAGCCGCCGGTCCCTCCAGCGATCCGGACTCAAGCCTTGAGATCTTCTCCGTGATATCCGCCAGCGATAAGATCTCCCTGGCAAGAGCAAGCTTTATAAACGCCGCTTCACAGATAAAACGCGGTATCTCGGACCTCTTCATCGCGTTGACGGCCGAAAGTAACGTAAAGAAGATATAAAGGAGCTCCTCCAGATTGAAATATCCCGACTGCTCCTTAAGTTTTGAAAGGTGGCTTTCGGGAAGATCCACCAGTCCGGTATCCCCGGCCGATACCTTTACGACCATAAGGTTCCTTATGTAGCCAAGAAACGCCGTGACGAAACAACGTATATCCTTGCCGTCCGCCAGAATCCTCTGTATCATCTGCAATATGGCTTTGGTATCTTTCTCTGCAAGATCTTTAAGCGCCCGGCCGAGCCATTCCTCCTCTACTATGCCCAAAAGCGAAGTAACGTCTTCCTGCTTTATGTTCCCTTTGCAAAATGCGGCAAGCTGATCCGTGATGGATTCGGCGTCCCTCATGCTGCCGTCCGCTGCGCGGCCTATTGCGAAGGCCGCTTCATCCGAAAGATTGATCTTCTCGGCGGCTGCGATCCTTCTGAGCTTATCCACTATTAAGCCGGTGGGTATCCTTCTGAAATCGAACCTCTGGCATCTGGAAAGTACGGTCTGGGGAACCTTTTCGGGATTGGTGGTGGCAAATATGAATTTTGCGTGCGGCGGCGGCTCTTCCAAGGTCTTAAGAAGAGCGTTGAAAGCCCCTATGCTCAGCATATGGACTTCGTCAATGATGTATATCTTATATCTTCCGTAGGAGGGCCTAAATTTTATGTTCTCCCGAAGCTCGCGGATCTCATCCACGCTGTTATTGGAGGCCCCGTCTATCTCGATTACATCCATGCTCAATCCACGGGAGATGCTCGTGCATGAGACACATTGATTGCAGGGGGATGAGGTGGGACCTCTTTGACAGTTGAGACCCTTAGCCAATATCCTAGCCACGGAGGTCTTGCCTATGCCGCGCGGGCCGGTAAATATATAGGCGTGCGCCAGGGTCCGGTTCGATATAGCGTTCTTGAGAGTGGTGGTGATATGTTTCTGGCCAACCACCTCATCAAAGTTCCCGGGTCTCCACTTTCTCGCGTATACTATATAGGAATGCGTATTCTTTTCTTCCATTGCTCAACGGTTTCTGGCTGCGCCAAACCGGACCTTTGCGGCTTGAGCGGGCAGGTTATAAAGCCTGATTCCAGATTATCAAAAATATGTGAAAAAATCAATCCGATTATCCGGTTGATTTCCGGTGCCGCCGCCGGTAATCCCCCGTTCTCAGGCCTCCATGCTTTTAGACACCTTCTCGATCAGGTCGGTGTCTACGATTCTTGCCTCCTCGCCGGCCGCCGTGAAGAGCGTAATATCGCAAAGCTGGTTTATCCTGCGCGGGATACCGCCTGTCTGGTCATAGATATACTCATAGCTCGTCTCTTCGAAAATCTGCTTTTTGGCGCCCGCTACAGCCAGTCTGTGCTTTATGTATTCCGAAACCTCTGACCGGGCGAGGGGAGCCAGATGGCAGTGTATAGCCACTCTCTGCATAAACTGTTTAAGGTTGTTTATTTTCTCCCGCAGTTCAGGCTGCCCGAGCAGAAGAAGGGTAACCAAAAACTTCCTGTCCTTTTGGTAGTTCAGGAGCACCCTCAGTTCCTCGAATATCTTAAGGTCCTCTATGAGATGCGCCTCGTCTATTATGATAACGGAACGCTTCCCGTTGGTGAAATTATTCTCGAGTATCTCCACCAGTTTATGGACCACCTCGTCCTTATCCTGCATATGGTCTTCTTTATAACCGAGATTGTATATTATGTCGCGCAGAAGCTCCAGGGCCTTGAACTGAGGGTTCACTATAAAAGCCATCTCATAGGAAGTACTTACTAATGTATCGAGTATCTTCTCCGCAAGCACCGTCTTGCCGCACCCGAAAGCACCCGTGAGGACCGATATCCCCTTATTCTCGTAAACCGTATAAGTGAGCCTGGCAAGAGCCTCTTCATGCTGAGAGGACATATAGAGAAACTTCGGATCGGCCGTGTTCTCAAAAGGTTTTTCTTTCAATCCCCAGTATTCTTCGTATCCCATTCCCGCCTGCCCTAAGCCGGCTTACTGACCAGGTCTTTACGTTTCAGTTCTCTTCTTATGGAGAATTCGGGGTGATACTTCATATCCACAATCTTCTCTTCGGTAACCTGCCTCCCGCTGGACTTGAAAAGTATCTTTACCACCGGACATATAGGGTTATCGTGTCTCACCTTTATGATCTCACCCACTTCCTTCGTTGAGAGCTTCACTATGCTGCCTATGGGATAGACGCCCACACGTTGTATGAGCGCCTTCACAAGCTTGTATTCGAATCCCGGTTTATCGTCTATGATCTCCTGAAGGCACTTGGAAGCCAGATCGTTTTCTCTGTACGAGCGGGGATGTATCTTGGCTTCATAAGTATCCACGAGGTTGATGATTTTCGCAAACTCATTTATGTCCTCGCCGGTAAGCCCCTCCGGATAGCCCGAACCGTCCATCCTCTCGTGATGCTGGAGTATGGCGCTGAAGGTAATACCTGCGGTATCCTTTATCAGCTTCTCCGCCGCCTCTGCGCTCTCTCTTGGATGCCTCTTCACGAGTTCGCGTTCTTCCTCCGTAAGCTTTCTGGGCTTATTCACAAGCGCTATATGCTCTATCATCTTTACGTCATGCAAAAGCGACAATATGCCAAGCTCCGTAAGTTTGTCGTCGTCGTACCCAAGGCCCATGGCTATCTCCAAAGAGTATATACACACATTGACAGAGTGGTAAGGCAGGTAATTCTCGTATCTGAAATCCCTGGCGAAGGCAAGGTATAAAAGATGGGTATTCCCTCTCTTGGTTTGATTTATTATCGCTTCCACGCAGGAATAGATCTCCTCAACGTCAACCGACGCATAATCGATATCTTCCTTCAGGAGGTTACTTAATACATTTATAGCGGAATCGTATAGCTCGAGCGTCTGGCGATAGGAATATTTGTCCTCTTTGCCGCCGGGGGTTGATTTAGGCTCGGTGGGAACGGAAGCTGCCTTCCCCTTTTCCTTCTGAGGATCTACGGCTGCATTTCTTTCACCGGCGGACTTTCTGGTCTCCTCGCCCTCTTTTTTCCCTTCCGAGGCCTCGGTCGACTTATCGCCAGGCGCAGTCTCGGCTTTACCCGCCGCGGAGGGCTTAAGATCGGTCTTCGCAGGCTCTTCCTCAGACGGGGTATCCCCGGACGAAGTACCCTTGGCTTTCCTGAGCCTCTCCCGCTCCTTTTCCGCTTTTATCTTCTTTAGAATGTCGGCCATTCTTACCATTGGATGCACCTCGTTTAACTACGGCTAATAGTCTATGCACTATATTCGGTTGACGGTTTTCGGTTGACAACACATTCCTCGCGGGATACTTCTCGACGACTAAAAACACTCTTCTGGAAGAGAAGCGCCCCGTTCCTCCCGTGAAACCGTCATCAACTACGATAATCTCCTTTTCAATCCAATTTCAGGCCCTGGATCATTTTAAATACCTTGGGTAAATATCGACGTTCGTTATAAACCGGCATTATTATAGAAATTTTTGTCGTCATCATATATTCCATCTTGGATTGTTTACCTTATAGACCGCAGATTTATTTTTTCTGTAGATTTCTGTAACCTTGTCCGGGGACTTTGTAATTATGGATTTGTGATGTTTGAAACAAGAAAAAGAAAAGACCGGCGAAATTACAATATAATGGTTGTTATCGTCATACTCCCTAAAAAATAAATCCTCGAAGTTTATTTCAGGCAACAGTATGGCCTTGCGATCCAAATCAGGCAACAGTATGGCCTTGCGATCCAAATATAGATAGGAAAGCGCGCTCTGCGGACCTGTTAAAATTGAACTGGGATCTGTATTTTCCTTTACCCACTTTGCCATCGATAAAAAATCACTTACATCCCCGTATTCATAACCGTATAAATATGTCCTGCCGGTACCTACGGCGTGTAATCCCTTGGCGTTGATAAGCATAACAATGAAAATTATAAAGGCAACCGCATAATTAGCCAAGGATGTCTTTATGTTAAGATATTTTTGGGATGCGGAGATTATAACCTGCACACCAATAATAAAGAAATAGAAAATAACTGGGATTATAGAAACCATGTACCTGATCTTAGTCCAAGGAGACAAAAAGCAAGCGAGTAAGTAGAAAGCCATATAATACACAATGAACGTCCTCTTTTTTATGAAGGATCTCGTAAATCCGGTAAGAACAACTACGGAAAGAAGAAAAGCAAAAAAACTTCTTGAACTAAATTTTATACCTGTCAATACGCCGGGTATGACGTAAAATATGTTAGCATAGATAGGCTTTAGAACCTTTACGATATATTCTCCACCGGATAGCTGTTTCACATATTGACTATACCGAACTATCTCTTGATAGTAGGTTTCGCCCTGCCCCTCCATTAAATTGATGTTCCTTATCTCCCATAATAATACCGGCATTATGAGAAAAAAAGATAAAAGCAGTTTATTAGCGAAATACTTCCCGCGCTTTTTATTAGGGTTCTTATCAAAAAAGATATACGCTATCAAGGCCAAAATCAAAGTCAGGCCTATAACGCGTGTAAAGTATGCCGCCAAAATAAAAAAAGCGGCAATAATCAGATATTTGTTATAAAAAAATTTTCTCTTATCCGCCTTTTGTATATACAACATAGCTGTTAAAGAAAAAAACATATATGGCATTTCTGTCAGTATCAGGCAGCTAAAGGAAAAAAAATAATAAGACAGGCAGGTCAATACCAAAACATAAGCTGCTACGGAGCGATTGGATATTTCATTGAAAAAAGGAAATATTATAAGCAATACGCCAATGCTTATTATTAACGGGACCACTGTTAAAACAGACAAATTATACCCGAAAATCTTAATCATTGCGGCCAGTAAAAGAGGTAATCCTGGTGGAGCTTTTACATAGGGCTCTACATTCTGAGTCCATAGCGTCTTATATCCTAAGCCGTTTGCAAGTGATTTCCCAAGCAGAATATAGTTTGCTGAGTCTTCAGACTCTACAAAATAAGGATCGCCAAGGCTAAAGATTCGAAATATACACAGAAAGGTAAATAGGGCGATTAACGATAATGCATAGGGCTTATTCTTCATTATCTTTTCAGCCGATTCCTTGATTTTCTACTTATTTCCATCTATTCCAAGTCTGCCTCCGGGAAAAACCTTAAATTACATCAAATGACATGCGTGACTGAGGATGAAATGTCTGAAGGAGTACAGCGGTCTCTGACCACTGCCACCCGGGCAGATTCGAACGTCGCTTGCGCTCCTTAAAGGGGCAACCTGAGATTTCCCCTTTAATATTTCCCCTCCTTCCGCTAAGGATGTTTAGTTTGCCGTTAGGGGGAACGCCCCCTAACAATCCCTTTTGAGTTCGAATCAGCGTCGTTGCATCATTTTTTGCCTTGTCACGGTTTACTAATCGCTAGACGCTATACGCTAATACTGGCGGAGAGGGGGAGATTCGAACTCCCGGTACCACCTTTTAGCGGTACGGCGGTTTAGCAAACCGCTGGCTTAAACCAACTGGCCTACCTCTCCTCTTTGCTATAATCCAGCGCATGAAAAAACCAAAACCTCAACTCTATCGCGAAGACGGCATCCTGAGTTTAAACGCTAAATTTTCAGTGATGTTACGGGTAAAAGGAAGATAATCCGCTATTATATCAAAAATCAGCATAATACCAAAAATTACGGGATGCCTGTCATATCGGTCATCGCCTATGATCGGGGAACCCCTTTTGATCTCCTCCACGGTAAGGCCGTATTGACGAAAAAGACTGCGCCATTCGCCGAGAGTCTTGACCGAGATATGGGACGGCGCCTTTGAGGCTCCATATACCTTGGCGCAGTCATGTCTTTTGTCCGAAAGACGCAGGAACTTTTTCACTTTCATTACGGAGTTATTTTTATTGGGCGTCGTAATTATTGCCGTTCCGCCCGGCTTCACCACCCTTTTTATCTCTTCCAGAAATTTCTCCGGACGCTCTAAATGCTCGATGACTTCGGAGGAATAGAGTATATCAAAAGAGCCGCTCTTAAAATCCAGGTTTTCCGCATCACCCACCTCAAAGGTTACGTTATCAAGCCCCAACTTCTTTCCGGTCTCTGCGGCAATGGCTATATCGACGGGCGATATATCCACTCCGTGGAAGAGAAGTTTATTTTTCACATTTAATACATTATTGATAAAGAAAACTATCTGCCCCATATTGCATCCTATGTCGGCAATGCTCGTCTTCTCTCTATTATCGCATTTTTTCAATTCTTCGTCTATAAATGCGGTTATGTTTTTCAATCTTTTAAAGTTTCCATAACTCCTTGTGTAGCTTCCGGCCAGATAATTAGCGGCATTAAACCTATTGACTTCTACCATCCAGTCGAATAGATCGCGCAGTCTGTTCGGCGAGACATTCCGGAGCGTATCTTCATTCATTACCAAGGCAGGGCATCCTCTTATTTTTAAAAAATTCTCTCAATATATAAGCACACTCTTCGAGCATAATCCCGCTTATTATCTCAATCTTATGGTTTAATCTGTTATCAGCGGGGATATTGAAAACAGATCCGCAGCCTCCTCCCTTAGGATCTTTTGCGCCGTAGAATATCCTCTTTATCCTGGCCAGGACCGCAGCGCCAGCGCACATCGAACAAGGTTCTATTGTAACATACAAATCCGCGTTTATCAATCTCTCATTGCCTAAATAATCGGCCGCCTGGGTTATGGCTATCATCTCGGCGTGCGCCGTGGGGTCCCTAAGCGTTACTACCTGATTATGGGCCCTCGCGATTATTTTGGAGTCAAAGACTATCACTGCCCCAACCGGAACCTCGCCGGCATCGAGCGCCCTCCGGGCCTCCTTCAATGCCTGGCTCATATAATATTCGCTGGACGCGGTCTCTTTCATCTAAACCTCTCCATTCATAAAAAAACCGCGCACCTTCCAAAAGGCACGCAGTTTATTTATAGCAAATATGTACCCAAAAATCAATATAAAAGAAACGGGTTTTAGTAACCTTTATCTTTGTAAAACGGTTTACTTAATCTGGTAAAAATTAAGCGATGCATCTTTTCTCATCGCTCCCGAACATAGGCGTCTTTGACAGGGCCTCGCGGCCGTCATCTCCGGCCGTGTAAAAGGACACCTGTAATAGTCCAGAATATCGTCTGTGTCTCCGGTTACCACCACTATCCTTTTCGCATACGAGCTGTGCTGCCACATGCTTCGTTCACCTCTTTTCCCCCTCCGTTATCAATAGACGTATTTCCCCCCCTCTATCTAACAAGAATAAAGGGGACGTTTCACTTTGCCGCAACTGCTTTCGCGACAATAGGTTACAACGTGCGCTGGACCAAAAAAACTATTATAAATGATTCCAAAGATTTTACAGGTTATTTCACGGCCATCCGCCTAATCAATCTCTTATAAGGGGCAAAAAGCCTTAAAAAGATATCTCCTAAAGGCGTCTCATAAAGACGGAAAAGCGCCGCCTTCAAAAGGGAGCGGTCTCTATAAACATCCCAGCCGAACCTTTTCACCGAAGCAAGTATTTCGCCTCTTGCGAAATCCGGCATTCTAAGAAGCGTATCCCTTCTCGATATAAAATCGTCGGGAACCTCGAAATCCTTTTCTATATAGCCTCTTTCACAGGCTTGTCTATAAAGAGCTGTGCCCTTAAAGGGAAAATATATGCTCAAGGAATATAGATTAGGCTGTATTTTTCTCAGCAGTTCCGCTGTCTCGCGGAATTTTTCTGGCGTTTCATCAGGCAAGCCGGCCATCACAAAAGCCTCGGTTTCATACCCCATCTTCCCTGCTTCTTTAAAGACCTCTATTATCTCTTTATTCGAAAAATCCTTGCCAAGCAAATCCCGCCTCAGTTTCTCGTTGCCGGATTCTACGCCAAAACTCACGCGCCTGCCTCCTGCCCGTCTGAGTTTCTCCAGTATCTCAAACGTGGAATCTTCTATATGAGAGAAAAACTCAAAGGGCAGGCCGATTCTCGAGGGATACTTCTCGCAAAACTCGTCTATGAAAGCGCTTTTCAGAGTAAAAGTGTCGTCTTCGAAATAGACCTCGCCCAGGCTGTACCTTTCCTTAACCCTACCAATTTCCTCCAATACCTTTCCCACGCTGCGGAACCTTAAATATGTTCCCTTTTGAGCGTTTCCCAGTTCTTCATTGGAGCAGAACTTACAGCCATAAGGACAACCTCGGCCTATCCTGAAACTGTTTTGATAAGATATCCCGGTAAGTCCTATTCTTTTAAAGGGATTGCTAGCCGAGAATATTTCTCTGTCGGGCGCGGGCAGCGAATCTATGTCTTGAATAAACGGCCTAGGGGAATTTTTCTTTATACATCCATTATCCCTCACCCACAGACCGGGTATATCTATAGGGCTCTTGCCTTTTTCAAGTTTTTTTGCAAGTTCTAAAAACACCTCTTCGCCTTCTCCAACGCATACAGCGTCCAACCGCGGATGTTCATATATTATGTCCGGGTTGAGCGTTGCGTGCGGACCGCCGCATATAGTGAATGCCCGGCAGTCTTCGGGAACCACGCAGAGGAGCTTCTTTATGAATCTGAATTGGTCGTGGGTGGTATAGAAACCTATTATGTCGGGTCTTTGCCTGCGGACTATTCGGCGAAAATCGCAAACTTTATAGCGATAATATAAATGGCAGAAGGTGATATCTTGATAACCGTGTTTCTTGAGATAGGCGGAGAGCGCAGCCAGTCCGTGTTGAAAGCCATATATGCCGTATTTGACGTTAAGTTCCGTTAATACAAGTAATATCTTCATCGTTTTAATCCGGCAACAAAATAAAGAATATCTCCTTTGCCGATAGCCCCCCTTATGGCGGAAATAGGCAGAAAAAGCAGCGAAAGAAAACCCAATAAAACGGCTTTGGCATATTTCAAAGGATTGGGTTTATCGTAGAACCAGGCGTGAGGGTCCAGTCCCGGTAAGATACCGCAGGGTATCGTCAAGAGGTCCGGCGGGCAAAACGGTCTGGCTGCTTCTAGGGTCACAAAGCCCGCTTCCTCTAATAGCTTCTGGACATCATAGCGGTTTGAGAAATCACGGTGACCCGGGAGGCGACCCTGAAATCCTAAAAGGCCTTTTTCGCCGCAGCGTTTGGGATCGGGCAACCTCATGAAAAGCCTTCCGTGCGGTTTCAGTACACACCTCAGTGCGTCAAGTTCCGCGCGCGGATTGCTTAGATGCTCCACAGAAAAGTTAAGGATGACGGCGTCAAACCTTTCGGCGAACCTCTTTCGCAGCCCTTCTATGGAGGAGAATATACCATCGTCCTCACTCCCCGAAGCAGCGGGATCCACCCCATAGACGCTCCACCCTTTCCCCCTAAGATAAAATATGAGGTCGCCTCTGCCGCAGCCAAAATCGAGGATGTCGCTTTTAGCGGAAAGCCGGCGCCTCATCCTTGCATAAAAGGAACGGTACCTTATAACTGCTATGAGTGAAATTCCGATATGATTCATCCTGTTATCAAAAAAATCGACTATAATCTGCGCTGCGGTCGAATCTTGTTTATAGAATAGATATGTATCGCGGTATTTTAATGCGCCATGGCTTATAACCGGCGTTAATCCGTTACGGCTTTACTATTATGAACCTCTCTCCTTTGTGTATAGCCTTGCTATCAAGGTAGGGCTTGATAGCGCTGTTTATATATGACGGCTGCATCACTACTATGTATTCGACTCCTCTATTCTTGTATCTTTCTACGTTTTCAAGAGTCAATTGCTCCGGACTTATCACCCATCCCTTTCTATCCGCATAATATAGTAATTCCGGCATTACATCTCTTCTGTAGAGAACTGACAGAATTACCCCCTGCGAGCTGTCAATTTCCTTTAATTTCATCGCCGCTTCATAGGATGTGTAGGCGTACATTCTATAAAGAGGCAAAACATTCGACACGGATAGATACAACAAAACTGTGCATAATCCGAAGGAGAGATATTTAACATATCTAATCTGAAAAATCCTATATAGAGCAAGCCCTATAAATAACGAACCTGCCGGCAAGATTGGCATTTGATAATAGCTGTGGATTTGATTACCTTTACCTACCGCAAAAAAATAGAGTATCACAGAAAACAGCCACACATGAAACAAGAAATTCTTCCCGGCTAAAAAGATACCGCATACCAATAAAACCGCCCCGAGCTGAGTGAATATTACGGTTGTAAGTCTCGAATATAATGTCTTATAAAATAGGCTGCTCTGCCATACCTGCATAGATCCCCATTTATCCGCTCCTATTTTATAAGTGTACATTTTTATATCTGCGGCATGATGCATATAACCATAGTATACCGCTGCTACCGAAAGCGCGATCAAAAAGAAAAGCCAAACCTTTCCCTTAGAAGCAACCCCATGTTTATATTTCCCGAAAGCGATAAATACCAAAGGAGGCAACACGCAAAGACCGGGAAATTTCGAGAGAAATGCCAGAGATGTAAAGACCAGCGCAAGGACAAATTCTTTAATATTTTCGCCTTTTATGTATTTGGAGTAATGAAACACGGAAGCTATGGAGAAAAAAAGCATGCCGGAATCCGGCATGGGAGTTCTTGTGAAAAAAAGATTTAAAGGAAGGATCGCATATACAAATGCCGTAAAGAGGGCTGGTATCTCCTCAAAATAAAACTTTACCAGCCTGTAAATGTAGACGATCGAAAGCAGAGAGAAGAGAATGGGCACAATCCTGCCCACCCAGTCTTTGATACCGAAAAATATGTATAAGATCGCGCTTAGAAATGTGGTTACCTGAAATTCGTATTCTCCGACACTCGGCTCATTGCCGCGCCAATCGACTTCAGGTTTTAAAATATTAAAATTCCTGTAATAAAAATTCTTAGCTATCATAGCTGTGTCTGTCTGCCTCCAGCTATGGTGGTCCAAATAGGGGTAATTTATACGATACAGCCTCAACCCCAAAGACAAAAGTAATATCAAAAGTAATGTCAAATAACGTGATTTATTTTTTATGGTCTCTCCCTTAACTTGTGCTCTTATCGGTCTAGGGACGATTTTCGGTTGACGGTTTACACTAGCCAGGGATTTTTTTCGATAAACGGCAACCATCCACCGATTTTTTAATCCATCGACTAGGCTACTACGTTGCTATTACCAGTCGTTAAATATGGCGCGCCCGGGCAGATTCGAACTGCCAACCTGCTGATTCGTAGTCAGTTACTCTATCCAATTGAGCTACGGGCGCATCTATGAACTTCTTCTATGAGAGTAGCGTCTCGTCCGCCGAAGCTAAAATCTTACCCGCTTAAAGCGTAGGCGGAAGCTACGGGCGCATCTATGAACTTCTTCTATGAGAGTAGCGTCTCGTCCGCCGAAGCTAAAATCTTACCCGCTTAAAGCGTAGGCGGAAGCTACGGGCGCATCTATGAACTTCTTCTATGAGAGTAG
>Ga0272442_10000136_pt1 | contig 119717 bp, 82 predicted proteins | sample SSMForm2O_FD_200262 | JGI IMG/M metagenome (GOLD analysis project Ga0272442, IMG submission 200262) | Marine sediment archaeal communities from Little Sippewissett salt marsh, Falmouth, MA, United States - SSM-Form-2O | ecosystem: Environmental > Aquatic > Marine > Wetlands > Sediment ...
ACCTGACGCTTGTCGAGAATGACCTGGCGCTTCGTGGCAACCCGGTTAGTCGGGCACCCGAACGGGTCTTTGGCGAGTGTCTCTCAATCGCTCGGGAGCGCCAGCAGGCTGCTAACTGGCTGATAGGCACTGAACCAGTCTATACAGAGGTCACCTGCGACACTTAGTCCCTACATCAACCCCTCCTCCACAAACGAGAAGTGACTGTCGCGGCCAACGATTACGTGGTCGAGGACGCGGATTCCGAGCAGCTTTCCGGCCTCGAGCAGCCGTGCGGTGATCTCGCGATCGTCGCGGCTGGGCTCCGGACTACCGCTGGGGTGATTGTGCACGAAGGCAACGGCTGCGGCGCCGTCGGCCAGGGCGGGACGGTAGACCTCCCGGGGATGAACCGGGGCACCTGTCAGTGTGCCGAGGCTGACAAGATGTACGTCGATCACGCGGTTCTTCTGGTCCAGGCTCGCGACGAAGAAGGTTTCCTTGTCGAGAGATCTCGAGGCGGAGCACAACTCGGCGACGTCATGGCCACACTTGAGCGGCGGGCCGCAGGCCTCCCGGACGCTCTGCTGCCGCAGGACCAGCTGGCAGGAGTAGCTCATCGGGAGCTCCGGGACTTCAGGAGCCTCGGTTTGGGATTCTGCGAAGAGTAGAAGCTGTCTAGCCCGCTCGCCCGCCTTCGGCGGATGTATTTCTATCCAGCCCGGATATGAGGCCGGAGAGCATTTTGGCTATCTCTTCGAGTTCGTCCCGCAGGGCTTCGTGCCTGACTTCGTCCAGGAGCTCCCTTCTGCGGGCCAGTTCGAGCAGGGGCACGCATTCGTGCGTCGAGCCACGGGCGATGCCGAAGAAGTTCTTTCTGTCGCGTTTGGTGAAGCGTCCGTTGCCTTCGGCGATGTTGGTGGGGATCGAGAGCGATGCCTGGTTGAGCTGGTCGCGTAGGAAGTAGAAGCCTCTGGGGAAGCCCTGGCCAAGGGCTGCGACCTGGTCGGCGAGGTCGAGGGCACGCTGGTAGCAAACGAGCTTTTCGAAGATGAAGGGCATGGGGTTCTCCGGTCCATAGTTAGAGAGTAGAAAGGAGATAGGAGACCGGAGGAGAAAGGGTCAATAATGTTTGACTCCGATGTTCACAATCGCGGCTCTGCCGCGACTGCTCTCCTCTCTCCTTTCTCCTTTCTCCTCCTCTACCAGCCCTCGCCTTCGGCGAGGGCTGGTACCCCGAGCAGGACTCGAACCTGCAACCCCCGGTTCCGGAAACCGGTGCTCTATCCAATTGAGCCATCGGGGCACTCGGTGTTCGTGATGGAATTGTATTCCGGTCAAGGCGGGAGTCAACTGCGGAGTGCGGGCTTCGGCGGGCGCGGCGGCTATGGGCAGCCGAAGACGGCGGAAGGGCAAGTTCTTTGTGGTCTGCCTTCTCCTCTCTCCTGTTCCCGCGGGCCGTTCTTCGACGGCCTGCCGGGGGGGCGGGTCGCAGGCCGTCCGCTTGACAGGGGCTCGCGACCGGCAGAGGATGGGGCTTCGCGACATTTCGGTCGCGCTCACCAGAGAGGTGTCGATGCTGCTGGTCCGTACCGGAGTGCCCTATCCGGACCTCGAGCGGGCTCTCCGCGAAGAGCTCGAGGAACACGTGGCGCGGCGCGACTTCTCGCGACTGGCGATCATCGTTCCCTCGCGCGAGGCGCGGCGGCACCTTCGATTGTTGATCGGGCGCGAGTGGGGCATCGGCTGCCTCGGCGTGCGGCTCTCGACCGCCTACGACTTCGCGCTGAACGCGCTCTCGGGCGCTCCCGACCGGCCCGCGCACATGGCGCCGGAGGGACTGCTGGCGGTCCTGGTCCGCCAGCTGGCGGCCGGGAAGGACTTTCCCCGACTCTCGGGGATCGCCGCCACGCGCGGCGGGCCGGAATCGATGCTGCGCACGCTGCACGCCCTGCGCGAGGCCGGCGTGCCGGCCGGCAAGCCGGGGCGCGGCGCGCCCGAGATACTGAAGCTCTACGCCGGGTTCGAGAGACGCCGCGACGAACTCGGGCTGAGCGTGCCGGCGGACATCGTCTCGGCCGCGGCGGGCGCGGTCGCGAATTCGCAATTCGTCGCCGGGTTCTCTAAGGTCGTATACTACGGCTTCTACGACATGACCGGCGTGCAGCTCGGGCTCCTCCGAGCGCTGGCCGCGGCCGGACCCGTCAGCTTCTTCCTGCCCTGCGGTGAGGGCGCGGCCTGGGACTTCTCGCGGGGGTTCGGCGAGCGACTGAAGCGCGACCTGGATGCGAAGTGCGAGGATCTGCGGGGCGAGGAGGCGCGGCCGCCGCTGGAAGCCGCGGTCGGCGGGCTCTTCGACCCTGCCGGGAGCGCGCGCGGCTCGGCCCGGCTGCGCGCCGTTTCCGCCTCGGGAACCGAGGCCGAAGTTCGCGCAGCCGCGCGCGAGGTGCTGCGCCTGGTCGAGGAAGAGAACCTGGGCTTCGATGAGATCGCGGTGGTTGCCCGGTCGCTCGACCCCTACCTGCCGTGTCTCGAGAACGTCTTCGGTGAGTACCGGGTCCCGTTCCGCTGCAGCGCCGGCCGGCCCGCCACCGAATTCCCGCCGGCCAAGGCGGTCCACGCCCTGATCAGGGCGCTCCAGAGCGATTGCTCTCGCGCGGCCGTGATGGACCTGGCGAGCTCGCCGTATTTCGGCGTTGCCAGGCTCGGCGTCGAGCCCGAGTGGATCGCCGGCTGGGACGCTCTCACCCGCAGGTGCGGCGTTGCCGGCCGGGAAGGCTGGAGTCGCCTTTCGGGCCTGGCCAAGTCCCGGGGCAGCGAGCGCGGGAAGGAGGACCCCGACACGGAACCCGCCCGCGTGAAGGCCCTGCTGGCGCTGGTCAGGGCGCTGGAGCGCGCCGCTAAGAAGACCGGCTCGCGGGCGAGCTGGGGCCTGCTGGGCAGCGCGTTCCTGGAGGCCTTCAACGATTTCCTGGACCTTTCGGACGAAGGTCAGCCCCCGCGCGCGGCCGGGCTCTGCGACGAGGTGCGGCGCGTGGTCCAGGGCATGCGCGACTTCGACATCGTGGAGGGCGAGGTCGGACCCGGGGAGTTCTTCGCCGCGCTGCGCGATCGCCTGGGCTCCGCGTCCGTGGAGGTCGGCGGGGGCGACGTCGCCGGGGTCGAGGTCCTCGACGCCATGGCCGTGCGCTGCCGGTCATTCCGGGCGGTGGTGCTGCTCGGCGCGCACGAGGGCGCCTTCCCCCGTCAGGTGCGCCAGGACCCTTTCCTGAACGACGCCGAGCGCGAGGGGTTGGGCGCCAGGCACAACCTCTACCTGCCGCGGCGCGGGGCGGGACACCACGAAGAGCGGTTGCTCTTCGCGCTGGTGCTCTGCGCCGCGCGCGAGCACCTGACGGTCGTCCGCCAGCGCTCTGACGACGAGGGCAAGCCGCTGGTGCCGTCCTGGTACCTGCAGGAACTGCTGCGGGTCCTGGGCCTCGAGCTCGCGGGGTTCGAGCTGGCGATACCGCGCCGGCTGGAGGACTACCTCGACGCGGCCGGCGATACCTGGGGCCGCTGGCTCTCGGCCCGCGAGTGGCTGCGGGCGCTGGTCCTCGCCGGCGAGAGGTCGTCCGCTTCCTGGGAGCAGCTGGGCTCCGCGGCCGACGCAGTGGCCAGGTCGCTTGCCGCCGGTGACGCGATAGGTGCGACCTCGAAGCGGCTGGGGGAGCGCGACGGCATTATCGATGCCCCGGAGCGTTTCCCCACGCCGGAGATGATCGAGCGCGGGTTCTCGGCGTCGTTCCTGCAGGACTACGTGCGCTGCCCCTTCCAGTTCTTCGCGCGGCGGGTGCTGGAACTCGAGCCGCTCGAGGACCCCGACGCGGTCCAGGAGCTCGGCGCGCTGGAGCGCGGCCAGATCCTGCACAAGGCGCTGGAGATCTTCTTCGGCGAACTCAGATCCGGAGGGTATTTCGAGGCCGGCAAGGTCGACGTCGAGAAGCTGCTTGCCGGCAGTTTCGAGCGCGCCGCCGAGGGTTTCGCACGCGCCAATGCAACGGGTTGGCCGCTCTCGTGGGGCGTGGCGCTGGAGGGCCTCGAGGCGCTGGCCGCGGTCTACGTCCAGGCGGAGCTGGCTCGCCTGGAGAAGGGCGGCTTCAAACCGGTCGAGGCCGAGCGCTCTGTGGCGGCGCCGGCACCGCGCTCGATCCGGGCCCCGAAACGCTTCCGGCCGCTGCATCTCTTCGGCCGAATCGACCGCCTCGACGAGGGCGAAGTCGAAGGCGAGGCGGTGCGGCGGATCGTCGACTACAAGCTCAAGCTCGGCAAGAGCGTCGACGTCAACCTGGCCCAGCAGGCGGTGCGCGGCGAGTCGCTGCAGCCGCCGATCTACCTGCTTCTGGCGGCGAGGGCCGGGAAGGCGAAGTGCAGGACCTCGGCGGAGTTCCACTACCTCGCGCCCAACTGGCCGAGGGGGCCGGTGGCGATCTCGGAATTCTCCGGCGAGTCCTGGGAACAGCCGGTCGGCAGGCAGGTCTCCGAGCTGATTGCCGCGGTGCTCGCGGGTGTGGACGCCGGCAACTACTTCGTGCAGCCGGGGCGGCACTGCGAGTACTGCGACTTCGCCCCGCTGTGCCGCAAGAGCCACCGGGCCACTCGCTACCGCCACGCCGCCGATAGTCTGCCGCGCGCGCTCGAGGCCTTCGCGTCCGCGAAACCCGAGAAGCCGGCGAAGGCCGGGGGTTCCGGCGGGAAGGCCGCGAAGAAGACCGCGAAGAAGAGTGCGAAGAAGACCGCCGCGAAGAAGAGGCCGGCCGGTAAGGGCAGGCACAAGTGAGCGCTCCCGGGATCCGCGACGCGCGCGAGCGCGAACTGGCCGCTACCACCTTCGACCGGACCGTGGTGGTCACCGCGGGAGCCGGCACCGGCAAGACCGCGCTGCTCACCGAGCGCATCCTCAACATCCTGATGCGGCCGGGGGAGGAGGCCGCGGGAATCGGCGAGATCGTGGCCATCACCTTCACGCGCAAGGCCGCCGGCGAGATGCGCGTGCGGCTGCGCGACGCGCTCCTGAGCTTCATGGCCTGGACGGAGGAGGCGCCCGGCGAGGACGTCGACGATCCCGTCGCCGGGGCGTTCCGGAGGATCTCGGCGCGTGGGGATCTCGGTGCCGAAGAGATTCGCGGTCGCGCGGTTGCCGCGCTCGAAGGGCTGGAGCGCGCCGCGATCTCCACCATGCACTCCTTTGCCGCCCAGCTCCTGCGCGAGCACCCCGCCGAGGCCGGCGTGGATCCGGCCTTCAGCGAGGACGACGGCATCGCCTTCGACCGGCACTTCGAAGCCGGCTGGCGCCGATTCCTCTCCGAAGAGCTGGGCGCCGGGGCCCGGAACGCCGCGGCCTGGAAGCCTTTGCTGGCCGGCACGGGGCTCGAGTACCTGGCGGCCTTCGCCCGCTGCCTGGCCGACGAGGGCATCGATCTCGACGCGCTGGAGGCCCGGCTGGCCGACGAGCGGCCCGCGCCCGAGGACACCGGCTGGCTCAGGAAATTGCTGCGCGACGCCGAGGGCCTGCTCGAGTGGCACCAGGCCTCGGCCAATCGCAACGCCGAGAAGGTGCTGCGCGCCTGCGTCACGACGCTGGGTTTCGCGGCCGAGGGGCGCTGGCGCTTCGGCCCCGAAACCGTCGGCAACCTCGGCAAGGCCCCGGGCTCGCCCAAGGGCTGGGCGCCGGAAGAGCTCTCCGATCTCAAGCGGCTGCAGAAGATATGCTCGGACCTGGTCGCCGTGGACGCCCCGACGGTTCGCGCGGCCTTCGAGCTGATCGCCCCCTTCGCCCGGGAGTTCCGCGGCGAGTTCGCGCGCTCCGGGTACCTCTCCTTCCCGGCGCTACTGGTGCGCGCCCGCGACCTGCTGCGCGGGGAGCCCGGCCTGCGCGAGCGACTCAAGAAGCGCTTCCGGCACGTGCTGGTCGACGAGTTCCAGGACACCGACCCGCTGCAGTACGAGATCGTCTTCTTTCTCTGCGAGCGGCCCGGCAAGTCGGCGAAGGACTGGGAACGCGTGGAACTCGAGCCCGGCAAGCTGTTCATCGTGGGCGACCCCAAGCAGTCGATCTACTCGTTCCGCGGGGCGGACATCGCCGCCTATCACCGGATCGTGGAGGACCACCTGGCCGGCCGCAGCGAGCGGCTGGAGCTGGTCACCAACTTCCGCTCGCGCCGGAACGTGATCTCGGCGGTGAACTCGGCGTTCGCGGAACTGATTGAAAGGGATCCGCCCTACCAGCCGGCCTACACCGCACTGGAGCCGGGGCCGCGCTCGGGCGCCGGGCTTCCCGCCCAGGGCGTCGAGATGCGCCTGGTGCTGGACAGCGACGGGAGCGCCTTCGCGTCCTCCGCGGCGGCAACCACCGGCGAGGCCCGTGCGCTGGCGCGCTGGCTGCGCGGCGAGTTCCTGGGGAAGGCCGAAATCGGCAGCGGCGACGGCTCCGGACCGGCTCGACCCGGCGACGTCGCGATCCTGCTGCGCAAGCTCACCGACGTCGACGAGTACACCGACGCGCTGCGCGCCGAAGGGATACCGTTCGTCGTCGAGGGCCAGAAGTCGTTCTACGTGACCCAGGAGGTCAACGACCTGGTCAACCTGCTCTCGGCGCTGGTCGACCCGGCCGACGCGGTCGCGCTGGCCGGGTTCCTGCGCTCGCCGGCAGGCGGCCTGACCGACACCGAGCTGGCGGCACTGGCCGGTGCGGGGCGGCTCGATTACCGCAGCGAAGCGGAGGTGCCCGAAGGCATCAGGGACCCGGCGGCACTGGCCGCGCTGTTCGGGTGCATGCGCCGGGTGCGCCAGAGGGCGCTGCGGCTTTCGCCCGCGGCGGCCGTGGACCTGGTGCTCTCCGAACTGCCGGTGGTCGAGGGCGCCATGGCCCAGGCCTGCGGCGAGGGGGCCGCCGGGAACATCGCGAAGGTCCGGCGCATCGCGGCCGAATACGGCGCCGACGGGGATATCGGCCTGCGCGAGTGCGTGCGGCTCCTGAAGCAGAGCGCGCGCGAACTGCGTGAAGAGGGCGAGAACCCGCTGGCCGAAGAGGGCCAGGACGCCGTGCGGGTCATGACCATCTACAAGGCCAAGGGTCTGGAGTTTCCGGTCGTCGTGGTGCCGGCGATGCACTCGGGGATCAGCGGGCGCGGCGAAGACGTCTGGGTTCGCGGGGACTGGAGCAGCGGGTCGGTCGGCGTGAAGCTGGGCGCGGCCATGACGCTTGGCGGCGTGCGCGCCAGGCACTTCCTGCAGAGGCAGCGCGCCGCCGAGGGGCGGCGCGTGCTCTACGTGGCGGCCACCCGGGCGCGCGAGAAGCTGATCCTCTCGGCCGGAGTTTCGGAGAAGAGGCGCGGGGGGGGCGACAGTTTCCTCTCCTGCGTCGAAGAGTGCTTCGACCTGCCGGCCGACAGGGGCGGGCCGGGCGCCGTCAACGTCAAGACCGCCGGGGGCGAAGCGGGCGCCGCGGTCATGAACTGCAGGCCCTGGCTCGCTCCCGAGAGCGCCGCCAAGGGAGCCGCGGGCGGCGACGAGCGCGCGGCCGGCGACCTGGCGCGGATCGGCGCGAGCCTCGAGGAGCGCGCTGCGAGGAGCCGGGCGGCACTGGCCAGGCGCCTCACTTTCAGGCCCTCGGGCGCGCACGAGCTGGTGAACGAAGAGGACCTGCCCGAGGGCGCGGCGGTGCGCATGCCGCTGGTCGGCCGGCGCCGCGCGGGGGCGATGCTGCTGGGCACGCTGGCCCACGCGGTGCTCGAGCGACTGGACTTCGAGGAAGCCCGGAAGCAGCTCGGGCCCGCTATCGAAGAGGTGCTCGACGAACACCGCGTGGAGCTGAGCGAAGACCGCGAAGAACGGGCGGCCGAGCTCGAGGCGATCCTCGGCGAATTCCTGAAGTCGGACGTCTTCGCAGAGCTGGCCGGTGCGAAGATACTGGCCCGCGAGCTTCCCTGCCTGCTGCCCTGGCCCGACCCGGACGACCCGGAACACGTCATGGCCGCCGAGGGGATTATCGACCTGGTCTGCGAGATCGACGGAGAACTGGTGGTCGTCGACTACAAGACCGACAACGTCTCTGCCTCAGGGGCGAAGAAACACGCGGAGCAGTATCGCGCCCAAGGCGAGGTCTATCTCAAGGCCGTGAGCGTCGCGACCGGGCGGGAGCCGCGCGCGTTTCGCCTGGTGCTGCTCAGGCCCGGCGTGGCGGTGGACCTTTGAAGTGCGGCCTGACGGCTGACGGCAGGCCGTTGAAGAACGGCCTGCAGAGCAGGAGAAAGGTGAAAGTAGAAAGGAGAGCCGTGGAATCTTTCACATTGCCGGACGTGGACCGCGAGATGGCGGCACTTGCCTCTCCTGCCTTTCGACTGCGCTCAAGGCTTTTCCATAGAGAGGCCCTGAGCTCGTGTCGGAGGGCGGTCTGCTCTCTCCTTTCTCCTCTCTCAGGCTCGGTGCCAATGGCACCTTTTTCAACGGCCTGCCAGGCGGCGAACAGGGCTGTTCGCCGCGCGAGCCTGCAGCCGCCGCGGCGAAGCAGGGCGCTCCCGACTCCTGCCGACGGGAGGCAAGGTCTTCCGTCTATCCGTGTCTCCGTGAGAGGATGGTGCCGGGTCGACTCACCAGTCCGGATTCGGTCTACTTCGCTGCGGGGACCGCGACGGGGAAGGACTGGTAGTCGATAACTGTTCCCGCCAGGCTGAGGCGGAAGCGGTACCGGTGGCCGGCTGCTTCTTTCTCGGCGCGGATTGCGTACCACAGTTCCGCGCAGTGGCCCTTGCTGTAATTGTCCGTCAGGCCGTCGTCGTCGTCCGAGAACTCCCCCGAAGCGGTCCGGAAGCCGTCCTTGACCGGCATGCTGTACCAGTTCGGGTGGACTTCCTTCGCGTTGGCCAAATGCAGGCGGCGCTTCGCTTCCGTCCTCCAGACGCCGCGGTTGGCGACGGTCTTCCACTTGCCCGGAGTGGCCCGGTCGTAGTCTTCCTGGTACTGGAGATACCAGCGGCCGTTCCTGCCGGCCTTGAAGGCGACCTGGACCGCCAGGATGTAGACCTTGCCGGGTTCGAAGGCAAGCGCTTGCCCGGACGGAGCCCAGGTCAACTGCGAGGGCCTGTTGGCCTCGCGCGGCGGGTCGGGGGCCCAGGCGAACGCGGCCTGGATCGCGTGGGTGTCGGCGACCGGTTCGGCCGCCCGGGCCCTGGCCGCCCTGACCCGGTCAACGGCGTGCTCGATCTTCATGGCCAGCAGCCCGGTCTTCCCGTGTTGAATGCGCCGAAAGCGGTGCAGGGCGCCGGCGAACTTCCCGGGATTGTCACGCCACCACTTCTCGGCCGCCTCGAACTCGCGCATGCCGGCCTGCTCGTTGCCGCCTCCGCCTGTCGTCGGGGGATTGGCGGGCCGTTCCGGGGGATTCACTTCCTTCTCGCGGAGCAGGGGGTAGGCGCCGCCACCGGCGAGCAGGAGAAGGGCCGTGCCGATCGCCAGCAGTGCCGGGGTCGGCAGGGATTTCTTCCTGCCGCCGGCGCGGTGGCGGCGACCGGGGCGGGTCTCGCGGTCGGCGGCCGGGTCCCGCAGTCTGGTCTGCTGGTGGCGCGTGGTCGCGTGCCTGCCGGGGCGGGGTTTCACCGGGCGCGTGCCGCGCTTCGCCAGTGAACTGCGCCCGCCACCCAGCGAGGCGTGTCGCGGCAGGCGGCCGTCGATGACCAGCTCGAGGTCCTCGAGCAGGTCCTCCGGCGTCTGGTAGCGGTCTTCGCGATCCTTGGCCATCATCTTGTCGATGAGGCGACTGACCGCTTCACTGGCGTCGGGGTTGACGTCCTGCGGCCAGGGCAGCTGTTCGCTGAGGTGCTTGGACATGACCACCGCGGCGGTTGGGCCGCTGAACGGCGTGGTGCCGGTCACCAGGCGGTAGAGCGTCGCGCCCAGCGAGTAGATGTCGCCGCGGATGTCCACGTCGCTCTTGCCGCGGGCCTGTTCCGGCGAGATGTAGTGGGGCGTGCCCATGGCCATTCCCGCCTGGGTCAGATGCGAGTCGGCCTCGGACTGCTTGGCCAGGCCGAAGTCGCAGAGCTTGGCCACGTTCTCGGCGGTGACCAGGATGTTCTCGGGTTTGATGTCCCGGTGCACGATGTCGTGCTGGTGGGCGTAGGCCAGCGCCCGGGCCATCTGTATGGCGATGTGCAGGGCGAGTTCCTCGTCCATCGCGCCATTGACCGGCAGGAGGTCCCGGACGGTCTTGCCCTCGACGTACTCCATGACCAGGTAGTGATAGCCGCCGCCTTCGCCCACGTCGATGGCCTGGACGATGTTGACGTGGTTGAGCATGCCGGCCAGTCGCGCCTCGCGCCGGAAGCGATCGCTGAACTCGTCGTTGCGCGAGAGGTTCCGGCGAAGGATCTTGAGGGCCACCAGGCGCTGCATGGAGACCTGGCGGGCGAGATACGTAGCCCCCATGCCGCCTTCGCCCAGCTTGCGGATCAGCTCGAAGCCGGGGATGATCTGGCGCGGAGCCTTCCTGCCGCCCTGGGCCTCCAGCAGATCCTGCAGCTGCGGGCGGGTCAGCAGCTCCAGCTCGACCAGGACCTCGCCGAACGGCAGGCGCGAACCTGCGGCGCGCCGCACGTTGAACTCGCCGAGCGCTTCGTGGAGCTGCTCCTCGGTGAGCATGCCGCGCTCGACCGCGAGCTTCCCCAGTCTCTGTTCGGATTCAGCTGCCGCCAAGATCGCCCCCCGCCCCGCAGGTCGCAATCTATACAATACCCCAAGAAGGGGAGCTCGGCAAACCCTAACGCTCCCATGCCTTCCCGTCTGCTGGTAACGAGCATACTGGTCCCTCTCCTTCTCGCGCAGAGACCGGTCTTCGCCTGCCGGGGCGTAGCCGCCAGGCGAAGACCGGTCTCTGCGCGAAAATGGTCTGGAAGTAGCACTAGGGATCTCGGCGGAAGAGCTTGGCGAGGTCGTAGGGGACGTAGTCGTTCAGGTGCGCGCTGGATCTGGCGCCGTGGGCGACCCAGATCCGGCCCTCGCCCGGGCGGACCGCGACCGAGTGCAGCGTGATCGAGCCGCCTGCCGCGCGGATCGCCTCGTAGGGCTTGCGCCCGGCCCTTCTCAGGACGTTCAGAACCAGCCCCGGGGTGCGGCCCATGCTGCTGTGGAACGCCAAGCCCCTGGCGGCGGGGGTGACCTCGACGCGCGCGCCGTCGTACTCCAGGAGTGCGGCCGAGGGTCCGGTCCTGCTCGCGGGGTCGCCGGCGTGGCCGACGATCAGCGCCTGGCCGCGCATCCTGGGGAGCTTCTTCACGAGCGATATCGCTTCCTCGAGAGTGGCCGCCTTCTGGGCGACGATGCGCTCGAGGATCAGCGTGGGGATCCCCCGGGGGTCGCGCTCGCTGAAGCCGCCGAGGTTGTTGGCGACGAAGAGGCCCTTCTCGTTGTAGAACGTCCAGCCGCCGAGGATTCCGGACCAGCCGACGGAGACGAAGGCGTGACCGTCGCCGGCGCGCGGAATCGTCACGAAGACCCGGGCGCAGCGCTCGGTGGACTCCAGTCCCCAGTAGTCGAAGTTGCGGCCGATCTCGATCGCACCGCCGGCGGTGGCCGGGCCGAAGGCCACGTACGTCGTGCAGCCGCCCAGGCTCTTGATGTCTCCCTCGCACTGCGCGTAGAGCAGGACGTCCTCGTCAACTCCGGCGGCCCCGGCGCAGGCGGCGAGTTCGCGCCGGAACCAGCCGGGCAGCGAGGGCTTCATCCTCCGAACCCGCGCGAGCACCCCGGCCTTGAGCCTGCCGTTCTCGAGGTCGCCGGCCACGTACTCCCGGATCATGGTCCTGATCCCGGCGACCAGCTTCCGGCCGTGCTGCGTGCCGATCTCCTCGGGAGAGCCGGCCAGGCGCACCACGGGCGGCGGGGCCGCGGGCGCTGTTGCGGGGGGCGCTGACTCGCCGTCCGGTGCCGGCGTGCGCGCAATCGTCCGGCTGCAGGGGCAGCCCGTCCAGCGCAGCGCGAGAACCACGCCGGCGACGACGGTGATCAGCGCGGCGATGGCCAGGGCGGTCCTGTGGGAAGAGCGCATGGTCTTTACCAACCGCGACGCTCGGGCTGCGGGCACCGGTTTTTCGCGGCGCACAACCGCTGCAAGAAAAGGCTTGGCAGGCCGTTGAAGAACGGCCTGCTAACGGGCTGTTAGGCCTTTTCGGCGGGCTTCTTCGCCTCTGCGGGCTTCTTCTTCCCGGCCTCGGGGCGCTCGACGACGCGGATCGAAGTGATCGTAACCTTCTCCCTGGGGGCGGCGCCGGGGCCGACTTCGACCTCGCCGATCTTCTCGACGACCTCCATGCCCTTGATCACCTTGCCGAAGACGGTGTGCTTGCCGGTGAGCCAGGGGGTGTCCACCAGGTTGATGAAGAACTGCGAACCGTTGGTGTTCGGCCCGCTGTTGGCCATCGCCAGGACGCCCTTCCTGGGGTGGTGCGCCGGCAGCTTTTCGTCGTACTTGTAGCCGAGGTTCTCGTAGGCCCCCTTGATCGTCAGGGAGGCGAGTTCCTTCTTGACCTCCTCCTGGCGTTTCTTGAATCCCTCCTGATTCTTGATGCCCATACTGCGCAGGAGCGGCATGAGCAGCATGCGCTGGAAGCCCATCCGGTCGCGGATCATCAGGTACTTGTGAGGACCCTTCTTCTCGTCGAAGGCCTTGATCTTGTCGAGTCCCAGGCCGGTCGCGTTGATCTCGTCCTTGAAACTGTAGCCGGGTCCCCCCCGCCCGGTGCCCTGGGGGCAGCCGCCCTGGAGCATGAAGTTCTTGATCACCCGGTGGAAGATCAGCCCGTCGTAGAAGTGGCGCTTGACCTTCTTGCCGGTGCTGGCGTCGGTGAACTCCTTCCTGCCCTCGGCCAGGCCGATGAAGTTCTTGACCGTCTCGGGCGCGGCCTCTGGAAAGAGCTCGGCGCGGATCTCGCCCATGCTGGTCTTGATCAGCACCACCGGGCGCTCGACCTTCTTCGCCGGTTCTTCGGCCGCCTTCTTCGTCGGCTCTTCGGCCGGCTTTTTCTCCGCCTCGCCGGCCGCAGCGGTGAGGGTCAGCGCCCAGCTGAGGGCGATAGCGATTGTCAGTGATCTGCTCATGGTCTTCTCCATCAAGGTGGCCCCCGGCGAGGTTTCGCGCGCACCGCAGCCGCGCAAGAGGCATCAAGTCTATCACACCCGAGCCTGCCGCGCGACCGGGTTTGAGGGCCGGGCTGATCCTCGTCCGGGCCATCGCCGGCTCTGCGAGAGGAGGGGCCCTGGCCAGCAGGCTCGCGACCAGCCTCGACAGGCGCACCGGAACGATACCGTTCCCCATCGGTTTGCCTCAATCCGGCCATGCCTGCGGCCGAAATCACATATGGGACGATCATAGCAGCCCTGGCAGGCCGTTGAAGAACGGCCTGCTAGAGCAGGAGAGCAGTTGAACAGTCGAACAGTGGATACGCGCCTGAACGCCATTGGTCACATGCAACTGCAAACCTGACGGGACACCAGACGTGGCAAAGCCCTTGATCCCTGTTCTGTCGTGTCTTGCGGCGCTGGTGCTCGGCGGCTGCGGCCGGTCGTATGATTCCGGGATCGACGGTCGGGTGCAGAGGCTCGAGCGCGGCCGGCCCGCGCCGAGGCGCGGGGCGCCGGGGAACAAGACCATCGAGGTCGTGAAGCAGGTCAACGTCATCACCGGCGGGGTCACCAGCGCGGGGCGGGCCTCCAACGTCAGGCTGTTCGACCGCTGAACCACCATCGTCGCCGTCTCTATCGGGACCGGCACCGACACCGGGCGGAAGTCGATGCTTGCTCCCGACCCGCCCTCCGGATTAGAATGACGCCCGGGAGCGCTCAGGCGCTCCCCGATGGTCGTACGGGGAAACTGCGATGAGCGACACTGCGGTGATCTACAGCGGGCGCCGGCTGGCGAACTCGCGCCGTATTCTGGACGTGCTCCTGCGCAGCCTGATCCAGAAGAAGACGGTCACGCCGGAGGACATCCACACCGTGCTGGGCGCGACCATCCGCCGTGTGGCCGAGACGGTCCACGCCCAGGCGATCACCATCTTCATGCTGGACAAGGCCACGGGTCGCATCCGCTTCCAGAACGTCTACTACTCGCCGACGCTCTACGGCCTGGACTCGGAGCGCAGGCAGCTCTTCGAGGACAAGGCCCGCGAGCTCGAGAAGATCACGCTGGCGCCGGGGCAGGGCATCGTCGGGCAGGTGATCACCGGCGGCGAGTCCAGCTACGTGGCCGACGTTTCCAGGGAAAAGGGTCACTACGCCAGGATCGACGAGAGCACCGGTTTCGTGACCCGCTCGATGATCACCGTCCCGCTGATCGTCGGCGAGAAGGCGGTGGGCGCGATCCAGGTGCTCAACAGGTGCGAGGACGGCGAGTCGGTGACCGCCTTCACCCGCGAGGACGTCATGCTCCTGGAGGACGTGGCCTCCTACTCGGCCAAGATCATCCAGCGCGCGCTCGACCCCGAAACGCCGCTGAGCGACGGCGAGATGGCCAACTACATCGCCCGGCTCGCGAAGTGCGAGTTCGTGGAGCTGGACGAGAACTTCGAGCCCAACATCGTGCTGCTCAAGAACATCGGCGAGGAGCCGCTCAAGCGCTACGGGGTGATGCCGCTGGGCGAGCTCTCGCCCAAGGAGCTGCGTGCCGCGGTGGCCAACCCCCTCGACTTCCAGACCATCCAGGACTTCGAGCTGGTCAGCGGGCTGAAGCTGCGCGAGAAGGTGGTGGCCGCCGCCTCGCAGATCGAGGAGGTCCTCAAGCGGGTCTTCCCGGAGGGCACCGCCGCCACCGACGTGGCCGAGAGCATGCTCCAGGAACTGGAAATCGACGAGACCGCGGAGATCGCCGTCGACGGCGACGACGACGAGAACTCCGCGCCGATCGTGCGCCTGGCCAACAGCCTGGTGGAGGAGGCCTACACCCAGGGCGCCAGCGACATCCACATCGAGCCCTACGAGAACAAGGTGATGGTCCGCTACCGCATCGACGGGATCTGCCGCGAGAAGCACTCGCTGCCGCGCCAGGCGGCGCGGCCGCTGGTCGCGCGGCTCAAGATCATGAGCGACCTGGACATCGCCGAGCGCCGCTTGCCGCAGGACGGCCGCATCGTCTTCAAGAAGTTCAACAACAAGTACGACCTCGACCTGCGCGTGTCGATCGCGCCCATGAACCACGGCGAGAAGGTCTGCATGCGCATCCTGGACAAGACCAAGTCCACGCTGCCGCTGGAGAAGCTGGGCTTCTCGGAGTACAACCTCGGGATCTACCGCGAGGTAATCCAGGTGCCCTACGGGATGATCCTGCACTGCGGGCCCACCGGTTCGGGCAAGTCCATGACGTTGTACGCGGCACTCAACGAGATCAACTCGCCGGACGTCAACATCCAGACCGCCGAGGATCCCATAGAGTATACGCTGCCCGGGCTCAACCAGCTGCAGGTCCACAAGCAGATCGGCCTGACCTTCGCCGCGGCGCTGCGTTCCTTCCTGCGCCAGGACCCGGACATCATCCTGGTCGGCGAAATCCGCGACGCCGAGACCGCCGAGATCGCCGTGGAGGCCGCGCTCACCGGCCACCTGCTCTTCTCCACGCTGCACACCAACGACGCGCCCAGCACCATCACGCGCTTCACCGAAATCGGCATCGAGCCCTTCATGATCTCGACCTCGCTGGTCTGCGTCTGCGCCCAGCGCCTGATGCGCCGGGTCTGCGGCTGCGCGGTGGAGGAAGACCCCAATGACGAGGAGCGCGCGATGCTCGAGCGCGCCCGGGACGATGCCCCGATCGGGAAGATCAAGCGACCGGTGGGCTGCGCGAAGTGCAACAAGACCGGCTACAAGGGCCGCACCGGCATTCACGAGTTGCTGACGGTGAACGACGAGCTGCGCGAACTGATCGGCAAGGGCGCCACCGCCGAGAAGATCAAGGTCGCCGCCCGCAGCGGCGGGATGCGCACGCTCTTCGAGGACTCCATGGAGAAGGTCAAGCTGGGGGTCACCGGCCTGACCGAGGCGCTGGGCACCACCCGGCCGGACGACGGGCCGGGCGGGTGAGTATGCGACAGGCTGTTCCCGGCCCGCGATAGCATGGAAGTGTCCTCACCGCCGGCCACAGAACCCGGGAGCGAGCAGCGCGAGAAGAGGCCGCGGGCGCTTCTGCGCTGCTGGCCGTACCTGGCGCTGGCGCTGATCCTGGCCGGCGCGCTCTACCTCAGGTGGGAGAACAACAGCTACGGATTGCCGGCGATCTACCATCCTGACGAACGCAGGAAGGTCGCGGTCATATCGCGCTTCTTCAGTGAAAAGACGGCGGACCCAGACTACTTCAAGCATCCCGCATTCCTGCTCTATACGGTTGCCGCATCTGGTTGGGCTGCACATCTGGTCAGCGGTCAGGCCCTGACCGGTCCTACGTTCTGTACGGCCGGGCGAAGTTGGGTCGGTCTCCTCGGCGGCTTGACCGTGCTGCTTACTTTTCTGTTGACTCGCGAGGCTGCCGGCGGACGATTCCTGAGCGGCGAAGGCGGCCCGGGCGGGACTCAAGCAGCCAGGCATCGCCAGAATCTGATGCAGGATGCGGCGGGATTGCTGGCCGCGCTTTTCTTGGCTGTTTCTCCGTTGCATGTGGTGATCAGTCATTACATCAAGGAAGATGTGCCACTGGCGCTTTGGAGCACGCTGGCGCTGGTCTTCTATGTTCGTCTTGCGCGCGATGGACGGCGCCGGGATTACCTCCTGGCCACTTTCGTCACCGGTCTCGCGTTGGCGACCAAGTACTCCGCCGTTGCCCTGTTGCCGATCTTCATGGTTGCCCACATAGTCTACGTATCGAGAACGCCACAGCAGGGCTGGCCCTGGGGCGGTGTGCTGCGGATACCCGGCAATTGGAAAGTTGCCGTGCCCGTCGCGGCAGCGATAGGTGCATGCACGGCGATCGGGCATTCGGCCGGGACCTATGTTGTCCGGACCGCTGCGCTGGCTTTGGTCGCGTTCTTCCTGTTCAGGCCCGTGCCGCCGGAGCGAGACACCCACTGGAAGTGGCAGGTCCTGGCCAAGATGCTGTTGATTGTCATCGGCGTGCTGCTGGTGTTCCTGGTCGTCAACCCATATTCGGTGCTGAACTCCGGCAGGTTCATAGAGGACTTCAACTACGAGAGGCGTCATGCGTTACGATATGGGCATCACGGAATCAAGGTGAGCCCCTGGGATTACTTCTGGGGATTTCATCTCCTCTACAGCCTTGCTCCGGGAATGGGCTGGTCCTTGCTGGCGTTGGCGCTGCTCTCAGCCCTGGGATTACTATTCGTGCGCCGACCGGGCGTGCGCGTCCTGCAACTTGGCGCACTGCTGCTCTACTTGGCGCATGAAGCATCCATTCTCAAGCCCGCGCCTAACTATGAGCGTTACATGGCACCTGTTCTTCCTGCGCTGTGTGCTCTGGCAGGCGTGGGGTTGTCGGCTCTTGCAGCCAAGGTCTTGCGGGAGAATCTGCTCAGCTCCAACAGGCTGTTCCTGCGGGGGGCGAAGACCCTTCTGCCCGCAGTAGCCCTCATGTTGACGGCATGCATCGGAGTCGGGATTGCTGCCATTCGTTCCTGGCGTCTCGTCGAGCAGATGCGCCCCGACACCCGGGATCTGGCCGCAGCCTGGCTTCGGGATGAGTTGCCGGAACGATCCGTCGTCTCTCGGACGTTGTATACAGGTTTCCCCGTGACAGAACGCGGGTGGATTCTCAAGCCGTCACACTTCGTTTCCGAAGAGCGGCCCAGATTGGACTTGAGCACGGGCTTCTTCGTTCTAGAGACCGAACCTGGAGGCAGGAAAGAACCGGTACGCGTCCGCTTGACTCACGTAGTTCTTTCCTCGGCCTTCGTGGGGCGGTTCTTCGTGTTCGAGAAGGATCGCAGCAGCCGAAGGCTGGTGAAGAGAGCGTTCTATCAGAGACTGATGAAGGAATGGGGACCACCAGTGAAGGTATTCAAGGCGCCGTGGGGTCCCTACGGGTTCAACAATCCGACCATCGAGATCTACCGCAACCCGAATCCTGCCGCCGACGGTGTTCCTGCGCACCAACCCTAGTTGGTTCGGGGGCCATAGTCCTCTTCAAAAACTCTCTCGTAGGAGGGCAGGACGAACTTGCCGGGGGGCCGTTCCAACAAGTAGACCTTGAGCGACTTGAACTTGCGGTAGCGCTTGATCCTGTAGCCGGCACTTTCCAGCCACCAGACGTGACGCTTGTAACTAGCTCCGTCCAGGCGCAGCAGCCAGAAACGGACGCGTTCGGTCACTTTCGGTGCCGGCATCTTGCGGGTCTTGCCCTTGATCTTGAGCCGCTCGACGGGAATCCCCGCCGGCTTGAGGTCGTCGCGACGGGCGTAGTAGTCCCAGGAGCACTTCTTGTCGCGCTCCGGGCGGGTGCAGTCTACGTAGACGACCTCGCCTGAGTCGGCCATGGCCTCGATGTAGGCCACGGCGCCCCGCCAGTCGGACTTCTCCCCGCCGCGGTAGTGCTCGGTGAGCGGCGCGATCGAGAGTGCGGTGAATACGCCCACTGCGCCCAGCGGCAGGGCGACGCCCGGCAGCCGGGAGATGCCCAGCGCGGCCAGCAGGTAGAGACCGGCCACCGCGACGATCGTGTAGCGGATCTGGTACTTCATGGACACCGCCACGGTCAGGAGCAGGAGGATCACCACCGGCAGCAGCGCCCAGACGAGCAACGACCACGGTCGCCAGTCGCGGGCGGGGCGCAGGTGCTTGAAACGGGCGAAGAAGCCGCGGGGCAGTGCCCCCCCGCCTTTGGGGTGAAGTGCCAGCAGTCCGGCCAGCACGGCTATCGCGTAGGCGATGAGCAACTGCAGCGATCCGGCGTAGGCGACTATCGGCTCGGCCACCTGCCGGGTGAGCTTCTCGACGGTCGCCTCGCGTGCTCCCGGTTCCCAGCCCTCGTAGACGCTGAGCATGATCATCCAGGGCACGAAGCAGGCCACCAGCCCGAGCTGGGCCAGTCCCCAGCGGCGCAGCGACGGCCCGCGCTTCTCTTTGAAGAGCAGCGCGCGCAGCAGCACGATGCAGTTGTGGATCCCGACGATGAACCAGGCGGAGTTGTGCTCGTAGATCAGCACTATCGTGGCCGCCAGGTAGCAGATCCACCGCCGGCGGGTCGGCTCGCGCAGGAGCTCGAAGAGGAAGTGCGTGGAGCACAGTGCCAGCAGCACCGCCAGGGCGTACATGCGGGTTTCCTGCGAGTACTCGACGTGCAGCGGCGAGATGCACAGCAGCGCCGCGGCGAGCAGGCCCACGCGCCGGTCGCGAAACAGTGCGCTGCCGGTTATCGCTATCATCGGGACGGCCAGCAGCCCCGCGACCGCCGACATCGAGCGCACTGCGAACTCCGAGTCGCCGAAGAGCGCGACCCAGGGCTTCAGCAGCAGGAAGTACAGCGGCGCGTGGCTCTTGTCCGCGCGGTTGCGGAGCACGTCCCAGAGGGGCTGCTTGGCGAGGTAGACCGAAATGGTCTCGTCGCGCCACAGGCTCTCGAGGCTCAGGTTGTAGAAGCGCAGCAGCGCGCCGCAGAGCAGGATGAAGCCCAGCAGCAGCAGGTACGTGGAAGTGCGTACCGTGGGTTCTGCGCTCGCTTCGGAGTCGGGGGGAGAAGGCATCATCTTGTCGCCCGAGATGTTAGCCGCAGACCCGCGCGCAGGTCAAGCCCCGGAGTGCAGACCCCTTTCCTCCCGCAGCGACGCGGCGACGCAGCGGACCCCGGGCTTGCTGACCATCAGTGGGGAGTGACGGGCTACCCGCCTGCGGCGGGCAAGCTTCTGCTCGTCCGGCGGCCATTGCTGTCCGCCGACCGATCATTCAGCAGCCTTGCCGGGCGCCCGAGGGCGCCCTGAGCACCGCGTCTGCGGTGCTCCGCCACTCTCTCCAGACTGCTTCAGGAGGAGGGCGCCGAGCAGTAGCTCGGCGCAGGGAAGCGACAGCTTTCCGGGAAGTTGCCGCAGGTCGGACGCGGTGCGACGAAGTCGCAGGAGCGTCCGGCCAAGGCAACCCGACGATCTCTGCGAACGGGGGTCTTCAGCCCGTTGCCAATGGTCAGTATGCGCGGGGTCCGCTGCGTCGCCGCGTCGCTGCGGGAGGAAAAGAGCGCTAGGAACTCGGATGCTGGGATTCGTCAGATTTGCGTGGCTTCCCCATCCGTCGCGAGACGATCTGGTGCGCCAGCCAGAAGATGCCGGCGAGGGCCAGTTCGGTGCCGCTCTGGCAGAGGCGGGCCAGGGCGGCGACCACCGCGCCGGTGCCGGTGGTAAGCCAGGCGCCCAGCGCGAAGGTCAGGGCGCCCTCGCGAAAGCCCAGGCCCCCCGGCGAGATCAGCATCATGTAGCCGACGGCCCAGGAGAAGAGAAACGCGCCGACCACGCCGAAGGTGGTCAGCGCCCCCGGCGAGTTCAGATCTATCACTGAAGTGAGGATGAAGTACCCGCCCAGGCCGTAGAAGCTCCAGGCCACGAAGTAGGCCCCGCCCGCCTTGAGCATGTCGGTCAGCTTCAGCGCGGGCACCTCGCTCTCGGGCATCTTCCGCCAGCGGTAGTAGAGCCCCATGACCCAGTTGATGATCCGTGGATGCAGCGAGGCGATCGCGAAGGGCAGCGGCACCAGGCTCAGCAGCTGGTACCTGCCCTCCAGCGGCGTAGCCCCGGGCACGATCGCCAGCGATAGTAGCCAGACGCTCGAGGCCACGACGAGACTCACGAGGATCTCCAGCACGCAGGTCGCGAAGACCTTGCTGGGCAGCGCGCCGTCCTCCTCGGCGGCCCTGGCGCGCACGAGAAACGCCACCACCTTGCCGGGCACGTACTTGCCGACCTGCGAGTAGCACCAGGCGCGCAGCGCGGTGTAGAGCCGCAGGCGGTTGCCGAGTCCGGCCAGGAGCAGCATCCAGCCGAACGCCTGGCCGGTGTAGCTGGCGACGATACAGACGACGCCCAGCACCAGGCGCAGCTCGGAGATGTCCGGGCGGGCCTCCTTCTGGAAGTCGTGCCAGTAGCGCTTGACCGCGTAGATGCAGAAGCCCAGAGCGACCAGCCCCACGACCCACTTGACGGCGCCCTTGAGGAGCTTGAGCCTGCCGGCGCGCGCGGGTTCAGTCACCTTCGGGGGCCCTTGGCGGAGGCTGCGGCAGCACGCGGTAGACGCAGGCGGTCTCGCGCTTCGCGACGGGAGGGGCGGCAATCGTGGCGACGAGCTCGAAGCCGGGCACGCGGCCTCCGTTCTTGAAGGCGTCCATCAGTTCCGGGCGGTAGCGCCGGACGAGGACGGGGCGGCGCACGTCGCTCTCGTCCGGAATTCTGTAGTGGGTGCAGATCACGTAGGAGACCTTCTTCTCGCGCATTTCCCGCGCCAATTCTACCGGGTTGGCCGCCTTCATGCCGGCCACGTTCAGGACCCTGCCGTCTTCCAGGTTCGCTCCGCGTTCCAACTCACGGAGATGAAACGCCAGCGCCTTCTCGCCCGGCTTCATGTTGCGCGCCAGCCAGCGGCCGGCCATGACCGAGCCCCAGCGGTGGTAGCATATCTTGGCGGCGTCCGACGCGTGCGCGGGTACCTCCGATCCCACCCGGGGAGCCACCAGGGCCAGAATGCCCAGCCCCAGGGCGATTCCCGCCCAGCGCGGCCGGCGCACAAGCGCCGGCCCGTAGACCGCGGCCGCCATCATCAGCGCGACCGCGAACAGGGCGTAGACCATTCGGGCCGTTGCGCCCTGGGCCTGCCAGACGTCCCGGCACGAGACCGCAATCGAGACTCCGGCGGCCAACAGCGCCGCAGCCGTGACCAGCCGCGAGTAGAGCGGGCGCCACCTGTCCTTCAACCTGCTCGCGGCCGCCCCCAGCAGCGCGCAGGACATGATCGGCTCGACCAGCGCCTGGCCGGCCATGTTGTGCGTCAGCCTCGATGCGACGAAGAACATCAGTGGCAGGATGGCAGCCCAGTCCGCCATCCGGCGGGCGAAGAGGTAGAGCAGTACCAGCGTCCCCGCGGAGAAGAAGACGTTGAGCGCCAGCGCCGCGTCGAGGTGCGGTGCCTCCGAGAAGACGACCTTGGCGACCAGCCCGATCAGCAGCGGAAAGAGCGGCATGCGCTTGTAGTAGCTGGGGGCCTGGAAGCTCCACAGTTCGCGCGCCAGGTTCAGGAACTCGGGGGTGTCGGAGGAGGGGATCGTGAACTTGTGAAAGTGCGCGATCCAGTAGGCCAGGCAGATCGCCGAGAGCGTCGCCACGAAGATCCACTCCCAGCGCGCAGGCCGCCCGGCCCGCAAGGCCAGGGGGCCGGAGTCCTCCTGGGCGGATCCCGGCTTGGCCTGCTGGGCTGGCTGTTCTTCGGCTTGCTGGTCGATCACGCGAGTCCTTCCTGGTTTTCTTCAGCGACCATCGTAGCTCGCGTCCCAGTCGCGGGCAAGAGCGTGATGCGCCAAACCCATTCCTCCCGCAGCGACGCGGCGACGCAGCGCACCCCGCGCGTACTGACCATTGGTGGGGAGTGGCAGGCTACTGATGACGGAGATCCGGCCATTGCTGTCCGGCTCCCCATCATTCAGCAGCCTCACCGGGCGCCTGAAGGCGCCCCGAGCACAACTGCGTTGTGCTCTCGCCACTCTTCGCAAGCTCGCTGGGCAGGCAGCGCTGCTGCGGAGTTCACGGCAGTGCGCAGACACGCTGCTTGCTCTGCAGCCTAAACGGAGGAGGGCGCCAGGCGGAGACTGGCGCGGGGAAGCGCACGACCAGGCACTGCGATGCTCACGACCTGAGCACAAGCTTCCCGGGAAGTTGCTGCAGGTTGGACGCGGTGCGACGAAGTCGCAAGAGCGTCCAGCCAAGGCAACCCGACGATTACCACTAACCGGGATTCTCAGCTTACCGCCAATGGTCAGTAGACCCGGGGTCCGCTGCGTCGCCGCGTCGCTGCGGGAGGAGAAAGAAGGACTCGTCCTGCTATCTGGCTTCGGGCGGGGGCTTGAGCCGGTAGATCTGCACGTCGGCGCTCCTGGCTTCGGGGGGTACGGGCAGGGTCTCTACGTGTTCGAAGCCGGGTACAGGCTTGCCCTCGCGGAAGCGCTTCAGGAGTTCCGGGCGGTTGCGGCGAACGAAGAGCGGGTAGCGCGGGTCGCCCTTCGGGGGCAGATCGAAGTGCTGGTAGACGAGGTAGGCGATCTTCTTCACCGCCATCTCCGCGCGCAGCGCGTCGAGGTCTTCGGCCTTCACCTCCAGGAAGCCGGCGACCTTGTCGCGGGGCAGGCCGGCCGAGCGCCCGGTGATCAGGTGGTTGGGCGCCAGGGCGCGTTCTTCGGCGCCGAGATTCTCGCGCAGCCATTTCCCAGTGAGAAAAGAGCCGTAGCTCTCGTACTTCTGCGGCAGGCTCTCGCGGGCGTGGGCGGCGACGCCGCGGCAGACCTGCGGCGCGGCAATTGCAGCCAGGGCCAGGCCCAGCGCGAGCCACGCGCGCAGCGGCTTTCCGAGCAGGACGCCCGAATAGGCCAGGGCCGCGATAACCAGCAGCGCCGCCAGCGCGAGGTAAGCCCACGACGGGGCCACGCCGGTCACGCCGACCAGTTTGCTGACGCCGTAGGCCCCGGAGCCCAGAGCAAGAAGCGCGCAGAGCCCGGCGAGCAGCCGGCCGCGCAGCGGAGTCCAGGTCTGGCCCCACTTCGAGCCGGCGGCCCCGAGCAGGGCTCCGGCGCAGAGGCCCAGGTAGAGCGGAGGGATCCATCTCACCGGGTAGACGTAGCGCTCGCGGTCTACGCCAAAGGCCACGTGGGCGATCACGTAGAGCAGCGCGAACAGCAGGATCGCCGTCGACTCGCGCCGGCATTTTCTCCACGAAAGCCAGGCGCCGCCGGCCGCGAGCAGCCCCCAGACGGGCGCGCCCCATCCCGAGAAGGACTCGTCTACGAATGTCCACGCGAACGCGGGCGAGAGCCGCCAGCCCTGGGTCTGCATCTGCTCTATGTAGGGATTACCGGCGCCCGAGGACCCGTGCAACGCGCTGAGCGCCATCCAGAGGAGGAAGCCGCTCGAAGCCAGCGCGGAGAGCGCCAGGTGTCGCCAGGGCTTGTGCTCGTAGATCCAGTTGAGGACGAAGAAGATCGCGATCAGCGCCGAGCACTCGTAGCGGGTCAGCGCCGCGAAGAAGAGCGCCAGGTACTGCCACCTGCTCTTCCTGGTGAAGAGCCACAGCGAAAGCAGTATCGAGAAGGCCATTATCGGTTCCACGAGCGGCTGCCCGGCCATCTGGTGGCATTCTCTGGCGCCGGCGGCGAGGATCAGCGGCAGGATCGCCGCGCCGCCGATCATCGTCCTGGCCACGAGATAGAGGAAGACCAGGCTGCCCGCCGAGAACAGAATGTTCAGCACCAGGGCGGCGTGGACCTCGGGGTCGTCTGCGGTGAAGAGCCTGCCGAGCAGCCCCATCAGCAGCGGCAGGAGCGGCATGCGCTTGAAGCTCTCGGGCAATTCGCCCCCCGAGAGCGACCGCGCCGCGCGCACGAACGAATAGGTGTCCGGCGAGGGCAGGTAGAACTGGTGGTAGTGCAGCAGCCAGTAGACCAGGCAGACCAGGCAGGTGCCGCCGACGACCAGCCACTCCCAGGGCGCGATCCTGCCCGCCGGCAACGCGAACGTTCCGGCGCCCACCGTATTGGGTTCGCCAGCGGTCGGTGCTGGCTGTTCTTCGACTTCCGGGTCGGTCACGAGAATCCTTTCTGGCTGCCAACCGCCGGCAATCGTAGTGGTTAGTGTCCTTGCGGGCAAGACCTCTCTTATCGCGCCCGTCTTCGCCCACGGGCTACGCCGCGGCAGGCCAGAGCCGCAGAGCCGCTGAGAACCGCCGTTTTCGGGTGGCGAGTGGAGGCGGGCTGCTGACGCTCACCCGGCGGACATCGCTGTCCGCCGCGCGAGCTTACAGCAACCTCCCGGATGCCTTGCTCGCCGCGGCGTAGCTCCGAAGGAGCGAAGACGGGCGGCGCCCTGAGCACAGCTGAAGCTGTGCTCCCGCCTCACTCTTTGGCATGCTGGCATGCTTGAGTGGAGGAGCGAGCACGGCAAGGCCGTGCTCAGGAAGCCGTCAGGCTTCCGAGGAGTTGCCGGGGGATGGGCGCGATGCGACGCAGTCGCAAGAGCGACCAACCCCGGCAACGCCGACGACACTCACTACTTCGGGCGGGGGTTCTCAGCGTCTCTGCGTCTCTGCGTCTCTGCGCGAGAAGAATGGGTTGCGGTCTTGATCTTCTTTGCGTGCTTTGCTATCTCTGCGCGATGAGAGGAGGTTCAGGGGACCTGTTGCTTCCGACTCGAGGTCTTGCGCAGCAGGTAGAGGTTCTCCATGATCAGCTTGCGGTTGGCGCTCATCAGGTCGGCGAGGATGCCGAGGACCAGGAGCATGAACGCCAGGATGATCAGTATCGCCGCGGCGATCAGCGACTGGGTGTGGCCGATGGGCCCGGTCTTGGTGAGCTCCAGGTACACGAACCGGGCGCACAGCGCCAGGCCCGCGAGCCCCGGCAGCAGCGATATCATGAAGAAGGTTCTCAGCGGCTGATAGATGAGGTAGGACCGCAGCATGACCCGCATCGATCGCAGGATGTAACTGCCCATCGACTTCATCAGCCGCGACTCGCGGGTCTTGGGGTTGACTTGAATCGGCACGTGGGCGATGCGCATGTTCATGTGCCCGGCCTGGATGATCGTCTCCAGCGTGTAGGTATAGCGGTTGAAGACGTGCAGCATCAGCGCCGCGTCGGCCGAGTAGGCCCGGAAGCCGCTGGTGGTGTCGGGCACGCTCGAACCCGAAAGCTGCCTGACCACGAAGCTGCCCAGCCGCTGCAGGGCCTTCTTCACGACGGAGAAGTGCGCGATCTCCGAGATCGGCCGCGCGCCGACCACCATGTCGGCCCTGTTTTCGACAATGGGCTTCACGAGATCGGCGATGCACTCGCCCTTGTACTGATTATCGCCGTCGGTGTTGACGATGACGTCGGCGCCGAGTTCCACGCAGCGACGGACGCCTCGCGAAAAGGCCGTCGCCAGCCCCCGGTTCGAGCCCAGTTCCAGGACGTGATGCACGCCCAGCTCGCGAGCCACCTCCACGGTGCGGTCGCTGCTGCCGTCGTCGACGATCATGTACTCGACGACGTCGACGCCGGGTATCTCCCGGGGCAGGTCGCGTACTACATCGGGGAGCGTCTTCTCCTCGTTGAAGCAGGGAATCTGGATGATGAGCTTCATCGGGTGCATATTATGCTGCGGGACTTGCAGTTGTCACGCGGCAAAATGCCCGATCCCTGGTCGTATGGACGTACGAATCAGGGTTCGGATGTCTGCCAGTGTGCTGGCCACGGCTCTCCTTTCTACTTCCACCTTTCTCCTGCTCCGCAGGCCGTCTTCAACGGCCTGCGGGGCGCCGAGGCGCTGCGGGAGGAACAGGGGTTGGGTCTTGTTCTTGATTTTCAGACGCTCCGGGGCTTGCGCCTCACGCTCGGGATCTTGAGATGGTGCCGGACGGGTGCCGATTGTCTTGAAACTCCGTGGGATACGTGCTATATGAAAGCACTGCGGGAGTTTCTGACAGCACGAAGGGATCGAAAATGGGTGAGACGGCCGGAAAGCCCCTGGGTCTGGGAGTCGTGGGCATCGGCGGGTGGGGCAGGAACGTCCTGCGGGCCTTCTCGCAGACCTCCGGCGCCGCGGTGGTGCGCATCTGCGACTCGGGCCGCGAGCAACTGGCCGCCGCGGCGGCCGGGTGCCCCGGGGCCCGGCCCGCCGACAACTACGTGGAGGTCCTGGCCGACGAGGGCGTGGATGCCGTGGCCCTGGCCACCCCCGCGCCGCTGCACGCCGAGATGGCCCGCGCGGCGCTCTCGGCCGGCAAGCACGTCTACGTCGAGAAGCCGATGTGCCTCAACGTCGCCGACGCGCGCGAACTCGTCGAGCTCGCCGGGCAGAAGGACCTGCGCCTGATGGTCGGCCACCTGCTCGAGTACCACCCGGCGGTGGGCCTGCTCAAGGAACTGATCGACGGCGGCGAGATCGGCGACGTCCGATACATGTACTGCGAGCGCATCAACCTCGGCGTGGTGCGCAAGGAGGAGAACGCGCTCTGGTCGCTGGCGCCCCACGACATCTCCATAATCCTGTACCTGTTTGGCGCAGAGCCCGAGAGCGTCTCGGCGCGCGGCTCCTGCTACCTGCAGGAGGGGGTCGAGGACGTGGTCTTCAGCAACCTGCGCTTCGGCGACGGGCGCATGGCCGAGATCCACAACTCCTGGCTCGACCCGAACAAGGAGCGGCGCATGGTGGTGGTGGGCTCCAAGAAGATGGTCGTCTTCGATGACATGAGCGCCACCGAGAAAATCCGGATCTACGACAAGGGCGCCGAAGTGAAGCGCGGCACGGCTGACGAGATCCAGGCCATCAGCGTGCGCCACGGCGAGATCCGCATCCCACTGGTCCCGGGCGGCGAGCCGCTCAAGGTGGAGGCCCAGCACTTCGTGGACTGCGTCCGCTCGGGAGACACCCCGCGCAGCGACGGCATCGATGGACTCAACGTGGTCGGCGTGCTCGAGGCCGCCACCGTCTCGCTGATGGCCGACGGCGCTCCCGTGAGGATCTCCGACCTGTGAGCGCCGGAAGCGGGAAGCCGCACTTCGTCCACGAGTCGGCGTACGTCGACGAGGGCGCCGAAGTCGGCGAGGGCACGAAGATCTGGCACTACTCGCACGTCCTGCCCGGCGCGAAGATCGGCCGCAACGTGGTCGTGGGCCAGAACGTCAACATCGGCTCGCGCGCGGCCATCGGTGACGGCTGCAAGGTCCAGAACAACGTCAGCGTCTACGACGACGTGGTTCTGGAAGAGAACGTCTTCTGCGGCCCGTCGATGGTATTCACGAACGTGCTCACGCCCCGCGCCCACGTCAGCCGCAAGAGCGAGTACTCGCGCACGCTGGTGCGCAGGGGCGCCACGCTGGGCGCCAACAGCACCATCGTCTGCGGCAACGAAATCGGCGCCTACGCCATGATCGGCGCCGGCGCGGTGGTCACCAAGGACGTCCCCGCCTACGCCCTGGTGGTCGGCAACCCCGCGCGCCGAATCGGCTGGGTCTGTAACTGCGGCGAGAGGCTGCACTTCACCGAGGAAAGGGCGCACTGCGCGCGGTGCGACCGCGACTACGTCGAGAAGAGCGAAACCGAGATCGAGGAAGTCAATGACTGACAACGCAGGAGTCCCCCTGCTGGACCTCAAGGCCCAGTACGTCACCATCAAGGACGAGCTCTCCGCCGCGATGGAGAAGGTCTTCGAGACCCAGCGCTACATCATGGGCCCGGAGGTCGAGGGCCTCGAGGCCGAGGTTGCCGAGTACTCCGGATGCAGGTTCGGCGTGGGCGTCAGTTCCGGCACCGACGCCCTCTTGCTCTCGCTGATGGGTCTGGACCTCAAGCCCGGCGACGAGGTGATCACCACGCCGTTTACGTTTTTCGCGACCGGCGGCTGCATCTCGCGGCTGGGCGCGAAGCCGGTCTTCGTCGACATCGAGCCGGCGGGCTTCAACCTGGACCCCGAGCTCGTCGAGAAGGCGGTGACGGAAAAGACGAAGGCCATCATCCCCGTGCACCTCTTCGGCCAGGTAGCCGAAATGGACCCGATTCTCGACGTCGCCAGGAAGCACGGCCTCGCCGTCGTCGAGGACGCCGCCCAGGCGATCGGCAGCGAGTACAAAGGCAAACGCGCCGGCTCGATGGGCACGGTCGGCTGCTTCAGCTTCTTCCCATCGAAGAACCTGGGCGCCTGCGGCGACGGCGGGATGATTACCACCAACGATGAAGAGCTCGCCGCCAGGCTCAGGATCCTCCGCAACCACGGCGCCAGGCCCAAGTACTACCACAAGCTGGTCGGCGGCAACTTCCGACTGGACGCAATGCAGGCGGCGATTCTCCGCGTCAAGCTCCGCCACCTGGACGACTGGACCGCCGCCCGGCAGAAGAACGCCGCGAAGTACCGCGAGCTCTTCGCCGGCTGCGAGGCGGTCAAATGCCCCCCCGAGCTCCCCGAGCGCCGGCACATCTACAACCAGTTCTCGCTGCGGGTCCCGCGCCGCGACGAGCTGCGCGAGCACTTGAAGTCGAAGAAGATCGGCTGCGAGGTCTACTACCCCGTGCCGCTGCACGTGCAGGAATGTTTCGCCGAGCTGGGCTACAAGGCCGGCGACCTGCCCGAGAGCGAGAAGGCCGCGGCCGAAGCACTGGCGATCCCGATCTACCCCGAGCTCACTGACGAGCAGCAGAAACTCGTAGCCGACGAGATCAAGGGCTTCCTGGTGTAGAGCCCGTTTCTTGTGCCGAGAACGCCGGGAAGGCGAGGAGGGACGCTTCAGGATCAGTCGCTCTACTGCTCCGGCAGACCGTTTTTCAACGGTCTGCCGCCGGGTCGCGGGCTGCGGCCAGGCAGGCTGCTGCGGTGGTTTGAGAGGCGGCAATGAACACCCTTGGCGTGAAGAACCGTTTGCTTCTGATCTGCTTGCCTGCCTGTCTGCTGTTGGCGGCAGTGGCCGGTATGGCAATATGGCTGCGAGACCGTGGTGTGATGACAGAAAAGGAACGACTGGCGTGGGCTTGCGAGAGAGAGCGTCGGATAGGCGAACAGGCGCTGGAAGCCGTGCGAGCCGAGCGGTTGCTTGCTGCCACGGAGTTGATCGTCGAGGCCCGCAGATTCGTGCACAGCAACAGCGTTCACAGCGTTGCCAGAGTCCATCCGTTTGCCAAGAAGGAGCCATACGCGGTATGGCGAATGCTGCAAACGGACAGGCTGCACGCGGAGCCGATTCGCATGACCTGCGGGTCGCGGTCATGCGCCCTGAAGTGGATGCTGGCGAAAGCCGGCATCAAGAGCCGGCGGGTGCAGGTCTACTCCGGAACGCGGGATTTCATCCGCGGTCACCGGTTCATCGACGTTCTCAATCCCGACACCGGTCGTTGGGAGCTTCAAGACCCGTCCTACGACATATCATACAGACGTGTCGATACCGGGACCCCGGTTTGCACTGAGGAAATAGTATTCGGTGCGCTGGACACGGTCGCTCCGCTTTCGGCGGAGGCCAGCGGGTGGGCGGCTTGCGGAGTTGATCGGCTCCGCAAGGGCTATTTCCAGGCGATGTGGTACGAGGAACTGCGCCCTCGGACCATACTGATCAACCCCGATCGTCTTGATATCAAGAAAACCTTCCCGGGCAATGGGAATGCCACGTTCGAGCAGTGGGCGCGCGGAATATATGGCAATAGGGGTCGCAGGAAGGTGATCATTCGGACGCACGCGATAATGCATGTATCGCCCGTCACCGGGGATGTTGCCAGGTGATCAGTTCAAGAAGCAGCAGACCGGAGCAGGGCGACTCCCTGACTCACTCCGCCCCGAAGATCGCGGGCGGAAGGAACGCACTCAGAGCCTCACGGGCCGGCTGGGTCTCCGCAAGGAACTCGCGCTGCTCCTGGTCGCTCCACGAGGAACACGGACCTCGCTTCAGGCCCTTGCCGGGCCTCGCGGTCCTGATGCTGGAGAACCGTCTTTGTGTCAGCGGGTGCGTGCCGCCTATCCAGGAGTGGTACATGCGATACGCCCGGTAATCGACACCTTCCACGGCAACGATCATCCTGCGCTCTGCCGGCAAGGCGTCGAACTGTTCCAGGATCCTTAGATTCAGGGCATTCCAGTACCAGCTGATTCTGCCTATCTGAGTCAGTTCCTTCCAGCGCAGGAACTCCGTCCCCCGGGGGGCGAGTCGACCGAAAGCGTGATTTGCCTGGAGAAAGGGCTGGAAGCCGGTCGCCTTGTCGGGTGCCGAAACGAACGGAACGCTTCGGTACCAACCTTTGCGCACGTGTGAGTCTACGACCTTCCGCGGGTCGCGGGTCAACAGCATGAACTTGGCGCCGGCGTGTTCGTTGAGCATTCTTACGCTGAGCGCCAGGTAGGGGTTGGCTTCGAAGTAGACGCGCCCTTCGCTTGCGGCGTCGCCGATCACTTGAAGGCGATCGGCTAGAAAAGCGCCGGGGTCGACGGGGAGCTCGTTCCAGAGGCAGTATTGCACGAAGCTGTCGGCGATCGTGGTCCTGCGGGTATCCAGGTGGAAGGAAGCGATGGATGGATCCCGCCGCATCAATTCGTGGAAGAAGTGAGTTCCGCTGCGTCCGACGCCCACCAGGAAGGTCGGGCGTGGGGCGGCGGCCGGGTCGAACTCGGGGATCCCGGTCGCGGGGCGGGGCGGAAACGGGGGGGGCTCCTCACGCCCGAGCACGAGGCTGCGGAGATGCCTGAATAGGCTGGCCAATCTCATGGCTTCTGCGCGAACCTCACACCTGCAGGTTGTCCCGAAGGAAGGATCTGGCCAAAGCCAGGAGCAGGTCTCTCAGCAGTCGTCCCTCCCTCAACATCAGCCTCTCTACTACCCTCAGCCCCCCGATGCTGGCCGGCCGGCGGTTGAGGCGATGCCGGCTGAGCAGGAGCCCCTTATATCCCAGGTCCTGCAGAATGGCCACCGTATTTGCGTCGAAAGTGTCTTCCCCGCCGAACGGAACGGCGAAGAAGCCGGTCCTGTTGATGCCCGGAATCGCTCGCAGGGCGTCACGCGCGGTCTCGATCTGAAGCTGCTGTTGCTCTCGGCTCAGCGAACTCAGCAGGTAGTGAGCGTGGCTGTGATTGCCGTAGGACAGCAACGGGCTGCGCGGGAGTTCCTCCGGGGATTGACAGTAGGTGCCTGCGGGGACCGAGAGGTTGCGCCGGCCCAGGAATTCGTCGAGGGCGCGGTCGACTTCCGCGCTGTTGACCCTGGGGTCCTTTGTAGAGCGATAGCTGTTCATGCCCTCAATCTTGAAGCGGCCCCGTGTGAACCGGTCCCAGTCTGCCTCGAGGTCGCTGTTGATGACCACGCGGAGCTTGTCTCGCCAGATTGGCTTGCCTTGTAGGGTGCAGGTGTTCACGAAGACGGTGGCGGGTATGCCTAGCGATTCCAGTACCGGAAGAGCTTCTTCGAAAACGCATCTGTAGGCGTCGTCGAAGGTCACTGAGGCTAACCCACGCCTGTCGCCAGCGTCTGCGTACTCATCCAAGGCGACGAACTTGAATGTACGTTTCAGCACTTCCAGTTGACGGTGGATGATTGCCGGCCGCACGTTGTGTAGATCCTTCTTGAGTTCTGTGGGCACTTCGGCGTAGGAGCCATGGTAGAGGAGTGCGGTCGAGGCTCTCCTGGAGATGCGAGCAAGGCAGGCTTTAGCCAGCACCTGTGAAGTCATGCTTGAACCTCTGGGCATTCTGGTCAACGTCCCGGAGCGCAGTGCCCACTGCGTGTATCCACAAGCATAGGGAAGTTCTCCTCCGAAAGCAATCGCCGGCGGACCGCCCCTGTGTGGCAGCCGCTTGTGTTCATGCTCTTGCTTCGCTGTCATTGACACCCGTCACACTTGATGACTAGAATCTGGCGGAACATCGACGGGAAGGCCGGTGTTTCCGGACAAACTGGCGCCGCTCTGGAGGGTAAGGGGGAGCGATTGGGAGATCTCGTACTGCACGTGGGCTTCGGACGCTGTGCAACCACCACACTCCAGCACGCAGTTCTCGCGAAGCATCCGCAGGTCGTGCTCCTGGGACGTCCCTACAAGGACCCCGATACGAGGGTTCTCCTGCATCGTGTCATGACCGAAGAATCCTTGACCTACGATGGGAATGAGCTCCGGTCGGTCATAACCTCCGCGCGAAAGGCACTGCGGCAGCCGAGGATTCTGGTTCTTTCCGATGAGAACTTGGTGGCATCTCGGTTTGACGTGGGCCTGATCGCTGAGAGGTTGCGGGCGGCGTGCTACCCGTGCCGGGTGGTTCTGACCGTTCGCGAGCAGCGTTCTTGGATGCGGTCTTACTTTCTATCCGGCGGGGGTAACGCCAGGGATGAACATGGAGAGAAGTTGGGCTACAGAAAGTGCTGGCGCCAGTGGATGAGCGGGTATTTGCGGAGCCGGTACTCTCGCACCAACCAACTCGCGGGCCTCAGGTACTACTCAGTTGCCTCCTGCTATGCCAGGGCCTTCGGCAGGGAGAACCTGACTGTTCTGCCCTTCGAGAAGTTGAGAGAGAACCCTGAGAGTTGGGCTTCTGATGCAGCCCGCGCTTTCTGCCTTTCGGAACCGGAGTTCAAGTCTCTGTTGACCCAGAAGCATGAGAAGAAGAGCCCCGGGCCGCGAATGGCCGCACTGCGAGCGTTTCATCCGGCGGCGCTCGCAAGTCTCCCCTTGAAGAAGTGGACTAACCTGCCTCGCCTCGCATGGCAGTGTCTGCGCGGCGATTCCAACCGTTCGATGTCATTCGCTCCCTGGCTTCCGGAATTGCGGAAGCTCTACGCCGAGGACAATCGCAAGCTTGGCGAGGCCTTTGATCTGCCGCTCGGCAAGTATGGCTACCTGCTTGACTAGCATTGCTGGCGGCGAAGCGGTCCTTCGATGGGCATCCCGCACGACGGACAGCGCCTGAGGAGGGGTCATGAATACTTGGATAGCAGGAGTCATCAACCGCGCCAGGAATCTGCTCCTTGCTGCGAACATGCTGCGACTGCGGCTGTGGTTCAGAATGCTGGGGATGAATATCCAGGGAGACTTGCGCATATACGGCCACGTGATCATCAAGGGTGTCCCTTCGAACATAAGAATAGGCAAAGGATGCACTCTGAATGTAGGCGTCGTCCTGGGGGGCAGAGACAAGCTGACGATCGGTGACAACGCACGGATATCCTCGTACGTGAGAATACAGACGGCGTCGCTCATAAAGGACCAATCGCCCCGGACGCACCTGGCCAAGCCGGTCAGGATTGGCGACAACGTGTGGCTGGCGAGCGGTTCGATGGTGTGTCCTGGCGTGACCATCGGCGACAACTGTGTCGTTGCGGCCCACTCGGTGGTCATCGAGGATCTCGAAGCGGGCTTCGTCTACGCAGGATCTCCGGCCAGGAAGATCGGCGAGGTACAGCTCCCTGCTGCACAGGATGACTCGCGCACCGACGGGTAGCCGGAGTCTGCGCCGGAACTACGCCTCGAAGTAGCCATGTTCCGGCAGGCGCAACCCGGCACGCCTGAAGAGTTCTCGGTTGCTTTCGGCGTGCAGTGCCATTATGCGCCTGGCCAACTCTCCGTCGACGAACTTGCCGCCGGAAGGCAGGAGCGCGGAGAGGAGTTTGCCCAGCGATCTGAGCGAGAGCTTGCGCAGAGTCTTGCCAACCAGCATCGTACCCCGGCTGACTTTTCCTTTCGGGTCCGGCTTGCGGTGGCCGAGCGGTACCAACGGTAGCGGGTTGCGTTCCAGGGCAGCGAAGCGATTCAGGAAGCGTATCAGCACAGCTGCCGTGCGGGACATGCTGGGGTTGCGGCGCGCCGTGACGTCCAGACCCGGCGGAGGATCTTCGCCGAACAGCGCGGCCAGGTTCGTAGAGAAGGAACCCAGGTCCCGGCGCATCTGCTCGAAGAGCAAGCAGTGGAGCTTCTCTTCTCCGAAATGGCGGGCATAGGTTTCGTATACGCGCAGGTAGTTGAGCTCCCCGACGGCCAGATTCTCCCCGTCGATGCCGGGGTGCTCCTGCACGGGCCGGCGCCGACCGAACTCTCCCCTCCTGATGTTGAGGAACTTGTGAAGGCTCTTGAAACACCCTCGCGCAACGGAGTGGACGTAAAGGCTGTTCAGAAAGTCCGCCTGTCGGCGTATGACCACGACGATGTCCGCTTTGCCGAACACGTAGCGTAGGCCGGCACAGATCTTCTCGAGGTTGGCGAAGTCCTCAAAGGGGTTGCCGGTCAGCGACTCCCGGCTTACTGCCACCCTGTGTTCTCCGAGTCCCTCAAGGAGTGTCTCGAAGCGCTTCCGGGTTTCATCCAAGAATGGCTGTGAAACTGGGTGGTAGCAGAGCCGCTCGAAAAAGTCTGCCAAGAACCCGCCGTCCTCGGACTCGGGGTCCAAGTAGCGGGCCCCCGGGAGCAGCGGGAAGAAACGGCGCTGCAGGAAGGTCGTCCCGGTCTTGGGAAACCCCACATGGATGAGTACCTTCCTGTCCACGGTTCATCTCCTCGCTCACATCGCCAGTCGGCGGGTAGATTATGTCCGGCTTCGTTGGCGCTGCAAGCGGATGCGGGCGAGGCCGAGACTTACCAAATTCCCTTTGCCTGCGGCGTCGTTAGTACATATCCTTTGCGCATGGGCCACGTGCACCGAACCAGTTCCTGGGGAACCTGATGTCCTTTCTGCGCTTCTTCCGCAGCGTTCTTCGCAGACAGCCGGTCAAATTGACGGCGCTGCTATCCTGCATGATCGTCTCCAGTGGACTTCAGGCCGTGGGCATCACGCTGTTCCTGCCGGTGCTCAAGGTTGTCGCCGAGCGGAAGGAAGAACCTGCGGACCGCTACTCCGCGCTGGTCGGCAGAGCACTGGAGTCGGTGGGCCTGGAGTACTCCATGGGGACGCTCCTGGTCCTGATGGCCATCGCCATCATCGTGGCCGGGGCTGCCCAGTTCATAACGGAGGTATTTCAGGGGAAGGTGTGTGCGGCCTTCGAGCGCGATCTCAAGGTTGACCTGGGCAATGCTCTGCTGTCCTCAAACTGGACGTTCATGTCACAGCAGAAGGCCGGAACGCTGCAGAACGTTCTGGGCCTGGAATCCCGTCGCGCTGGCGTCGCCTTCCGGTATCTCTGCCGGGTATGCGCGGCAGGCGCGCACTTGACAGTCTTCACGGGTCTTTCGGTGGTCATGTCTTGGCAGGCAGCGATTGTCCTGTTCGTCCTCGGTGCACTGACCTTGCCAATAGTCAACATCTTCATTCGCAAGACTCGTGATCTTTCGCAGCGGGACGTCGAGGCCAACAACGCATACCAGCAGCACGTCATCGAGACCGTGACAGGCATGCGCTTTCTCAAGAGCTGCAGTGTTGAGGCGGCCCAGAGCCTCAAGCTCCGCGAGTTTCTGAAGGCAATCGCGTCCCTGCGCGTGCGAGTTGCCGCTTGTCGTGGATTCGTAGCCGCCTTTCCGTACGTCATGCTCAGCCTCGGCGGCTTGGTCGTCTTCTACCTCTGTGTAACCCGTCTGGGACATTCCTTCGCGGCCACAGCCGTCTTCATCCTGCTGGTCAGCAAAGCCTTTGCGGGATTGAACGTGGTCAAGCGCAACCAGCAGACGCTGGCGGCGAACATGCCTTCCTACGACCTATGCGTAGACCTGCTGAGGTCCTGCCGGGAATCGGTTGAGTCGAGCGGTGCGGTGTGCTACGAGGGGCTGGGCGAGGGCATCAGGCTCGACAATGTCGACTGCCTGCTGGGGGGACGCCGCGTGCTCAGCGGGCTGAGCCTCGAAATTCCACGAGGGAAGACCGTGGCGCTCGTGGGCAGTTCCGGCGCCGGCAAGTCCACGGTGGTGGACATGATTGCCGGGCTGGTCAAACCATCTTCAGGCAGAGTGGTCCTGGCTGCAAGAGATCTCGCCGAATACGATCTGGCCAGCTGGCGAGCGCGCATTGGCTACGTGCCCCAGGAGTCTTTCTTAATCAATGACAGCATCCGTGCCAACCTTGCGTTCTGCAACACTGAAGCGTCAGAGCCGGATATCATCGCCGCGGCGAAGGCCTCCCGTGCACACCAGTTCATCATCAGCAAGCCGGGGGGGTATAGCGCGCCCCTGGGCGATCGCGGCGTGACCCTTTCCGGCGGGGAGAAACAGCGGATTGCCCTGGCTCGCGCTCTGCTGCGCAAACCTGATCTGTTGGTTATGGACGAAGCCACCAGCGCCCTGGATAATGAATCCGAGATGCTTGTCCAACAGGCTGTCGACGGACTGGCGGACGATATCACCATCATCGTGATAGCTCACCGACTCAGTACGATTCGTAACGTCGACAGAATCTACTTGCTGGAGAACGGACGCGTGGTGGAAGAGGGAACCTACGACCAACTCATGAGCGCCAAGGGCAGGTTCTACCAACTTCAGACCATCGGGAGCTGAGAAGGTGGACGAACGCAGCGCGCGAACGGCCGTTCCCGATCGAGAGGATTCGGAACCCCCGCTTGTATTCATCGGCGGACACGCGCGGTCCGGCACCACCTTCTTCTGCTCGCTGTTCGAAGGACACCCGTCAGTGCTGGTGGCGCCCAAGGAGACTCAGTTCTTCGCCAACTGGTCCAAGTTCAGCCACGAGCGCGATGTCCGGCAGCGCTTCCTCCGGCTGGTGGGCCACGCCTGGGACGGCCGCAAGAAGGTGCGGGTCGACCGCGTGGAGAGAGGGGCCAACTGGCGGCCGCTGACATATTACCGGCTGATTGAAGAGGCTCATCCCCTATGCGAAAGGGACCTCTTGACGTTCGTCGAATCCCAAGATCCTGTCGGCATGTTTCGAGAGCTGATCAGATTGCTTGAGCGGACCATCCGGCACGGCGACCGGGCACCACGAGTCGTTGTTGAGAAGAGTCCCGGCAACGAATTCTACTTCGAATGGCTCCGCGGTCGGTTCCCGAACTGCAAGATGCTCTATATCGTGCGGCATCCGGCTCACAGCCTTCACTCCATTCTCAAGAAGCGCAGAAAGCACGGACGGGAACTGACCGATGCGGATGTGCTGGGGACCATCCTCAGCTGGAGGATGAGCGTCGCCGCGGCAGAGATCTGCGCCCGATGCTTGCCCGATGCCGTGCAGCACTTGAGGTTCGAAGATCTGATTAGGGATTTGCCCGGCACGATGGCGCGGATGTGCGCCTTCTTGGACATCCCCTACGACCGAAGCCTCGAGCGCGCAAGCCACTTGGGCCAACCCTGGCGCCCCAGCACCCACGAAGAAGAGCGGCGCGGGCCCCAGGACGGCCGGCCCAACCCTGCGATGCTTGAGAAGAACCTGCAGGACATACTCACGAGCCGGCAACTCGATCTCATTGATCGCTTCACGCGGAGCGAGCGAGAGGTCCTGGGTTACCCGTCGGCACGGGAGACGATGTCCGCTGCAGACCGGCAACTGCCCGAAGCACAAGGAGCAGCGCGCGGGCCTCTGCTGAGCAGGCTTAAGGCTCGCCTGCTGCTTTCGGCTCCTCCCTCTTTGACGGCGAGGTTGGTTGCAGGCAGAAATGTCGCCCGGTTGCGCTGCTGACCGCGGCGCGCTTTCCGCTCGGGTTTTCCCTTGTCTGGACGTCATCTCTCCGTAAAATCCAAGGGCTGAAGGGCTTACAGCGGACAGGACTAGGGGCTTCAGGAGCGACGGTCAGTGAGCGAAACGGTTCTGGGTTTGATCACGGCCAGGGGGGGGTCCAAGGCCGTTCCGCGCAAGAACGTTCGGGAAGTAGGCGGCAAGCCGCTGATAGCGTGGACCATCGAAGCGGCGGCTCGCAGCAAGTGTCTAGACCGTATCATCGTTTCGACCGACGACCCGGAGATTGCTGAAATCTGCCGCCTGGCCGGTGCTGATGTACCATTTGCCCGGCCCGCCGAGTTGGCCCGTGACGACTCGCCGCACATAGACTGCGTGCTTCACGCCCTGGACTGGCTGGCTGCGGAGCAGGACTACCGGCCGGAAGCGGCATGCCTTCTCCAGCCCACTTCCCCGTTCCGCTCCTCGCAGGACATTGACAGCTTGATCTTCCTGGCCGAGCGCAGTGGCGCACAGGCGGTGGTCAGCGTTACCAGCGCCGACGAGCATCCCTATCACGTCTGGAAGATGGGTGAAGGTGGCGCCCTGGAACCCTTCATGGCCGAGGGCTTGATGCACAACCGCCGACAGACCATGCCGCCGGCCTTCTTCATCAATGGCGCAATCTTCTATGCGCGAGTCAACGCGTTGCGACGCGAAGGCACCTTTTTCATCCGCGGAATGCTGGGCTGCGAGATGCCCGCGGAGAGGTCGCTGCAGATAGACACCCCCTGGGAATTCAAACTGGCCGACCTGATCATGGCCGACGCCAACAGGAATTCGACCTAAGAGGTCGCGCGACATTGAGTATCAGGATCATCCCCCGTCTGGACATCAAGAGCGAGAACCTGGTCAAGGGTATTCATTTGGAGGGCATCCGCGTCTTGGGCCGGCCCGAGCAGTTCGCGCGTTACTACTACGAGAACGGCGCTGACGAACTCCTGTACATGGATGCGGTAGCGACTCTCTACGACCGCAACAGTATCCTGGAAGTCGTGCGCCAGACTTCGGCGGAGACCTTCATACCCCTGACGGTAGGGGGCGGGCTGCGCAGTCTAGAGGATATTCGCAACGCTTTGCACGCCGGCGCGGACAAGGTCTCGCTCAACACCGCTGCGATCAGGACGCCGAACGTCATCCGAGAGGCTTCGGAGCACTTCGGATCTTCTACGATTGTCATCTCCATAGAAGCCAAGAGGCGCCCGAACGGAGGCTATGAGGCCTATACCGACTGCGGCCGGGAATCCACGGGGATAGAGGCCATCTCCTGGGCCAAGCGGGTTGAGGAACTGGGCGCCGGGGAGATTCTGGTCACTTCCATCGACCGCGAAGGCACCGGTCAGGGTTACGATCTGGACCTGACCCGCCAGATCGCCAATAGCGTGTCCATTCCTACCATCGCCTGCGGCGGGGCCGGCTGCACCGAACACGTTCTGGAAGTCGTGGAGAGGGGGGCGGCGGATGCGATCAGCATCGCCTCCATGCTCCACTACACCTTGCTGAAGAATGAAGCGTCATTCGAGGATTCCGCCGGTGGCAGATTTCGCGGCGGCTATTCCAGGGTTGGCGATTCTTCAATCAAGGCGGTCAAGAGATGCCTTGTCGAATCCGGTCTTGAGTGCAGGCTGGAAGGCTAGGTACGTGAACTCGCCAAGCGCATCCCGGGTGGCGATTGTCAATCTCGAGATGGGCAATCTGTTCAGTGTGCAACGCGCCTGTCAAGTAGTCGGTCTGGCCGCAGAGATCACCAGCGATCGCGCGGACGTGATCGGCGCCGACGCGGTGATTCTTCCGGGAGTGGGCGCCTTCGGCCGGGCCATGAAGCGTCTTCGCGAACTGAACATGGTCGAGGCCTTGTGGCGGGTGGCCGATTCGGGTAAGCCGTTGCTGGGGATTTGCCTAGGGATGCAGCTGTTCATGGAGGAGAGCTCCGAATTCGGCTGCCACGAGGGCTTGGGGCTGGTTTCCGGTCGGGTCCGCAGGCTTGAGAACCCCCGAAAGGGCGATAGAATCCTCAAAGTGCCGCATGTGGGATGGAGTCGGGTCAATCGGCCCCGACTGTCGGACGGAAGCGAAGACCCGAACGTGCCGCCATGGGAAGATTCGCTGCTGTCCGGAATTGCGGACGGGGCCTACATGTACTTCGTGCACTCTTTCTATGCCATACCCGACGACGCCGATGTCGAGCTTGGCAGAACGCGCTACGGCGAGATCGAGTTCACTTCGGCTCTGCAGCGCGAGAATGTTACCGCGTGCCAATTCCATCCCGAGCGCAGCGGAAAGATCGGCTTGGGCATCTACCAGGAGCTGGCCGCGGTACTGGCCTAGTGTCGGCTCATCGGCCGCTTGAAGGGACAGGAGGTGCATGGGATGGGGTCGGAGTCGCTTGAGGCCTACTACGGGCTCCCTTCGGACGTCAGGTTCTGCACCCGCTGCGTGATCTCGAACCAGCGCCCCAGCTCAACGGTGGAGTTCAAGAACAAGGGCAACAAGAAGAGCACCATTGCCTTTGACGAGGGCGGCGTGTGCGCCGCGTGCCGCTACGCGGACATCAAGGAGAAGCAGATAGACTGGGCTGAGCGGGAGCAGGAACTGCTGCGACTATGTGACCAGTACCGCAGCAGGGACGGCAACTACGATTGCATCGTGCCGGGCAGCGGCGGCAAGGACAGCTCCTTCACCGCTCACGTGCTCAAGTACAAGTACAACATGCACCCGCTGACGGTTACGTGGGCGCCGCACAGCTACACGGAGATAGGCTGGCAGAATCTCCAGAGCTGGATTGGATCCGGCTTGGACAACGTGCTGATGACGCCCAACTCCAGGGTTCACCGCTTGCTTACGCGGTTGGCCTTCGAGGTGTTGTTGCATCCTTTCCAGCCGTTCATCATTGGCCAGCGCATGATCGCTCCCAAGATGTCCCTCCGTTTCGGAGTACCGCTGATCTTCTACGGCGAGAACCAGGCGGAGTACGGCAACAGCATTGATGAGAACTTCAAGCCGACCATGGATCCGTCCTTCTTCTGCGGCGACCTCGACCCGGCTTCGCTGGTTCTCGGGGGGGTATCCGGTGCCGATCTAATGAGTGAACACGAGCTGGAGGCTAACGACCTAGTCCCCTATCTGCCGGCGGATCGCGCGGAAGTCGATCGTGTGGGCACCGTGGTTCACTACCTGGGGTACTACCTGAAATGGGATCCGCAGGAGTGTTACTACTACGCATCCGAGAATGTGGGATTCCGCTGCAACACAGAGAGAACCGAGGGTTCCTATTCCAAGTACTCCTCGATTGACGACAAGATCGATCCGTTGCACTACTACACCACCTTTGTCAAATTCGGCATCGGTCGGGCAACCTACGACGCCGCCCAGGAGGTCCGCAACGGCAAGATAACCCGAGAGGAGGGTGTCGCCCTGGTCAAGCGCTATGATTCCGAGTTCCCCGGGAAGTTTCTCCAGGAAATGCTCGAGTACATGGGCATTACCGAGAAGCGCTTCTGGGAGTGCATAGACGCGGGGCGAAGTCCACATCTCTGGAAACGGGAGGGCGGGGAATGGGCTCTGCGTCATGCGGTCTGGATGGAGCAAGAACCGGGCGACAACAAGAAGCCCGGGGTTTCGGTGTCGAAGAATCATGCCTGAGATCAAGATCGGTTCCCGGCGTGTGGGTCCGGAACACCCGCCTCTGGTCATTGCCGACATCGGCATAAATCACGAAGGCAGTCTGGAAAAGGCCGTGCACATGGTGGAAGATGCGGCCGCGACGGGCTGTGAGTGCGTCAAGTTCCAGTGCCACATCGTCGATGACGAGATGATTCCCAATGATGTGGTCCCGGACAATGCGAATGAATCCATATGGGACATCATGTCCCGGTGCGCGCTGTCCGAGAGCGACGAGCGCGTTCTCAAGGATCTTGCTGAATCCAAGGGGATGATATTCCTGAGCACGCCCTTTTCACGGGCGGCCGCCGTGCGCCTGCAGGGCATGGACGTGCTGGCTTTCAAGATCGGTTCAGGCGAGTGCAACAACTATCCGCTGGTCGAGCACATCGCTGGCTATGGTAAGCCTGTGTTCCTGAGCACGGGGATGAACGATCTGGAATCGATGGCCCCGGCAGTAGACATAATCCGAAGCGCGGGGCTGCCCTACGCACTGCTGCATTGCACCTCGATGTATCCCACCCCCCACGACAAGGTTAGACTCGGAGCGCTTGATGACCTTGCGGCGGCATTTCCGGATGCGGTAATCGGCTACAGCGATCACACGAAGGACAACTACTCTTGTTTCGCGGCGGCGGCCCTGGGTGCCAGCATCCTCGAGCGCCACTTCACCAGCAACAGGTCCTGGCCCGGACCAGACGTCCCCATCTCCATGGATCCTGACGACCTCGGCGAAATGATCGCCGCCGCGCGTGCGATCCACGCGGCCCGGGGTGGCCGGAAGGACATACTGCCCGGGGAGCAGCCCACCATAGACTTCGCCTACGCCTGCGTGGTAACCACCAGGAAGATCGGCGCCGGCGAGGCCTTCGACGCGGGCAACATCTGGGTCAAGCGCCCGGGCACAGGCGAGATACTGGCCCGGGATTACCCCAAGGTGCTGGGCCGGCAAGCGCGAAGAAGCCTGGAGGCGAACGTTCAGGTCGCTTGGGAGGATGTCGGTGAGCCGTAATCTGATCTTCGTGACGGGCACGCGAGCCGACTTCGGCAAGCTCAAGCCGCTCATCCGCGCCGTCGAGAATTCGCCGGATTTCGAGAGCTCCCTGTTTGTAACCGGGATGCACACACTGGGGCGCTACGGGTATACCGTCGATGAGGTCTACAAGGCATTCGGTGAGCATCGCCTTTCCGAGGGCTTTCGGAGCATCTACACATTCATGAATCAGGTTCCGGGTGAGGCCATGGACCGGGTGCTGGCCAATACCATCCAAGGTCTTTCTCATTACGTTCAAGAGTTCAGGCCGGACATGATAGTAGTGCACGGTGACCGCGTCGAGGCTCTGGCCGGGGCCATAGTCGGCGCGCTTCGGAACATCCGCGTGGCGCACATTGAGGGCGGCGAGCTTTCCGGCACCATCGATGAACTTGTCAGGCACTCGATCACCAAGTTGTCCCACGTTCACTTCGTGGCCAATGAAGAAGCTGCCAGGCGCCTCAGGCAGTTGGGGGAGTTGCGGGAGTCGGTCTTCGTCATCGGTTCGCCGGATATAGACGTCATGCTTTCCTCCGATCTGCCCAGCATTGAGGAGGTGCGCGATCACTACGGCATAGGCTTCGAGCGCTGGGCCGTGGTCATCCTTCACCCCGTCACCACCGATCCCGAAGGAACCGCCAGTTGCGTGAAGCAGATGGTCGACGCCCTTCTGGCCTCGGAAGGCAACTTCGTGCTGATACACCCCAACAATGACGAGGGCTGCGATGCCATCTTCGACGAGTACACGCGCCTCGAAGGCCATGCCCGGTTCCTGCTCTTTCCCTCGATGCGCATGGAAGCGTTCCTGACCTTGCTCAAGCACTGCGATTTCATCCTCGGAAACTCCAGCGCGGGAATTCGCGAGGCACCCGTCTACGGCGTGCCGACAGTCAACATTGCCGCCCGGCAGAGCAACCGCTTCGAACACGAGTCGATCGTGAATGTTGAGGGGGTGAAGGACGCCATCCAGGTCGGGATCCGCGAGGCGACATCGCGCGGCAGACACGAGCCCTGCTATCACTTCGGTGACGGCAGGAGTGCGGGCCGCTTCCTCGAAGCCCTCACCGGACCCCTCCTCTGGGAGGTGCCGGAGCAGAAGCAGTTCGTGGACGTTCCTCTCGCGGACTGACAGCACAACCACGGGGTGACCATGCCGGACCACGCACTGCGTATTCTCCACCTCGCCTGTCACAGCGCCAATATCGGCGACAATGCCAACGTTATGGGCATACAGCGCCTACTGCGCGAGGACCTGGGCAGGGACATCAGCTTCACGAACGAGGACATGCTGGAATACCGCGGCAAGTGGGGCAGGCGTGAGTATACGGGCGAGGACTTCATCGATCTGGTCAACGCTCACGACTTGCTGGTGATCGGTGGCGGCGGGCTCTTCTCGCCCGACCGTCGCCAGCCGACCGGCTGTCCCGTAGGCCTGACCGTCCAGACCCTGGAGCGCATCGAGATTCCGGTTGTCTACTACGCACTGGGGTTCGCGAGTTACCCAGGCGAGAGGGTGCCGGCGGAAACTCGGGACGCGTTCGCCGCCTACCTCCCGGCGGTGGTGAGCCGGGATCGCACGCTGGTCAGTGTCAGGAACGACGGGTCGAGAGCACGTCTCGCGCAGTGCTTCTCTTCCGAAGTAATCGCAGGAGTTGAAACCGTTCCCGACGGCGGCTTCTATGTGCCGACCTCGGAAGGCGAACACAAGGAGCTGCCCGCCAGGCGTCCGGTGATCGCCGTCCAGCTCGCCGGTGACAAGCAGCGCCTGAGGTTCAGTGAGCCTGACGATCCTTTGCGCCGCGCCAGTCGGGTTCTCGGCCTTCAGTGCGACGGTCTGCATAGCAGGAAGCAGCTTCGATTCCTGAGGGCGTTTACCGCGGTTATCGAGGAGCTCTTCTCCGAGGCGGGCTGCAGCTTCGTGTTCGTCCCGCACATTCCTGCCGATCTGAGCATAATTCACCGGGCGATGGCGATGCTTCCGATCCGAATTTCCAGGGCACACAGCAGTGTCGCGCCGGTCGTGACCGGTGAAGCCGCAGCCCGGGGCAAGTTCGACTTCTACTCGAAAGTTGACCTGGTCATAGGTATGCGCTTTCACAGCAACGTGTGTTCAGTGGGTCTGGAGGTGCCCACGGTCGGACTGGGTACCCATCCCCAGCTTGCCGGTCTTTACGGAGAACTGGGTATTCCCGAGCGATGTGTTGAGGTTGCGGATCCGCACGCCGGTTCGCGGATCACGAAGCTGGCCCGGGAAGCCTTGAGTTCACCGGGAATCGTGCGCGAGGAATACCGGCGAATAGCTCAGCGCCTTCGTGAGACGTCCCGGGGATTCCACGCCAGAATCGCGCGGCTCCTCGAGCACGGACGGCGGTGAGTGGATGCGCAGCCTAACCTGTGTTCTGCCGATAGAGATCAGCACGCGGGACCTTGATCCTAAGCTCCTGTTGGCCGTCGAGTTGGCCAAGCGCGGCTTTCCGGTCCTGCTCGGCGGTAAAGGGCAGGTGCGCAGCACGGCCAAGGAACACGCGCCCTACCTCTACTTCGACAAGGGCTCCGCGGCTGGGCCGGGCATGTACCGGGACATTGTCGAGAGCGGCGGCAAGGTGGTCATGCTCGACGACGAAGGCGGGATTGTCGAGAACGGGATGTTCACCCTGCTGGTTCGTTATCCCGAAGAAGTGCTGCCATTCTACAGTCTCGTCTTCTGCTGGGGTGAGAAGACCAGGGACTGCCTGCTCGAAAGGAAGCCGCTCCTGGGCGAGGTAATCACCGCGGTGGTTGGTCACCCCAAGTTCGATCTCAGCCTGCCGCGGTACCGTCCGCTTTACGCCGACGGCGTAGCCGGGCTTCGCGCGAAGTATGGTGATTTTGTGCTCATCAACACCAGCTTCGCGTACGCAAATCACTTCTTGAGCTATGAAGAGGGCATACGCCCCCTGCCGGGTCATTTCGGCCTTGAGGATCCGCTCAAGGACTACGTCGACGAGGGCTACTATCGACTGATTATCTACTACTTCATCAGGGCTATACGCCGACTGGCCAGGAAGTTCCCCGAGACCGGCTTCGTGTTGCGCCCTCATCCTTCGGAGAATCCGGAACACTACAAGCGGTTCCTTGCCGAGCACGGCAACGTCCACGTCATATACTGCGGCGATGTGCACGAGTGGATACTGGCATCCAAGGCGGTCATGCATCATGACTGCACTACGGGTGTCGAGTCCGCCCTGGCCGGGGTGCCTACCGTCTCGTACGTACCGATCGCTGACAACGACTTCGCCCCGCCGCTGCCGATGGCGATCAGCGACAACGCTCGAAACGAGGAAGAGTTGCTGGATCTCGTGGCCAGCTACCTGACCAGGCCAGCCGGGGCTCCGGAATGGCAACCTCGAAATGCGCACGTGTTGTCATCTTGGCTGGCGAATACCAGGCAGTCTTCCAGCAATGCAATCGCAACCGTGATAAGCGAGCGATGCGACGAACTCGTAGGCACAGTCACCAAGCCACGCAGACGTTCGCTGAGCACGATGGCCGGGCAGGTGCTCAAGAAGACCGTTGGGATCCCTGCGGCGCTCAAGGGCGCCAGAATGCGCAGGTATGTCAAACACAAGCGCGCCAACTCATTCCCGGAAAAACTGCTGGATAGCAGGATCCGGTTCTTCAGGGAGGTCCAGAACGCTCCTCAGGTCAGCTGGCGCAGCCTTCGTGGGGGTGTAATCCTGATTGAACCTGGCTGCTCTCATGCAGAATGACATAGGACCATCGGGCGGGCGGGTTGCCTACATCAGCTCTTCGCCAATCCCTTCCACGCAGGCCAACAGCGTGCACGTCATGTGCATGGCCGAGGCCCTCGTCCAGGAGGGATACCGGGCTGAACTGATCGCCCGGCTGTCGGGCGAGTTGCCCGGGGTTGACGACTACTTCGCATTTTACGGGATCGAGCCCGTGTTTGGACTCACGCGACTCAGGCGCGTGCGCGGCCTCAACGCGCTCTACGCCCGGAAGGCCGCGGCCTTCGTCCGCAAGCTGAAGCCGGATGTCGTTTACGGTAGAGACCTGCACGCCGTGGGCCTCTGTGCCCGGGACGGCTTCCCGGTTGTCCTTGAGAGCCACGGGCCCATGCCCGGCCTGTGGGCTCGGGCGCGCCTGGGCCGGTTGGCCGCCAGCGGCAGGCTCCGGCGCGTCGTGGTGATCTCCGAGGCGCTAAAGGCGCTGGTGCTCGAGAAGCACGGCAGCCTGCTAGCCGAGGAACTGGTCACGGTCGCGCACGACGGCGTGGACCTCGAGCGATTCGCGGACTTGCCCGGGAAGTCGGCTGCCCGCGCCGAAGTGGGGCTCGAGAGCGAGGGCTTCGTGGCCGGCTATTTCGGGCACCTGTATGCCGGGCGGGGAGTGGAGATCCTCCTGGCAGCGGCACGGCGCATTCCGGAGATGACCTTCCTGCTGGTCGGCGGGCGGCCGGAAGACGTTGTCGCGCTGCGGAATCGTGCCGGTGACCTGGGCAACGTGCGGGTGACCGGCCACGTGCCCCGCGGGCGGCTTCGGCCCTACTGGAGCGCCTGCGACGCGTTGCTGATGCCTTACCAGCGCAAGGTGGCGGTGAAGGGCGGCGGAGACACTTCCGCGTGGATGTCGCCCATGAAGATGTTCGAATACATGGCCTGTTGCCGGGCAATCGTCAGCTCCGATCTGCCCGTCCTGCGCGAAGTGCTGGGCGACGGGCGGAGCTCACTGCTGGTGGCACCCGAGTCGGTAGACGCCTGGGTCGGAGCCCTCGAGCGTTTGAGGACGAATCCGGATCTCGCCGACAGGTTGGCCTCCAGGGCCCGCGAGGATGCCGAGGACTATTCCTGGCGCGCGCGGGTCCGCTGCGTGATGGACGGCATCTTGTGACGCGCGATGATCTTCCGCGACGGGTTCTGACCTGTTACCGGTCCGATCGGCCCGGGGGGTTCGCGACGCGCTTCAAGCGCATGATGCTGGTCCTGGCCGAAGCCGGCGTTGAGGTGCACTGTGTTTGCGAGAGCGTCTTTCCCGTGGAGCATCCGCGCATTCAGCAGCACGTGCTGAGCAGCCCGTTCGATGGGAAGGACAGTCTTGCAGCCTGGGCGTGGTTCTTCTTCCGGAATCCCTCGCGACTGGCCAGGCTGGCGCGAAGTATCGGACCGGATGCGGTGGTGGTCTTCTCGGGAACCTACGCGTGGCTGCTCGGTCGGGCGGCGAGAAGTCTTGGAGTCCCGCTGCTCAGCTTCTGCCGCCTGCGGCCGGGTTTCAGCAGCAGAAGGACGGAGACGTTGCTCGAGAGGCGCGGCTACCGGTCCTGCGACTGCGTGGCGGCGCAATCCCGGGCGACCTGCGACTTCATCGCCGATCGGATGGCGGTATCCCGCGATCGGCTCTTGGTGCTTCCGAACGAAGTTCCTGCGATCGAAGCAGGTCCGGAAGCGCGCGCGACCGCCAGGAAGAGGCTGGCGCGGATGGCCGACCTGCCGGAGGACGCGCTGGTAGCGGTCTACACCGGGCGATTGGCCGCCGTCAAGCGAGCGGACACGCTCTTGCTGGCGATGGCGAAATTGCAGGATGAGCGCCTACGGCTCCTGCTGATAGGTGACGGGCCGGAGCGCGGCGGTCTTGAGCAGGCCGGCACTGATCTCGGACTTTCGGGCCGGGCGTTCTTCTGTGGCTGGCAGCGGAACGTCGTGCAGTTGCTGCCCGGGGCGGACGTTTACCTGAGCGCATCCTCGCTGGAGGGAGCGCCCAACGCCATGCTGGAGGCCATGGGCGCGGGGCTCCCCTGCCTGGCCGCTGACATTCCCGAAGTCAGAGAAGTGCTGGAGCACGAGGAGCTGCTTTTCCCGGTGGGTGACGCCGAAGCCCTGGCCGCCAAACTGAGTCTGGCGGTTTCCGGTTCCGAGCGCCTTGCGCACCTGCGCAGGCTCTCGATGGAGCGGGCGCAGGCCTATTCTTTCGACTGGAACGAGCGATTGCTCGAGGTGCTCGCGAAGATGTACGAGCGCGCCAAGGCCGAGTAGGTGAGGCCGGTCGTATTTCTCAGTTCGCAGAGAGGCGCGGATGCTCGAATCCCTCCGGCGGCACGGGAGCCGCGCTGTTCCGCAGAGTTGCGACTGCTCAGCGAGCCTTGACCGTCGGTCATATGCGCGACCCCGCCCGAGGCGTTCGTCCGGGAGTGCACGATGCGATAGACGGTCAGGGGGGGCGCGTCGAGTTCCCGGACTCTGACCAGTTTGAACATGCCCCAGCCCGCCATCTTCTCCGCGCCGGCGAGCGCGGCCCGGTCCGCCTTGGAGCCTTCCAGATCGAGCACCAGCAGTTCGAATCCTCCGTAGTGGCAGAAGAACGCCGGGAAGGCCGCGACATTATCTGTCGGGAACCTGCGCGTGGGCAACTTGCAGAAATAGGCTACTCTTCTGGAGTGGTAGGCGCAGGCCCTGAAGTCGGCGCGCCCGGGCCGGGTTCGGATCCAGGCGGCCAGCCGCCGGTACTCAGTCGCGCCCTGCGGTCGGTGTGCCTTCCTGCGGTTCGACTGGTAGGCCTTGCCGCCCAGCAGGCAGATGCCGACCAGCAGGAACACGGCCGCGATCTTCCCCGGCAGTCGGGTCTTGCGCACCAGGATTGCCGCGCCGCAGACCGCGGCAATCACCGCCAGTGGAAGAGACGGGAACACGTATCGCGGCAGAGTCCTGGCGAAGAGCACTATCAGCGCAAAGTTGGCCAGTACGAAGGCGGGGATCAGCGCCCGCCTGCGTAAGCCGAGAACGAAGAGGCCCAGCACCGACAGCAACATCAGTCCTGTGCGGATGACAAGCGTGGGGCGTTCGCCGAGGCTGCGCGCGGTGTAGTGCCCGACGAAGTTCTCGGCCAGGGCGACGGTCGTTCGCCACGCCTTGGGCGCGGCGACCCCGGTGATCCGTGTCGCAGCCTTGGCGGTCTTGCCGGCCCTGACGTAGCTCGGTTGGTAGGTCTTCTGCTGCCGGTGAGCGCGAATCGCCCAGCAGGTCGGAAACGACGCTCCTGCCACGCAGAATGCCGCGGCCAGCGCGCAGCGAGTCCAGGCTTGCCTTCCGCGGGGAAGGAGCGCCCGGAAGTTGCCTGCGCGCGGGACTTCCATCCACAGCCAGACGAACAGAACCGGGAACAGAATGGCTCCGGTGGGGCGCATGAAGACCGCCAGGAGGGACAGCCCGCCGCCGGCCAGGCCCCAGGGCAGAGACAGATGCTTATTACGCCAGGCCAGCGCGATACAAGCCAGGGCTAACAACATCACCAGGGTGAAGGCGACCTCGGAGAGAGGGCGCTGGCTCCACTTCATGGTGTCCTCGCTGAAGGCGAAGACCAGCAGCACCAGGTTCGCCGTGCCCTGGCTGGTGAGGAGCCTGGCCAGCAACCAGGCAGCCACGCACATGCCGACTCCCAGAAGCGCCAGGAAGAGGTTGATCTGCCAGATCTCGCCCGTTCCGATCTTCATGACCCCGGCCAGCATCAGCGGCCAGCCGGGAACGAAGACGGCGTGCGGTTTCCCCTGATAGGTATAGCCCTTGCCCGCCGCCAGGTTCTCCGCCAGGCGCAGGTAGACGACGCTGTCGGAGTTTTCGCGGAGCTTTCCGGTCACCAGGCTGAAGTAGGCGGCGGCCACCAGCAGCATCAGGATCCACGTGACGTAGCGGGAGCCGAGACCCTGCCAGGCCAGGTTCAGCGCCCGGTCGAGCTTCCCGAGAAATCCTCCTGGTGTCGGCTCGGCGGCGGCTTCTACGGTGGCGGTTGCCTCCGGCGGCTGCTGCGCACCGACGGGTTCGTCCAAGGAGGGCTTTTCGGATTCGGGATTGGCGTCGTTCACTTCTTCTGCTTGCGAAGATGCGCGATCTGATCGGCGAGCAGGCCTATGAGAAACAGCTGCAGCGCGGTCAGCAGCATGATTACCGCGGACTCGCCGATGTCCTGCCGGAAAACGAGCTCGTAGGTCCACATGGCGGTGCCGCCGAAGCCTATCAGGAAGGAGACCGGCAGGAAGATCTTGAGCGGCCTGAAGAACATTATCGAGGTGAGTACCAGCAGGAAGGCCTCGAGCCCCGTTCCCACCGACACGGTGCTCTTGCCGGTTCTCTTGCGGGCTTCGATGGGGATGAACTTCACGTTGGCGTTGCGGCCGTAGAGCGCCATGGTGCTGGTCGCCGAGAAGGAGAACTTCTCGGAACACAGGTGGGTTATGGACTCGATGACGCTCCGCCGGAAGGCGCGCAGGCCGCAGTTGAAGTCGGGGATCCGCCGACCGCAGAGGTAGTTGACCAGCCAGGCCAGCACCCACCGGCCCGGCACGCGCCACAGCGGCGCGCCCTTGCCCGCCTGGCGGGCGCCGATGACCGCGTCGTAGCCGCTCTCGAGTCCCGCGGCCATTTCCGGCAGGTGCTTCGGATCGTGCTGGCCGTCGGAGTCGAAGGTCATCACGAAGTCGCTCTGGCTGGCGGCGATGCCCTTCTTGAGCGAGGCGCCGTAGCCCCGATTCTGCGGGGAGTGCACTACCTCGAGCTTGAGCTCCTCCCTGAGACCGTCAAGCACTTCGGCGGTCCCGTCCGTACTGCCGTCGTTGACCACCAGTATCGTGTAGTCCCGCGAGTTGTCCACGTCGAGGCCGCCGCGCAACTCGCGCAGCGTCTCACCTACGGCGGCCTCTTCGTTATAGGCCGGAACTATGACGGTTACGGATGTGCGCGACTCGGTCATGCCTGTCCGTGAAAGCTCCCAAAGCGATTCCCGGGCATTCTCGCCACGCGCTGGCGGCATGGCAAGAGTCATTTTGGGTCTCACGGGGCTTAACCCATAAGCCCTTCTTTGTCGCGCAGAGACGCTGAGCCACAGAGAACTGCTGTCATCCGGTTGCGAGTGGAGGCCGGCTGCTGCCGTTCACCCGGCGAACATGAATGTCCGCCGCGCGAGCTTGCAGCACCCTTCCGGGCGCCGGGCCTGCCGCGGCGTAGCTCCGAAGGAGCGAAGACGGGCGCGCCGAGCACAGTTCCCGCTGTGCTCCAGCCTCCTCCCGAGTTCGGGCTAAGACTCAGTCACCTGGAAGGAGGAGCGAGCACGGCAAAGCCGTGCTCAGGAAGCCGCCAGGCTTCCGAGGAGTTGCCGGGGGGTGGGGGGGCGCTATGCGATGAAGTCGCAAGAGCGACCAACTCCGGCAACGCTGACGACGTCTTTCTGCTGGGGGCCGGGGTCCTCTGCGTCTCAGCGTCTCTGCGCGACAGGAATAGGGGTTGGGTACTTCTGTGCGCTTCTGCTCAAGGGACCCAGTTCCAACGGCATTGCGCGCGCCGCTCCGCGAGCTACACTTGTGGTGATGCAACCGTCTCCGTCCGCCTGGCCTAACTGGCTCAGATACGTTCTATATGTACCCGCAGCGCTGCTGGTGCTGCTGGCCGTGGTGCTGCGCTCCGGGGCACCGGATGGCCAGGTGAGCGTCACATCCTTCCTGCTGGTCGGCGGGCTGTTCTGCGTTTTCGCCGTGCTGCCGGGTTACGCAATCATGCGGGTCTGCGGCCTGGGGCGCGGCAGCTGGATCGACTGGCTGGGCCCGTCTTTCGTCGTTTCGCTGATGCTGATATGCGCCTGGTCGATCCCCGGGTATTTGCTGGGTTGGAGCCTGAGGGCGGGCGCGATCTTTCTGGTCGCGGCGACCATTGCGATGCTGGCGGCGTCGTTCTTCCTGGCAGGGAAGAAGGGGCCCGATTCATTCCTGCAGGAGGCTCCGCCCGCTGCGGGGGGCGCGATCGGTGCCCTGATGCTTGCGCTGGTGGCCCTCGCGGCCTTCAACTCGCTGCGGGCCCTGTCGCCCGGCTCGGACCTGTGGTTCCACGCCGGTGGCGTCACCCGGATGGCGCGCGCGGGGGTGCTGACCACCGCCGACCCCTTCCACGGTTCGATCGAGCCGCACCCCATGTACGTCATGAACACCTGGTACGTTCTTCTCGCTGTGATCGGGAGGCTCTCGGGCGCCGGCGCGGTCGACGTTTTCCGCGTCCTGCCCGCATTGCTGGTGCCGGTGGTGATCTCCTGCCAGGCCAGCGCCCTGAAGCTGTTCGTCGATAAGGCGCGGGATCGCCTCCTGGCCCTGGGCCTCTTCCTGGCCTTCTTCACGCTCTTTTCCTCCAGCATGGAGGGTTCTTCGGCGCCGGCGATGTGGCGGGAGTTGACCGGTCCCCGGTGGATAGCGCTCTTCACGTTCTACCCGGTAGCACTTGCCTGGGCCGGCCGGTGGGTCCTGGAAGGGGGCTGGGGCCGGGTCGCCGCGGCGGCCGCGGCCAACGGAGTCGCCTTCTTCGTGCACCCGCAGGGCGGGCAGTTCTGCGGGTACGTCCTGCTCTTTGTCGCTCTGGCGGGACTGCTTTGGCGTGACCGGCAGTGGCTCTGGCGGGCGGTCGCGGCCCTGGTGCTGATGGGGATATTCGTCCTGCCGTTTGTCCTGTGTCGGAAGCTGCTGCTCGACACTGTCGCCGGGCAGACCGGCGGGGTCAGCGCCGTGGGCGCTGCGGGCGGCCCGGTCCTCTCGACGCTGGGAGAAGTACTGGGCGGCAAGTACGTTTCGCGGGCCGTGGAGCTGCTGGGCTCGCCGCTGTGGTTCCTGGGTCTGGCCGCCGTGCCGCTCTGGTGGCGGCGCGCGCGAGAATCGCGAAGGGCGCGGATGCTGCTCTTCGCCCTGGGGCCGGCGCTGGTGTTGCCGCTGCTGCTGCTGATCGCGATCCTGCCGGTTGGGGTGCACCCCAATCTGCTCTTCCGCTCTATCTGGGCGGCGCCCGTGCTCTTCAGCCTCGCCCTGGGGCTGTCGGAGCTGGTCCGGCCGTCCGAAGGCAGGCTGCGAATCGGGATCCCCGGATGCTGCTGGCTGGCCGCCGCGGCGCTGGCCCTGGGCGCCATTCACTACTGGGGGCCCGACCGGTTCGCGCAGTGGGACGAGGCCTTGCCGCTGCTGGCGCTCGGCTTCCTGGTTGCGCTGGGACTGCTGATTTGGAGCCGGGCCCGCGCGAAGAGCCTGCCGGTTCGGTTGGCCTGCGCTTTACCGCTGCTGTTTGCCTCTTGTTACCAGGGCGCCGAGGCAGTGATCGCGGGGCCCGCCGAGGACGCGGCCCGCGACTTCGCGGCGCAACTCGGCAGCAAAGCCATCGCCCGACTGGCCGCCGAAGATTCGACTGGACACGTTGCATCCGGAACCGTACTGAGCGCGCACCTCACGGCCCTGGCTGGAGCTCAGGTGCTCGGAGCGCACAAGGTCGCCTATACCGACTATCGTCCCGAGCACCGGAGAATGCAGAAGGACCTCGTCAGGCTGCTCAAGTCTCGGATGGATCTCGGCAGGTTTGTCGAGACCCTGGAGGAGCACTCGGTGACCCACGCCTGCGTCATGCCCGAGAGGTGCGCGTCGTTCGCGGGTCGCCTTGCGCGCTTGCCGTTGCTCTTCCCGGTGCTGGAGGACGACCGAGGGATCCGCCTGTACGGCGTGGCGTTGGACCCCGAAACGCGCAGGCTACAAGCGGAGGAACTGGTCCGCAATGCAGTCACGGCTCGGCCGCTGGTCGCGGCCCGCCTCTACCGCGACGCGGAACTCCTGGCCGGGAAGGGCGCGCTTCCTGCGGATGCCGTCCGGGCTCACGCGGACGCGCTGAAGGACCTGCGCCGCAAGGTGGCCGACGATCTGGCCGCGAAAAGGCTACGCTCCGCCTCCCGGCCCTACCTGCTGGATCCGGTCACGTGCTCGGCCCGCCGCAAGTGCGCCGACGAACTGCTCACCGCCGGAAGGCTTCGCGAGGAAGCAATCCCGCCCGCGGAGATGGGAATCATCGCCCGGCCGATTCCCCGGGACGGCGAATCGGATCGCGGCAAATTGCGCAAGGCGTTTCCGCTCGCGATTTCCCGGGCCAACGAACCGCGAGTGTCCGTCGGGCTTCCCGATGCGAAGCTGCTGACCTCGGTGCGTGTCAAGGTCCGCACTTCGCAGGCGTGGCGGCACGCCGATTTCGTCCGGCTGGTGTTGCGCTCAAGGGGGCAGCCGGAGTGCAGCTTCGAGATGAAGCCCGTCGGGACAATCGGGAAGGATCGGACGCTGGAGTACGTCGCGAAGGTCCCGGTGCTGCTCGCCGAGGGGCTGGAGGTGCGCATCTTCACCGAGCACGGCTATACTATGAGCATCCGGGAACTGGCCGTTTCGGCCCTCGAAGAATCGCGGACAGGCGAGAAGTAGATGCGCGTCTACATCACCGTCACCGAAGAGCCGGTCTTCATCAATCCCTTCCTGAAGAAGGTAGTCGCCGGCCTTCCGGAGGGCGAACTCGTCGGCGTGGGGATCGTGTCGGGGACTGTGATCGTCGGTCGGAGCTTCGCCGGGAAGCTCGGATATCTGTTGACGCTCGCGGTCATCACCAATCCCATCAGGCTCTATTGGCGGGCGATCGTGACGGTGCTCTTCAAGATGATGAGAGCCCTGCCGGGACTCAACTCGCTGAATTTCCTCTCGCTTGAGACTTTCGCGCGCAAGCGCGGCATTCGTGTGGACCGCACGACCGATCCCAACTCCCCCGAGTTTTTGGCGATCCTGCGGGAACTCAAGCCCGACGTGATCATCAACCAGGCGCAGTCTATACTCAAGGAGGACTTCCTCGGGATCCCGAAGATCGCCACGCTCAACCGGCACGGTGCGCTGCTCCCGAAGTACCGCGGTCGCATCGCGCCGTTCTGGGCCTATCTCAACGGTGAGGAAGAGGCCGGCCTGAGCGTCCACATCATAGAACGCAAGCTGGACAGCGGCCCGATCCTCGTCCAGAAGCGTTTCCCGATAAGCAGGTTCGACAGCGTCGACACCCTGATCAACCGGATGTTCCGGTCGGCACCGGCCGCGATGCTCGAGGCCCTCTCGATGTTGCGCGAAGGCGACTGCGAGAGCAAGCTCATCGAGAACGACGACTCCCAGGCGACCTACTGCTCCCGCCCCGGGCTCGGCGATGCTCTGGGCTACCGGCTGGTGATGTTGCGGAGGATCTTCTGTGGGTACTAAGATCCTCATGTCCGTGGACATGGACGAGTGGTACCAGTGCCGCTGGGCAACGGGTGGAGCGAACTCGATCTGGCCGAACACCGCGGCGTTCTTCCGGGACTACTACGACAGCGATCATCCCTCCGGGGAGATGACTCCGGTCGCCGAGAAGATCCTCGACCTCTTTGCCCGCGAGAAGATCACCGCGACCTTCTTCTTCACCGCGGAAATGGCCCGCTATTACCCCCAGCTCGTGAAGAAGGCCGTCGAGGCCGGGCACGAGATCGGCTCGCATAACTTCGTGCACCAGGACTACAACGCGGACAATCGCGATGAGTTCCGGGAACACCTCGCGGAGTCGAAGCGGGTCCTCGAGGAGATCTCCGGGCAGGAGATCATCGGTTACCGCGCGCCGAACTCCACGACCGAGTCGTACATGATCGGCGACATGTTAGACTGCGGCTTCAAGTACGATTCTTCAGTAACCCCGACCAGGCCGCTCATGGGCAAGTTCGGGAAGTTCCAGAACGCGCCCCGCAATCCGTACCAGCTCTCGCCCGACGACTTCGCGAAGCCGGGCGACTCGGGGCTCTGGGAGTTCCCCTGGCCGGTCTTCCCCTGGGGCAGACTGCCGGCGGGTTCGGGCATCATGAATCGCATCGCCGGGTACCGCTACACTGTCGCGGCCCTGGATGCTGCTCTTAAGACCGGGGACTCGGTCTACTACTTCCACCCTTACGAGATAGGTCCGCGACCCAGGGTCAAGATGAACGCCAGGATCCGCCTCTTCCTGCGAAACCTGGGCTCGGGCTACCACAAGATGCTGGTCAAGTTGATCGAGCGCTATCGGGGGAGATTCATCACCGGGCGGGAGATGCTCCGGAGGCACGCGGCCGGGGACTCGGGGTCAGGGGCAAGAGAGGCTCCGCGGTGATAGACGGGTCAAGTCAACCGGCAGGCCCCGGGACGAACAGGGTATTCTCCATGGCATGGATTGCCGCGGGCATCCTGGCCACGCTCCTGAGTCTGCTCTGTGGGCCGGGCCTGTTGAAGTCTGCGGGCGGCCTTCTTCTCCTGCTCTTCCTGCCGGGCTTCGGGCTGACCGCCCTGCTGGTGCGCAAGTATCCGTTGAAGGTGCTGGAGCGCTGCTGCATCGCCGTTGGCGCAAGCCTGGCGATCCCCATCGTCGGCTTGATGATCGGGCATCTGTTCGGACTGAAGTTCAACGCGACAGTCTTCGTCATCGCGTTGGGCCTGTTCTCGACACTGCCGCACGCTGTTGCTCTGTTTCCCGGGGCGGGCATGGCGCCGGTCCCTGCATCGCGATTCACGTGGGAGCATCTCGTGCCGGTAGTCATTCTTGCGGTGGCGGAATTCTTCCGACTGGTCAATCTCGGCTACTCCGAGTACCAGGGCGACGAGGCCTACCACTGTGTGGCCAAGTCTATGGCCGTTGTCCGCGGGGACTCGTCCTTGCTTACTGCTAATCGGCGCCCTCCCACGCAGGTCATCGTCCCGGCGGCGGTCTATATGACCTGCCGTAGCTACGGCGAGACGTTGACCCGGGCGCCTTTCGCGGTCGCTGGTATGTGTGTTGCGCTACTGGTCTACCTGCTCGGGAAGGCGATGTTCGGGGGCGCGGCCGGCACTGCCGCGGGGATGATGTGCGCCCTGTCCGGATATGGGATCGCCTTCTCGCGGATCGTCCAGTACCAGATGATCACGGTGCTCTTCGCCTGCCTGGCGGTTCTCTTCATGTGGAAGTTCATGGAGACCGAGGAGCGCGGCACGGCCCGGCTCAGTCTGGTTCTGGGCTTTGTGGCCTGCGGCCTCGCGTCGCTGACGCACTACGAAGGGTTCCTGCTGCTGCCGGCCGTGCTCTTTGCCGTCGTATACAGGTATCGCCTCGAGGGCCTGCGCGAGAACTGGGGCGGGCTGTTGGTAGCACTCTTTCTCTTTCTGGGCGTCGTTATGCTCTTCTACCTGCCGCTTTACCTCAACAGGCACGCAGCGGCCAATGTCGACTACTACTCGAAGCGCTGGGACAAGAGCCTGCATTTTCATTGGGATATACTGTGGTTCTCGGGAGGAGCGTATAGCTCCGCCGTGATGATGGTAACGCTGATCGTACTCGGCCCACTGGCAATCTTGAGCCATAGGTGGAAAGCTCTCACGCTCAACTTCCTGTGGTTCGCGAGTTACTTCATCGTGTTTGTGATCCTGATGCGGAAGCCCGGCACCCACGTGCAGAACGCGTTCTACCCATGGTTCCTTGTGTGTGGCGCGGGCTTCGCAGCCCTGCTTGCGGGATGCCATCGCCTGGGGCAGCGTTACAGAGTCGCCGGGAAGTTCTGTGCCGGGGTGACCGTAGCCGCCGCTGCGGTGGTCGCGATGCTCGTTACCCGTCACCTGCACGCCGTGTTCCTGCAAGAAGCCCCCGAACTGATGTGGAGCAATCTACCGTCAATGACCTATGGGCAATTCGGTTTTCCCTATCGGCGAGGCTGGAAGACCCTCGGATATCTGTTCCGGCGTGGCGAGTTCCGAGGCGCATACCGGAGCAACGAGAAACACACGATCACCAACTACTATCTCCGGCAGGGGCAGACGCTGACCGAGGAAAGAACGACTTACATTGTTCACGTTCGTCACCCCCAGTCCCGCCAGCCGGAAAAGCTACGCTCGCCGGGCGAAGGATACGTCAAGGTCGCCGTAATCGAGTCGCCCAAAGGCGACCCCGCCATCACCGTCTACGAACTGGGCGCACCCGGCGACGCACAAGTACAGATCTACGTTGCCGGTCAGCTTGCCAAGGAATACCTGGCCCTGGACGCGAATACCCCGGAGCAAGTCAGCGAGGCATTATCTTCCGCGCAGAGACGCTGAGGTGCGGAGGCGCTGAGAACTTCAGTTTCGGGGAGTGAGTAGAGGCGAGCTGCCTCGGGTTGAGCGCCGGACATGGCTGTCCGTCGCCCACCCCTTCAGCAGCCACCCGGGCGCTATCGCGCCCTGAGCACGGCTTGCGCCGTGCTCTCGCCTCTCTACGAGTCTGCCTAGAGGGAGGAGCGAGCGTGGCAGGGCCACGCTCAGGGAGTCGTCAGACTCCCGGGGAGTTGCCGGGGGGTGGGCGCGACGCGACGAAGTCGCACTAGCGACCAGCCCCGGCAACGCCGACGACAACTTCGGCCTGCAGTTCTCCGCGTCTCAGCACCTCTGCGCCTCTGGCCTACCGCGGCGTAGCCCGTGGGGCGAAGACGGGCGCGGAAAAGAAGTCAACCTTCCTCTAGTCCGTTGACCGCCCTGGTTATGCCGTCCTTCATCAAAGCCTCGCCGAAGTTGAGAAGGTAACCCAGTTTGCAGCCTGTCAGCTTGAGATAGGTCTGCAGTTGCTTCTTGTGGGCGGGAGTCGTCTTCTCTACGGACTTCACTTCGATGATGACCTTGTCTTCAACGAGGATGTCGGCGCGGAAAGCATCTTCGTATCGCTTGTTCTTGTGCTCAATGGTCACCGGGACCTGCTGGGCTACACGGAGCTCTGCCTCTCGAAGCTCGTCCACGAGAATGCACTAGTACACTCGCTCCAGGAGTCCTGGACCCAAGTCCCGGTGAACATCAATAGCTTTCTTGAGCACAACAGTGCCAACCTCATTCTCAGTCATAATGGGTGCTTCCCTCTCTGCGTCCTCCGCACCTTTGCGTCTCTGCGCGGAAAAACAGGGCCTATCTTCGATCGTACTCCATATCGAACCACATAGCGAACAGCGCGAACTGCAGGGCGGATACCAGGCAGAAGCCGGCGGCCAGTGTGTTCGTGGGCGGTATGCGCAGGGCGCCCTCCAGGGCCGTCTCGACGGCGATCCATGCCGACCGCGACAGCAGCAGCATCCCGATACCTCCCAAGCCCATACTGGCCAGGTAGAAGAGCACCAACGGGTGGAAGTCGCGGATCATGTACTTCTCCTTCATTCGCCAGAAGAAGCACTTGGTAAGAAGCCAGGTCATCCGGGGGATGACCTTCCACACCTGCATCTTGGACTTCTCGCCCACGCCGTAGACCGGTTCGCTGGGCACATCCACTGTCTTGAAGCCGAATCCGTTCAGTCGCACCAACAGGTCGTTGGGGTAGCCGTAACTGGGGTAGAGGGTCTTCACGCGGATGCGGTTGATCGCCTCGGCGGAGATGGCAGTAAACCCGGACTGGGTGTCGGCCAACTGCCAGTATCCCGAGGCCACCTTGGTCATGAGAGAAAGCACCGCATTGCCCATGTACCGGACCTTGGGGATCTTGTGCCAGGCTTCACCTGTGAAAAGGCGGTTGGCCTTGGCGTAGTCGGCCTTGCCCTCGACCACCGGTTCGATGATATTTACGAGTTCGGCAGGCGGCATCTGGCCGTCGCCGGCCATCACGGCTACGACGTCTGCGCCTTTCTCGACCGCTTCGCGGTACCCGCTGGCAATGGCAGCGCCAACGCCCCGGTTCCTTTCGTGGCGAATGAGGTGAATCCGCTGGGGCTGCTTTTCCGCGTAGCCGTTCACAACCTCGGAAGTGCGGTCCATGCTGCAATCGTCGATGACGACGATGCGGTCGACGTAGTCGGGCATGGTCTCGATGACCTTGCCGATCTGGGTCTCTTCGTTATAGGCCGGCACTACTACGGCGATTCTCCGGTCTTCGTACACGCCTGCCCTTTCTTCGTTATGCTGTTCCGGATTCTACCCCCAACCGACAGGGGCGCAAGGGGTTTCGCTCCGGGCTTGAGGTTGGCGGACTCTTCAGAGGGTCGGATAGCCAACATAACCTTCGGTGACTCAAGACTCCGGCGTCTTGCCGCCAGTCACAGGACTCCTGCGGCGAGTCTGCGCCTAAGGACGGCTGAGGATTGACTCGCGTCCTGCCGCACCTACCATTGTCTGCCGGAGGAGAGCGCGACGCCGTGAGGATCTGCATGCTGACTACAGGCTTTCCGCGTTTCGAGGGTGACTTTTACGGTAGCTTTCTCCTGAGCCTGTCGCGAGCGTTGGTGAATGCCGGTGCGGCGGTTCGCGTAGTATGTCCTCACGACCGCGGTGTGCCGCTTTCTGACCGGTTCGGGGCGGTGGATGTGCGCCGTTTCCGGTACATGCTGCCGGACTCACTCCAGAGGCTGGCCTACGGCGGAGGTATCCCCAGCAATCTTCGGACGAGTCTCCTGGCCCAGGTGGAGGTTCCTGGGTTCATGTACCTGATGCGGCGCGCCGCACGCCGTTGGTCGAAGGACTGCGACCTGGTGCACGCTCAATGGACCATCTCCGGATGGGCGGCATCCTTCGCGGGCAAACCGCTGCTCTTGACCGTGCGTGGCAGCGATCTGAAGCTGTCGAAGAGCAGGCTTGCCCGGCGACTGTCGAATCGGGCACTCGCCAGTGCCGATCGTGTTCTCACCGTGAGCGAGGATCTGCGCTCGGCAGTACTGGCCAGAGGGGTATCCGGGGGCCGCGTCCTGTTCCAGCCCAATGGTGTGGACCTCAAGGCCTTTGGCCGTTGTGGGCGGGAAGAGGCCCGGGAGCGTCTGAGCCTGCCGGAAGAGGCGCTAATTGTCCTCTTCGCCGGCCAGGTGGCGCCAGTCAAGAACCCCCTTATACTGGCCGAGATGGCTGCAGAGCTCGGGAAATACGCGCCACGCCCTGAGGTCCACCTGGTCGGCGGGGGGCCGTCCGTACCGGGACTGCAGGCCAAGGCCGCAGCTCTGGGCGTAAGCGATCGGGTCAAGGTGCACGGCTTCAGACCGCAGGAAGAGATGCCCTTGTGGCTGGCCGCGTGTGATATTCTAGCCCTTCCCAGCCTGTCCGAGGGCCGGCCCAACGTGGTGCTGGAGGCCATGGCCGCGTCCCGTCCCGTCGTGGCCACGCGGGTAGGAGGAACGCCGGAACTCGTTGACGATGGCCAGACCGGCTTCCTCGTGGAACCCGCAAACGTGAAGGCCTTCACCGCTGCAGTGCGCAGATTGCTCGATGAACCGGCGTCACGCGACCGGATGGGCGCAGCCGGTCGCCGGCGCGTCGAGCAGCTTGGCCTGTGCTGGGATGCTGTTGCCGCAAAGCACCTCGAAGTCTACGAGGAGGTTCTCATGAAGAGAACCGGGGTGTGACTGCCCCCAGGAGGCGACGGTGAAGGCGCGCGGGGATTTCCCGGGAGCGACTGCCCCTACGGCGGATTCGGCCTGCTGGTCTTCGAGAAGCGGGAGTTCGATCCCCGGAAGAAGACGGACGCGGCCACTCTGCGCCACGACAGGGCGGTGCGTGAAGGGGCGAAAAACTCACGTCCGGTTGGGGAGCCCTCAGAGTGATTCCGCAGCCGGTGCCCGGCCTGGAGCGTTCCGAGGTCTGGCGACTGGTGCGGGCTTCGAGCCGTCCCAAGGGGAACCACCCATAGCAGACCGTTGAGGAACGGCCTGCTGATCGTTGGTGTCAGGAGGCAGGTCCGCGAAGGATTCGTGCGACGATCTTCGCGATCCTGCCGCCGGCCTTCCCGTCCCAGAGCCGGACGCGCCTTTTCCTGCGGGGCGAGGCCATGGCCCGGCGCGCGGCGCGCAACACGCGGGCCGGGTCGTTACCCACCAGTTTGCTGGTTCCCTCGCGAAGCGTAACCGGCCGCTCGGTGTTCCAGCGCAGCGTGAGGCAAGGAACGCCCAGGACCGACGTTTCCTCCTGCAGACCGCCGCTGTCGGTGAGCATGATGCGGCAATCCATGACCAGCGACATGAAGTCCAGGTACTCCTGAGGAGGCAGCAGCCACAGGCCGGGTCCCGCGTTCTGCGGATTGCGGCTGCGGCTCGTCTTCAGCTCTTCGAACCTCTTGAGAAGGCCGAACCGCTTCAGTCGCTGGCGGGTGCGGGGGTGCGCGGCCAGAACGAAGGGCAGGCTTTCGGCGATCTCTTCGAACGCGCCGACCAGGCCGGAAAGGGTCTTCTCTTCGTCAACGTTGCCGGGCCGGTGCAGCGTGGAAAGCGCATAGCCCGTGGAACTCAGCCCCAGTCGCCGCGCGCGCTTGAGTCTTGCGGCTCGCGGCTTGAAGTGCAGCAGAGTGTCGACCATGACGTCGCCGACCAGGAATACTCGCTTCATGTCGAAGCCCTCGCGGCGCAGGTTCTTCCTGCCGTCTTCTTCGGTAACGAAGCAGTAGTCCGAGACCGCGTCGGTGACGATCCGGTTGATTTCCTCCGGCATGCGGCGGTCGCCGCTGCGCAATCCGGCCTCGACGTGCGCGACGGGAACGTGCAGCTTGACCGCGGCCAGGGCCCCGGCAACGGTCGAGTTGACGTCGCCGACAACCATTACCATCCCAGGTCGGGACTCGAGCAGCGCCTTCTCTATGCCTATCATGGCCCTGCCGGTCTGCTCGGCATGCGACCCTGAACCGATGCCCAGCGCGTACTTCGGCCTGGGCAGACCCAGCTGCCGGAAGAAGCTATCGCTCATGACCCGGTCATAGTGCTGGCCGGTGTGGCACAGCTCCACCCGGATTCGCTGCTTGCGGAACGCCCGGCAGAGCGCCGCCGCCTTCATGAAATTGGGCCGCGCGCCGACCACCAGAAACACGTGCTTCTTCCGTCTCTTGATCATGCCCCGCGATTATAGGCGGCACCAGCCGGCCGTCCAGACCCGCGTACGGGGGACCGGGGTTCAGGAAGAGCCCTTTGGCACCAAAGACGTGAAGAGCGCAAGTAGGCCCCGGGACCCAACACCCTCTTCTTCCTCTCGCAGAGTCGCAAAGGACCCCGTTCCACAAGCAGGTGGGGGTCGTCGAGATTCTGTGTTCACTCGGTTTGCGCAACTGCGTTGCGCCGCACCCCTCACACTGAACTCCGCCGGAACTGCCGCCCCCTGGGCGTGGCTGCGTCCCGTTCGCTCCTCCCTGCGGGCCCCCGGGGGGCGAGTCCAAGAAGAGGCGTGCGCGCAGCTGACACTGCGCCCGGGCTGCCGCCTGTCTTCACTGCCCACCCGAAAACCGCATTGCTCTGTGTGTTCGTGGCATTGCGTGAGGAATGCATCTCAGGAGCCGGGGCTTCGTGGCGGTCTCTGGGATCCTGGCGCGAGGAGGAGGCTAGGCTCGCTGCTCCGTCCAGATTCCGAGAACCACCAGCGACCAGAGGTGCTCGCCGAGGTCGGCCTTGCCGGGGTGATTACCAGCGCCAGAGCGCCGCTACCGGAACAGCGTGCATTCTGCCGCCGAAGGGCACTACTCCCTCGCCGCCGTATAGCACGATACCGCGGTGGAACCTGTCACCCACTTCGGCGGCCAGTTTGCCGATCCCTGCGAAGTCGTCCTTGCGCACGCGAGTGCCGGATTTGACTTCCACGGCGACGATTCTGCGGTCTCTGGACTCGAGCACGGCGTCCACTTCCGCGCTGCCCTTGGAGGTCCGGAAGTGGAAGATCCCCGGTCTCGTCCTGCTCCAGGCGATCTGCCTGCGCAGTTCGCCAAGAACGAAGTTCTCCAGGAGCCCACCGGTCAGGTCGCTCCCGTTGGCCTTGCGGCCGATCTCCGCGCCGAGCAGGTAGGCGGCCAGTCCGGAATCCTCCAGGTAGATCTTGGGTGACTTCACCAGCCGCTTGCCGATGTTCCCCGACCACGGTCGCAGGGGCTGCATCAGGAAGGTGGTCTCCAGCAGGGCCAGATAGCGCTTGAGAGTGGTGCCGGGAATGGCCAGGTCCCTGGAGAGGGCGGACGCGTTCAGCAGCTGCCCGGATCGCGCTGCAAGCAGCTGCAGCAGCCGGGGCAGTTCGAGCAGCCCGTCGATGTTCGCAAGCTCCCTCACGTCGCGCTGCAGGACGGTCGTAACGTAGGACTCGAACCACGCGGCCCGCCGATCCGGCTTCTTGCGGTTGATGACTTCCGGGTATCCGCCCGCGATCATCCGTTCGCGAAGTTCGCCCGGCGCTCCGGGGCGTTCAACCTGGCGCGGCAGCGACTTCGCGAAGAGCCTGTCCGCAAAGCCCTCGACGCGTCCCTCCATCTCTCCCCGGGTAAAGGGGTGAAGCTCCACGATCTCCATGCGGCCGGCCAGTGATTCGGAGAGCTTCGGCACCATCAGCACGTTGGCCGAGCCGGTGATCAGGTAGCTTCCGGGAGCGCGGTGGCGGTCAACCGCCGCCTTGATGGCCAGGAAGAGCTCGGGTGCACGCTGCACCTCGTCGATGGCCACGGGCGTGCCGACTTCCTGAAGGAAGAGCTGCGGGTCGTTCCTGGCCGCCGAGAGAGAGGTGGCCTCGTCCAGCGTGACGTATCGCGCGGAGAGGCGGCCCTCGGCGATGTGCCTCACCAGGGTGCTCTTTCCAACCTGGCGGGCACCGTGCACCAGGACCACCGGGGTGTCTCCCAGTGCGTCGACGATCCGGGCCTCTGCGTTGCGCTTGATCATGCCGGAAATAATACCCACGAAGTGGCGGAAAATCCACCACCATGTGGCGAATATTCCCAGGAAGGCTTAAGAGCCTTGAGCGTAGCGGGTTAGGCAGGGAGCAAGGCCGACCGAACACACCCATTCCTCCCGCAGCGACGCGGCGCCGCAGCGCGCCCCGGGTTTCCTGACCGTTAGTGGTGAGGTGAGAACCCCGGTTTGCAGAGATCGTCGGGTTGCCTTGGCTGGACGCTCCTGCGACTTCGTCGCACCGCGTCCAACCTGCAGCAACTTCCCGGGAAGCTATCGCTTCCCTGCGCCGAACTGCCGCTCGGCGCCCTCCTCCTGAAGGAGTCTGGAGAGAGTGGCGAAGCACAATGCAGTTGTGCTTGGGGCGCGGAACGCGCCCGGTGAGGCTGCTGAATGATCGGCCGGCGGGCAGCCATGGCCGCCGGACGAGCAGAAGCTTGCCCGCCGCAGGCGGGTAGCCCGCCACTCGCAACTAGTGGTCAGTATGCGCGGGGTGCGCTGCGGCGCCGCGTCGCTGCGGGAGGAAAAGGGGTAGGGTCGTGACCTTCTTCGCTACTCGTGCCCGACACGCCAGAGACCCAGGACGACCAGCGACCACAGGTGCTCGCTGAGGTCGGCCTTGCCGGTTTCGTGATTGGCCAGCAGGCTTGCCACCGCGTCTTCACGGAGCAATTCGCGCACGCTCTCGGTCGCGACGACCTGGCGCAGGAGCGCCGCGCCTTCGCCGCCGGTCTTGAACCACGAATGCAGGTTGATCGCGAAGCCGTGCTTGGGGCGGTGGACGACTTCGCTCGGCAGGATCTTTTCGGCCAGCTTCTTGAGGAGGTACTTGCCGGTCTTGCCGCGGAGCTTCCAGTCGACGGGGAGGGAAAGCATGAACTCTGCCACGCGATGGTCGAGCAGCGGGGCGCGGGCCTCCAGGCTGACGTCCATGCTGGTGCGGTCGACCTTGACGAGAATGTCGTCCGGCAGGTAGTCCTCGAGGTCCACGCGCATGATGAGGTCCACCGGGTCCATTCCCGCAGGACGATCGGGTTCACCGGGCGCGGCGTTCAGGATCGCATCGGCGACATCGGCGGTAAGAAGTTCTCGCTGCATCTCGGGGGTGAAGAAGTCCAGGCGGCTGGCTCCCGGCTTCTTCTCCATCTGCGCGGCGTAGGTCGTGAACATGCGCAGCTTCTTGCGGAAGCTGCCGCCGTAATAGTCGCCGGGTTCGCCCAGGAGCGCGGCCAGCCCCGAGGCCATCCGCCTCGCCGGACGCGGCAGCTTGTTGTAGCGCGCGGCCATGCGCCGGGCAAGGTACCTGCGATACCCGCCGAAGACCTCGTCGCCACCGTCTCCCGAAAGCGCCACGGTGACCTCGCTCCGGGTCATGCGCGAGACCTGCCAGGTGGGCACGGCCGACGAGTCCGCAAACGGCTCGTCGAAGATCTCGGGGATACGCCTCACGAGTTCGCCGGGCCCGCCCTCGACCCGGAACTCGTGGTGCTCGGTCCCGAGCCTCTCGGCGAGTTGCTTCGCCGGTCCGGCCTCGTCGTAGTCGGCCTCCCCGAAACCGACCGTGAAGGTCTTCACGCTTGAAGACAGCTCGCAGGCCAGCGCGGTTATGAGTGAAGAGTCGATTCCTCCCGAGAGAAAGCAGCCCAGCGGCACGTCCGAGCGCAGGCGCAGGCGGACGGCATCGCGCAGCAACTCGCCGAGTTCTTCGACGAGATCGTCCTCGACGAGGTGACCGCTGCGCGGCCGCACGGCCCAGGGGCTCCAGTAGCGGTCGATCGAGATCCCATCGCGAGAGACAATCATGCAGTGCGCGGCCGGCAGCTTGCGGACCGCCTTGTAGGCGGTCCGGTCGCGGCCGACGTAGAGCTTGGTGAGGTACTCGCCGAGCGCGCCGTAGTCCATGTCGCGCGAGACGTCGCCAGAAGCCAGCAGCGCCTTGATCTCCGACGCGAAGAGGACGCCGTCGTCGTTCTTCGCGTAGTAGAGCGGTTTCTGCCCCAGCCGGTCGCGGACGATGACCAGCCTGTTCTCGCGCGAGTCCCAGACCGCGATCGCGAACATGCCCACGAGTCTCTTCACGAACTCCGGCCCGTCTTCTTCGTAGAGGTGGGCGAGCACCTCGGTGTCGCAGCGGGTGCGGAACTTGTGGCCGGCGGCCTCGAGTTCCTCGCGCAGCTCGAGGTAGTTGTAGATTTCGCCGTTCTGGGCGACCCGGATGCTGCCGTCCTCGTTGCCGAGCGGCTGGTGTCCGGTATCGAGATCGATGATCGACAGCCGCCGGGCGCCCAGCGCGACCGGCGCGGCGAGGTGCGCGCCCTCGTCGTCCGGGCCGCGGTGGGTCAACGTGGAGAGCATGCGCGCGAGCCTCTCGGCGTCGAGAGGTCGCTTCCAGGACAGGCCGCCGCATATCCCGCACACGTCAGGTGGCTCCGGAAGCAGGCGTCGAAAGAGTGCTCACAAGCCCAATATCGTCCGCATGGCCCTGATTGTCAAGAACTTGGGAGATCGAGGGTCGAAGCGAGAGGGCCAAGGGACTACCCCTGACCCCATTCTTCCCGCGCAGAGACGCTGGGACGCAGAGAACTGCGGTTGTCAGGCAGCGAGTGGAGGCGGGCTACCCGCCTGCGGCGGGCAAGCATTGGTCCGAGCGCCGGACATGGCTGTCCGTCGCCCGACCCTTCAGTAGCCACCCGGGCGCTTGCGCGCCATTGGCACCGAGCCTGAGAGAGGAGAAAGGAGAGAGTAGACCGCCCTTCGACCCTTCGGCAGGCTCAGGGCAAGCAGGCTCAGGGCCTCTCTATGGAAAAGCCTTGAGCGCAGTCGAAAGGCAGGAGAGGCAAGTGTCGGGATCTCGCGGGCTATGTCCGGCAATGTGAAAGATTCCACGGCTCTCCTTTCTGCTTTCACCTTTCTCCTGCTCTGCAGGCCGTTTTCAACGGCCTGCTAGGGCTTGCTCTCGCCGTTCGCCGGGAGGCGGAAGACCTTCCAGTCCGAATAGGTGAACAGCCTGGCGAACGGATACTCGCGTTCGCTGCGGGTTAGGAAGTAGCCGGCTTCGTAGGCGCGTCCCAGGCGCACGACTTCGGGCGGGGTTCGCTGATTGAAGCCCCAGACCAGGGACCTGAGGCTCTTCTGGCGCAGCGCGGTGTCCCGGGGCAGCCCGGAAATGTCGAGCATTCGCCGGCGCCACTCAATGACTTCGGCGGGCGCGAAGGGGAAGCACTTGTAGTCGACCACCACCGCACGCCGGGCGTGCAGCCTGAAGGCCGAAGAGTTCGGTGGAACCAGCAAACGGGCGTCGGGCGGAAGGTTGTTCCGGCACCACCCGGCCACCACCTCTTCCCGGTGGGTGGGGGTCAGCCAGGGCTGCACGTGGACCCACTTGGGGTACCGTGGCCCGAGGGGAGCGCCGGGCAGGCGCAGGGCCAGCGTGCCGACGAGCACCAGCAGGCACAGCGCCAGGTGGCGGACGCGGCAGAAGTCGATGCGCAGGCCGAGAACCAGCAGCACGGCGACCAGTATCGAAAGGGGAAAGATCGGCAGAGAAGTGGTGAACGCGGCGGCGGCGGTGGCCCAGTGCGGCGCGGCGGCCACCGCGACCACAATTCCGGCGGCGGCCAGGAACCAGCGCCACGCTTGACGGTCCTCGAGGGTAACCTCCATCTGTTTCTCGGCCGCGTCTTGTTCCTGGTTGTAGACTACCGACTTGGCGTGGTAGAGGGCCAGGAGGTACTTCTCGATGCCCGACAGCTTCCGCCGCAGCAGCGTACCGGGTTTCCAGTCGGCGCTGACGATCAGCACCAGCGACCAGACCCCCAGCAGCACCCAGTCGTTGAGCACCGAGACCAGGCCGGCCAGGGCCAGAACGTGTCTCGCCCCGCCCTCGCGCCAGCGGCGCTGACACCAGGCGCCGATCAGGCAAGCCGCGGCCACTCGAGGCCAGACCGCGATGCGCAGGGGCTGCAGCAGCGCCGTGATCATCACGAAGACGCCCAGGGGGATTGCCAGCAGGAAGATCACAGAGGGCAGCAGGATCATCCACTTGCCCTCGTGCCTGGTTTCCGGACGCGCTTCACGGCGCATGGTGGCCAGGACTCCGAAGATGGCCACGGCGAAGGCCAGCAGCGAGGCCCAGGTCTTCATCTCCCAGCGCAGCGGATCGGCGCGGCCCAGCACCCTGAAGTAGTGGGTGTCCAGCAGTCGCCCGAAGTCCACGGGCGGGCCGCCGGCCCCGGTGGCCGAGAAGTAGAGCCAGAAGGCCGGCAGGGCCGCTATCGCCGAGAGGGCCACCATCATGGCCAGCAGCTTCCACTCCCGCCACCTCGCGAGCAGGTGGGTCAGTCCCAGGAGCACTGCCGCCTGCGCGCCCAGCAGCGGGTGGAAGTCGATGGCCAGGCCCAGGCACAGTCCGGCCAGCAGGCCCTTGCGCTCCAGCCAGAAGGCCACCGCCAGCAGTGCCAGGGCGTGTCCCACGTCCTGGGCACGGGCCAGGTAGGCCCAGAAGCTGACGAATCCGACGCCCTCGCCGGCGACGGTGATCAGGCCCACCAGGGCCCCCCACCAGCCGGCCTGTTCTCCGAAGAAGTGGCGGCCGATCTTCATGAAGCCCCAGGCCATCGCGGCGAGTACCGCCAGTTGCAGCAACAGGAAGGTCGCGGGGATCCCCAGAAGCTGGGCGAAGGGCGCCACCGAGGCCACGAAGAAGTGGCGCACATTGAGGCCGTCGAGGGTCTGCACGTACCAGTCGTTATTCAGGAAGTCCGGGTCCATGTGGTGCATGAGCGCCGGGATGTGCGAGTAGTGGTCGCCGTGGCCGAAGGTGAGCCCGTTCATGAAGACGTTGGCGAGAACGATCAGGCCGACCAGCAGCCAGGTCCGCGACCAGCGGGCCAGCCGGCCGGTGGGGGCCCCCCCAGTAGCTTCGGGGGGCGCGTTCTTCCCGGTCGGCGTGTTTTCTGGCTGGTCCATCACGGAGGGGGAGTCAGGCTTTCCGACGGTGCTTCTCGCGGACGTGGTAGGGAGGCCTGCCGCGCGTGGTGTAGTACATCCGGCTCATGATGTCGGCCATGAACCCCATTACCAGGAACTGGATGCCGGCGGCGATGCTCAGCATGGCCATGAAGAAGGCCGGGCGGTTGGCCATGGGCGTGCCGTGGACCAGCTTGGGGTACAGCAGCAAGAGGATGATCGCCGCGCCTGCAAGGACCAGCAGCGCCGCGAGTTTGCCCAGCAGGTGCAGCGGCCGGCCGAGATAGGCCGCCTGGAACCACAGCGAGATGATGTCCAGGGCCACGTTGGGGATGCGCGAGAGGCCGTAGTTGCTGCGGCCCTTCTCGCGCGGCGGCGAGGAGATCGGCACCTCGGCGATCGAGCCGCCGGCCATGTAGACCAGCGCGGGCAGGAAGCGGTGGGATCCCGGCGTGAGCTGTATCGAACGGGCGAACTCGCCGCGGATGCACTTGAAGCCGCCCATGTCGTGCGCCGGGCATTTGGTCACGGTGCGCAGCAGCCAGTTGGCGATCAGCGACGGGATCCTGCGCAGGAACAGGCCTTCGCGGCGCTTCTGGCGCCAGCCGCTGGCCATGTCGTAGCCTTCCCGGCACTTCTCGACGAGCGCCGGAATCTCTTCCGGCTTGTGCTGGAGGTCGGAGTCCATTACCACCACGTACTCGCCGCGGCTGTGCTCCAGTCCCGCGGCCACGCCGGCCCACTGGCCGTAGTTGCGCGAGAAGTAGAGTACGACCACGTGCTCGTCCCTGGCCGCCAGTTCCCTGAGAATCCGGGGCGTCTCGTCGCTGCTGCCGTCTTCCACCAGCACGATTTCGTAGCTGCGGCCGTAGGCCTCCAGCACCTCGGTCACCCGCCGGTGGAACTCCTCGATGTTGGCCTCTTCGTTGTAGACGGGCGAGACGATGCTGACCTCGGGAACCGACACCTGCCGGCTGGTGCCGGCAGCGCCGGATCTCCCGGAATCACGCTTCTTCCTGGCCATAAGCCCCCCCCCAGGATGCCCGGCCTCCGCAGGTCGCCCGGCTTCGGCAGCGGGATCTTCGCGCCGCGCCCATGGCCCGAGATCGATTGAGGCCCGGCACACGACTACGGACGTGATTCTAGGCCGCTTCTTAGCTCTTTCAAGCGGCCGAATCACGTAATGTATGGCGTTTGAGGCGCGCGCTCAGCGCTTGGTGTTGCCCACCAGGTCTATTGCGTTGCGAACCGCGGCGCGAACCTGCGGCTCGGGGTCCTGCAGTGCACGCTTCAATCCGGGCAGGGCGCTGCCGGCCTCTGGCCCCAGCCGGCCCAGTGACTGGGCCGCGTACATCCGTGCCTGCCAGTAATCGTCGTCGAGGAGCCCGGCGAGCCCCGCCACCGTTCGGTCCGTCGCGCGCCCGGCCCACCCCAGTGAGCGGGCGGCGCAGCGCCGGACTTCCCAGTCCTCGTCGGCCAGCGCGGCGGTCAGGGCCGCGATCGACTCGTCGTCGGTGGCTCCAACCTGGCCCAGAGACGAGGCCGCGTAGCGGCGCACCAGCCAGTCGGAATCGCTCAGACATCTCCGCAGCGCGGCCAGGGACTCCGCGGCGGCGTCGCCGATGCGTCCCAGCGATCTGGCCGCGTTGTACCTCACGATGGCGCTGCGGTCCGCGATCGCCTCGAGCAGCAGGGAACGAGCCCTTTCCGCCTTGAGACCCAGGGCGGGAAGGGCCGCTGAAGCTTCGCCCCGGGTTCGGGGAGACTCATCGCGCATCGCCCGGACCACTGCAGCCTTGACCGGTTCCGAAGCCGGTCCGTGCCTGCCGATGACCCTGAGGGCCTCGGTGCGCACCAGTTCGCTCTCGTCGCCGGCTGCCGCCAGGATCAGCCTTTCGAGGGACGCGGATCCGGCCGAGGCGCTGCCGAGCGCCCGGATCGCGGCGGCCCGCACGCGGCTGTCTTCGTCGCGTGCCGCGGTCATCAGCAGCGGCACGGCGGGGCGGGCGCGGGCCCCCAGGCTTTCCAGCCCCAGGGCGGCGGCCTGGCGCTGGAGGGGGTCGGTGGACTTCAGCCCTGCCGACAGGCGTTCGACCTGCGGGCCGGCCTCCTGCGGGGGCGGGGCCCCGTTCTGCTTCGCCGGCTGGCCAGGCGGCTTTCGCTTTCGGGGCCGGGGCGCGACGGCGGGGGGTCTGGTCCGGGCCCGTATCGCCAGGTACTTGCCGGTCGGCCTGCGGGGCCCCAGCGACATCTTCTTGCCGGCCGCGAAGCGTTCCAGGCTTTCGAGACTGGTGTCTTCGAGGAGCAGCCAGCAGCCGGCCGGCTTTCGCGATTCGCCGTAGATGTCGCGGTGGGCCAGGAACGCCAGGCCCCGGCGCGGCGCCCGGCGCCCGGCGGGCCAGGCGAATCCGTCCGGGTTCACTTCGCAGAGCCGGAGCGAGTCGCCCAGGTAGAACTGAGCGCTGGCGAAATAGCTTTCGAAACAGAAGGGATCGGTCACGCCTTCGGCGGCCAGTTGCCTGCACGCCGCGCGCGTGGAGCGATGACGCTTGATGGCCCCGGTAGCCCCCAGTGAAGCCAGCCACAGGGCCGGCGCGCAGACCAGCACGCACCTCGTGGCCGCAGCGGTCCTCTGCCTGCGGAGCAGCAGGGCCGCGGCGGCCGTCGCGGTCGCGAGCAGCCCGGCGCCGGTCACCATCGCCGCCATCGACCAGGGGCCGATGTGCTCGATCGAGAGGCAGGCCACCAGTGTTGCCGGCGCCAGCAGGAAGGTCCCCAGCAGGGCCAGGTACGCACAGGCGCGGCGGCCGGCGCCGGCCGTGTTCCACGTGGCGCAGAGCTCCGACCAGCCCAGGCCGGCCAGGATCGCGGCGGCGGGCACCAGCGGGGCGACGTAGTTGACCCGCTGCGAACTGACCGCGCTGAATACCACCAGGGGCACGCCGATCGAGAGCGCCAGCAGTTCGATCGCGTCCCGCACCTCCGGCGGCTGCTGCACCTGCCGCTCGCCGCGGTCGCCGGCCGGCCCGGGATGCCGGGGGCGCAGCAGGCCCAGAATCGCGAAGGGGAGGCAGAAGAGCGCGCCTCCCAGGAAGTAGAGGACCGACAGGCCGAAGTTGGCGTCGCCGAACTCCGCGCCGACGGTGCGCTGTCCGAGCTCGTTAGCGACCATCGCGCCGGGCCATTCCGGGAAGACCGAGGCAATGTAGGCGTACCACGGCAGCGCGATCGCGGCGAAGGCGCAGAGCGCCGGAGGCCAGAAGAGGCGTCGCGCCAGGCGCCAGCGCCTGCGCCACAGGATCCAGGCGACGACCGGCAGGAACGCCAGCAACAGTATGATGTGCCCCTTGGCCAGGGCGCCGAGCCCCAGCAGCGTCCAGTAGAGCAGGATCGTGCTGCGCGGCCGGGGGCAGCCCTCGCGGGACGCCTGCCAGGCGCACCAGCAGGCGCCGGTAACCAGGGTGGCCAGCAGTATGTCGATGGAGATGGTCCTGCCCAGTGCCAGGTAGATGGGCGTGACGAAGTAGAAGGCCGCCGCGGCCAGCCCGGCGCGCCGACCGCCCAGCCGCTCGGCGAGGCCTGCCACCAGCGCCAGGCCCAGCGCCGCGACCAGCGCGCCGAAGAAGCGCGCCCCGAACTCGTTGGCGCCGAAGATCCCGATCCCGGCGGCCACCAGCCAGTCGGCCAGCGGCGGCTTGGTCAGGTGCGGCCGGTAGTTCAGCGTGGGGATCAGCCACCGGCCGCCCTCGGCGAACTCGCGACCGATCTCCGCGTGGCGGGCCTCGGTGGTGTCGGCCAGCGGCGCGTCCCACAGCCACAGCAGGTTGAGGGTCGAGGCCGCCAGGAACACCAGGCCCAGCCACCGCCAGCGAGATGCTGGAGCGGCGGGTCCTGAAACGCCCGGCTGGCGATCGCGGGGTGGGTGGCTTCTCATGTTGGTACCCGCTACTCAAGACGGGATTGCATTGTAGCTTATCAGCGGCGCCGGACAACCGACGCGGCATCTTCTTGCGGGGCTACTCGGCCGGTGGGAGTTCGTCGAGGACGGGGCGGTAGTCCCAGGGGATCCCGTGAGCGCGGGAGATCGCTGCGATCCGGCGGCGGTACTTCTCATAGAGGTCGCGGCCGACAGCGGCGGCGTGCCGGTCGCAGAAGTGTGTACGGCAGCCCAGCGTGCGCTCGGTGCGGGCGGTGCACTTGCCTTCGCGGAGGTACGGGCATACGCCGGGAGGCGCATCCGCGGGCGGCGTGCCGGCCAGGCGCAGGACCTCGCGCTCGAGCCTGGAGGCGTAGAGCACATTCTCGTGCGTGGAGAAGTCGCAGCACCTGCCGCATGTCCTGCAGGCCGACTGCAGAGCGGCCAGCTCCTCGTCGAGGCGGGAGTAGAGCTCCAGGAGTTCGTCGCGCGCCGCCTGCACCGCGGTCCGGCCTGTCAGCAGGCCGTTGAAGAAGGTGCCACTGGCACCGAGCCTGAGAAAGGAGAAAGGAGAGAGCAGACCGCCCTTCGGCCCTTCGGCAGGCTCAGGGCAGGCAGGCTCAGGGCCTCTCTATGGAAAAGCCTTGAGCGCAGTCGAAAGGCAGGAGATGCAAGTGCCGCCACCTCGGGGGCTATGTCCTGCAATGTGAAAGACCCCACGGCTCTCCTTTCTACTTTCACCTTTCTCCTGCTCTGCAGGCCGTTTCAACGGCCTGCTAGGGATTGACGCGCTTGAGCACGATCCGCAGTCGCTCGGCCTCGTCGACGCTGCGGCAGAACTTGCGGAACCGCGGGTAGTCCTTCGCCCGGATCCTCTGCGGGAGTATCAGTGCGCGCCGCTCGATCCTGAATCCCTGCGCGGTTCTCGACACGGTCAGGGAGTACGTGCCGAAGTCGCCGCTGAGCACCTTGCCCGCCGGCAGCGCGGCCAGTTCCAGCCCCGGCGCGAGTCGGTGGCTGATGCTCTCCCGGGAGATGCGCGGGGCGGCGAGCTTCAGCGGATACTTGCGGTCCGGGTCCATAGCCAGCGTCGAGGCCAGATTCAGCGGCACGATGCCCGCCCCGCAGGTAAGGCGGCCCTCCGCCGCGGGGAGCAGATAGCCGTCGACGGCGAACCGGGCATCGACCACGAACGGGCCGGTGGGGCTCCCCGACCCCGGGAACTCCAGCCCTTCGAGGCGGGCGCCCTTGAAGGCGTCGTTGACCAGGCCGAGCACGTAGTTGCGCCGTCCGGTAGCGTCCAGGCCGGCGAGGCGCTCCCTGGCCAGGGCGCCCCGCGCGTCACCGGTCTGGGAGCGGAGGCGGCCGCGCAGCGAGCCGTCCGGCGCCAGGCGCAGGTCCAGGTTCACGCCGGGGCCCAGGCGATCGTAACGGGGTGCGGGCAGGCGCTCGAAGAAAGCCGGGCCGCGCTGGGGCACGACCAGGACCCTGGCGCCGCCGAGTTCCTCGCGAATCGTGCCGAAGGGCATGAAGCGACTGGAGAGGTCCAGCCAGAGCAGCCGGCCGCTTTCCAGGCGCACGCCGACCAGTTCGGCGCTGAAGTGCTCCTCTGACGGCAGGCTCCAGGTGGCCGGGTGGTCCCGGCTGCCCTGGAAGGCCGGGGCCTTGCGAGTGCGACCCTGGCAGGCCTCCAGCCCTGCGGCGGCCGCCAGGGCCAGAAAGGCCATCTCGCGATCACCGGTTCCGGCGCGCAGGACCTGGTGGGCGTTGAGGCAGGGGCCGCGGTGCTTGACCCTGGAGTTGACGTGGTCGTAGAGGGACCGCGCCATGGCTTCAACGCCCTGCTTTCCGGCGACGGCGTGCCGGGCGGTGCGGGCCACCAGCCTGGTGCTCCGGGTGCGACCGAGGTAGGCGCTCCGGAAGGTGTCGGCCACGTCCTGCCAGTCGCGCGGGCTGCCGACTTCCACGAAGGGAAGGTAGTGGTCGAAGTGCTCCATGTGCGGTTCGGCGTTCACCCGCGAGCGGAAGCGCGCCGTCCAGCGGTAGACCTTCAGGCCGTTCTTCTCCTCCACCCTCTCGGGCACGTCGAAGTTGTGGCGTACCACTGTGTGCGCCAGATTCGCGGGGACCATCACGATGTAGTCCGAAACCTGGTGGGGCTCGTCGAGCTGCGGCGAGCGGAAGTACCACTTGTTGAGGTAGAACCCTCCCCAGGGGCGGGGCCGGCTGTCGACCCGGTACTTGTACTCGATGGTCGCCCCGACCTCCATTCCCGGCATGGTCATGCGCCGCTCGCCGGGGATGGGGGTGGGTTCCAGGACCTCGCCGTTCTTGCGGATCGTGCGGATCTCCATGGTCTCGCCGAGGACCGGCTGGGAGCCGAGGCTGTCTACCGCGCGCGGGGTCATGGCCCGCTCGCCGTTGGCGATGGTCTCGGCCATCGAGCCGTCGCGGTAGACCCTGACCACCGTCTGGTCCAGGACCCGGATCGCGTTGGCCCGGGGGTAGGAGTGTTTCCTGCTTCGGTCGATCTCCTTGCGGATGTCGAGTTCGTAGGCGGCCGAAAAGTCCTCGTCGATCCCGCTCATGCGCTCCACCAGGCGGCGCAGGGCGTGGTCGCCGGGGGCGAGCTTCAGTGCTGCGCGCCAGGCTTCCAGCGCCTCCCTGCGCTTGCCCTCGCGCAGCAGGATCCCGCCCAACTCGGCCGGGTGAGCGGCCTCGCGGGGAACCAGCTCCATGAGCCGCCGGCAATCCTGGGCGGCAGCCACGAACTTCCGGGACGCGGTCTGCACCCGGACCAGCTGAGCCAGCGCCCGGGGGTCGCCGGGCCGAACCCTGAAGTTCTCGCGGGCCAGCTTGATCGCGTCGCGCCACAGCCCCCGCCGGGCCAGCGCGGAGATCAGTTCCCGGCGGTAGCGGCGGTCGGCGGCGTTGCTCTTGACCAGCTGGCGGTACTCGGCGATGGCGCGGTCCAGTTGCGCATCCTCGCGCTGGAGCCGGGCCTCCAGCAGCCGGCAGCCCGCGTAGTCCGGGCGCAGCTTCTGGGCCTCGGCCAGCCAGGTCCGGGTCTGGTTCCGCCAGCCGATTCCCGCGGCGATCTCGGCCATGCGCAGCCTGGCCAGGTAGCAGCCGGGGCTGGCGCTGGCGGCCCTGCGGAGCTCGGCGAGCGCCCCTTCCTCGTTGCCTTCCTGGCGGGCGATTCCCGCCAGGCGAATGCGCGCGGGAACGAAGTCGGGGTCCAGGCCGAGGCAAGCGCGATAGGCTCCGGCCGAGAGGTTGTTGCGCGAAGGCGAAGACATGTGTGCCGCCTGCAGGTAGGCTTCGCCCAGCAGGAAGCGCCAGGCCGCCCGGCGCGGTTCCTTCCTGGCGGCGATCTCCGCGTAGTGAACCGCGTCGTCGTGCATGCCTTCCAGCCTGGCGAACACCGCGCGGGCCGCGGCGGCCGAGGCGCTTGTCTCCGGATCGAGTTTCGCCAGGTGCCCGACCGGCGGCGACGGAACGACCGGTGCTATCGGCGCCGGCGGCGCCAGGGGGTGCAGCACCGGCTTGCGCTCGGAGGGAAGCCCCAGGGGGTTGCCTCCCGCGTCGGCCAGGCGCACCGAGACGGCGGCCGGCCCGCTGAGCTTGACCAGGATCCGGTTCCAGCCCCCGCGCAGCTTGATGCGCACGCCGACCTCCAGCGGCAGCGCGCGGCGGTAGCGGTCGCCGTCGAAGGACGGTTGGTTGTTGAGCCACAGCTTGAAGGCCGAGCGGGTGCGGACGAACAGCCAGCAGTTGTGACGGGCCTTGTCGATCCTGACCTGCGCCAGCAGATAGGCGGCGCCGCCCTCGGGCCTGAGGTGCTCGTGAGGCCTGACCGCCTCCCCTCCGAGCCGTCGCGGCAGGGCGCGCCAGCGCGGCCTGAAGAGCGGGCAGGGACGTCCCGGGTCGTGCTCGGCCTTCAGGTCGATCCCGCGCTCGGGGGCGTAGGTCCGGTCGTGGGTCGCGGCGATGTTGCGGCCGAAGGACCCGACCGCCAGCCAGTTCTCGACGTAACCCAGCGTGGCCGCGAGCTTCTCGGCATCGCGCCACTCGCCGCGCTCGCGCAGGTAGTCGACCAGCAGGCGCTTCGCCAGGAAGCGCACGGCCGGCGAGGCGTTCTTCCTGCGGGAGATGTCCTCCAGCACGCCGAGCAGCGGCCTGGTGGCGGCGAACCGCTCGCGAATCGCCGCCAGCCTGCGCAGCGCCAGTTCCGCGCCGGGGCCGTCCGGGGCGGCCAGCGCCGCGCGGGCCCACTCCAGGGCGGCGTCGTCGTAGAGTCCGCGCGCCTCGGACTCGCTGGTCAGCGCCTCCCAGCCCTTGAGCACCGGTTGCGGCTTGCCCGCCGCGCGAGCGGCACTTGCCGCCCCGGAGGCGGCGAGCGTCGCGCAGGCAATCAGCAGGGCGGGCACTCTCATCGCTCGCCTCCTGCGCTCTTCTTGCGCGGCCCGGTCTTGACCGGGGGCATGCCCTTCAGGAGGTAGACCCGGCGGGCTTCCAGGCGGTCCAGTTCCAGGCAGAATCTGCGGAAGTCCGGGTACTTCCGCGCCGGGACGCGCGTGACCGCCAGCGCCAGCGACTTGTCGATGATTAGCTTGCCGGCCTCGAACTTCCGCCTGATGACCAGGCTGCCGAACTCGGTCTCCAGCCTCGTGTCGGCCGGCAGCTTCGCCGGTTTCCAGCCGGGCGGCAGCGCGATCTCGTAGCCGACCGAGTGCTGCCAGGCGGAGGGCAGGACCAGGTCGTGGGTGCGCGTCGCGCCCGGGCAGTAGACCGCGAAGCGCCTGGCGAACAGCTCGTCCCGTCCCTCGTAGCCCAGCACGCCGCGCAGCGGGTCGTCGGGCAGCTGCAGTTCCATCAGCCCGTCGCGCTCGACGGCCAGACGGGGCAGTTTCAGCGCATACCGGTAGTTGACCGGGACCTTGAGGTCGCGCAGGTCCGAGGAGCCCGCCGAGCCGGTCCGCGCGCCGGGGTTTCTCCTGCCGTGCAGCCGGTCGAGGATCCGCGCGCGGTGCAGCGGGTTGGCGAAGGCCCGGCGGAAGATCACCGATCGCCCGCCGGTCGCGGTGGCCCGGACCTCGCCGCTGGCCGAGCCGTCGCGGGCCAGCGAGAGAACGAACCTGTCGCTGGTGGCGTTGAGGCCCGGGCTCGACGCGGGGATGCTGCGCAGCAGCGCTCCCCCCGGTGTGATCACAGCGACTTGCGCGCCGCGGTTGGCGTCCGGCAGGGCGTCGAAGCTGGCGTTCGCCGCCGTGCCGTCCAGCCACATCTCCGGCCGGTTCCTGTCCGCCGGAACGTAGACGATGCAGTGGTTGAAGTGACTGATCAGCGGCAGGCTGAGGTCCTGCTTCTCGCGCAGCCTCTGGGCGCGGATCAGCACCGGGTAGGACCTGATTCCGTGCTCGGCGAGCATGGAGCAGATCAGCGTGGACTTGTCCTTGCAGTCCCCGAAACGACGGGCCAGGACCTGCTCGGCACGGTAGGGCTTGAAGCCGTGCACGCCGAATTCCCAGGCGACGTAGCGTATGTCGGTGACAACGAAATTGTAGATCGCCTTGATCTTGTCGAGCTCGGTGCGTGCGCCGGCACCCAGTTCGCGGGCCTTGCGCCTGACCAGCGGTCCGGCCTGGTGCTGCTTGCGAATCAGGCCCCAGTACCACTTGCCGAACGCCGCCCAGTCCCGGTAGGTGGAGACCTGCACCGCCGGGGAGGCCTCGCGCATCGCCGGCATCATCGGCTCGCGCACGATCTTCTTCTGATCCCGGGCCGTCCAGGTGTAAACCGTTGTGCCCTCCCGGGCGTCCTGCCGCACCGCGGGCGGCGCGGCGCCGCGCACCCGGTTGAAGTGGAGCTTGAGCCCCTTCGGCGCGATCAGCACGTACCTGGCGAGCTTTACGGGCATCTCCCGCCGGAAGTGGAAGGTGCTGCCGAAGTACCTCCCGAAGAAGCCCTGCTCGAGATCGTCTATGCGATACTCGAATTCCACCGTGTCGCCCACTCCCGGCGAGGGGAATTGCGCCAGGCGCATGCCCAGCTCGCGCTCGGCGCGCGTGACGGTGCGCTCGGGCAGGACCCTGGCGTTCTCCGACCCGCCGGCGGCGCGGTGGACCCTGGCGGTTCGAATCACCGCGCGCTGCTCGCGGGCGTAGTAGACCACGCGCTGCATCGCGAAGCGGCGCGCGCCGCTGTCGGAGAGGATCTTGACCAGCAGGTGCACCGTGCGGCTGCTGGTGCCGTCCGGGTAGACCCGGTCGATCGTCTTGCAGAGCAGGTAGGCGCCGGCCTCTCCGGGCTTCCCCTGCAGCCCCGCGGCGGCGGCCAGCAGCGGGGCGGTCTTCTCGCGGTAGCGGCGGTCGTACCCGGGCCGGCCCTCGAGAAACTCGACGTGGCGCTCGAGCTCCACGAAGTTGGGCCTCAGCTTCAGGGCCCGCCGGCGCAGCCGGCGGGCCTCCTTCTTCCTGCCCAGCCAGTCGAGGTATTCCGCCAGGTCGGCCAGCAGGCGGTGATCCTCGGGGGCGATCTTCAGCGCCCTGCGGCACTGCTCCACCGCCGCGCCGTAGTCTCGCCGGCCGGCGAGCAACCGGGCGCGCCGGCGATACAGTTCGGTCTCGAACGGCCTGCGCCTGACCAGCTGCTCAAGCAGTTCCAGAGAGCGGTAGGCCTGTCCGGATTCCTCGAAGGCCTCGCGGGACGACTCCAGGGCCTCATCGCAGGCGTCCAGCTTGATCGCCGCGGCGCGGCACTCGGCGGCCATGGCGGGGTTGTCGGCCTTGATGAAGAGCTCCGCCCGGGCGGTCCACGCGCGGGGCTCCTCCGGCTTGAAGCGAACCAGTCGTTCCGCGGCGGCCAGCGCCGCGGCGTTGTCGCCGCGCTCGGCGGCAACCTCCACCTCCAGGAGCTTGACCTCCAGCGAGTCCGAATTGCGCGTCCGGGCGCGGGCCAGGTGCCGGGCGGTCTTCTTGAAGTTCCTGTAGCGGCGCAGGTAGTAGCGGGCGAGCTCCAACTCGGCCGCGGCCGAGGGCGAGAGCCTGGCGGACTTCTCGAGCGCGATGCGCCGGGGGTTCTCGTTGATCTCGGCGCTGTGGCGCCCGCCCTCCGCGGAGACGAAGGAAAGCTCGTACCACAACCGCGCGTCCCCGGGCCGGGTCTCCGCGGCGCGCTGCAGCAGGTCGCGGTCGGGGCGGGCGCCGCCCTCGAGGTCGTAGGCGCCGAGCCGGGCGGTGAGGAAGCCCAGACGCATCAGCGCGTCGACGTCCTTGGGGTTGGCCTCGACGCGCCGGCGGAAGTGGTCCGGGGCGCCGCGTTCGGGGGCGGGGGCCTCGCGGGCGGAGGGCGCGGCGTTGACGCGCACGCGGTCCGCACGGGCCCGGACCTTCGAAAGCGGCGCGCCCGCCGGATCTGTAATTCGCAGGCGCAGGCCCCACGAGCCTTGCGACTGCGAGACCTTGACCAGCAGGGCGTTCCACCCCGGGCGCAGCAGCACGCCGAAGACGTCCTGGTCGAACCCGGCCTCCCGGTGCGCGTCGCGCTCGAAGACCCTGCTGCCGTTGAGCCACACGCGCACTCCGTCGCCGGACCCCAGCCTCAGCGCCGCGGGAACGTTGGTACGGGAATCGACGTCCAGGAAGGTCGCGAGATAGGCGACCGCCTCGCGATTGGGGCGCAGCATTCCCGCCAGGTCCACCAGCCCGTCGGCCGCCCTGGCCGGAACGCGGCGCCAGGCCACCCGGCGTTTCTTGCCCTCGAAACTCGCGGCGAAGTCGATCTCCTTCTCGGGCGGGTAGGCCCGGGTGAAGCCCTGACCACGTTCGTTGTCGAAGGGGCCGATGACCTGCCAGTCGGTGACGAAGTCCAGGCCGGATAACGCCTTGGCCGCGGCGCGGTCCTCGCCGGCCGCGCGCCAGGCGCGGGCCAGGTGCCAGTTCGCCCGCGCCCCGACCAGGGGCCGGCCGCGGGCCAGCTTGACCATGTTCCGCAATCCCGGGACCAGGCGGCGGAGGCCGGCAGTGCTCTCGGCCAGGGCGGCGGCCTTTTCCACGAGGAATTCGGCCTCGGCCCAGAGGGCGTCGCCCCCGGCACGATCCTCCTTGCGGTCCGCGACCGCACCGTCCTGAGCGCTGGCCAAAGCCGCCTGCAGGTAAAGGTCGGCGGCCTCCGTGAAACGGGCTGCAAGCTCCGCCACCGAGGCCCGCCCGGCAGTTTCCTGTGCCCGCGAGGGCTTGGGCTCAGGCGCGGGTTGCCTTTCGGCAGTCAGTCCCCGGGCGGTAACGACCGCCAGCGCAAGAAGCAGAAGCGTCGACCGGAGAGGCGCGGGTACCGAGATCATTGACTCCTCCGACCGCAGATTCTAGCAGGCCGTTGACGAAGTCGCCAGTCCCGGGTTTGAGCAGTAGAACAGAAGAACAGCAGAACGCAGGAAAGCGCCAGCCTTCATGATCAAATCCTTTCCGGATCTACTGCTCAACTGTCAACTGGTCTCCTGCTCCAGCAGGCCGGTTTTCAACGGCCTGCTGGGCGAGCTCAAGGCAGCCGGAGCTCTATCGTCACAAGCGATGTGTCTCTCGGTACTTGCGTGCGCTGGAGCCCGTGTAGGCCTTGAAGACCCGGGCGAAGTACTGGCTGCTGCTGAAGCCGCAGTCGAGCGCGATGTCCGTGATCGAGAGTTCCGATTCGGTCAGTCGCCGGCGCGCCTCGGCAACGCGCACGCGGTTGAGGGCCATGATCGGGGCCTCGCCCGATTCGGTCTTCATGACCTCCGTGAACCGCGTGCGCCCCAGGCGGCAGGCCGCGGCCATGCTCTCGAGCGTCCAGGGCTCTCCACAGCGCGAGGGGAGTTCGCGGAGAAACTGCCGCACGCGTACCGCCGCCCGGGCCCCGCGGTCCGGACGCGGCTGCTGCCGGCGCACCGAGCGGGCCAGTTCCACCAGCACCGAACGCGCCAGGCTGGTGGCCGAGAGATCCCCGGCGAACCCCGGGCGGTTGACCTCGCGCACCAGCACCGGGAGCAGCCAGGCCATCGCCGGGGTGGCCGGGTGTGCCCGGCGCCGCGTCGCGGTCAATGCGCCGGATACGCGGCGCGCCTCTGACGGCGACAACCCGAAGACGGGGTGGAATCCGAACGTCCTGCGGGGGCGGGAGTACCCGGCGTCCAGCAGAACGTTTGTGAAGTGGATCTCCCAGCCGTCTTCGTATTCGGCAACGCTGCCGTGCACTTCCCAGGGAAGCGAGTAGAAGACCCAGCCGGGATGCACCACCTCGGCGCGTCCCTCGGTTGCCCACACCGGGCGACCGCTGGCCACGTAGACGATCTCCACTCCCGGGTTGACGTGCAACCCCAGGCGCCTGCGCTTGAACGGGCCGCGGTGGCCGGTGAGACCGAAACCCTCCATGCCACAAGTTATAATATTTACCGCTGGCCAAATCCAGAAGATTTCGGCCCGTTCCTGCGCCATAGTTGAATCGCAGCCGTCGACTGGCGAGCGAGGACCGCCGATGACCGACCGCGAAAACCTGCTTCGCACCATTCGCTTCGAGAAGCCCGAGCGGACCCCGATGAGCTTCCGGGTTAGCAACGGCTGCTGGTATCACTACGAGCAGTCGGCCCTGGAAGACCTGATGTCCGCGCACCCGCTGCTCTTCCCGGGTTTCGAGCCGCACGCGGGGTCGCACCGGCCCGAACTGCCGGCCTGGCAGCGCGCCGGCGAAGCCTACACGGACCCGTGGGGCTGCGTTTGGGAAACGGCCCAGGACGGCATTACCGGCGCGGTGAAGGTTCACCCGCTGGCCGACTGGGCCGACTTCGAGAGCTACGTTCCGCCCGACCCGGCCATCAGCTGGGGCTGGGGCCGGCGCGACTGGGAAGCGCACGCTCGCAACATGGCAGCCAGGAAGGCGCGCGGGGCCGCGGCGCGCGACGGCCTGCGTCACGGCCACACGTACCTGACGCTGACCTACATCCGCGGCTACGAAAGCCTGACCTTCGACATGGTCGACGGGGAGCCGCGGCTCTGGAAGCTCATCGAGATGGTCGAGAGCTTCAACCTCAGCAACGTGCGGAACCTGCTGGACGCCGGCGTGGAGATCATGGGCTACCCCGAGGACCTCGGCATGCAGGTCGGCCCGATGATCTCGCCACAGCATTTCGCGAAGTACATCAAGCCCAGCTACGAGCGGTTGATGGCACCGGCGCGGAAGGCGGGCGTGCTCATACACATGCACTCCGACGGCGACATCCGGGATCTGGCCGACATGCTGATCGAGGGCGGCGTGCAGTCGCTGAACCTCCAGGACCTGGTCAACGGCATCGACTGGATCGCCGAAAGGCTCAAGGGCCGGATCTGCATCGACCTGGACGTCGACCGCCAGAAGGTCACCCGCTACGGCACGCCGCAGGAGGTCGACGCGCTGATCCGCAGGGAAGTCGAGACGCTGGGCTCGCCGGAAGGGGGCCTCTCGATGGTCTTCGGCATGTACCCGGGCATGCCCCTGGAGAACGCCGCCGCGCTGATGGACGCCATGGAGCGCTACTCGACCCACTGGTCGGGCTAGCAGGCCGTTTTTCAACGGCCTGCTAGGCCGGGCAGATCTCCGACATGCGGGCCACGAACGCGTACCTGCGGGCGACGCTCTCGACCTCCAGCCGCAGCCGGCCGGCGCGGTGCAGGGTGTCGAGGCAGCGCAGCAGCTCCGGTTCGTGGTGCACGCCGAACATCGACAACCAGGCCTTGAGGGCCCTGCGGAGTGGCGAAGGCAGCCCGGCCTGGTCCCAGAAGTCGACGATGTACAACCTTCCGCCGCGTGCCAGGTTGGCCAGGGTCACGTCCAGCACCCGTGGCCACTGCGGGATCATCGACAGCGAATAGGAGAAGAAGGCCGCGTCGAAGGGCCTGTCGAGCGCGAAGGTCCGGCCGTACTCGAATTCTTCCGCGGAGCAGTGGCGCAGGCGGACGTTGCCCAGTCGGGCGCCTTCCAGCCTGGTGGTGGCCTTCTGCAGCATCTGGCGCGAGATGTCCAGGCCGCAGAAGGTCGCGTGCGGGTGACGGCGTGCCAGCGCCAGCAGGTTGCGGCCGGTGCCGCAGCCGATCTCCACGACCGCGTCGCCCGGGGCGATGTCCATGCTCGCCAGCAGGCGGTCGCGCCCCAGCAGGTAGTAGCGGCGCGTGAAGTCGTAGAGATGCTTCTGGTAGCGGTACATGCGGTCCATGCGCCGGGCTGCGTCCATGGTCGCTTCCTCGCGCGGGTTCTTCATCGGGGTTTCTCGTAGACGTGGAAGCCACCGTAGATCGCGGACCGGTCCTGCTCGTGCAGCTGCTGCGAGAGCGTGCGATCGTAGCTGAACCTCTTGCGCAGCTGACGGGGCAGGACTTCCTCGACCGGCGAACGGCTCGAGGCCGTGCGGAAGATAACCCGGGTCCCCGGTCGGCCGGTGCGGGCCACCTCGTTCCACAGCGCGACGATCTCCTCCGGCTTCATCCAGTCCTGGGCGTCGAGGAAGACGAATCGATCCAGGCTGTCGTCCGGCTGGCTCATCAGGAATGCGTGCAGGCTGGTCATGTGGGTCTGAACGCGCCCGGTACGGGGCTTGATCCGCTCGTAGTTCTCCCGCTTGAGGTACTCCGGCAGCGCCCGCCGCCCCTCGACGTCGTAGCGCCGGCCAAACGCCTGCCAGGTGAAGTAGTTGTCGTCCAGCGAGTGCCCGCAGGCCAGGCGACGTACCCGCTCGCGGTAGATGCCGGCCAGGGATCCGTCGCCTTCCTTTCGCAGGGCATCCACCTGGCGCGGCGGAATTCCCAGTCCGAAGAGCAGGAAGGGCATCCTCCCGGCGAACCTGACCAGCCAGTGGTCGAAGAAGGGCTCGATATTCCTCTCGAAGATCTCGCGTTGCCGCTCTCTGGCAGTGGCGGCCAGGAGGTCCGCCGGGTCCCGGCCCTGGACGCGTGCCAGGCCGTGAACGAAGCGCAGGAAATAGCCCAGGCGCGCGTGGTCGTAGAGGTTCCGCGTGAAGTACTTCACGCGCGAACCCAGCAGCAAGCGCCGCAGCCAGCCGCCGCCTTCCCAGAAGCGGCGGGTGTCCTCGTCGAGCCGGTCGCGGATGTGGCGGCGGTAGCTGTCCCGGTTCGAGTCCCGGTCGGCCCGGCCGAAGAAGGCGAAGAACTTCTCGTGGTCGGGCAGATGCCGCAGGGCGGTGAGCTTGAGCCGGGTCAGGTACACGTGGCAGGGGTTGAGGTCCACCGCCACGATCGCCCCGGGATCGGCGGTGAGGTAGTTGAGCAGGTTGCACCCTGCCGAGGAGATGGCCAGCACCCGGCTCTCGGAGTCGAGCTCCAGGGCCCGCAGGTCCACGCGGGGGTCCTCCCAGATCTGGTTGTAGAAGAATCCCCCGAACCACGCCGTGAACAGGCGTTCCTCGAGGCCGCGGATGCCCAGGACCGAGTGCTTGTGCACCGCCTGCCTCAGGAGTTGCTTCCCTGCCGCTATCATCTCTTCGTTTCTCTCCTGTCTCCCACGGAGTCTTCGCTCAGAGCGCTCCGGCCGCGATGGCCTGCACCGCCTGGCCGGCAGTCTTCTCGATGCCCGCGCCCCCGGTTCCGGGTCCGGCCCCTTCGGCCCGGGCGACGACCTCACTTATGGTTTCCCGGGTGATCTCGCAGGCCCTTTCGAAAGAACGGCCCTCCAGGAACTCGCGGGCCGCCAGGCCCATGCGGCGGCGCAGCGTGCGATCCCGAGTGAGCGTACGCATCGCGGCGACCAGCTGGTTGCGGTTGCGCGCCGCGGTGACCAGCCCGGTCTCGCCGGGGAGCACGTTTTCGCAGGGGCCGCCGGTGTCGCTGACGATCACCGGAAGGCCCGAGGCCTGGGCCTCCAGCACCACGTTTCCGAAGGTGTCGGTGGTGCTGGGGAACACGAAGAAGTCTGCCGAGGCGAAGGATGCCGCCAGGCGGGGCCCGTCCAGGCACCCGGTGAAGGTGCAGGGCAGCCCCCGGAGCGAGCGACGCATCTCGGCCAGGTACGGGCCGTCGCCGATAACCACCAGGCGCACCCCGGGGACCTCCCGGTTCAGCTCGCGGAAGGCATCGGCCAGCAGCTCCAGGTCCTTCTCCCTGCTGACCCGCCCTACGTAAAGGGCCATGACCTTCTCGGAGCCCCAACTGGAGCGGATCTTGTGCGAGCGCCGGTCGGGGCTGAAGCGCCGGACGTCCACGCCGCGGGGAATCAGTCGTATCTTCTCGCGGCGCAGGCCTCGCGCGGCGAGGTCCTCGGCACTGTGATTGCTGGAGACCAGCACGAGGTCCATCTGGTTGTAGAACCAGCACTGCATCCGCCAGACGATGTCCTCCATGGCGGCGTCTTCGGTGAGGTAGCGCGCGTAGCGGGGCAGGTCTGTGTGGTGCGTGGTGATTACCGGCAGCTGCAGGATACGCGCCGCGGCCAGGCCGGCCAGCCCCACCGGGCCGGGGGTCGCGAGGTGCACGAGGTTGTGCCCCAGGTTGTAGCAGGCCGCGAGCATCTCCAGAAAGGGCGGCACGCAGAGCTTCAGCTGGGGATACAGCGGAAGCTCGTAGCAGGCCAGCGGTTCGAAGGCCAGGGCGCCCTCGAGGTGCGGCGTCTTGCCCGCCTTGCTCGTCTTGCAGGTGATCACCGAGTGGTGCCAGCCGTTGCGCTGGGCCACCTTGAGCTCGCCCTGGAGCGTCTTGGCCACGCCGTTGACCTCGAAGAGCGTGTCGGTGAAGTGTGCCACGCGGGGTTCGGGGCCGGCCCCTCCCGCCGGGCCTCCACGTTCGGGCGACCCTCCGAGTCGCCGGGCGATGGACTGGGCAAACCGGCGCTGCGAGCTGTGAATCGAGTACGAGAAGAAGTACGGCGCGAGCATGGCGTAGAGCGCGCCGGCCGAGCCCAGGGAGTGGAAGATGCCAACCACGCTGGCCCCCTGGAAGCGTTCGAGGACGTCCTTGAACACCGAGACCAGCAGGCGGTTGGAGACCTGGGACACGAAGCGCCGCCAGGCGCCCTCGTTGTCCTCCCCGGGTTCCGGGGGGTTCTCCACGATGCGCCGGAGCACCACGTCCTCCCGGATCATCCGGGTCGCCTCCCTGCGGATCACCTCCAGCAGCGGCGCGTTGCCGCCAACCCCGCTCCCGCCGTTCTTGTGCCGCGACCACCCGCGAATCAGGCGGTCGAGCAGTGAATCCGCGGTGGCTTCCGGGTCGGTGCGCAGGCAGCGGTCCGAAAAGCGCAGCAGGGTGTCCTTGTTGATCTGGTGCGTCAGTTCGAAGCGATCGAGGTAGAACTGGTAGGTGATGCCGTATATCGAGTGCGCCATGTTGGTGGGGTGCGACCGGCCGCCGACCACCTCGCAGTTACCGGAGAAGACCGCTTCGAGGAAGTCCCCGACTCCGGAGTACTCGACTTCGGCCTGAGTATAGGTGCTGGCCAGGTAGAGCGAACTGTGGTCGTCGGAGCCGCCTACCAGCTGCTTCTTCCAGGGTTCGCCCCACAGCGGTTCCAGGTCGTGCTTCTCGGCCAGGCGTTGCATGCCGCGCGGGGTGAGGCCGTCGAGCAGCGCGCGCAGCTCGTCGTTGGCTTCGGTGCCGCCGTCGCCGTTGATCTCGAACGTGCGGAACAGCAGCAGGAGCTGCTCCACGTGTTCGGGCGTCAGGCGCCCGTTGACCGCGGCCAGCGGGTGGGCCACGGCGTGGTGGATGCGCCCCTCGTTCAGGTAGGGAGCCAGTTCGAAGATGCTGTCGCGCAGCGCGTCTATTTCGCGGTGCTGCTCCTCGGTGATGTCGTATACCAGCACGTGCACCTTGCAGCCGCTGTCCGGGAAGTAGGTGGTCACTTCCGCGCTCAGGAAGGTGCCCGGCAGGTGCTCGATCCGCAGGCAGCCCTCGACGGTGTTGTGATCCGTGAGGGTGACCAGCGACATGCCGCGGGCGCGCGCCGCCTGGTAGGCCTTGACCGGGTCGCTGAAGCTCTCCGGACATCCGATCTTCCGGAGCAGCCAGATCGAAGGTCTCTTGCTGTACGAAGAGTGAAGGTGCAGGTCGGCCTTCAGCAGGTGTGTCATCTCAAGCTTGTCAATCCATCAGTGCCTTCACCGGCATTATCATCCGGGCCTGTTAGCGCGTGATTGAACGCCGGTTACCCGGCGGTCAAAACCCGCGGACGCCGGTGGTAGCGCCTCGAGCGCCACACCCGGTGAGCGGAAGGTGAGTCGGATGCTACTTGGTCTTGAACACGTAGACCCCGTCCCAGTCCTGGCCGGGGGGGGCGGCGGTGAGTTCGTCGATGCGCTCCAGGTAGGTCCCGTAGAGCTTTTCGGGGCTTTCGGAGTTCAGTGCGGAGATGACCTCGCGGGCCTCGGCGAACTTGCGACTGCGATACAACTCCAGGGCGTCGGCGAACTTACCGGCCGCCGCGCTCAACCTGGCGTCCGAGCGGTCGACGGCCAGGGGTTCGTGGATGGCCACCGGTTCCTTGCGGCCGACCACCCGGACGAGATCGACGGGGCGGGTTACGAACTCCTCGGGCAGCATGTCCAGCGTCGACTGGGAGATGATTATCCCCGTCCCGTAGGCCTTGTTAAGGCCCTGCAGGCGCGCTGCCAGGTTGACGTTGTCGCCGATTACGGTGTAGGTAAAGCGGTCCCGGCTGCCCATGTTGCCGACGCGGACCACGCCGGAGTTCAAGCCCACTCCCATGTCGAAGAGCGGCAGGCCGCGCCCCGCCCACTCCGCGGCCAGTTCGCGGACCCGGCGGCGCATGCCCAGGCCGGCGCGCACCGCGCTCCCGGCGTGCGCCGGGTCGTCGACGGGCGCTCCCCAGAAGGCCATGATCTCGTCGCCGATGAACTTGTCGACGTACCCGCGCCGGGCCTTGATGACCTCGGTCATCTCGGTCAGGAACTCGTTGAGCAGGTGGCATATCTCGTTCGGGGCCATCTTCTCGGAGATCCCCGTGAAGTTGCGGATGTCCGCGAACATCACGGTGAGCGTCTTCTCCTCGCCGGAAAGCGAGAGCTTGCCCGGGTCCTTCACGATCTCGCCGACCACCTCGGGCGAGACCATCGTCGAGAAGGCCCCGTGCAGGAAACGCTTCTGTCTGCCTTCTGTGAAGTAGTTCGCAAGGGTTACCGTGATGAAAACGGCCACCACCGTGACCAGCGGCCAGGTCACGCCGATGACCTGGTTGTTGAGAAAGAAGGCGTGATAGTTGCCGGTGACCGACAGGACCATCATGCCCAGGCCCGCAATACCGCCCCACAGGGGGCCGCCGTGAGCCAGGATCGCCGAGAGCAGCACGCCGCCGACCAGCACCAGGAGCAGTATTACCATTACCTCGAGCTGCGGATCGTGGCGCAGCGCGTCGCCGGCCAGCAGGTTATCGATGATGTTGGCGTGGATTTCGGCCCCGGGGCCGCCGACGGAGAAGGGCGTGGCCCTGAGGTCCTTCAGGCCTTGTGCCGACGTCCCCACCAGGACGTAGCGGTCCCGCAGACTCTCCTTGGGCACCTTTCCGAGGTACAGGTCCACGGCTGAGTAGTAGGGGAAGGTTCCGTCGTTCGGCCCGCCGGGCCCCCGGTAGTTGACAAACAGCTGAGCCTGGTTGTCTACGTACACTTCCTTCTCGCCGAGCTTGACGACGAACGTGCCGCGCTCCTCCGAGTACGGGACGTGGACCTTGTCGATTCCCATTCCGCTCAGGACCATGGTCAGCGCCAGCGAACTGAAGACCGCGTTGTTCCATTCCATCAGGAGCGGCACGCGTCGCACCATCGCCGAGTCGTCGGGCTCGGCGTTGAAGAAGCCGGCGGCCGCGGCGTTGTCCTCGATGGGCGTGACGTTGAGGATGGGCCGATAGGCATTCCTGAGGTTCGGTTTCCTGTTGGCGGTGACCTCGATCTCCGGGAAGTACGGGCAGTCGTCTCCCGGTGGAAGGCCGTCGTTCTTCATCTGGAAGAGGTAGCCGACCACGGTCTCCCGGTCACCGATGACCTGCGCGAGAATCTCGTCGTTGTCGTCCCTGGCGGGGTCCGGGTTGATCTTCCGCCCTATTCGCTCGGAGAGGGCCGGCAGGTAGTTCTTGATGCTGGTGCGGTCGCCCTCGGCGAAAACGATGTCCAGGCCCACCGCCCTGGGCCCGGCCTCGTGGATGTTGCCGAGCATCCTGGCGAACTTGTCGCGCGGCCAGGGCCACTGTCCCAGCTCCTTGCTGGCCAGGCTCTTCTCGTCGATGTCGACGATAACCACTGCGTCCTGAGTCGGCTGCGGCCCGCGCACCCGGAACATCATGTCCACCGCGCGGTTGTCCAGCGACCGCAGCACCCGGTCGAGGTACTCGAACTTGCCCAGTTGGTGGTACAGAAGCGCGGCGGCTATCGCCACCGCGCATCCGGCCTTGAAGGGCGAGAACTTGAGGAGCCGGCGCAGGAGAGCGGGCATCAGGAGTTGCCTGCAGCTTCTCCTCTGAGCCTAGCGCTTGCCGGCGAACGTCGTCTGGTAGGTGTAGCTGCCGGCCGAGGCCCGGCCCATGCCCACGATGCCCTGGGCGTTCTTGCCGCAGAAGATGCCCTTGACCATCCCGCTGGCGCCGCCGCCGTTGACCTGTGTTATGGCCGCGCCGAAACCCGAGTTGGTGACCGTCTGGCCGCCGCCGCCCACGGTCATGTTCACCGGGCCCGCGGCGATCGAGCCGGCCACGCTGCCGCCGCCGCCGAAGCCGATGTTCAGGTTGACGTTGCCGTGGAACATCTGTGCGCCGGAAGGGCCGCTGGGTATGCGCACGATCCTCGCCGGGCCGGTGTAGGTCGCCGAGAAGTTGGCATCGATAAGGGCCTGCACCTCGGCTGCCGGGGTCTTCACGCCGGCCACCCACATGCCCTCGGTCACCTGCCAGTCCCCGGCACCCTGGTCGTAGCTGGCGACCCAGATGCCCCAGGACGCCCAGGGCATGTTCAGGGGCTTCTTGAAGTCGGAGACCATCGCGTGGCCGCGCGGCAGGAAGCTGCCGGAGGCCACCGATCCGCCGCCGATGTGTCCGGCCATCACGTCCTGGGAGACCAGCGTCGAGCCGTGGCTGCCGCCGATCTGCATCCCGATCAGCTGGTGCGATCCGTCGTCCAGCGTGGCCGAACCCGCGAAGTGCCCCTTGTCGAGGTCGGCGGTCAGGGTGAACTTGCCGTCGTAGTTGTTGTATACTTCGGTGAGTCCCATCGGCGTCGACGGCTGGTAGTCCTCGCTGACGCCGAGCATGAAGCCCCTCATGTGCTTCACGCCGGTGGGCGAGGAGCTGGTGGACTTCTCGGGATCAAGGAAGGCCGCCCCGGCGGTGTACCACTCGGCCAGCTTGTTCGTGCCGGTTTCGGTTCGCCAGCCGTCGCCCCGGCCCGCGAAGCCGATGGCCTGGGCCTGGCTGCCGTAGATCCCGCCGTGGAGCCCGGTGCCTTCGAGGATCCAGGTCTTGCTGGGGTCGTTGTAGCGGTCGCCGATGCCGAAGAAGTCGAGGTTCCTCAGCCGGTTGCCGTCGACCTCGCCGCGCACGACCAGCAGCTCGCACTTGCCGCCGCCGTCGGGTTCCCAGAGGACCCCTACGAACTGCTTGTTGCGGTAGTTGATGGCCGCGGTGATGTTCTCGGACACGTGTTCCAGGGAGCCGTTGATCTCGAGGTTCCTGATCTGGGTCATGTGCACGCCGCCGCTGCCCAGCGAACCGTAGACCTTGATCCCGTTACCCGGCATGCCGAAGGCGGGCACTCCCACGTAACCCAGGCTGTTGACCTTGTGCACGCCCCCGTCGTCGAAGGTGGCGCCGTTGTTCTCGTCCGTCCAGAAGGTCATGAACTGCCCGAGGTTGTCGTGGGCGTAGGTCATCGGCAGCTTCCGGTCGGCACCGGCCAGGTTCCAGGTCACGGTGGTCTGCTTCTTCTCGAAGTGCGTGAACCCCCCGATCGGTCGAAGCGTCGGGACCCTGGTGCGGAAGCGGAAGAGATTGCCGACCGCCGTGCCGCGCAGGTCGCCGTCCTCGCTTACCGCATCCGCCAGCCCGCGGCGAATCTCGTCGTCGGCCAGCGAAACCCCGTTGGGCCCCTTCATGCCCAGCATGAAGTAACCTTCGAGCGGCAGGTCGGTGATCAGGGCCAGCGCCGCGGCCTGAGTGCCGGAGGTTACCGCGTCACCGACCATGCCCATGGTGTCGTCGTAGGGGTTCCAGAACGAGTCGGACTTCTCCCCCCCCTTGTCATCGCCGCCCCGGTCTCTGCCCTTGTTCATGGGCGGCGGAGGCGGGGGAACGCCGGCGCCGCCGTCGGTGCCGGCGACCAGGGTCGATCCGATCAGGCTCTGCAGCACCGGCAGGGGCACCATCCTCGGCTTCTCGGGCGCCTGGCCCGCGCCGCGAACGTAGGTCCCCTGCCGCGGCCTGGTCAGCGGGACCGAGCCCCGCGCGGTGTAGACGTCCACGCCCTTGCCGCCGAACTGGACCACGAGCAGCACCCCGTCGCGCAGCCGCGCTGCCCACATGGACCCGCGAATGCCGATCGTGGCCGTGGGGGTCTTGACCTTGAAGCGCTTGGGCGCCAGCTTGGAGATCTTGCCGCCCATCACCCGCAGGACGCCCTCTTTGAGGCGGGTCTGGATCTCGGGCTTCTTGCCCTTGCCGAAGAGGTACTTCTCGACGACCAGGGTGCTCCCGGGACCCAGGTTCATGAGCGTCTTGTCGGTGAACATCACCTGGATGCGACCGCGCTTGCCGGTGGAGATGCTGTCCCCGCGGTAGATCGCGCCCTTCATCTTGAGGCGACGCTCGGCCTTGCCCTTGAGGGCGGTGACCTTGCCGCGCACGGCGACGACCTTGCCGGCCAGGGCGTCGGCCTTGGCCGACCTGGTGGACTTGGCTGGCCTGGTCTTGGCCGGCGCGCCGGCCCTTGCGGTCGCCGCCAGCACGGCCACGGTCGCGACGGTGAGGATGATCTGCGAGAATCTTACAGCCTTCATTTCGCGCTCCTCCCTCAGAACTTGAAGGTGGCTCCGACGGTCAGGATCCGCCGGTCGTACTCGTAGAGTTCGATGTTGCTGTCGGCTTCGGTCCAGGCGTGGCTGACGTTGATCTCGAAGTGCTTGCCGATCTTCTTGGTGAGACTGACTGCCACGTCGTGGATCTTGTCGAAACGGGCCCGGCCGAACAGCCCCTGCTCCTTCAGGTAGTCCATTTCCTTGTAGCCGTAGTTGGCGGCGGCCACCAGGCCCCAGGGCAGATCGTGTTCGTAGCCGAAGCCGGCGTGCAGGTTCTTGTAGGTTTCCTCGTCGTGCCGGGCGTCCTCGTACTCGTAGCCCAGGCTGGGCAGGAAACGGTTCTTGCCCAGGATGACCACCAGGCGCCCGGTGACGTCCCGGGTGCGGGCGTCCTTGTAGTCCAGGGGTTCCTCGTAGTCCTTCCGGTCGAAGCGCATCGAGAGGTTGCCGATAACCCCGGGGGTGAAGACCCGCGTCAACTGGAGATTCACGCCGTGCATGTTGACGTATTCTTCGTCGTCCTTGGTCAGGTGGCTGAACTGGAAGGCCAGGTCCACGGCCAGTTGCTTGCTCTCGTAGACCAGGCCGCTGCGCGCGTTGGCGAACATCACGTTCTGGTCGCCGGTCTCGTCGTACATCGTACCGTAGAGAATCGCCGAACTCTTGATGAAGACCCCGCCGTCGGTCAAACGCATCTTGTGCTGCAGCGAGACGGTTCCCGACTGGTAGGTGTCGTCATCCTCGCGGGTTTCGGGGTCCAGCAGCACGTCGCCGAAGACCGTGGCCACGTTGTTGTCGGGCGGAGCCACGCGCGGGTTGGAATCCCAGTGGGTGGCGACGCCGACCATGCCCGAGAAGAAGTGCCGTTTCTTCTTCCTGGCGATCAGCTCCAGGTAGTCCCTGATGCGCGCCTGGACCTCCGCGGGCGGGCCGCTCTCCAGCACGGTGTTGAACTCGTCCCTGGCCAACTGGTAGAGCCCCAGCATGAAGTAGCTGCGGGCCAGCTCGACGCGCACCCGCGGTTCCTTGGGGTTCAGCACCAGCATGCGCTCGTAGGTCATGACCGCGGTCTCGTAGTCGGCGGTTTCGTAGGCCGCGCGACCCAGGTACCAGTTGACGGTCATGTCCCCGGGGTTCTCCTCGAAGGCCTTCTGGAGCGCGACCAGGGCCTCCTTGAACTTGCCGGAGTCGAAGAGCCGCCGGCCCTCGTCCAGTTGCCTGCGGCCCTCCGGCGTCAGTTTCGGGGCGACCGGTTCGGGCTTCCCGGTCTTCTCGGGGGATTCTCCCGCGAAGCTCGCGCCGGCAATCAGAACGGCGGCCAGCACGAATAGCGTTGTTCGCTGCATTTCGAATTCCTGAATCTGGAACCAATCGAGTCAGCATTTCGGCGCTGTTGCGCCTATCATATGGTTGCGGGCGGGGCCGTCAAGACGGGCCCCGGCTCTGATCCGGTCGGCAAGGTCGTCCCCGGCGCAGGGCCGGACGGTAGTCCGCGTCAAATCGTGCTGCCGGAGAGCGGTTTACCGGCGACGCTCGGGGCGCTCCGTGCCCGGGGAACTGAAGGATCAGGCCGCCTTCTTCTTCGCGGGTCGAGTCGTCTTTCCGGCCGGCTTCCCGCCGGTCAGCGGTTTGCCCAGCAGCGGCGGCTCGAGCTTTCCGGGGTCCAGGCCGAATCCGGACAGGATGGTTGCGGGGATGTCGGCCAGCTCGCCGCCGCGGGTGACGCGCCTGTCGCTGGTGGCCAGCCAGATTTCCGGCGCATCCTGATGGGTGCGCCGGCCCTTGTCGAAGCCGTGGTCGGTGGTGACGTAGACGGCGGTCTTCTCCTCCAGCCCGTGCTTCCGGAGTTGCCCGAGAATCAGGCCCAGCCAGCGGTCGCAGGTGACGATCGCCTCCAGGTAGTGGTCGCTGCCCTCGCCGCTGCTGTGCCCGGCGGCGTCGGGGTCGGAGAAGTGCACGAAGGCGAAGAAGCGCTGCTGCCTGTGCCTGGCCAGCGCGGACAGCGCCGCCGGGCCGGTGGCTTCGGCCAGGCGCGAGCCCGCGTCGTAGGTGTCGATGCTGGCGCGCGACTCCGCGAAGAGCGTGCCCACGTAGGTCTTGCCGGTCACGACTATCGTCGCCACCTTCCCGGTGCGGGGTGCCTTCCTGAGCCGGTCGAAGAGGGTGCAGCCCGCCGGCACGCACCCCGGACTGGAGTTCGCGCTTATGCCCGTCTGGCTCGCGCAGAGACCGGTGAGCATCTTCGCGTGGCCGGGACGGGTCTGCGTCCTCTGGCCGCGGATGACTATGTCCTGCAGCGACCCGGCCTTGATCACCCCGGCGAGGTTGGGCAGCTTGCCGGCCTCGAGCATCTCCTTGAGCACGTCGCGGCGCACCCCGTCCCACGAGACCAGCAGCGCGTTTCCGCGCCTCGCCGCGGGAACGGCCGTGCTCTTGTCCTTGAGCTCGTCCTTGCGCTCGCCCTTGGTCTTGTCCTTGATCTTCACCCGGGAGCTCTCCGCGCCGCACCCGGCCAGCAGCAGGACAAGAATGACGCTCAGTTTCGCGTAGCTGCGCATGGGCGGTTCTCCCGTTCGGGCCCGGTGCCGTAGCCCCCCGCGGACCTCCTGGAATGTCCGGGTCATGATACCCGGGCGGGTGGCTGCACGCCAGCGGGCCGTTGAATAACGGCCTGCCCGGTGTTCCCGCCGTCAACCCTCCGGATTGACGACCCGACCCATGAACAGGATGCCCCCGGTCTTCTTGTCGCGGATCATGAACACGAAGGGGCGGTCGGCGACGAAGCGGGGGTAACGCGACAGTCCCTCCCTTTTCATGACTACCGCCGTCGCCGCAGCGGCCTCGGTACCCACCTCGTCCACGGCCACGAAGGCCTTGTGAATCACCTTGGCGATGTACAGCTTCCTGCTGCCGGTCATCCCCGAGAAATCAGCGGCCGTGGTGAAAGCGTCAATCATGCCCATGGAGATCAGCGTCTTCTTGAGGTCCAGCCGCCACTCCATCTTGAACTTGGGCAGGCCGACGACTACTTTCTGCTCGCGGAGCTTGCCGAGTGCGCTCTCCAGCATCTTGGCGTCCAGCTTCTTCTCAAGGGCCTCCAGAGTGCTCTTGCGGTCCGGCAGCAGCAGGACCATCGAGAGCTCTTTCCCCTTGTAGGGCAGCTCCAGCGCTGAGAAGCCCTTGCCGCGCGCATAGGGGAACTCCGCTTTCTGGTTCATCATCGGGACCTTGACCTTCTTCCCGGCCGAAACCGTGAACTGCCGGTCATAGGTGCGCTTCTTGTCGAACTGCGTGGCCCAGTCGCCCTTGAAGTAGATGGCATTGGTGAGAACCAGGCGGACCAATCGGTCCAGGTCGTTCTTCTTCAGGAGGTCCTTGATCTTGTCTTCGGTCTTTTCCTCTACCCAGGTGTTGATGATCTTGCGGCACTTCTCGGGATCGGCCTTGAAGTCGATCCGCTCGATGCCCGCGCCGTAGTAGAGCTTGTTAAGCTCCAGGAAGTTCTGGAGGAAGTGATAGTCCCGCTGCCCCCAGAGGCGATTGGCCACCGCCAGCTTGAAGCTGCCGGCCTTGCCGCGCTTGTTGAAGTTGGCGGTCAGGTCGCTGAAGGCCGGGTGCAGCTCCTGTTCCTTTAGGTCGTAGTGCATGACCTTGGCCATCTGCGTCGCGGTGTTGCCGTCGGCGCCCGCGTAGGTCATCGCCAGCGCCGAGGAGATGCTGAACGGCGAAAAGAACACGTTTTTGCCGGCGTGCTCCTTGTCGGCTCTGACCCTGGCGTAGAGGTCGAAGGCGAAGGCGTTGGCCTCGCGGACCACCTCCTGCTTCTGCTTGGCCGTGGCCGCGACCTTCTTGGGCCTGGGCGTCGGCTTGGGTTCGGGCTTCTTCTCCGGCACGGCCGCCGCGATCGGCTTCTCCGGGCGCTCGGGCACCTCGGGTATCGGAGCACTCGCGCTCGCTCCCTCGCCCCCCGCCCATGCGTTCACGGCTACGGGCGTGACTCCGGCCAGGCACACGAGCACCGCGGCTGCGCCGGCAATCAGCTTCATCCTGCTCCAACGGATCGACTTCATGGCACCCTCCATCATCGAACACACCGAACTCGAAGCCTCTGCCGTTCCGCGACAGACGGCTTGGATGGAGGAGACCAGCTGTCCGACCTCCCCGGCTTCCGCCGCCCGCTCACCGAGCAGTGCGGCCAGCAGCGAAACCGACAACACTACGCCGCGGGACCCGAGTCGCTCGCGGAGCTTCTCCAGCCCCCGCGAAACGCGCATGGAGACCGCGCTCTCGCCGATCCCCAGTTCGCGGGCGGTTTCGCTTTGCGAGAGGCCGTCCACGTGTCTGAGAATCACCGCGTCGCGGTAGCCCTCCGGCAGGTCGGCAACCGCAGCGTCCAGTTCCGGGGCCAGCTCGCGCCAGGTCCTTTCCCTGACGTCGTCCGGCGTGCTGCAGGCGCGAAACTGCACGGCGGCCTCCTCTCGGGTCCTGCGGCGCGCGCGCGCACGCGCCTGATCACACGCGATGAAGCCCGCCGTTCGTAACACCCAACCGGAAACCGCCCTGCCCGACCCGATGCTGCCGGCCTTGCGGGCCAGCAGCAGGAAGGTGGCCTGGGACACGTCCTCGGCGGCGTGGCGATCTCCGAGCACGCGCATGGCCGCCGCGAACGCCTTGGCGGCGTGACGCGCCACCAACTGATCGAAGGCGGACTCGTCCTGCTCCCGAGCGTAAGCTCTCAGCAGTTGGGCATCTGTCTTGCGCGTCTCTGCGGGATCCTGCATCGCGGTTCCTCCGTCCACCGGAACATTGGCGCCAGGCACCATCCGACCACCTGAAATACCCGGAAATCGTCACAGAGGTTTAGACGCAGAAGGCCGCCGGCAGGACCGCGAAATCCTAACCCCCTGTGATTCAGCGCAATATAAGCCGCGCCCGGACTGGACCCGGGCGCGGCTTCAGAGTTCCTTTGATGTCGGGATTGGTGCCTAAGCCTTCCCCGCCGGGTTCATGATCCGCCCCATGAACAGGATGCTGCCGGTCTTGCGGTCGCGAATCAGGAAGAAGAACGGCCGGTCGGCAGCGAAGCGCTCGTAGCGAGGTCGCGCGCCGCCGGCCATCATCACCGCGGTGGCCGCGGCGGCTTCCGTTCCCTTCTCGTCCACGCGAACGAAGGCCTTGTGAACGATGGCCGAGATGAAAAGGTAGCGGGTGCCGTCCATGCCCGAGAAGTCGGCCGGGCCGTACACGAAGGCGTCGGTCATGCCCATGGCCTGAAGGTGCTTCTTCAGGGAAAGGCTCAGCGTGGTTTCGAACTTGGGCAGGCTCACGTAGACGCTCTGCTCGCGAAGCTTCTTGACCGCAGCCTCCAGAGTCTCGGCGCTGAGCTTCTTCTCCAGAGCGCCGAGGCTGCTCCTGCGATCGGGCAGCAGCGCGACCATCGACAGCTCGTCGCCCTTGTAGGCCATCTCCAGCGCCTTGAACCCGTCGCACTGCGCGTAGGGAAACCTGGCCGTCTGGTTCATAGTCGGCACCTTCACGCGCTTTCCTGCCGGCAGCTCGAAGTCGCGATCGCGCGTCAGGTTCTTCTTGAACTGCGTCTGCCAGTCGGCCTTGAAGTAAATCGCGTTCGTCAGCACCAGGCGGGTGTCGTCCTTGAGGGCCCGCCGGGGGATCAGGTCCTTGATCCGTTCCTGAGTCTTCTTCTCTACCCAGGCGTTGATCGTCTTGCGGCAGGCTTCGGGATCCTTCTTGAAGTTTACCCGCTCGATACCCGCGCCGTAGTAGAGCCTGTTCATCTCCAGGAAGTTCTGGAGGAACGCGTAGTCCTTCTGGCCCCACAGCCGGTTGGCCACCGCCAGCTGGAAGTTCGCGGTCTTGCCGCGCTTGTTGAGCTCCTCGGTGAGGTCGCTGAAGGCCGGGTGCAGCTCCTGTTCCTTGAGGTCGAAATGCATGGCCTTGGCCATCTGCGTCGCGGTGTTGCCGTTGGCGCCTGCGTAGGTCATGGCCAGCGCCGAGGAAATGCTGAACGGCGAGAAGAAGATGTTCTTGCCGGCCTGGTCCCTGTCCTCGCGCAGTTGCGAGTAGAAGTCGAACGCGAAGGCGTTGGCCTCGCGGACAACTTCCGCCTTCTGCTTCCTGGTTGCTGCGACCTTCTTGGGCTTCGCAGCCGGCTTCTTCTCCGGCGCCGCGGCCGCCGCCTGCGGAACCGGTTCGGGCTCCGGCGCGGGCCTCGCCGCCTGCGACTCCTCCGCGGCGTTGCCGCCAGCCCACGCGTTGACACCAGAGGGCGCGATCAACGCGGCCGCAATCAGCACCGCCGCGGCCGCCGCCACAATCCTGAACTTCTTCCAGCGCATCGCCTTCATTGCCTCCTCCATCACAGATCTTACCGAAACCGGGACTTCTGCCGTTCCGCGGCAGACAGCCTGGATGGAGGCCACCAACTCCTTGACTTCGCCGGCCTCGCCGGCTCGCTCGCCGAGCAGCAGCGCCAGCAGCGAGACCGAGAGCACCACGCCGCGGGACCCCAGCCGCTCCCGGAGCTTCTCCAGCCCCCGGGAAACGCGCATGGAGACCGCGCTCTCGCTGATACCCAGCTCGCGCGCGGTCTCCTTCTGGGTCAGGCCGTCGACGTGACGCAAGATCACCGCGTCCCTATAGCCGACGGGCAGCTCGCCGACGGCGGCGTCGAGCTCCGGAGCGAGCTCGCGCCAGGCACCGTCGTGTTTGCCGGACTCGCGAAGCTTCACGGCTGCTTCCTCCCGGGACCTGCGACTCCCCCGTTTGCGAGCCTGACGGGCGGCGATGAATCCTGCCGTCCTGAAGAGCCACCCCGACACCGCGGAGTGACCGATCAGCCCCTTCGCCTTGCGGGCCAGCAGCAGGAATGTCGCCTGCGAGACGTCTTCGGCGGCGTGGCGGTCGCCGAGCACGCGCAGGGCCGCGGCGAACACTTTGGCGGCGTGACGTTCGACGAGTTCGTCGAAGGAACTCTCCGAGGCGTCGCGCGCGTACGCGCTCAGCAGTTCCCCGTCGGTTTTGCGCTCCCGGGCCGAAAGGCTCATCACGGCTCCTCCATCCGCCAGTACATCCCGGCAAGATCCCCCGAGACCACGTCGAATATCCGAATTCCCCGCAATCTTAGACGCAACCGGGGCCCGCAGGGGCCAGAAAATCACAAACCCTGTGATATCAAGCGATAAGAGCGCGCCCGGGGCAGTCCCGGGCGCGCTCGATGCCTTCTTCCCTGGATCCCGGCACTTATGACTTACGACTTCTCTTCGGGGTTGGTCACCCGCCCCATGAAGAGGATGCTCCCCGTCTTGCGGTCGCGGATCACGAACACGAAGGGGCGGTCGGCGCAGAAGCAGGGGTACTTCGGCCCCGCGCAACCCTTGGTCATGACCACCGCGGTGGCCGCGGCCGCCTCGGTTCCCACCTCGTCCACGCCCACGAAGGCCTTGTGCACGATGGCGGAGATAAAGAGCGTGCGACTGCCGTCCATGCCCGAGAAATCGGCGCGGCGGTAGACGAAGGCATCCTTGATGCCCATGGCCTTGAAGGTCTTGACCAGGTCCAGCTCCCAGGTCATCTTGAATTTCGGCAGCCTTACGCTCACCTTCTGCTTGCGGATCTTCCCGAGAGTTGCCGTCAGGGTCCTGCCGTCCAACTTCTTCTCGAGCGCGTCCAGGTTGCTCTTGCGATCGGGCAGCAGGACCAGCATCGCGAGTTCCTCGCCCTTGTAGGGCAACTCCAGGACCTCGAACCCGTCGCACTGAGCGTAGGGGAACTTGGCCGTCTGGCTCATCATCGGGACCTTGACCTTCTCCCCGGCCGAGATCGCAAACGGCGACTTGCAGGTGCGCCGCTTGTTGAACTTCGCCGCCCAGTCACCCTTGAAGTAGATTGCGTTGGTCAACACCAGCCGGGTGTCGGGCTTGATGTGGATCGGCTTCAGGAGTTCCTGGATCCTGTCCTCGGTCTTCTTCTCGACCCAGGCGTTGATCGTCTTGCGACTGCCGTCGGGGTCCTTGACGAAGTTCACCCGCTCGATGCCCGCGCCGTAGTAGAGCTTGTTCATCTCCAGGAAGTTCTGCAGGAAGTGATAGTCCTTCTGGCCCCACAGCCGGTTGGCCAGCGCCAGCTTGTAGTTGCCGTCCTTGCCGCGCTTGTTGAAGCTGGCGGTCAGGTCGCTGAACGCAGGATGCAGCTCCTGCTCTTTCAGGTCGAAGTGCAGGACCTTGCGCATCTCGGCGGCGGTGTTGCCGGCCGCGCCCGCGTAGGTCATGGCCAGCGCCGAGGAGATGCTGAACGGCGAGAAGAAGATGTTCTTGCCCTTCTGCTCCTTGTCCTTGCGCAACTGCGCGTAGAGGTCGAAAGCAAGGGCGTTGGCCTCGCGAACGACCTCCCGTTTCTGCCTGGCCGTGGCCGCGATCTTCCCGGGCCTGGGCCTGGGCTTCGGTTTGGGCTCGGGCTTCTTCTCCGGCACGGCGGCGGCAATCGGCTTCTCCGGGCGCTCGGGCGCCTCGGGTATCGGAGCGCCCCCGCCTTCGCCCCCCGCCCATGCGTTCACGGCGACGGGCGTGACTCCGGCCAGGCACAGCAATACCGCGGCTGCGCCGGCAATCAGCTTCATTCTGGTCCAACGGATCGACTTCATAGCTCCCTCCAGCATCGAATTCACCGAACTCGAGACCTCTGCCGTTCCGCGGCAGACGGCCTGGATGGAGGAAGCCAGCCCGGCAGCTTCGCAGGCACTCGCGCGCTCCCCGAGCAGCAGCACGAGTATCGCCACGGAGAAGACGGCGCCGCGTTGCGCCAGCTTCTCGCGCAGACGTTCGAGCCCGCGCATGGTCCTCAGCGACACCGCGCTCTCTGAGATGCCCAGCTCGCGTGCGGTCTCCTTCTGGCTGAGGCCGTCGAGGTGGCGCAGGACCACGGCGTCACGATAGCCGGGCGAGAGCCCGGCTATGGCCTCGTCCAGTTTCGGGGCGAGTTCTCGCCAGGCGCCGTCGTGCTCTCGGGGTGCGCGCTCGCGCAGCATCACGGCGGCCTCCTCCCTGGTTGCCCGGCGCTTGCGGGACCGGGCGGCGCGCAGCGCGATGAAGGCGGCCGTCCGCGTCAGCCAGCCGGAGACAGACGAGCCGCGCCTGATGCTCCCGGCCCTGCGGGCCAGCAGCAGGAACGTCGCCTGCGCCGCGTCCTCGGCCAGCGCGCGGTCCCCGAGCACGCGCCCGGCTGCGGCCAGGACCTTGGGCGTGTGCCGCCGGACCAGTTCGCCGAAAGCGTCCTGGTCCGAAGCGGCCAGATAGGCCTTCAAGAGCTCAGCATCGGTTATGCGTTTCACCGCCGGCACTCCTTCCATCCGCCTGGGTATCCCCGCCTCGAGGAGGTCCACTACGCGCCAATCCGGGAAATCCCCACGTCGTCCCCGGTGCTTGGACGCCCGGAGCGCGCCGCGGGGTTCGCACAAAACGTATCCGGACTCACGGTAGCAACTTGCATGTTGACCTCGGAAGCACTTCCGTGTATCTATAGGTGCCGCCCGGAGGGGCTCCGGAGGCCTGTGGCGGCGGTTTCGGAGCGAAAATGCCCGCTAAGACATTCGCGCAACTGGCCATCGAGAACGGGCTCCTCACTGAGAACCAGGTGGAGGACTGTCGCGAGGCGCTGGCCCAGGAAGTCGCCAAGGGCAAGGCGCGCCGGCCCGTGGAGGAAGTCGCGGTCGAGAAGGGCTTCATGACCGCCGAGGCCGCCCGGGCGCTCAACACCGCGCTGGAGCGCCTGGCCCGCGACGAGGGCAAGACCGAACCCCAGAAGATCGGCGGCTACGAGATCATCACCACCGTCGGCGAGGGCGGGCTGGGCACGGTCTACAAGGCCCGCCAGATCTCCATGGGCCGCCTGGTGGCGCTGAAGGTCCTGCACAAGAAGTGGCTCAAGGACGAGGAGTTCAAGAAGCGTTTCCTGCTGGAGGCCCGCCTGGCGGGGCGCTTGAGCCACCAGAACCTCATCCAGGTCTTCGACGTCGGCCGCCAGGGGGACGTTCTGTACTTCTCGATGGAGTACGTCAACGGCGAGACCGTCGAGGAGATCACCGACCGCGACGGCGCCATGGAGATTGACCGCGCCCTGAACATCACTCTGCAGGTGCTGCGGGCCATCGCCTACATGAAGCGCTTCGACATCGTCCACCGCGACATCAAGCCCGGCAACATCATGCTGACGACCACGGGCATCGCCAAGCTCGGCGACTTCGGCTTCGTCAAGAGCAAGTTCGACGCGCTGCTGGCCCCCGACGGCGAAGTGCTGGGCACGCCCGACTACATCTCCCCGGAACAGGCCATGGGCACCGAGGAGATCGACTGGCGCAGCGACGTCTACTCCCTGGGGTGCACGCTCTACCACATGCTGGCCGGCAACCCGCCGTTCGACGGCACCGGCTCGACGGTGATGCGCAAGCACATCCGCGCCGAGCTGCCCAGTCCCCGGGAGTTCAACGCCGATATCCCCGAATCGGTCTGCGCCGTGCTCGAGCGCATGATGGCCAAGGATCCCGACGACCGCTACCAGAACGTCGAGGAGCTCTTCGAAGACCTCGAGATGGTCAAGCTCGGCCAGGATCCCAAGAGCCCGCGCCTGGACGCCGGGCGCAGCACCATCCTGCGCGTCTACAAGATCGAGCGCCAGCGCCGCGACCGCACCGAGAGCGAGATCGACAAGGTCAAGCGCCAGAACCTCTGGATGCGCATGGCCGTGGGGATCATGGCCCTGGTCATCGTCCTGCTGGGCATCATGATCTTCTTCCTGTGGATGAAGGTCTCGACGATGGGCGGGATCTAGTCGCAAGTACGATGAACCCACGCGACTCGACGCCACCGGCCGATACCGGCAAGCCCGGGACGCCGCGGGCAACCGACGATGGCGTGGACGTGTCGCTGATCCGCTGGATGCTGTCCATGAGCCCCGCACAGCGACTGGCAGTTCTTCAGAAGAACGCGAACTCGATATTGAGGCTGCGCAGTGGCAGATCCCGCGCCTGACTTTCAGGCCATGCTGCACGGCCTTGCGAACGCCGAATGCGAGTTCATCGTCGTTGGCGGCGTATGTGCCGTGCTGCACGGCGCACCGATATCAACGTTCGACCTCGACCTCGTGCACTCCAGGACCTCCGAGAACCTCTCGCGCCTCGAATGCGCACTCCGGGAGATGGAAGCACGTTACCGCCAGAAACCGGCCATAGAGCCTACCGCCGCGAGGCTCGACACGTCGGGGCATCACCTCCTGATGACCAGGCACGGCCCGCTGGACCTCCTGGGGTCAACGGTGGGCAACCAGGGCTACGAAGAGCTCTTGCCCTCCAGCCGGAAGCTGGACCTCGGCCCCGACCTGAGTTTCGACCTGCTGGACCTGCCCAAGCTGATCGAGATCAAGAGGTCGCTGGGCAGAGATCGCGACCTGGCGGTGCTTCCCATACTGATCAGGACGCTCGAGGAACAGCGGGGCAACCGGAAGCCCTGACCGCACCTTTCATTTCCGAACCGATTTCGACGGGCGCCGGACGTCCGGCCGTCTCGAGATCCGCTCAACGCTGTTGATGCCCGCCGGCAGATCAGCTATACTGCCCGGTGCAGATCCGATCCTGAACGCTCGCGTGGGGGCGAACTGGTTTCGACCGGGTGTCGGAGGTCGGGGTTGCGCGCCGAGGTTGTCAGGAGGCCTCGTTAAACACCTGGCGCATCAATAAACTGCCAACACTGAGTTGGCTCTGGCTGCCTGATTAGGCAACCCGTTCCCCCCGATCGCGCCCGCCGGTTGGGTAAGGAACGTCACAATGCGGGCTGGCCTTCGGTATCCCTGCCCGGGGAGTACGAGGGTGAGAGCCAAACCGGGCTGGTCCTCCGGTAGCCTGTCGTTCGGCGATCGGAGGGCGAGACCCAACGAACGACTACGCGCGTAGACGCCTCGATTGAAGCACTCTGGGACGGGGGTTCGATTCCCCCCGCCTCCACCACCACCCTGAGCTGCAACTCTAGCCGCCAGCTAGAGTTGCGCGACTCCCGCAAGAAGCCTCATTTTCTGTTAGGGCGTGGTTAGGGCCGACTCGGCCCTATCTTGGAGATTCCCGGTACCCGTCGGCGGCTCTTTGCCGCGGGCAACACCGTATGTCTATTCGGCTCGAAGAGCCTCGACAGGTTTGAGTCTTGCCGCGCGAATTGCCGGGTAGACTCCAAATGCCATGCCCAGGCATACGGAAAACGAGAATCCCACGACAGCCGATGACCAAGAGATCACGGTCTCCCAATATCCCAGACCGGAGACTCCCCAGGCTCCGGATATGCCAAGAAGTACGCCGAGGAAGCCGCCAGCCCCGGCCAAGATGGTTGCTTCGAGGAGAAACTGGTTTCGAATATCGCGTCGTGTCGCGCCGACGGTGCGGCGGAGGCCGATCTCATGGGTCCGCTCCCTAATGGATATGAGCATCACTGCGAGAATGCCGACTCCACCGACGAGCAGGCTGATCCCCGCGACGCTGCCGATCAACAGGGTCATGGAGCCCGACGTTTCGCGTTCGGTCTCCAGCAGCGTGGCCTGGTTCTGGACGGTGAAGTCGTCGGGCTTGTCGCGCAGACGGTGCCGCTCGCGCAGAAGCTCGCGAATCTCGCCCTCGGCCCGGTTCAATAGACTCGACTGCTGCGCCCGGGCATAGACGGTATCCACGTATGTGACGTTGTGCAATCTTCGCATGGCAGTATTGAGAGGCACAAGGATGATGTCGTCCTGGTCGGCACCGTTTGCGTCGACGCCCTTCGAACGGGCGACGCCTATCACTTCGAAGGGAACGCGGCCTATGCGGAACCGTAGTCCGATGGGATCGACCGCTCCGAACAGGTTCCGCGATGCGGTAGGCCCCAAGACAGCCACGCGGCGGCTTCCCCGCCCCTCGTCCGCATCGAAGAAGCGGCCGACGGCCATCTCAATATTGCGAATGCGCAAGCCCTCGACGTCCATTCCTACGACACTGGTGTTGACAGTCTCCGCTTCGTGCCGGGCGGCCATCTTGCGACTGGTGGCCGCAGCGGCCGATACAACCGACGGGCAGCCTTGCCGGATCGACTCGGCGTCCTCGGGAACAAGCGTAGTGACCGACGCCATCTGGCGTTGCCGTCCGGCAATCAGGCGTGTCTGTCCGGCATTGACAACGATGAGGTCCGTGCCCATGTCGCGGATGCGATCCAGGATGCGTTTCTCCGCGCCCCGCCCGGCCGAGACCATGAGCACCACGGCCGCCACGCCGACGACGATGCCCAGGATGCTGAGCATGGTGCGCAATCTGTGCGCGGCCAGAAGTTCGCACGAGAGCGCCAGATTGCGGGACAGCTTCATCGCAACGCTTCCACGGGGTTCAGCCTGGCTGCCTTGCGCGCGGGTTGGACACCGAAACACGTCCCCACCAGCAGCGCGAAGGCCAACCCCAGCGCCACCGGCTCCCAGGAGAGCACCACCGGCATCGGAGTGAGCCTGCGCAAAATGAGGCAGACGCCTACACCCAGGACGCATCCGGTCAGCATGCCCACGAAGGTTACCGCCAATGACTCGGTGAGGAACTGGGCCACGATGTCGCGCCGCGTCGCGCCCACGGCCCGGCGCAAGCCGATCTCGCGTTTCCGCTCGCTGACGGAGATGAGGAGGATGTTCATCAGCACCACGCCGCCGACAACCAGGCAGAGCGCGGCCAAGGCCATGAGCAGCAGCGACAGCGTCCATGACGTGCCGCGCGCAAGGTCGGCGATCACCAGCGGAGTGACCAGGCGGAAGTCGTCCTCTTCAGGCGGCGTGATATGATGCCGTTCATGAAGAAGAGCCCGGATGGCCTCCGTCCGTTCGTGAAGACGGGACGGGTTTGTCACGATGATGCGAATGGCGCCGACGTGGTCGATGTTCATCACGCGTCGCATGGCTGTCGTGATCGGAAGCACGACACGGTTGTCGAAGTCTCCGCCCATGGGGCTGACGCCACGTCGCTCCAACACACCCTTGACGGTCAGGCGAACGTTGTTGATATAGACATGTTCGCCTATGGGGTCCGCATCCCCGAAGAGTTCGCGGCGGATGGTCTCGCCGATTACGCACGCTCGCGTCAGTGTGGCAACATCCCCGGAGGCGATTCCCTCACCCGTCCGCGCGTACCAATTCCAGGCATCATGCCAACTGGGTTCGACGCCCCAGACCACGGCCTGATACTGCTTGCCCTCCCGATGCACGCCCATTTGGAAACTCCAAGCCATGGGCGAGACGATTTCTATACCGTCGATCTCGCGGCGGAGAGCCTCGGCGTCTTCCAGTTTCAGGGTGGTTACGGTCATGTCCGGGGGCGGCAGGTCCTTGCCGCCACCGGCGATAAGCATGATTGCCCGAGGGCCGAAGTTCTCCATCCGTTTCATGACCTTCTTCTCGGTTCCCTTGCCAATCGCCATGATTACCGTCAGCGCGGCAATACCCACAACTGTACCGGCCATCATGAAGAAACTGCGCAACTTGTGGGCCGTCAGCGCACTGGCCCCTTCAGCGGCGATGCGGAGTATCTTCATGGAGCCACCTCCTTCCCGCCCATCTCGCGCAGTTCGGCTTCGGCGTCGTGCGGTCTCTCGACCTTCTGGTCCTCCGCGATGCTACCGTCCTTCAGCACGACGATTCGGTCGGCGTGCTCGGCGACGGCCGAGTCATGGGTGACGAGCAGGATCGTGCGGCCCTGGCCATGCAACCGCTGGAACACCGCAAGCACCTCCAGGCCGCTGCGGCGGTCGAGGTTCCCGGTCGGCTCGTCCGCCAGGATCATCTCCGGATCGTTGATCAGTGCGCGGGCTATGGCCACACGTTGCTGTTGCCCGCCCGAAAGTTCGCTCGGTTTGTAGTGCATGCGGTCGGCGAGGCCGACGCTGGTCAAGGCGCGCTCTGCCCGCTCCTGCGCGTCAGCGGGATACGGGTCGGCGTAGATCAGCGGCAACATGACGTTTTTCAATGCCGTGGTCCGGTCGAGCAAGTTGAACTGCTGAAAGACAAAGCCGATCTTACGGTTGCGCAGCAGCGAGAGGGCTTCGTCGTCAAGAGTTACCACCTCCGTGTCGTCCAGCCGGTAATGGCCAGCCGTCGGTCGATCCAGGCAGCCGAGGATGTTCATCAATGTAGACTTGCCCGTGCCGGACGTGCCCATGATGGCCACGTATTCCCCCTTGTCGATTCGGAAGGAAATGCCCTTGAGCACGGGCGTGCTGACCGTTCCCCCCACCATAGGTCTTTTCGATGTCCTGCAGTTCGATCATTCTCTCACCTCGCTCCTGGACGGCGAAGCCGGGGGCTCCAATAGGACCGTCTCTCCTTCGTTCAATCCTTGGGCCACTTCCACCCAGGCACCATCGCGCCAGCCGACCTTGATCTCGCGCGATTGGGGAACGTTGTCGTCCGCCACGACGTACGCAACATTCTTCCCGCGCTCCCGCCGCACTGCCTTGGTCGGGATTGCCAGCACCTGGTCGCGCTTCTCCAGGAAGATGGTGACGCTGGCGGTCATGTCCGGGCGCAACAGGCCGTCATAGTCCGAGGCAATCTCCACGACCACGTCGTAGTTGACAACATTCTCCTGGAGAATCGCCTTGGGGTAGATGGCCGCGACCTTGCCCTCGAACTCGCGCGCGGGAAAGGCGTCCACCGTAAAGACCACGCGCTGTCCAACAAGAACCTTGCCGATGTCGACCTCATCCACGAAGGCATCCACCTGGAGTCGGTCCAGATCGATAATGGTGACGAAGGTAGGCGCGTTCAGACCGGCGGCCACTGTTTCGCCTTCCTGTGTAGAAACCGAAGCCACGATCCCGGCGATTGGCGCGGTGATCGTGGCGTAGGAGAGTTGCACCTGGCCCTCTGCGAGGGCGGCCTTAGCGCGTTCCACCTCGGCCAGGACAAGCTTGACGTCTTCGTCAAAACCGATCTTGGCCAGCGCCAACGCCTTCTGCGCGACCGCTTGGCGCGCCTCGCTCACCGCCAACTGCTCTTTGGCGCGGTCGAAGGCTTCACTCGAGGTGAAGCCCTGCTTGAGCAGATCTTTCTGGCGAGTCACTTCCTTGCGGTTCAGCGCCACCGTTGGCAACCATAGGGAAACTTCCGCCGCCGTCCTCTCGATCTCGTGTGGTCGCAGAGATCGGATGGCGGAAAGCCGCGCCTCGGTCATACGCAATTCCGCCGTTCGCTGCGCGACCTTGGCCGCGAGGTCGGCCTTTTCCAGTTCGGCGATGACTTGGCCTTTCTTGACCACGTCGCCGATATTGGCATGAAGTCGGTCAACCTTGCCGGAGATTCGCGCGCCCACGCGAACTTCCGCGCCGACTTGCGGCTTTACACTCCCCGTCGCCAGAACCGAAGAGGAGAAGGTCCTTCTCGTCACCTTGGTCGTAGTCGACCTACTGTCCGCGGCACTTCCCCGTGACCCGCGCTTCCAGTAGATGACTGCGCCCGCGGTGGCGAGCGACACTATGCCAACGAGCAGAATCGCACCGGATCGTCTCTTCAAGGCATTACCTTGCCATTAGCGACCGTTGACGCGGTGAAAGAACGCCCCACTGCCCGCTCGAAACAGATGGCCGCCATGCGTCGGTCGATCCCCGCGCACCTCGATAGATTGAGAGCCTCACCACGTTGAAGTGTTTCCGCATCAGAACTACCGTGAGACTTGTGTGCCGCATCAATGGTGGCCTCTGCAATGTTGAGCTACTCTCGCAGCATCTCGCGAATCAGAATGCGGTATCCGCCGCATTTCACTGGGATATCTTCGACTGAGGGGTGGGCGCGTGACAACGGCCGCGGCCGCCGTGTCCGTCGTTGTCATGATCCGGGCACGTGGCTTCTGTGCGATTCGCGCATTTGAACTCCTTGCACTCACTGCGCCTTTCGCGGCCACTGTCGCAAGCTGGAGTTCCAGCAGAGGCATGAAGCCCCGCGCGTGCAAAGCCTGCGAGCGGGGGGCAGGCCGTGCTGTGTCGCCATGCCCTCCACTTCTCATTGCCAAGAATGCGACGCGCTTCGATCAGATTCCGAATGCAGGCATACCGAAAGTCTCCCCAGTTCTTCGCTGCTTTATCGACTTCGGAGCGAACGGCCCGCAGATCGACCTTGTCGGCCTCGAGCAACTGGGCGAGGCGTCTGCGAGCAAGATCCAGGTCAGCTGCCATCCACGCTCGCTTTCCCACACCGTCGCCGGCCAACCGCTCAATGCGTCTCTGCTGTTCCTCGCTCAGGTGCAACTCCTCCGCACGGGCAAGAATGTCCGCATAGCAGCCGGCGCATCCTTGATAAACCCCCGCGGGCGGCACGGCGCAGCGCCCATTGCCGCCCCTACCACTGGCCTCCGGACAACCCTTGCAGCCGTCACTGCACTCAGCTTGATTGCCATGGCAGCTCGATGCCTGATGGCACTGGGCTGTTATGCCAGCCGTCCGTGCCAGCGGCTTCTGGTTCTGACCTGCGTGAAGAGCCACGAATGAGACTCCTCCCGTCGCCAGTACGCCCGCGATTACCAACATCGCACTCTTCATATGTACTTCTCCTCTACAGGCCGATCCACGAGTGTTAGCGGTCTTCCGTTCCCGCACCAGAGCATGCCCCACCATCCCAGAGAGGCCCTCCAGGCATTCCCATCCTCGGGTCATGCCCTCCGCAACCGCTCCGGCGCCGTAGAAGATCGAACAGCTCCTTACACTGTTCCGGCGTGAGGAGTTCCTTCTCCGCGAGAAGGTGCTTGATAGCCAGTTCTTGCACACGCCTTTGCCCCGCCAGTATCTTCTCTTGTTTGGCCGCGATCTTCTCCTTGTCCGGTTCGGGCGCGGCGAGCAGGTCAAGCATCTCCAGTCGCGCTTGTGAAACATCTTGGCAGACAGCCTGCGACTCCTTACGGAAAGCCGTCACGAGCGGCTTGATGCGTTGCCACTGTTCCGGATCGGTTCCAAGTCGTCGGTGCAATGGACATCCCACTTCGCGATTGCCACAGTGGCCACCGGCTGCCAGTCGGGATCGAAGGGAGCGCATGGCCCAGAACCCGACAACGGCCACGTTCAACGTCACCGACAGGACAATCAGTAATGAGGCCATCTTCTTCCGCATGGCTACCGTCCCTCCCCATTCCGCCCGGCGAGCAAGGCAAGGCAGCCTTCGGCCAGCGATCCATTGGGCGCATCACCCAAGGTATCCAGGCCGTATCCGGCGAATAGACCATTCTCTTGTTTGACCTGGGCCGAGGAAACCGGCGCGGCGCTCCAACCGAAGACCATCCCACCCGTGGCTCCCACGAGTACTGCGGCTGCTGCCGCCGCTCGCATAGGCTTCGAGAGATCCGACCACCAAGTTCTTGGCGACCGAGTGAGGGCTCCCTGGGCATTGCGGGCCCTGACGCGAGCCAAGACATGCTCGGCAAAGTGATCGGGAACCGCTAAGAACGGGGCTTCAGCCAGAAGAGCGGCCAGCCGTCGAGTCCGATCCAAGGCGTGACGGCAAGCCGCGCAGCCCTCCACGTGCGTGCCGACCTCCTGCTGCAGACTGGGCGGGAGTTCCCCTGCAAGATAGATGTCGAGTCTGGCGTTCACTTCAGCACACTTCATCTTCGTTCTCCATCAGGTTAAACGGATGAGCCGCCCAAAACCCCCTCGGCTGTGCCGCTATTCTCCCAGGAATGCTGCAAGGTGCTTCCCCAACGCCTTTCGACCACGTGACAGGAGCCGCTCCACGGCCTTCGGAGACACATCCATGGTCTCGGCGATCTCGGTCCACGTCAGTCGCTCAAAGTAGCGCAACACTACGGCCATGCGCTGCTCGGGAGGAAGCGTATTCACCGCTCTACGGACCGCAGCATCGCGTTCTTTCCGGAGACTGGCTTCGTCCGGTGGAGGGGTGGGGTCCGCCGCTTGGGGCAGTTCGGCAATCGGCGTGGGCCGCGCTTTGCGGACGTGGTCCAGGCAGAGCCGATTGAGGATGCAGTACAGGTAGGTTCTGAAGGACGCCGTTGGTTCGTAGCGTGATGACGCCTCGAACACGCGGACAAAGACCTCTTGGGCAATATCGTTCGCTTCCGTGCGGTCGTCGAGAAAGCGATAAGCCGTATTCCATACTTCGCCTTGGTACCGTAGGACTATCTGCTCAAAGGCATCCAGATCGCCCCTGCCGACTACCAGCATGAGCTCTTCATCGCTCAACATCGGCCGTGTCCTCGGCGGGCCTCGAAATAGCGCATGTCCTACTCGGTGATCTCGTAGCCGCGACGCTCGAGGATGCGGCCCATGATGGCGGAGGCGAGCACCACCAGCGGGATCGAGACCACCAGGCGCACGGCGGTGAAGCCCGCGCCCAGGAAGGAGGCCTCGAACATCGACATCGGCACGCGGCAAATCCCGGAAAGACCGATGAAGGCGAAGATCACGCCCAGCCTGGCGCCCTTCCTGTACAGGGAGTAGGCCACGGGGAACGCCAGGTACAGACCGCCCACGGTGGTGCCGGCCAGCAGCACGCTCCAGAAGTAACCGCGCAGCCCCGAGCCCGCGCCGAGGTGCTTCTCGACGGTCTCCCGCTTGACCCACACATCAAATAGACCGATGAGAACGAAGGCGCAGGGCAAGAGCGTCATCATCGTCAGTAGCGTTGTGCCGAAGGTCCTGCCCATCTGCTTGCCGGGGTCGTAGCTGGCCAGAAAAGAGGACAGGACGAAGATGCCGAACCCGGTCGCCAGGGCGATCCAGCCGATCTTGCGCTTCTGCGGGGACATCAGCCGATCTCCCCGAAGACCAGGCCCATCGCGACGGCCACGATCAGCGCGACGGCCAGGCTGATCGCGTTACGCACGATGGTGACCTTCCAGCCGAAGTACTGCCGCTCAAGCGGATAGGTGAGCACCCCGACGCTCATCAGCGTCGTCGAGAAGGCCGCCAGGACCATGTGAGGCACTCCCTCCTTGAGCAGCGCTCCGCAGAGGGGAAAGGCAATGAAGCCCGGCATCAGCGTCAGGGAACCGGTCACGCAAGCGACCAGCACGCCGACCCAGCGGTTCTCCCGGCCGAGCAGCACGCTGACCACGTCCGTGGGCAGCAGTGTGATGGTTACCGCGAAGAGCACCAGCATGCCCAGGAACGCGGGCATGATGTTCGCGAAGCGCTTCAGGGCGATCTTCAGGGCCGCAGCCGTCTTCTTCCGGCTGGCGATAAGCGAAGCGGTCAGCGCTATGGCAGTAACGATGAGGAGGACAACCATCCGCCCCGCTCAGGACTCCCGTTCGTCAGTCGCTTGCTTCCCGCCGTCGCCGTGACACTCCCTGATCTGCTCGGGCGAGCACTGTCCCGGGCTGCCCTTCAGCCGTTCGGGATGCTCGCAGCTCTCGGCGGGCGCGCAGGAGTGCCCCGGCGCGTCGCCGTGGCATTTCCTGATCTGCTCGGGCGAGCACTGTCCGGGGCTGCCCTTCAGTTCTTCCGGCCTTTCGCACTTCTCTTCTTCGCAACACATTTCGTCCCCCCTCTCTTCGATCGAGGTTTCATCCTGAAGAGCGACTCCATGACCGCCCGACAGCGCTCTTCGGCGTCGGGCGCGAGACTGTAGTGGATGAAGTAGCCGCGCCGGTCGGGAACGACCAGGCCGGCGTCCTTGAGAATCCGCAGGTGCTGCGATACGGCGCCGGCCGATATGCCCAGGAAGCGCGACAGTGCCCCGACGCAGAGCGCCCGCTCCGCCAGGAGCTGGAGGATCTCCTGGCGCTTCGCGACCGCCAGCGCCCGCAGAACCCTGGTCACGTCCAGCTGATCGCGCTTGCTCATGCATTTTAGTATCCACTAAATAACGTACATATCAAGGAGGTTCGCTGGTCCACTGCTGCGGCCCAAGAAGATCAAGGCCGCGCAGGAGAAGAAGTAGGTCTTCCCCCGGCAACGGCGGGGCGGTATACTCTCTGTGGTAGGAACCGTATGGCGGGAGAGGTCTTGTCAAGGTTCCCAACTGCAGCGACAATTCACTCGAACCCGGCTGGCGTCGGCTAGTACGAAGATCACGTGCAATGGCGAAGAGACGTAAGGGACAGACATGGAAGCACGTCCTGCCGGAGCAGGACTACTGTTTTGCCGTAGGTGACGGCATACACCGTTTGGCTTGGCTAACACTCCTTGGCGCCAACAGCGGCAAGTACGTCAACCTGAACCGTCTCCTTGAGATCCCTCGTTGGGTTCTTGTTGCCTTGGCCGTTCGATGCGCTCAACGCGTCGTAGATCTTTTTCCTGGCGGATCAAATGGGAGCGTTGCTCGCGCTAACAAGAATCGTGTGGAGGCTGTCTTGCTCGAGACTAGCCAGTCAGCTGCAGTCGGGCATTGGTATACGCAAGGCATGATGTTTGCCACCCCCGAGGCTGCGGCAGATGCTACGGCAATCCGCGTAGCAGAACTAGGTTCTGTGGCCAGCGATGCAGCTGCCGCTGCGGCAGAGGCAGTGGCGGCAGCCGGTTACGCCGATCATGACTATGAGCACTGGTACGAACACCCCTTTGAGGGCGAGGAGAGACTGCGCCGCAAGAGACACAGGACAACGTTTCTTTCTAGGGCAAGTGTCGTCAAGGCTGTCAACCGCACGGTGTCATGCATTCTGAACGGATATGGTCCCGAGGTGGTGGACGCCGTCGTCGCAAGTATGCGAGAAGACTATGTTGAGCGCCGCCTTCCTGACCACGTCCGGGACCTTTTCCATAGGCACCTTCTCTTCGGCAGCGTGCGCGGTGGCACACGCTGCCGCGAGACAGATGGCCAGCAGTGGCCGAATTCCTGCACGGGTCCTCACGAGATCTTGTCTTCCCAACAAAAGCCTTCGCCAGGTTCTCTCCCGCAAGTTCACACCGTGCATTCTACACCCGGACCTTCATAGGTGCATAGACGGGAATGAGACGGCTCTAATGTTCAAGGTCTGCGAAGAAGGATCATGATTAGAGCGTTCTAATGTTCGTCTAAGGACTTTCACAGGTCGCCGCGGTAGAATTCCAGTGGTCGGCGTCGGAGCGAACTCCGGCGTCTCCCGCCCCTCCGTCGCCGCGCCGCCCTCCCATGACGCGGCGGCGGAGACTGCGGCGGGAGGACCCCGGGTGCGGTGCTCCCGGCCGTGGCAAAGCAGGTCAGCGAAGGCTGATTGAGGAGAGAGGATTCATGAACGTTATCGCCCGGTTCGTTCTCGCGGTCGCGGTTCTCTGTGGGCTGTTTCTCGCCCTTGTCCGGGACGGCCGGGCCAGCGAGGTAAGTGTCCGGCTCAAGGACGTTCCCCAGGCCGTCAAGACTGCGGCGCTCAAGGCGGTCAAGAACGGCAAACTGGTCGAGGCCGAAAAGATTACCAGGGGCACGAAGACCTGGTACGAGCTGGAACTCAAGGCCGGGGGCAAGGAGTACGAGGTCGTCGTCACGCCCGACGGCAAAGTCCTGCGCGCAAGGGTAGACGAGGAGGACGACGGCGAAGACGACGACCAGCGAAAGGTCAATGTCAAGCAGGCGTCCCCCGCCGTCACTAAGAAGACCGAACCCGCAACCAAGCCTCCGGCGGCCAAGCCGGAGCGCGGAACCAAGAAGGACGCGCAGAAGTCGTGCCCCGACACGAAAAGGACCGAGCCCGCAAAGACCGGGAAACCCGCAACGCCGGCGAAGACCGACGCACCCGAGAAGGCGGACAAGCCCGCGAAGGCCAGTACCAAGGACGACGACGAAGATGACGACGAGGACGACGAGGACGGTGACGATGAGGATGACGACTAGGCGGACAGAGTTGCCTGCCCCGAGCTGACACAAGTCTGACTCGGCAGCCGGAGGGTTTCTCTTGAACACGTCGGCCGCTCGCCCTATGCTGCGTGCAGTCGCGGCGCCCCGGAGGTCACAAGTGCGCGTCCTGGTTGTGGAAGACTCTGCGCGAATGGCCGAGGCCCTCAGGAAGGGCCTGACCGAGGAATCCTACGCGGTGGACGTGGCCTCCGAAGGCCTCTCCGGCCTGCACATGGCTTCGAGCGGCGAGTACGACCTGGTGCTGCTCGACGTCAACCTTCCGGGCATGGACGGCTTCAGCCTCATCAAGACGCTGCGCGAGAGGCGCTCGGACGTCCCGGTCATCATGGTCACGGCTCGCGACGACATCGAGGATCGCATCGCCGGACTGGACGGGGGCGCGGACGACTACGTCGTCAAGCCCTTCTCCTTCGAGGAACTCCTGGCCCGGGTGCGGGCCGTGATCCGCCGGCCGGGAGCGCGTTCCCAGCCCAAACTGAAATACCGCGACGTACTGCTGGACCCGGCCAAGGGGCAGGTCCTCCAGGACGGCGAACCGGTTTCGCTCTCGTCGCGCGAATTCTCGCTGCTGCACGTGCTTATCTCCAACACCAACCGGATCATGTCCCGGTCTAGGTTGTACGAACGCGTGTGGGGATGCGACTACGACGGCCGCTCCAACGTGCTGGAGGTCTACGTCAACTACCTGCGCAAGAAACTGGAGAAGGATCGCGCCGAGCGGCTGATTCACACCGTGAGAGGCCGCGGCTACGTCTTCGGGGATGCGCCTTAACAGACCGGAGCCCCGATTCCCATGTCTCTGGCGACCCGCATTTCACTGGTTACTGGCCTGGCGGTAGCGCTCGTCGGCGCCTCCGGTGGGATCGCCTTCTACCTGGCCATGCGCCAGTTGTTGCGCAACGAGATCGACGAGAGCGTCAACGAACGGATGGCCTGGATAGAATCCTCCGTCGAGGTAGACAGCAAGGATATCGAGTTCGACGCCCCGTTCCCGCGGCCGGGAATGTCTGGGAACTGGAGCGTCGCTCTGCAGGACGGACGTCCGCTGTGGTCGTCCGGAAAGGAACGCCCGACCCAAGGGGATGTCGTTCTCACCAAGACCCTGGACTTCGGCAATCACAACAATCCGCCAGTCGCCTCCGCCGATGTCAGGGTCAAAGGACCTGAAGACGAGGATCCCGACGATACTGATGATAAGAGCAATGGGGAATGGGGCAGCACCGAGGACCCCGTCGCCTACAAGTGGCCGGGCAAGAAGAATCGCCTCAAGCTTACGCTGACGGCATGGGCGCCGGGCGGGCAGATGCGCAGCGGCCTGACCAGACTGACGGTCATGCTGGGCACCGTCGGTCCAGCGATCCTCGTGCTGCTGATCGCTGCGATCACCCTGCTGGTTCGCTGGCAGCTGCGGCATCTGCACACCATGGCGGGCGAGGCTGCGAGCGTGGGGCCCGCGAATCTCGACGCGCGCATCAGCACCAGCGCATCCTGCACCGAGTACGTGGCGCTCTCGGGCGCGCTTAACACCATGATTGCACGTCTCGCCGAAGGGCTGGAACGCGAACGCCGTTTCGCCTCGGCAGCCGCGCACGAGCTGCGCACGCCGCTGGCCCAGATGCACACCGGTCTGGAGGTCCTGCTCCGGCGCCCGCGGCCCGCCGAGGAATACCGCAGCGCAGTAGCCGACCAGCTCAAGGACGTGGAGAGGCTGGAGAAGCTCATAGCCGGACTCCTGTGGATCAGCAAGGCCTCGAACGGAAAGATCCTGGCCGGCAGTCCGGTCAACCTGGCGGTGGTCGTCGAGAAGGCCGAAGCGCAGTGCGGCGCGATCCTCGTGAAAGACCGCCCGGAGCTCGACCAGCTGCGCGTGCAGGGCGACGAGGAGCTGCTGGTGGCCGTCATCTCGAACGTGGTCGACAACGCCGGCAAGTACGCCCAAGGGCAGGTCCCGGAGATGGAAGTGCGCGCCGGGAAGGAACGAGTTGAAATCATGGTCCGCGACAGCGGCCCGGGGATCGCTCCCGCCGACCGCGAACGCATATTCGAACCGCTGGTGCGCCTGGACGAGGCCCGGACGGTCGGCGGTGCCAGGGACGGTCTCGGACTGGGACTCAGCGTTGCGCGGGCGATTCTGAACGCCCTGGGCGGAGAGATTTCCTGCCGCGACCGAGCCGATGGCAAGGCCGGCGCCGAGTTCCTGCTCGATCTGAAGCGCTACGTCGATAGCAGCCGCCGGGCGGGGCCGGTAGAGGCCTAGCAGACCGTTCTACGCCCGGGGCGCTCCCGCCGACTTGCTGCAGAAGAACATCCGGCGGCGGCGCGACTGCTCGTCGCTCCATTTCGAGGGATCGACCAGCGCCTTGCGGTTCTCCGCGTCGAGACGGGTGAGTTCGAACTCATCCTCTATCCGGAAGTCGGGCATCTCGAACATCTCGAAGCCGCTGTCCAGGACCAGCGTGATCGCGTCGGCCAGGGTGTAGTCGACCATCAGCGCCCCGGGATGCACCTCGAAGTAGAAGTCGAAGTTCTGCTCGGCGAGCATCTTCTGCATCCCGAAGAGCACCTTGCCCTCGCCGCCGTGCAC